>Ga0181525_10004453_pt1 | contig 10756 bp, 8 predicted proteins | sample PEATcosm2014_Bin_48_FD_121100 | JGI IMG/M metagenome (GOLD analysis project Ga0181525, IMG submission 121100) | Peatland microbial communities from MTU Mesocosm Facility, Houghton, MI, USA - PEATcosm2014_Bin06_10_metaG | ecosystem: Environmental > Terrestrial > Soil > Wetlands > Peat | place...
CAGATCGGCGGTGGTCAGACCCCCATATTCAGCGATGAGTCCGCGTATCGTCTCGCGATTGTGGGAGGCTTCAGCGCCGGGAAGTCCAGCGATGATCGTTTGTTCCAGATCATACTTGCGTGGGTCCGGCATTGCCTGGAAGCGGGCACGCGCATCCCGAACTCGATCTTCATTGTATTCCGCTTCCGCACCCTTGCGTTTCAGGATGAAGATGTCATAAGCGGCGAAATCGACTGCATCGAAGCGCAGCGCGTAGCCGGTAGTCGGCAAACACCATCGCAAGTCCGTCCTGGTCCAGTCGACGACAGGCATGAAATTGTAACAGACGACATTCACTCCGGCCTTCGCGACCGCAGCCACCGATTCCTTCCAGGCATCGATGAACGTGGCGCAAGGCCCGGATCGAAGCTTGATCGAATTGTGGACCGGAATGCTTTCAACCACCGACCAGGCGAAGCCGGCAGCGAGAATTTCCTCTTTGCGCTTGCGCACCTCTGTCCACGGCCAAGCCTCGCCGCGATAAAGATGGTGAAGGGCGGAGACGATTCCGGTGGCTCCCGCTTGCCTGATGTGATCGAGAGGGATCGGATCGTCCGGCCCGAACCACCGCCAAGTCTCCTTCATGCACTGATGTTACCCCAAGAATTCGATCGCCGGATTTTCGCGCATGAGCCGTTCACTTTGATTCTGGTGCTTTACGGCTGACACCGTTCCCCTAGGTTCCCGCATGGGCGCAATTGTGATTCCCCGATTCGTCCACATCGCGATTGACAGTTGTCCCGGTCTCCGGTCCAATAGCTCATGTGGTCGTGGCGACTCGGCGACTGCAGGTTCGAGTTGCGCCGCTGTCGTGGTCACGTTATTAAATTCGGCGCCATTAAATTTCTCATCATCAAATTTCACCAGGAGAATACTCATGTCAGCTCCCAGTCGCCGTCCGGAAATTCGCCGGCGCCGCGCCCGTCAGCACAAGATCACCACGCTCCGCAAACGCCTGGCCTCCGCCCAGACCGATGCCGATCGCAACCGGGTGACCGCCAAGTTAGACAAGCTTGCCATCGCTTCGCCCGGCCAACCCTTGTTGAAGTAGATTTTATTGAAAGTTGATTTCCAATCCTGCCGGAGCGACCAACGATCTCGGCCAAGGATATTCAGCCAAGCTCCGCCCTCGGTCAAGCGCGGCGGCGGCCGTCGAATTACGCCACGCCTGCTGCGGTCTTACTGTTCCTGACAGTCGATTGGCCGCTAGATTCCGCGTTGCCGTCGACGCTCACCACTTCCTGATAAATCTCTCTGATGCGGAGCACAGACTTCTCCCAGGAGAACTTTGCCGCCTGCCGGTAGCTGCGCTCCTTCATCTTTTCGCGGAGAGGCTGATCCAGAAGAACTCGGTGCAACGCCCTCATGATTTCAAAGACATTTTCCGGATGGACCAGCACCGCGGCGTTCCCCACCACCTCAGGCAGGGAAGTTAGATTGGAAGTCACCACCGGCGTACCGTGGGCCATCGCCTCCAGCGGCGGCAGACCAAAGCCCTCGTACAGTGAGGGAAAAACAAAAATCTTCGCCGCGTCGTAAAAGGTGCGCAAAACTTCGATTGGCACGAAACCGAGGAAGCGCACATCATTCTGTACGCCGCTTCGAATCACCGTCCGCCGCAGGTCGGGATTACCCGAGACGTCGTCTCCGATGATGATGAGCTTGAGATCAGGAAACGCCTGCTCTTTCTCCAACTCCGTTTTTAGTGCGGAGAAAGCCTCGATCATGCGCACGACATTCTTGTGCGGACTGATTCTTCCTGCATACAGCAGGAAGGGATAGGTGACCTGATAGCGCTCCACAATCAACTGCCGGTCCGCCGCGCTGGCAGGGCCGTTCAGCAGCCTCTCATCGATCGCGTTATAGACCACTTCAATGCGCCCTGCAGGAATCGCAAAAAGCTTCTCGATTTCAAGCTTCGTGAAGTTCGAAACCGCCAGGACGCGTGCAGCTCCGCTCAAAACACGTTTGGTCGACTGGAAGTGCAAGGTTCTCCAAAAGCCGGTCTGCTCGCGCGCCCGCGACAGATGCTCGAGAATATCGTGCACCGTCATCACATAAGGACAAGGAAGAGCGCGGGGGATAGAGAACAGATTGGGGATGTGCACCAGATCGCACTCGAGCCGCTTCACGGTCGTGCGGAACTCCCAATAACCCATCGTAGATCGCTCCGGCTCAGACAGAGGAACGGCGTGGAAGTTTGGGGGCAGCGGGCCGATCTCCCTGACTTTGTCCTGGGGTCCAATCAGGAAGTAGGTAGTCTCGCGGTCAAGTCGGCCAAGGGTCCGCACAACGTTGCGGATATATGTGCCTACGCCGAACTCGGTCATCCGCCGAATGTCGATGGCGATCTTCACTGAGTGGGTTTCAACATTTAGGGATGCATGGTCTCACATCAGATTTACAGCAATCGAGAATGCCTGACTAAACTCGCGCCTCGGCCTGCGCCCTGGCTCGGCGCTCGGCATACAGCGGAAACGCCTCGCAGAGTTCAAGCACCTGCTGTCGAATCTTGGTGAGCGCCGCCTTGTCTGTGCGGTGAAGCAGTGCATCCGCGAGCCAGCGGCCGACCTGCCGCATCTCCGCTTCTTTCATTCCGCGCGTGGTTAACGCCGGAGTACCGATGCGGATTCCGCTCGGCTTCATCGGCGGGTTGGTATCGAATGGAATGGCGTTCTTGTTTACAGTGATGCCGGCCTCGCCCAGCGCCTTTTCGGCCTCGCTGCCGAGCATGCCCTTGGAGAAAACATCGACCAGCATCAAGTGCGTATCCGTCCCCCCGGAAATGATGCGGAAGCCCTCGGCCGACAAGGTCTCGGCCAGCGCTTTGGCATTCGCTACCACTTGCTTTGCATAGTCGCGAAACTCGGGCTGCATTGCCTCCAGAAAGCAGATGGCTTTGGCGGCGATGATGTGCATCAGCGGTCCGCCCTGCATCCCCGGAAAAACCACCTTGTCGATCGCCGCCGCGAACTCCGCCTTGGAGAGAATCATGCCCGACCGCGGCCCGCGCAAAGTCTTATGCGTGGTAGACGTAACCATGTGCGCGTGCGGAACCGGCGAGGGATGGGCCCCGCCCGCCACCAATCCGGCGAAATGAGCCATGTCAACCAGGAATAGTGCGCCAACTTTATCGGCAATCTGCCGCATACGTGCGAAGTCGATGATGCGAGGATAGGCGCTGCCACCGCCGATAATCAGCTTTGGCCGGTGTTCTTCAGCCAGCTTTTCCAGCGCGTCGTAGTCGATGGTTTCGGATTCCTTGGTCACTCCGTAGGGAACGATCTTGTACGTCTTGCCGGAAAAATTCAGATGATGTCCATGCGTGAGATGGCCTCCGTGAGCCAGATTTAGTCCGAGAATGGTGTCGCCCGGCTGCAGCACTGCCGCATAGGCCTCCATGTTCGCCTGCGAGCCTGCGTGCGGCTGCACGTTGGCATGCTCTGCGCCGAATAACTGCTTGGCCCGGTCGCGCGCCAGGTTCTCGACCACATCCGAGAATTCACAACCGCCGTAGTAACGCTTGCCGGGATATCCCTCGGCATACTTGTTCGTAAACACCGAACCTGCGGCTTCGAGCACGGCTTCGCTGACGAAATTCTCCGAAGCAATCAGCTCCAAACCTTCGTGCTGGCGCCGGGTTTCATCGTCGATGGCGGCCGCAATCTGCGGATCCGTTTCGTAAAGCGGGCGATACATCCTGTTGGAAGCTGCGGAGTTCTTCATCATTCCTTATCCTTAGAACCCGTCTCGGTCCTTATTGCGTCTCGTATACCTTCGGTTGATGGAACTCCATGTATCGCTCGGGAGATCTCAGCGGCGTAAAGCCAAACTGTGAATAGAGTCCGTGAGCGTCGCGGGTCAGAAGAATCCAGCGCCGCAAATTCTGGAGCGCGGGATGCGACAGGATGCACTCCAGCAGCCACTTTCCCAATCCGCGGCCGCGATGCGATTCCAGCACGAAGACATCGCCTAGATATGCCACGGTAGCGAAGTCGCTGACCACGCGGGCAAAACCAACTTGCACGGGTGCCCCATCTCTCGCGTCTTTTGCAAGACCTGGGGATTCGTCATAGATGCCGAAACACAGCGAGTGCTCCATCGACCGTGCCACCACTTCTCTTGGAATGCCCCAGGCCCAGTAGCAATTCGTCAAGAAGCCGTGAATCACATCCAGACTCAGGCGTTCTCGACTGGTGCTGATGACAAACTCGCCACGCTGATGCTCCATCAACATTTCAGAGTCAATCGTGCGCGCAGCCATGACTATATTCTACCGCGTCCCCAAGCGGCGGTACGGCCGCCGTGGTTGCGGCCTCGCGCTAACCCTCAAAAGCGGTCCGCAAAAACGAAGCCATCTGCCAACCATCCATGTATTTGAAGGGCGCCTCACCGGTGGTGTAGTGGCCGCAAGGCAGAACCACGACTTTGTGGTCGAGTCCGTGCCGGGCGAATTCGTCCACCGCGCTGCGCGAAAGCTCCGGCAAAAAAGTTAAATCGTAGTTGGCGTAGATGATCAACGATTTCTTCGGCCAGCGGGCAAATTTATCGAAGTATGACATGGGGCTGACCGCCAGCCACGCCTGCCGCAATTCCTCGAGACCAATCTTCTGCTCGATTCCCTGCCGGATGTGCCGCGTCGACTGACCATGCCACACCACATCGGCAACATAGGTGGAGGCGTGATTGAAAACTGCCACGCGCACCCGCGGATCGTGCGCCGCCGCGATGAAGGCGTAACACGAGCCGAGACTGGTGCCCAGAATGCCCAGCTGGCTGTACCCCTGATCCTGCAGCCAATCGAAGCAACTTCGAATATCGGCAACTCCCTGGCGCAGAGCATCGAGGGTTCGGCCAATGTTGGAGGAAACGGCATAATCGGCGCGTCGCGTTTCGGCGGGCATTCGGATATCGTGATACGGCATGCTCATCCGAAGCACCGCAATGCCCAGCATGTTGAGCACACGGCAGAAGCTGTTGTAGGCGATGGCGTCGGCGTTCCAGTGCGGCAGCAAAACGACGGCACGGCGGCCCCGCGCCGGAAACCAGCGCGCATTTACCAGGTCGTTTTCGGGATAGGGCGTGCGCACCGGCGAAGTGAAACGAAGAAATTCCGCCGTGGTTCCTTTCACCTTCGCCGCCAGCTTCGGGTCGGGCACTTCGCGAGTCGAGAACACCCTGACTTCACGCGTCTCCAGCCTGAAATCGCTTGGTCGCGTGTGAGAATAAAACTCGTCGCTGGCCGCCACGATACGCCGGTTGAAGTCGTGAAAAAATTTCTCGGGATCGTCAGGCGCCTGCCCGGGCCGCCAGCCATTCCGGCAAGGCCAGTTCCGCGCCCATTCCACGCCCCACTCCAGCGGACGCACCACGCGGTTATTGTCCACCGAGGTAAGGCGGTGCTCCCAGTCGTACATCCATTGTGCGTAGCGCGAAGGCATCCACTTCGAGGATAACAAAGAGCCCGGCGGAGAATCAGCCGGCCAGCAGTGAACCGCGAGAACTGGCATTGGAGGGGAGTGAAAACGCGCCGGAGCCTATCCCAGGAGTGAAGAACCCCGCAAGCGCGAGTTCCGTTAGCTTTCGTACCGGCGCGGCACACGCTTGGAAATGTTGCAGAGAATTTCGTAGGGCGAACTGTTCGCCAGGCGCGCATGTTCGAGCGCATCCACGCTGAGCCCTTCGCTGGTGCCCATAAGAATGACCTCATCTCCCACGGCGATCCCGGGAATACCCGTCACATCCACAAGAGTCAAGTCCATCGAGATGCTGCCCACGATCGGCGCATAGTGGTCGCGGACGATCACGCGGCCCCGGTTCGATAGCTGGCGGTTATATCCATCGGCATAGCCCACGGGCAGCACGGCCACGCGAGCCGGCGCTTGGGTCACAAAAGTTCCTCCATAGCCCAACGCCTGCTCGGCCGCGAAGTTTCGCATGGAAAGAATTCGCGTCTTCCAGGTCAGCACCGGCTTCACCGCGAGGCGCAGAGTGCCTCCGCTTACTTCTCTGCCGGCACGCTGAAACGGCAAATAGTATCCGTAGAGTGCGACGCCGGGACGCACCATGTTCTTCCAGGTCTCACGCCGCGAGATCAGAGCGCCGGTGTTGGCCATGTGAATGAGTCCCGGTTCGAGGCCGGCCGCGCGTACCATGCGCTGCGCCTCTTCGAAGCGGCGCTCCTGTTCGGCCACCGAAGGTGCATCCATGATCTCCGAGGAAGCTAGATGAGTCGACAGGCCTTCGAGTGTCACGTGCGGAGCTGTGCTCAAGGCTCTGAGCACAGCCGGTAGTTCTTCCAGGGAGACGCCGAGCCTGCCCATGCCGGTGTCCACTTTTAAATGCACCGGCTGCCGCATGGCACCGGAAGCGGCGGCATTCTCGAGAGCCTCAATGTGCCAGGGCTCCCAGACTGTGGGAGTAAGCTTCAGCCGAGCGATCTCGCTTTCTTCGCCGCGCCAGAAGCCCGTCATCAATAGGATTCGTGTCTCGATCCCGGCCTCGCGCAGCGGGATCGCTTCATCGAGTGACGTCACGCCCAGCCATTTCGCGCCCTCCGCCTGCAGAGCACGGGAACACTCCACGGCGCCGTGGCCGTATGCGTCGGCCTTCACCACGGCGCACACGGTTACGCCCGCTCCCGTGTGCTTCACCACGGTTCGGAAGTTTTGCCGCAGAGTGCCCAGAGAAACTTCCGCCCAGGTCGGACGCGTAGCAACGCGGCTCAGAGTTTCTACAGTTGTCGCCACTGGCCTCGATTATAGCGGGAGCGCCGCCCGCTCTCAGGTTACGCATGGGCTACTCCGGGGCAGTGGTTCGTGGTCGGTGGCCAGTCCTTGGTCACGATTGAGTCGTTCAATCGCTGAACGCTGGCTTTCAGTTTCCCGTCAGCGAAAAATTTACCGTGATTTGCGTTTCCACCTCAACCGGCTCATGGTTCAAGACGTAAGGCCGGTAGCGCCACTGGCTCACTGCCTCGATCGCCGCCCGCACCAACATGGGATGCCCGGTCAGGACTCTAAGATTTTCAATCGCTCCCTGCCTGCTGATCACCGCCTGCAACACGACCGCGCCCTGAATGCGCGCGCTTCGCGCCAGGGGAGGATACGCCGGCTGAACTTTCCGGATTGGATTGCCTTCGCTCATACTCGAAATGCGGGGCACCGCCGCAACCGGCTTCGGAGTCACTGGCAAGACCGGGGTTACCGCACTGCCGAGCGTGCCGGGGGTTCCTCGCCGATCGCCCCATTGTCTTCCAAAGATCGATGAACCAGCTATCGACGAACCAGCAGACGTTATTTGTGGTGGACCATCATCGCCGGCGGCCGGCAGGCTGCGGGGAATTTGCGATGGTTGTCTCAAGAAAATCTCTGGCGCGGTGCTCGGCGCGGCGCTGTTCCCGAACCTCTGCGGGCTGGGCGCGGCAGGCTCCGCCATGGGGGTACCCAAACGGATCGGGGTTGAAAGGGGCCGGAGCGAAGGCAAACCCATCGGGCGGAGCAGCGGCAAGACCAGCAACACGGCCGCCACCAGCGCCTGCAAGCCAAACGAGGTCAGAGTTGTCCAGCTCCGACGGGAACGCTCCGTCCACCAAGAACTCAGGGCGTCTGCAAACATGGGGTCCTCCTCCACCAATGCTGGTAAGGACACCGAGAGCCTCGTCACAGGCTAAGAGGATACAAAGAAAGAAAACCAAAATAAAAGGCCGCGCGGAACGCGGCCTTCTGGAACTTTTCCAAACTACGCGGTGTCGTTCAGAACTACTTCGGCGGTTCGGCAGCTTTCGGAGCCGCGGGCTTCGGCGTCGTAGCCGCTGGCCTGGTTCCTGCTGGCTTCGGGGCCGCGCCAGAAGCAGCTGGAGCCGGCACACCCGATTGCGTGTTGTAGAGGTCCACCACAGACTTGGTGATGTCCACTCCGCCATCCGCCCACAACACCGGACTCTGCGGCCACGGATTCGAAACATCCACAATCATTCCCAGCGAATTCTCCTGGGCGTACTTTATGATCGAGGGCGCCATCTTCTGCAGGATCCGCGAGAAGATCTCCTTCTGCTGATTCTGCGCATCTTCCTGCGCGTCCTGCACCGAACGATCAAAGGACTTTTTCTTGGTCTCGATCTGCTTCACCAGGCTGGCACGAGCGTCATCATTCAGCTTGTCGCCCTGGGTTTGCAATTGCTTCTGCAGGCTCTCGAGCTCGTCGTTTTGACCTTTCAGCTCGTTCTGCTTCGGCTCCAGCTTTTTGCGCAATGCCTCGAAGTCGCGCTGGCCCTCGTTTGAACCGAGGACGGCCTGCTCGATGTTGATGGTCCCGACCCGTGTGCCGGCGCCGGTCGTGATGGAGGCAGGAGATGCCGGGGAAGAGGGTGCGGAGGACGCAGCTGCCGGCGACTTCGCCGCACCTGCAGGGGCGGTAGCTGCGCTACCGGTTTGGGCCCAGGCGGAAATCACAGAGAAAACCGCAATGGCCAGGACAGACCGCATATACTTGCTTGTCATTGGATCTCTTAAACTCCTTGGGAACACGGGTTCCGACAAACCCCGGTTCCGATAAACATCGGTTCCGATAAGCCCGTTCCGATCAAACTGGTTCCAGGCAACCAGACTCCGGTGAAGATGTGTCCGGGAATGAACTCAGATTACCTTCTTCGGCAACGCTGGCCGCATTCACGAGAATTCTCGATTTCGAACGGCCGCCATCAGACAAGACGCACTGGATTGCCGGCTTCGCACGCCGGGGCTGCGGACGTGTCGTCCACCCTGATCAATCTTTGCATCTTGGCGTGGGTCACAGCAATTATAGAGAGGCGGCTCATCTCCGTCAAACCTCGGTGCTGCTCCACGCTTCTCCATGCTCCTCCTCAGCCCGCTCAAAACGTGGTCGCCACGGTGAAGCGGAAGGTCTTGCGCGGTTCCCGCAGCAGGAAACTGGGTGCGAACGTGTCCCTCGCCAGAATGTACGTATAGTAGCCCGCTCCGGTTAACCCGCAACCCGTTTTGGGATTGCAGCTGTGCGGAAAAAGCGCCGGAGTGATCGGAATCGGAGGATTCGCCGCACTATCGAGCCGCAACGGATTGTACGCCCAGTAAATTCGGAATGGCGCGTTGACCACCGGCAGGAACATCTGCAGTTCGAGTCCGGTGGACATTCTCGGCCGCCAGTTCGTCGACCCCAGAACCGACAACTGATCCGACGGTGGTGGATTCAACACACTGCCCGGACTACAGGTATTGGCCGTAGGGTTCGTAATCAGCGTAGGACATCCTACTGGAGTACCGATTACATCGAGGTACTGTTGCTGTGCAATCTGCAATTGCGACCGCCGCAGGATCGGGTCGATCCCCGCATCCATGAAGGGCGCAATGGCAACCGGACCATAGATCGTGATGCGATACTCCACGTTGGTGACGAGGCTGAGGTCACCCCCGGGAAAGGTGATCTGATCCACCGGAATCGGTATGGTGACGTTCCCTGCCCGGGGATTCTGCGGATCCTTTAGCACGGGAACTCCGCTGGGATCGGTCAGAGTGATCGCTCCTACACTCGGCAGGAACGCCACCGGCGACACCGAGCGGATATCGAAACCGCGCAGGTCGTTCTCGCCACCCATGTACGAGCGCTGGAACGGCGGTGCAACCAAACCACCGAAACCGCTGATAAAAGAGCCTTGGAAGTTGAATCCTACGGCATTTCGGCGGTTCTGCACCGGGATGAATTTCTTGTACTGCACAAGGGGGCGAACGGAGCGCACCGTTCCGCCTAGCCCGGCGAGTTCCGCGCCCAGTGTGATCTGTCTTCCGCTGTGAGGCGAGATTCCGCTATCCAGAGTATTGGCGGAGAAGTTTGGAAAGATTTTGCTGGTAATGATTCCTTCCAGGGCGTTTGGTCCGGAAATTCCCCGGAAGGCCAGAAACTCGAACAGATTCTTCGACGCCGAACTGAGCGCCAACAGCGAGGAGCGGTCGAACGAGTAAGTGATTCCCACGCGCTTGAAAGAACGGCGCCCCAGAGGATAGCCCAACGAGGTCGTGAATCCGGCGCTGGACTGGGTGTAGTTCTGCAGGTTCTGCAGCACGGCGTTCGGAAGGTTGAGCGTCTGTCCCCTAAAGATCGAGAGCTGGCGTGCCTGGTTGTAGCTGATCTTATTGTAGTAGACGTTAAATCCTAACTGCAGCGGCCGGTCAAACACATACGGCTCGGTGAATCCGAAGCGCACGCTGCGCGCCAGGTTTCCCACGCTGGCCTGCACCTGCAGCGTCTCGCCCAGACCGAGGAAGTTGTTGGTCGCGTAATTGATTCCCACGAAAGCGCCTTCCAGCCCGCTCACGCCGCCGTTGAGGCCGATGCTGTTCTTGCCCTTTTCCTTGATCTTCAGCGTCAGGTCTACCAATCCGTCTTTTTCATCGAGCTGCCGAACCGTGGTATTGGGATCGTCGGGCTTCAGCTGGTCGAAGTATCCGAGTTGGTTCAATCGCAGCATACTTAGCTCCCAGAGACGCGAGTTGTAGATGTTGCCTTCTTCCAAGGCAAGTTCGCGGCGGATCACTTTGTCTCGAGTCGTCGTGTTGCCCTGGAATTCGATGCGGCGCACGTAAAACTGCTTCCCTTCATCCACGTCAATATCGAGAAAGATCAGCTTCTTTTCGTCGTCGAACCGGGTCTCGGGCACCGACGTAAAGTTGATGTATCCGTATTCACCATAGGCCTTGCGCAG
>Ga0181525_10004454_pt1 | contig 10754 bp, 8 predicted proteins | sample PEATcosm2014_Bin_48_FD_121100 | JGI IMG/M metagenome (GOLD analysis project Ga0181525, IMG submission 121100) | Peatland microbial communities from MTU Mesocosm Facility, Houghton, MI, USA - PEATcosm2014_Bin06_10_metaG | ecosystem: Environmental > Terrestrial > Soil > Wetlands > Peat | place...
AGCCAGAGTCAGTCGTCGCGAAGCTTTACCAAAATTTTCGACTCACCGAGCATGGAAATTGTATACGACTTCTGGCACTCCTACCTGGTGAGGGACCAACATTAAAAGCCACAATATATTGCGTGAATCTGTCGTCGAACCCTATCTACGAAGCCTTATCATACGTGTGGGGAGAAATGGAAGCCAAAGCTAGTCACTTCATCGAAATTGAGGGCACAAATATGGAGATAACACCAAATCTCTATCATGCTCTTCAAGCTCTACGCATGAAAGAGAACTCTCGTGTTCTATGGGTGGACTCACTGTGTATCAACCAAAGCGACAACAAAGATAAAGAAATCCAGATTGGCATGATGCTCGACATTTACAGGTCCGCGCAGCATGTCGTTGTTTATCTGGGCGAGCCGAACGCTGGCAGCTTCGCGCTCTTCTCCTTCCTCAACCGGAACGGTCTTGAAGGCGATTCAGTTGACAAGGCTATTGAGGATTTGGGCCTGAATGAGAGAAGTATGCGAGAATTACTCGAAGCTTATATTCATTTCTGTCATCTGCCGTGGTGGAACCGAATTTGGGTTCAGCAAGAGTACAGCCTTTCACGTACCCATCCAACATTTCACCTTGGACGGAACTCAATTCAAGCGTCCCATCTACTACGAGACTGCAAAATGCTGCAGAGGAATATCGCAAATCATCTTATACCATTTGCGGCGGAATTCAACCTCCATCTTGACGTTCAAAAGTCATGGCAGCCCATTATGAGGCAGATATTTCATGTCTATGGTGTACTAACGCTCCGTTCGGCTCAAAATCGATCGGAATTTGCTCACCTGTGGCTACCAAGGGGCGTTCTAAAAAAGGTAAATTTGAGGTGCACCAACCCTCGAGACAGGATATATGGTATGCGTTCCTTCTTGGACCAAGTTGCGCAAATTTTCTTCATTCCCAACTATTCGGAGTCCGTCGCGACTGCTTTCTATAAGCTTGCAACCTGGGTTCTGGCTATGGATGGATGGCAGCAAGTCTTCTGGTGGTATCCTTACAGATTCTCATCTAGCCTGCCTTCCTGGGTACCGGATTTTACCAAGCCAATACCAGAGGCCGCGATGCTGGAGCACAACTTATTTGATTACGGAAAGTTGAAGAAAAGCTCACCCTGCCCACTCGCTATTCGGGACGGCGTTTTAGCCATGGAGGGATACCTACTGGACTCAGTAAGCCAAGTATATGTCATCACCCAATCTGATTGGCCGGATACCGTCCGAGAGCTTTGGTTCCTCGAGAACATTTTTGCTACCACCCCAAGTGCAGCGTTGCTCAGAAAGTCCCCTCCACTATTCAAGGCACTGCCAATGCTTCAAACTCGAGATCTCATACGAAAATGGGTTTCTCACATCGTCAAACGAGACATGGAAAGCATAGTTTTCGAGCTGCCGCCTTTCAATGTATTCGAGAAGGGCGATATCCTCAAATCAAGTTTCGACCCTTTCTTCGACGCAGTGAAGGATGCCTATAAAACCCACATCTCCACGTGCGAAAGCTTAGTGGAGCAATTACGAGGTCTTTCCAAAGACATCGTACTTGCTTCAGCTCGCGCCCGGGCTCTGCTCAGTGTTCAGGTGCTTGAGCACCAGAAACTTGCTTACGCCTTCATGCAAATATGTGGTCGGCTTTCAAAGCTGCGTTTATACCTGGAGAAAGCTAATCACTCCAGCACAGATCTATTTGGCGCTGCATTATTCGACTACCCAAACCTTTTAGATCAAATCAAAGACTTGAGAAAGCCAAGTCTACCTTGCCAATCCAACGCATCTCAGATATCTGTTGTCTCCACGAAGTTACGCGATCTCAAGGTTCCCACAGACAAGAATAATTCTACAGATTGGATTCCCAGCAATGAGTCAGGTATAGCTACGAAAATAAAACCCTGCTACGAAGTATTGCAGTATCACATCACAGCATGCGAGTTAGAGGAGGAGGTTCGAATGAGAGTGCGACTTGTCCTGTGCTTCGTTAATGCTATTCGATCCTTCCCAAATTCCACCCAAAAGAGATCCAGTACAAATGATGACTCCTACCTACCATACCGAGATCAGCGAATGGCAGATCAAGACACGACAATGAAAACTATTACAGAAGATTACGAGCTATACATGAGGCTGAGTCGAATGATAGTCGAGGACACGCGCCAGTATTTCGAATCTCTTGATGCCCGGTATCCCAACGACGACGACATCTCGGCGTTGACCTCAGAGTACAAGACGGTATCAGAAGCTAGAGAGACAACATCAAATACTCTCAAGACCACAACGGAGACTGCAACTGCGAAGTTGGAAGAGGCCAAGCCCAAAATCCTGGGAAATAGTATGTTCCTCCACGGCGAAAAGGCATTTGATCGTGAGTCATACGAGCACGCGACGTGGCTCTCTGGGCGAACGTTTTTCGAAACTGAATTTGGACTTGTGGGGATGGGCTGCCAGGGAATCACGGATATCCAGGTGAAAGATAAGGTCGTTGTGTTGAAGAATACGGAATTTCCGATGGTTATTCGGGAGACGGAGGACAAGGAGTATCATACGATTGTGGGGTACGCGATCGTGAGGGGTTTCAAGTATGAGCAATTTGAGAAGTTGGGGAGGTTTCAGAAGCCGTTAAGGCAGGCGTTTTACTTTCGTTGAGGTTGCGGCTTCATACCTGGGCGGCGGCGAACGCAGCTGCGACGACAAGGCTCTAGATTTCTTATTCTAGCAAAGCAGTGGGGATTCACTGAGTTTGACAAAAATTGAAATGATATGTTCGAAGCATATCAGGGAGATTAAGCACGATACCTATGTTCCAATACAGAGTTCGTGAGATATAGCGGTATAAGATACCTGAAACGGAACTGCTTTGTCTGAAGTCAACGGCATTTAATAGAAGGCAACAAAGGATATTTACAAACACGAATTTGAAAGCTTTCCCTGCTACCCCTTTACACTTTCCTCGTCTCTTCAAGTACGCTAAACAACTTACCAATTCCCTCAAGCAAGCTCTCAATCTTCCTCTCCTTCTCCTAGCCCTCTACTTAGCTTCCTTTAACTCCCTTTTCATTTATATTAATGTTACACTCTCATTAAACAATAACTTTACCCGTACAATACTTTTTTTTTTGTTTTTTTGTTTTTTTTAAACCCTAAATCCGTTCTATAGCCTTTAGTGTTACCTGCCAGCGACTCAGTGGAGTTATACTGCAGCAGATTGCTTAATGTAGTTGCTTTTGTAACTCCCTCGTAGATCGATAAACTCCTCTACCGTCAAGCATATCTGTGGGGCAAAGAAAACAAACCCAAGCAAATAAGCAGAAACCACAATCTCCTTGGATTGGATCACTCCCACAACAAAAGGCACATAACTGAACAATACCCCAGAATAGAAGAAAATACAGGAAATCACAGCGAATTGATAAATTCTTTTGCTCAATCCTTCCCGTGGTGTTGCATCGTGTGACGAGTCTTCATCCTGCGCACTTTCCCCTAGTTTAATCAAGGATATATCCGTCCGCATTTCTGCAAATGTTAGACCGAGTGCAAATGGTATACTTTGAAGAACCTGCCTTGCATAACTATATATACTGTAAAGATAGGAAGAAGAAGGGTCAAGAGCGTTACAATCTGGCCGAACCCGAGTGCGGCGGGCTTGGTTACTGAAGCGGTTTCGCCCTGGGGAAGATTCCAGTCTGGGGCCTTCACCCACCGGAATAGTACGAACATGATACCCATGGCTGCGATGGCTGTCAACCATATCAAGTCCCATATAATACTACCCTTGAGATCAACGAGGGCTAATTTGACGGAGTAGTAGAATATGTCGATCTTGCCCCTGAGCGTCGTTGAGCGATCATCATCAGCCTCAATGTCCTTTAACTTCTTAATGATAAGGTCTCGGGCAGCAAGCGGGTGCGAGATGTACAAATGTGACGTTAGTAATCGGCAAACGTAGCTACGAGAACTATCCGTAGTGTGTCCAGTATATAGACCAACCACGCGGTTTGTAAATATCACTATCCAGATAATGAAGGATATTCCGGCGCCAAATCGGTCAATGAATGCACGTCGATTAGCAGGCATTCTCCAGGCACAGTAAAGGCATAGGTCCGGAACCATGGTAATATAGTTCAGCACTGCCCTGCCAGACAAGAGCAGCATAGCAGTGATAACTAAGCCCGTAACCCGATAAAAACGAATCCACGGATGGCTCTCGAGATAACTAAACGGAGTGACGTTAATTTAACTTGTAATAAAAGGACTAGAAAGATTATCTACCTTTTAAGCGGGAGAAGGGCGTAAAGCTGCACAGTAATCGACATCCATATGATCATTATGGACATCAGAAAACTGTAAAGAGATGTGTCGCATTTTGCAAAAGCGGCGATTCCGAACGCCATGCTCGGTATTACAGCTTGGTCAGAGAAGGCATTCATGAGCTTCTCAATCGCTCGGTACCTTGCTGGTCGTCGAGCAAAGTTGTCTTTAGTCGTCTTTAAGCGGAACAAGCTGCGAATTGCATGGATCACAATCCGATCGACATCGTTAATATACAAATCTGGTAAAGAGTCCGTGATATAGCCAATACAAAAAGTGCTAACGCTCAGTAATTGTATAATGAGGTAGTAAACGATTATCTATTCGCATTGTCGATGTCAACGTTTAGCCTATACAAGGACATTAAAATTGAATGACTTACTGCAATTCCTGTTATATCTGTATTAATGAAGTTTTTACTCGTACAGGAAATGTCTGTCCCACCGCACGAGTACATACTCGTCCCATTCATGATGAAATGCGGAGATTTCGACAGTACTAGTGATTGTGTAAAGAGTAGCCGCCGCAGCCAGCCTTGTATGAATACTTTTTTGTCAGACGAGAAAGGAGCTCCGGCAAGTGATGGAAATGTGACTTTGCTATATTATAGGCGAGTCGCTCCTTATAAGCTGCCTCTAATGAGCATATTGCACGAGTAGCAGAGCCTGAGTCAAGCAAATGCTCCGCCCCTTTTGGAATGCTAGCCGTAGGTCCGTAACAGCCTTGCGAATACAATCCCAAAAAAACGTGCGCCAATAAAGCGCCTAAGTGGAGAAGCCTTGCTCGCTCAAAGATGCACATTATGCCTTGCCGCTCGTTCGTTTCTTTTTGGGCATCCAGACCGGGCGGTGGACGCAAAGTTACCAAAACTCAGCTTCACAGGACTGGTGCAACGTTGCCAGGACTTATCCTGGACCGCCTCGAGAGGATGGACCTCTACTTGAGCAACAAAGTTGCCGGATGTTCATGAGCGCCAACAAATCCTCTAGCGATCTATTTTAATGCCTTGAAAAAAAGTTGAAGTGGTTCACCTTTCGCACTAGCACGAACTTGTCCAGTGAGTGCCAACTAGAAAATATTTGCCCTTCACGCGATGTGTTTCCACGCAACGAGACCTCGCGCTTTCTTTACCTCATCACTTACTCAGCCCAGCGCTCTGAGTTTCAGGGCCCCGGTGTACGGAGAGTGTTGAGATAAGTAGAGGTCCAACTTGACTTAATCACGTGACTCACGGTCACTGGCAACACGTGATCACGTAAGAATCGGCCACAGACCTGTCAGCTGAAACTTATTGCCTGTAAACCCGTCGCTTTACAAATCTGTCGGCCAATAGGGGTAGGTCCCATTTGAAGCCTTATTGTAATAAGCGAAGGCAGGCATGCCCAAAGAATATTGGTAAAGTTCGCCCTAAGTCTGGTGGGCGAACATAACTAAGCCGCTTTGGGAAGAGTTCGCTGGTGGCACACACCAGCGAACTCTTCTCTAGTTATCCGAGCTAGGAAGGAAGTAAACAAAACGGGAAAGAGGTCAATAAATCAGAGGGCGCACCAGCGAAATGTTCTAATCTTGCACGCTGATTGGATCGGAATAAATAATGACCAAAAGGTGGAGAGCTCAGAGCTAGCCCGCTTTCAGCAGGCGGTGGCAGAACCCCTCTACAATCAAAACATTCAGAACACAGCAATAATCAACAGCATTGTCGGCCCCAACCAAATCCCACTGCCAGCGCAGGTCTGCCAACTTGATGATCCGCTACTCAATGCAGTCGCAGCTTCGTCTCTCGCCTCTGCTGCAAAATGGCGAGGCTCTCAAGGATCAGGGAGGAGGAGGAAGATGAGGCGGAAGATGAAGACGAGGTGGAGGAAGAAAACGAGTCGCAGTTGGCAGACCACGAACACAACCACACCATCGATCCGAATTTAGAGGATGAAACCCACCAGGCGAACTTGGAATCAACAGAATACGAACGCGGCTGCGACCGAACAACCTCTCCCGTCCTCTCAACCGCCTCGACTCGTGCATTTCCCTCTGTACCCGATCCTCTTGATCAGAGCGAAGAGCAACAGGCTCGCAGCTATGGCAGCTCAAGGGGATCATCTCTTTCTGCCGATGCTCCACAAACTCTTGAACCCAATGCGAGCCCCATAAATGTCGAAGATATACTGTCGAATCTGCGGAGAATACCAAGGGCAGCTGGGGCTGTGATCTTCAGGCAGAAGATTGAGCTACTCGATCAAGAAGGAAAAAAGATTGACAATGGAAAGTCCCAGCTCTGGCTATTCGCACAAGTTTGCGAATACCACACTTATCTGGGGTTCAATACCTTTGAAGAGATGCGAGTTGCGTTGACAGGACCGGCCATGCCGCCCGAGAATCGCGCCATGAAAGACTTGAGGGCTATTCGGAAGCATTGGGGCGAGGACTTCCATGTCTCGATCAATACTTGGCCTGTGCCTGCTTCAGAAAAGCTCTGCAGGGACGTGCTGCGCATTGCAAGGGCAACAACTCTTGATGTCTTTGCAGAGCGGATACACGAAATTATGGCAAAGCGGATATCTGGTGCACCGAAAAGAGGTGGCAGACACGATCCAGTCGTCATGGCTAGTGATGCGCAGGAGTACGAGAAGCAATACGGAAGAAACTTGAAGAAACGTGGCCGGAGGAAAAGGGGCGATGTTGATCTGTTAGCATCAGATGGGGAGGCCGAATTTGGTGATGGTGTGGCTACATGGATAGCACAGACACCAGGGGCAGGGGGTCCGCTGTTAAGATCACAATCTACAGCAGAAAATCCAGCAACATCGATTATTCCAAAAAAGCGAGAGCATTCAGAGTTATCTACGGAAGTGGACGGTATCTTTGTGGAAGCTGGAGAGGATACTGATAATAGTATTCCCGAAAATGCGGGGATCGAAAGCTCTGCTCTGTCGGAATCCAGTCCCAACCTTCAAAGAAGGCGTGAAGACGGAGAATATTTGGAGCTAACTGGCAAAAAAGCTCTTTCGGAACATGATCCTAATCGTAAGAAAAGGCGCATTATGGATTTTTCTACGCCAACCGTAAGTTCTTCCGCACCTCATCAGAAGCATAGATACACAAAATATCTTCAGTCTGCAGCAAGCCTGAACCAACATACTTCACCGTCTCGATCCGCATCGCCCGAATTGGGATCCTTTCCAAGTCGTGAAGTTCCAGTAACCCCGGAAGCTGGCAGAAGGGCTCCTACAGGAAATTGGGAGGGGTTTGAAGAGGATTCATACATGAAGCCGAGGTGGGATTTTGGAGTTGAAGCAGGAGAGAGCCATTTGCTCACTTCAACACTACGAAAGACTCCATGCAAAATTTCATCACACACTCCTCTCAAAAATTCACCTTTGAGTGTAGAATTTGGTTCCACGCTTCCTTCCAGCCCAAAGTATCTTCCGAACACTGGGTCGAAGCTGAAAGTGAATGTTGATCCCGAGACGAATCCAATAATACCTGAGGAGATCTCAAACGCGATCAAGAATCTTTCTGGTAAAGGAATGCTCAACGACGACGCTGTCAACACAAGCATTGATTGGGTGGCTGCGTGTGCTAGCATTAACAATATCAGTGAACCCGAAATCGTGTACTTGAACTCTCACTTCTTCCGAATCGACAGCACCGAAGACGAAATCCCTGACACCGCTAGCAAGACCGTCGCCCAGCAGAAGATTTACTACGTGCTCCTTAACGACCCATCTCGATATAAATTCCTGGCGCCAATCCACCACCGCCAAAGACTTCATTGGAGTCTTGTTCTCATCAACTTCAAAGAACATTCGATTGATCACTACGACTCCTGGGCCTCGTCAACAAGTTCAAAGTCTGTGTTCACATATATCGAGAGCTGGATGAGAAGGATTGACGGAAACTTGGAGGGCCGTGATATTACACATACCACGAAGGTGCGCCTCCAGAGCTGCTTCACTCCCTGTTCCGCTCTGTTTCATGTCTGACACTATAACGTAGGTTTGCGCACAACAAACGGACTCTGTTTCCTGCGGGATCTTCACAATCACCTTTGCAGCAGCCTTGTTACACGCCGAGCCCATTCCCCAAGTCCTCAGCTCGGAGGCAATCCTCAATCTACGACAACAATACTGCGAATCTCTACGACTGTCGACCTCGGACGACTCACCTTTGGTCACAACAACTTCTCTAGCCAAGTCGGAGCGCCGAAATCTCTTCAAGTCACGTCCAATCCCCCAAATCTCTATCGATACATCAGCACTCCCTAATCGAATCTTCCCCGCAATGGGTCCAAGGAGGGCGGTGAAGCCTGAAGCTATACCACTTGATCTCCGAAATGCTCTTGAGCAAGCCGAGGCAAAACAACATGAGCTACGTGACAGGGTTACAAAAGTCGAGGGTTTTGTAGAGAACAAATCAGCAGCGAAGTTGGCAGCCAGGAACGAGTGGCAGAAGGTTGTTCAGGATACCGCCAGCGCTTCCATGGATTCCGAAATCAGCGATTCATATGTTCAAGAGAAGACGACACTCGTCTCCGCTGCCAGCGAAAACCATCGTCTTGCCGTTGTGAAAGAGGGCAAAGCGAAGGCTGGTGAGCACACTTACAAGGATATTCTGGCGAAGCAAGAGAGACTCGTCGCTGCACTGAAGGATCTCATTGATGCAGAGGAGCATGGCGAGGGCAATATAAGGGAGCTCAACAGCATTATGGAGGAGGAACAGGAGAATGATTGAGACAGGTTTCATTTTGCAGGTTACTGGATGTCGATCTTTAAAGGAATCGAGTGACGGAGCTCGGATCTGGCCGCCGATATTAGATCTACCAGAGAACTCCTGTGCTTGCAACTGTTGTTTGGTTGTCATCGAGTGTGTCGGGTAGATGGACATAGTCCCCAATTGTCTGCTCTCACTACCCTCTTATAGCAAAACACACCCTACACGTCACATACCACCACGACAAGGACAGATTCCAGCTGCGAGCCACACGGAACAAATAAAAACACCACACCGAAATACTAATCGCCCCGGGCCAACTCTCAAGTACTTCAACATCCACCGCGGGATCTACCCGCCATGGCTCGCAGGGCAATGCCAGAAGTGGCCTCTCCGCTAGGCAGGTGGAGGACAAAGCGCAGCCAACCACCATCAGACTGGAACCGAACTCGCGAAGTCGATAAAGATACCGACGCCGAAGAATCCGCAGATGAGAAAGAGGAAGCAGAAGAAAGCCGAAGAAGAGAGGCGGGCCGTCTGGAGGCAGCAACAATGTGACCAAACATCCCAGGATGCGTCTCCGCTGAAGGCAATTGATTTTTCAATCGCACAGAAGAGCTGATACGCGCAATGGATGTAAACGCCACAAACTTCGACGAGGCAAATGGCAAAGCAAGCAAGGATAGGTGGCGGAACGGAGCGAAGCAAACAGGACGCTGTACGGTCGCTGGATTTCTTGCTGCGAGAAAGCAACGCGTGAGTATTCTCTTCTCTGCCCAAGTAATCCCCTTCCATTTATCCTCAAGCATGTCATCTAACGGATCTCTAGATATAGTTGGATTATAGACCTCTCGAGAAAGTCTTGTCTTGCATTAGCAAGGCAACTCACTTCTCCAGGTGACCCGAGACTCGGAGTGCCAGATGCTCGAGGACGCCCTTAGATCGTGGAAGATTTCTATAAGTAGTGGACAACGCAGGAGTATACCGAGGCAGCAGATACATTGTACATTAGGAAGCTGGAGAAATGCTTGGTTCTAGGACGGCTGGATAGATTCATTTACGAACTCAATGGTGTTTATCCTGCTCAGATAATACCTGATGGTGTTTAGGAGGTTGTGGGACTGGGGTTCTCTGTAGCATTTGCGAGGGCGTTCCGACTCGGAATAGAATTCTTAAGATCAGGCACATGTATAAAATTGTAATCAAGACATGCTTGACCGTTTGGGGTCCCACGGCTTCTTTAAACACGTGCTCACGTGCTGTCTCTCTGTTGGAGGAAGTAATGAGAGGGAGAGAGAAGAAAGAGGGAAGCTGCAACTGCACTTTTTTTTAGATTTCGTCTTTCGCGTGGATCGCGTTGTCTAGTCATTCCCCCGAATTAATGCCAAATTATCTCCTAGAGACAAAGTTAAAGCTCGAGTTTTATAAACTGGTCAAGGGATAAAGTGGAAAATTAGCAGTATCCAATGATATGCAATAAACACGCCAATTTTACAATCTGATCTCTTTCTAAACCTAAATAACCCAATTTAAAATACCGAACAAAATAAACCAGTAGAGAGTGGGCAAGCAAGACACTGGCAGATGCATATGGTTCATGGCAGGTATAGATGAAGAGACAAACAGCAAGAGTATGAAGGGGGCTGGAAGAAGCGGGGACGAAGAGGTGGTTCACGTCTTGAAAAAAGATGGGCTTGGAGGAAGGGGTGC
>Ga0181525_10004456_pt1 | contig 10748 bp, 8 predicted proteins | sample PEATcosm2014_Bin_48_FD_121100 | JGI IMG/M metagenome (GOLD analysis project Ga0181525, IMG submission 121100) | Peatland microbial communities from MTU Mesocosm Facility, Houghton, MI, USA - PEATcosm2014_Bin06_10_metaG | ecosystem: Environmental > Terrestrial > Soil > Wetlands > Peat | place...
CTGACGAAGGCGTGGGATCAACCATCGAGAGGCAAGGCACCGCCGGGCCGCTCGACGGCGTGGCCGATACGACGTAGCCCGTGATCGTTGAGCCGCCGTTGGACCCGGCCGTCCAGGCGAGGGCGACCGAGCCATCACCTGGGCTCACCGTCGTGAGAACCGGTTGATCGGGTACCGACGCGGTCAGGGTCGTCGAGGTCGACCGCGTGACGGCGGGTCCAGTGCCGACCGCGTTCACAGCGACCACCGACACCGTGTAAGAGGCGCCGGCGGTGAGGCCGCTGACTGTGCACGAACCACCTAACGAAGGCGCGGGATCGATCATCGAGAGGCAAGGCACCGCCGGGCCGCTCGTGGGCGATGCCGACGCGAGGTAGCCGGTGATGGGTGAGCCGCCGTTGGAACCGGCCGTCCAGATGAACGACAAGGAGGAGTTGGAGGGCGTCAACGAGACGATGCTGGACGCGCCCGGTACTGAGGCGTTCGAAGAAAGGGATGAGGTCGAAGACGTCTGCGTCGCGGCAGGTCCTGTGCCGACCGCATTCACAGCGGCCACCGACACCGTGTAGGAGGTGCCATCAGTGAGTCCGTTAATCGTGCACGAGCCGCCTGACGTCGGCGTGGGATCGACGATCGAGAGACACGGCATCGCTGGCCCGCTCGACGGGGTGGCCGACACGACGTAGCCGGTGATAGGTGATCCGCCGTTGGATCCCGCCGTCCAAGCGATGGCGAGGAATGCACTGCTATCGATCACCGAAACAACGGTCGGTGCCGAGGGAGTCGAGGCCTTCGCGGGAACCTTGGTCACGCTGGCCTTAGTCCTCGTCGACCTCGTGGTCACGGGGCCTTTCCCGGCGGCGTTCACGGCAGCTACGGAGACGGCGTAGACCGTGCTACTGGCGAGTCCTCTGAACGTACACGACCCGCCTCGTGACTTTCTGGGATCGATCAACTTGCTGCAGCCGACGACCGGACCGTGCGACGTGGTCGAGGTCACCATAAAGCGCGTGATTGCCGAGCCACCCGATGACTTGATTATCCAGGTGACGTTGAGAGTGTTGACGCCGGGGACCAGTGAGGTGATCGCGGTACGGGCGAAACGCGCCGGGGAAGCGGCTGATGAGGTCGGTAGTGCCAAAAGCGCTGTGCCGCAGCAAAGGAGCAGGGCCAGAGCCGAGGTGGCGCGTCGAATTCGGTGCAATCGAGGCCCGGCGTCGCGTAGAGCGCCGTGGCGAATCAAAAGGTTGAAGTGACGAACATTGTTGGTCGATCGTGACATAGGCGCCTCTTTTCAACGAATCGTTCTCTGCGGCGTCGCGATGTACTTGCGCCGTCAACCGATTCGGTCGTAATGCCCGTCTAAGCCCAACGTACCCCCGTCTTTGGAGTAACTGATAAGGCCTTGACGGAATCACAACGCCGCGATCTGTCATGCACGCGGCGACGACACGTACTGTTACGCGTCACTCTCGGCGTCGAAGGAGTCATTGCAAGAACGTCGACCTGGAGTAACTGGCATCACCAATGAATCAACAGCCGGTTGGATACATGAAGCGGTGACCTCGAGTGGAGGTTGTGAATTCGGTCTCACTGGGTTCACGAGTAGTTGAGAACGGTTGTGAAACGTTTGTGTCATTTTTGGGCAAGAGCGATGCCCCGGAAAGGCCGGAAACGGCCTCTGGACCTGGTGAGTCGGTCAAGTCGTGAGCGATTTGACTTGCTCCGCCGTCAACATCGCCGCTTCGAAAGGTTCACATTCGGCACTGATAGTGAACTGGCGAAGGTGGGCACGCCCGGACGAATCGACGCGGATGGAGGCGTGGAGGGTAGACCGATGTCAATTGTTGTGAAGTTCTTCCACCAATGTCCGAGCCACTTGGCCGATGGCAGTGTCGACCTGTCCCACGTCAATTGCGTTGTCGTGATGCTGTCGAGTGAAGACAGCGACAGCGTATGCAGATCCATCGAGATACGTCACGACGCCTACTTCGTTTCGAACGACTTTGAGGAGCGCACCGCTCTTGGCAGCGACCGTCACTGAAGTGTCAAAACCGGATGCGATTCGAGCTCGTGCCAGCTGATGCGACATGTGGCGGCGGACCGTCGCACACGCCCGGGGTGTCGTGGCACGGTCGCTCCACAGGGTCTGAAGCAAGGTCGTCATCTCATGTGGCGTCGTACGCGATCCAAATATTGGATCGAGACCCATACTTGATTCGATGCGCCTGCTGACCTCGCCCCACGCGGGTGGACCATCTCTTTCAGGTTCGTGGTCCGTGAGACTTCGATAGTCGGTGAAACCAACTTCGCGGGCGATGTCGTCGAGTGTCTGTTGAAGATTGGCTGCGAGCCAGGTTTGATCTAATCCCAACGCCCGGGTGAAGCTGTTGATGTAGTCCAGTCCGGCGACGTCAATCAATTCGTCAGTTGCAACATTGTCACTAATTGTGAGCATCGCAACTACCAGGTCACAAACCGACATGACCACCTCGTCGCGCATCAAGGACATACCGACCGGCCCCGGTGTTCGAGACTCCGCCAACATAATTCGGCGATCCGTTCCACGGACCCTTCCTTCGTCGATCAAGTTCTCGAGGGCGAGGGCGACCTGAATCTTCATGACGGAAGCTGGCGTGACCAATTCGTGTTCACGGACACCGACTCCGGATTCCCCGATAACTGGTGCGGCATACGCGAAGACGTCTAGACCGCGTTCAGCGAGGTCATCGAATAAATGTCCATCCATGCGAGTCAAACTAATTCGATACGCTCATGCGCATCGTCGGAACTCCTTGGCCCAAATGGACCGCAACTGGTGGGCGAGGGGGGACTTGAACCCCCACATCCTTTCGAATACAGGCACCTGAAGCCTGCGCGTCTGCCAATTTCGCCACTCGCCCCGAGACCTTGCAACATTACTCGACCGGTGAAAGCGTTGGTTTGCGACGACCACCGACGGAGAGCACCGGTACAGTTGGTGTTGTTATGGTCCTAAAGGGTGTCGAGAATCGCCTTGAGCGAATCTTTGAGAAGACGTTCTCGCGTACGTTTAAGAGTACGTTGCAGCCGATTGAGATTGGCACGCGCATCGTGCGCGAGGTGGACCTGACGCGACGCCTCACGAGCCAAGGGCCGATCTCACCCAACCAGATACGCGTGTGGCTCGGTCCCGTCGATGCCGAACGCTTCGACGGATTTCAGAAGGCACTGGTGAGCGAACTCGAAGAGACGGTGCGTCAGCATGCGCTCAGCGAGGGCTTCAGCTTCGTTGGCCCCGTTAACGTCGAAGTCTTCATTGATGACGACATCAAGCCCGGAAATGTCGAGGTCAAGACGGAGTTTTTGGGTGGGGAGAGCCAACCTCGGCTCATTTCGAGCGATGGACGCACGTTCAAGGTGGGCGACGCTCCACTGGTGATCGGGCGCAGCCCGGATGTCGAGGTCGTGGTCAATGATTCGAACGTCTCGCGCCGTCACGCTGAGGTGTGGCGAACGTCCGAAGGCGTGGCCATCCGTGACCTCCAGTCCACGAATGGGACGTTCGTGAACGGCCACCGAATCACCGCTGTCTCGCTCTCACCCCGCGACGACGTCACGATCGCGACGCTCCACTTTCGGATCGAACTGGCCTGACCTTGTTGGGCGCGACGTCGAACTACGCGGCGATCATTCGTCCGCTGCAAGTCCTCGTCATGGTGGTGGCCGCCCTCTTCCTCCTTCGCGTCTTGCGCGTCGCGGCGGTGCAGGCCCGTCCCATTGACTACGAGCCGCGGGCCCGTCGACGACGCGGTGGCACTCTCGCACTCAAATTCATCGAGCCAGAAGACCGGACGGGCGAGCGCGTCGTCGTGGACACCGCCGTCACGATCGGCCGTAGCGCTGACTGTGACCTCGCGATGTCCGACACCTATCTTTCGTCGCGACACGCCCGTCTCGCTAACGATCAAGGAGACCTCTCGATCGAGGACTTGGGATCGACGAACGGCACCTACGTCAACCAGGAACTCGTCGACGGACGGGTCCACCTTGAGCGTGGCGACATCGTCCAGGTCGGCGGCGTCTTGTTCGAGGTGGTTCGTTGACGCATTGGCGTTACGCCGAGGCGACCGACACTGGACTGGTGCGTCAATCGAATCAGGACGCCGTGTACGTGGACGACTCGTTGGCGATCGTGGCCGATGGCATGGGAGGGCACGCCGCCGGCGAGGTCGCCTCGGAGATGACGATTGAGTTGCTCCGCGGCGGTTTCGCCAGTGACCAAAGCGTCGAGGGTCTCTACAACGCGATCAACGCCGCCAACATCTCGGTCTTGAACGACGCCCGAGAGAATCCGAACCACTTCGGCATGGGCACCACGGTCATCGCAATCGGACTGACCGTCGACGACGAAGGCGTCACCTCGCCCACGCTCTGTCACGTCGGGGATTCGAGGGCCTATCAGCTTCGTGACGGTGCGCTTCGACTCCTCACCGACGACCACAGTGTCGCCGAGGAGTGGGTGCGAATGGGTCGACTCACCCCCGAGGAGGCGGCGGTGCATCCGCGACGCCACCAACTCACGCGCGGTGTCGGTGTCGAAGACACGATCGCGGTCGACGTGATGTCGGTGCATGCGCTGAAGGGTGACCGACTGCTGCTCTGCAGTGACGGTCTCTCGAACGAACTGGACGCCGATACGTTGGCGCGACTCGCGAGCGCCCCGTTCACGCTCGAAGAGTCGGTGGCCCAGTTGATCGAGGCAGCGAAAGAGGCCGGCGGCCGCGACAACATCTCGGCGGTGCTGCTCGAATTCGATGACGTGAACGTCGCGTCGGTACCGATTCAACGCACCATCAGCTCCACCACTCCACCGGTCGCCAAGAGCGTGGCGGGAGTGACCACCCGTCGGCGAAAGAAGCGCCGGGTGACGTGGCGCGCACCCTTCGTTGCGGCCGTTCTCATCGGCGTGGTCGTTGGCGCGTACTTCATCGTGCACTGGTACGCGTACTCGACGTACTACTTGGGTAACGATGCGGGCGTCGTCGCGGTCTTCCAAGGTCAGCCGGGCGGCGTGCTCTGGTTCAAACCGACCCTCGCCTTCGACACGAGCTACAACGTGAACACTCTTCGACCCGGCGATCAGACCGCGATCAACCAGACCATCGCGGAACCGACGCTCACCGCCGCGATCCACTACTCCGACTATCTCTGTTCGGTCGCGGCGAAGTGCACGGTGTCGACGCAGTCCTCGACCACGACGACGACGGTACCGACCACGACGACGTTGAAGGGCGGCTAATTCATGTCACGACGACTTGGCGTACTCGCCACGATCATCCTGCTTCTCTTCGCGGTCGCCGCGGCTCAGGCGGCGAACATCCAGTTCTTCAAGGCGCCATCGCTCGACGCCAGTCCGACGAATCCCCGCAATACCAACTCGTCGAGCTCGTACCCGCGCGGACAGATCAACGCCGCCGACGGATCGGTCCTGGCCTACTCGGTGAAGCAGAACAGTTCGTCGTATCCGTACCGACGCATCTACCCCGATGGTTCGCTCTTCTCGGGCATCCTCGGATTCTCCTCCCCGTGGTACGGCCTGTGGGGGCTTGAGGACGAATACAACGGATACCTCGCCGCGCACCCCCAACCGCCCCAGAGCATCGAACAGGTACTGGCACCCACCAGCGCAGCGGACTCGATCACGCTGACGGTAGAGCCGGCGCTGCAACGCATCGCGCGCGCCGCGATGGTTTTTCCCAACGGGACACCCGAGGATGGGGCGGCGGTCGTGCTGAACCCCAAGAACGGTGACGTACTGGCGATGTATTCCAATCCCTCGTACAACCCGGTGCCACTGACCTCGCCCAACGTTGTCATCGACCAGGCGGCCTGGAAGATCTACAACAAGGACGACGGCAATGGGTTTGCGCCGCTCGGCTTGGTCGCGACCCAACAGACCTTCCCTCCGGGATCGACGTTCAAGGTCATAACGACGGCAGCTGCGGTCGTGAGCAAACCGGCCGACCTCACAAAGCAGTTCAATAGTGACCGTGGCGACTGCACGACGTTGCCCGACTCGAACAAGTTGCTCTGCAACAGCGGCTTCACGAAGTGTGGGGGCGACGTGGCGGTGATGCTGCCGGTCTCGTGTGACCCGGGCTACGCGTTACTCGGTCTCGACCTCGGTGCCGACTTCATGGCGAAGGCGGCCAACTCCTTTGGTTACAACAGCGTGCCGCCGATTGACCTTCCGAGCACCGCGCCGGGTACCGCTCCTAGTTATTTCCCGTCGGCCGGCTCCTTCGCGAACAACCTGCCGGGACTGGCCTATTCGGCCATTGGCCAGGAGAATGTCCGCGCGACAACCCTGCAGAACGCACTAGTGGCCGCCGGTATCGCAAACGGTGGCGTCATCATGACGCCACACTTTCTGAATTACGTGACCTCCCCCGACGGCACGATCGTGAAGCGCTACAAGGACTCAGTGTGGAAGACGCCGCTGACCGCGTCCCAGGCCGCCATGATCGTGCCGCTCATGCAGAACGTCGTCAAATACGGCACGGCGTCGGGAGTCGGCTTCCTCGCGGCTGACGACGTGGCCGCCAAGACGGGAACCGCCCAGACCGGTAACGCGAAGAAGAATACTGACGACTGGCTCATCGCGTTTGCGCCGGCAACTGATCCCACCGTTGCGGTCGCCGTCGTGATTCCTTACCAGCCCACGGCGAACTTCGGCGCGACGATCGCAGGACCGGTCGTGAAATGTCTCGTCGAAGGTGCGTTGGCCCTCCAGGCCGGCCAGCCGGCGACGGGAACGGCGACGACGTGCAAGGCGTAGGGACGAACCATGAATGACGAGAGCGTAGGCTAGGCCCACTATGGAGCCTGTGGATGAACCTCGACTGTATTCCGGTCGTTATCAGGTAACGCATCTCATTGCGCGAGGGGGCATGGCCATTGTCTACCGGGCTCAGGACACCCTCCTCAACCGTCCAGTGGCCATAAAAACCCTGTATCCCGAGCTCAGCGCCGACCCCCACTTCGTCGAAGGGTTTCGTCGTGAGGCCCAGGCCGCCGCGAATCTCTCACACCCGAACATCGTCCCGGTCTTTGACTGGGGCGAGGACGAGGGGACGTACTTCATCGTCATGGAGTTGGTCGACGGCACGTCGCTCGCCGACATGCTCCGCGGCGGACGAACACTCACGGCGTCGCACTCCGCCAGCTTGATCTCCCAGGTTGCGGCCGCGCTCGGCTATGCACATCGCAATGGCGTCGTGCACCGCGACATCAAACCGGGCAACATCCTCATCGCGAGTGACGGCCAAGTGAAGGTGACCGACTTCGGCATCGCCCAAGCGATGTCGGTGGAGGACCAGATCGCGGAAGAGGGCTCGGTCATGGGTACGGCCACCTACTTCTCTCCCGAGCAGGCCGAGGGTGCGCCGGTCGACGGTCGAAGCGACATCTACTCACTCGGCATCGTGCTCTACGAGATGCTCGCCGGCCGTCCGCCCTTCATTGGCGACTCACCGATCGAAGTCTCGAGCCAGCACGTGCACGGTACCGTCCCGCCACCGTCGGAGTTCAACCGAACCATCCCCGCCGATCTACAGGCGATCGTGATGGAAGCCCTGGCGAAGTCGCCGGACCAGCGCTACCAGTCAGCGGAGGATTTCCGTTCCGACCTGATGCGCTTCAACGAAGGTCAGCCGGTACGTGCGGCGCAGCGTGACGTGGCCTTCTTCGGCAGTGACGCGACGAGGGCGACGCCTCGCGTGACGCCGGGGGAGCGCACGCAAGCCGTTCCGATGATGACCGGCCCTCGCACGGACATTCGTCGGCGGCGAAAGAATCCGACCGGCGTGATCGCACTCGTGCTGATTCTCCTCCTGGCGGCCGGCGGGTTGGCGTACTTCCTCGCCCAGAAGAGCACTGCGTCAATTGTCATGCCCAACGTGGTGGGGAAGAGTGAAAACGCTGCCCTCCTGAAACTCGCCGGTAAGGGAATCAAGGCGAAGATTCAGCATGAAAATTCGACGACCGTCGCCGCTGGGAACGTGATATCCACCAACCCGGTCTCTGGGACGACGTTGACGAAAGGCGAGAAGGTCAACGTCGACGTGAGCCTGGGAGTTCAGGCACTGGCCGTGGTGATCCCTGACGTCACCAATATGTCGATCGCCAACGCGGAGGTTGAATTGACGTCATCGCAGTTCAAGCTGAATTACACCGTGAAGTTTGTGAATCAGGCACCCGCGGGAGTCGCCCCGATCGCCAACTGGGTGTTGGCTCAAAGCCCGGTCGCTGGCAAACCTGGACATCAGGGCGACCTCGTAACCCTCGACGAATTGAATCCCGCATCGCAGCTCGCCGTCCCGCAGATCGCGGGACTCTCGCCGAACGTCGCAGTGGCGAAATTGGTGAACGCGGGGCTCGCGGTTGGGCCGACGCAGACGTCAGCGTGCTCGAACACGGTGGGTATTGGTCTGGTTGAGGCGTCCAATCCCGCCATCGGTACACTCGTCAACCCCGGGACGCAGGTCGATCTGATCACGTCGACGGGCTACTGCAACGTCCGCGTGACGAGCGTACTGCAGGAGAACCAGGGGCTGGCGACCTCGACGTTGCACGCGGCGCACCTGGTCGTCCAGATCGCAACGACCGATCCCTCCACCTGTTCACCAAGTGAAGTCGGCCTGGTCACCAATGAGACCGACGCCAATGGCAACCCAGTCATTGGCGATTACGTGAAGTACAACTCGTCGATCATCATCTCGGTGTGCGAAACGTCGACGGAAGTGCCTCCCACGACGACGACGACATCCATCCCGTAGCGCTGAAAGTAGCATGGGGACCCATGGCAAAGTCGACTCCGAAGGCAAACAACCAAAAGACCGTCGGACGCTACGTCGCCCCCGATGCCCGCGGGCGAATCACCGCCAAGCGACCCGTTAGTGACGACCACAGTCCGCGCTGGTACGGCTGGACCATCGTCGCGCTGCTCGCGTTGGGCATGCTCATCATCGTGCTCAACTACCTCGACGTGCTCCCCGGTTCGGTGTCGTCGTGGTACCTCGTGGCCGGACTCGCCGTGATGTTCAGCGGCTTCTACTTGGCGACGCGCTACAAATAGCGCCGAACTGTCCTCAGTCGAGGCGTTCGATGATGGTGGCGTTCGCCAGTCCACCGCCCTCGCACATGGTGAGTAGTCCGTAACGACCACCGGTGCGCTCGAGTTCATTGAGCAACGTGGCGCACAGTTTCGCACCCGAGGCGCCCAGTGGGTGGCCAAGTGCGATGGCCCCGCCGTTGACGTTGACCTTGGCGAGATCGACGCCGAGCTCCTTTTGCCATGCGAGCACCACCGAGGCGAAGGCCTCGTTGATCTCGACGAGGTCGATGTCATCCATGGTGAGACCTGAACGCTCCAGCACCTTTCGGGTCGCGGGAATCGGACCGGTCAGCATCGTCACGGGATCGACTCCGGCGAGGGCGAAGGTGTGGAACTTCGCGCGAGGCGTGTAACCGAGCTCCTTGGCCTTCTCCTCGCTCATGATCAGTACCGCAGACGCGCCGTCGGTGATCTGCGACGAGTTGCCGGCGGTCACCTTGCCGTCTTCTTTGAAGGCCGGCTTCAGGTTCGCCAACGTTGCGGCGGTCGTGTCGGGACGGATCCCTTCGTCGGCGGTCATCAGTTCGTCGGTGGCGTTGCCCTCGTCGTCACGGACGTAGACCGGCACGAGTTCGCGCTCGAAGCGGCCCTCCGCCGTCGCCTGCGCCGCGCGGCGCTGACTCTCGGCGGAGAAGACGTCGAGGTCCTCGCGAGAGATGTCCCATTGGTCAGCGATCATCTCGGCCCCGATGCCCTGATTCTTGAGTCCGCCCACCGGTTCATAGCGCGCGGCGACGCGCGGACCGAACGGCCAGCCCGAATCCTTGCCGACGGACGATCCCATCGTCACGCGTGACATCACTTCGACGCCGGCGGCGACGACGATGTCGTAGGCGCCGGACATGACGCCCTGGGCGGCGAAGTGCAGCGCCTGCTGGCTCGAACCACACTGACGGTCGATGGTCGTCGCGGGCACGGACTCGGGCCACCCGGCCGCGAGGACGGCACTACGTCCGACGTTGAAGGCCTGTTCGCCGACTTGGGAGACGCAGCCCATGATCACGTCGTCGATCAGCGCGGGGTCGAGGTTGTTGCGACTCGCGATGGCTTTGAGGGCCTCGGAGGCTAGATCGACAGCGTGCCAGTTCTTCAGTTTCCCGTTGCGCTTCCCACCTGGGGTGCGTACGGCATCGACGATTACGGCTGTTGGCATGGACGTACCTTTCGTTCCTCGTGGGCGTACCCACCGCGCGAAGCCTATAGGCGGCCACGAGTATCGTCGCGGGGGTGAGCGAACGAAAGAACATGGATCGCTGGCTCGGCGACGGCGGTATGGCCATTATCGGATCCGTCGGAGGGTCCTTTGACGCCTACGGCGTCGACGGTGAGGATCTCGGGTGGGTGACCGGCCAGTTCACTCCCACCGCGATGGCGTGCAATCCCCACGGCACGGTCCAGGCCGGCGTGCACTCGGTCCTGCTCGACGCGGCGATGAACTTCGCCATCAACGGAGCGTTATTCGGTCGCAACCGCACGGAGGCGACGATTGAGATGACCACCGAGTTGATGCGCCCGGCACTGCTCGAGGGGCACTACGTCGTGCGTGGTGACGTCGTTCGCCTGACGCGACAGATCGCCTACGCCGAGGCGA
>Ga0181525_10004457_pt1 | contig 10746 bp, 11 predicted proteins | sample PEATcosm2014_Bin_48_FD_121100 | JGI IMG/M metagenome (GOLD analysis project Ga0181525, IMG submission 121100) | Peatland microbial communities from MTU Mesocosm Facility, Houghton, MI, USA - PEATcosm2014_Bin06_10_metaG | ecosystem: Environmental > Terrestrial > Soil > Wetlands > Peat | place...
GTTATAGAAGCGAGTGTTATATTAGAATAATTTTCTCTTTGCGGGATGCCTAGAGTGTTGTAATTTAGGTTTTTCCTAACCATTGATAATTTGACCGTTGCTTTAACCGAAGGTGAGTCTATGCTCGAAACATTACCAACGACCCAGGATTTTTCGAGGAGTGAATTGGTTAATCTCCGCTGGAATTTTGGTATCCGCAATGGGCGCTCTTTAACGAACTCATTCCGATTCGGAAATTCCGGTTTTATCGAAGACTATCATCATGAGAATGAAGTAACCTGGAAGCTCGATGAGGGCCGTATCAAAATCTTCCAGAGAAGTGGCAATCTTATGTGGGCATCTGAAAGTATGTTCATCGATGACGCCGGCCGTAAACATATTACGCTAAGAACTCCGGTGGATCAAAATGCGGAATTTATTCTTTCTGAGTTCAAAGCCCCATTAACCACGGCAGATTTCTTGTTTCCAAAGGACCTTGAAGTTACAACAACTAAATTTCAGAAGGTCTTACTTATTGGCTCTTGCCTGACCGGTCTGTATCATCAACAATTTACCAGATGCTTCCCCGAGGTAGGTTTCGATTTTCTTGCATTTAATTTTGCGGGTGCTTTGCCCGAAGCTCCTCCGTCACCAGTAGAAAGCTATGATTTTCAATATATCCAAATTCCATTGAGGTCGATACTAAGCGATAGAATAATATGGGCCACTCGTTTTAACGAGGATGGGTTTGCAGATAGTATTTTAGATGATGGCTATAATATCATCGATGTTATGTTGCAGTCGGCTTTGCGATATAATCAGAAGTTTGGCTTGCTCAGCTTCGTGTCCAATTTCCTTGTTCCACAAATGAGTACAGCACCAAGCCTCAACACTCGATACAAGTCAGTTGATCTTCCATATATTGTTCGGAAGCTAAATGAATACATAGCCCAATGCGTCTCCCAGTATAAAAATTCATATCTTGTTGACATTAATGCTATTGGAGATAGCTTTGGAAAGCAATATTTCTTAGACGATATGATTCACTTTTACGCCCATGGATCTATTCATTTTCAGGAGCCTTATGATTTTCAACAACTTTCTAGAATTGAAGCGATTCCACCACTCTCAGAGTTTTATGAATCAAAACAGGACGAATTCATCCAAGCCGTCTACGACCAAATGGTTGCTACTTATCGAACAGTTCACCAAATTGACCAAGTCAAAGCAGTCGTTTTTGACTTAGATAATACACTTTGGCGCGGCCAGTTGGCTGAACATTATCGCCCTGAACAGATGCCTTGGCCAAATCCAGACGGTTGGCCTATGGGGATTTGGGAGGCGATCCATCACCTCCGTTCTCGAGGTATTCTCGTCGCGGTTTGTTCTAAAAATGATCAAGAGATGGTTGAGGCTAATTGGTCTAATGTGGTGCGCCCAAATTTTCTTAGCCTTGGAGACTTCGCATCAGTTAAGATCAACTGGCTTCCTAAAGCGGAGAATATCAGGGCGATTTGCGCGGAGTTTAACATAAAGCCAAAAAGTGTGGTCTTTGTGGATGACAATCCGGTAGAGCGCGCCGCCGTAAAGGCAGCACTGCCGGACATCCGGGTGATTGGCTCTAACCCTTATCTCACACGCAGAATTCTTCTCTGGGCCCCTGAAACTCAGATTGTAACGCTAACGGATGAATCTGTGCGGCGGGAAGACATGATCCGTAGCCAGATTGTCCGCGAGGAAACCCGTACGACAATGACACGGGAGCAATTTCTGGCAACGCTCGGCTGCACAATGAGGTTCACCGATATTACAAGTACCGACCACCCAGAGTTCGGGCGTACGTTGGAACTTGTTAACAAAACTAATCAGTTCAACACCACCGGCAAACGTTGGTCTCATACTGAAATTGAGCAATTCCTTAGCCAAGACGGCAAGATTCTGGCGTTCAACGTAACGGACAAGTTTGCCGATTATGGTTTAGTTGGCGTTTTGTTCATCGAAGGCGCGTGCATTTTCCAATACGTTATGAGTTGCCGCGTTCTTGGCATGGAGGTTGAGAAGGCTGCTGTGGCTCATGTGGTTTCGATCATGCGCCAAAGCGGTAATGAACTTATCAAAGCACCACTTTTAGAAACCCCTGATAATACGCCCTGCCGGGATGTGTATTCAAAATCCGGCTTTAGGGAATCCGAAGCGGGCGACGAGGGACATCTCTTTCTGTTAAATCCAGGGGATATTGCAGTGATGCCAACGCATATTGTGATCTGAGTTTCTTTGTGCGGCGGTGCTTAAACTCAACGGTAAATTTGTTATTTTTTATTGGCGGGAAGCAGTTCTTGGCGTGGTAATTCGTCCTGGAACCTCGCCAATATTCATGCCCTAAATTTATAAAAGTTTTTTGGTTCTTTTTTTCAAAAAAGAACTGCTTCCTTCAGCCAACTTTCGCGCGCGCGGCACCTTCAAGTAGCCAGTTGTACCAGGCTTCCATTCCTTCGCCGGTGCGGGCGGAGAGGGTTAGGGTGGTGAGGGTGGGGTGGATTTGGGTGGCGTAGGTTTGGGCTTTTTCTACGTTGAAATCGACGTAGGGGAGGAGGTCGGATTTGTTTAGGATCATGAGGTCTGAGGCGTAGAACATGTCCGGGTATTTCAGGGGTTTGTCTTCGCCTTCGGTGGTGGAGAGGATGACGGCTTTGTGGGCTTCGCCGAGGTCGAAGCCGGCGGGGCAGACGAGGTTGCCGACGTTTTCGATGAACAAAATGCCGTTTTTGAAGGCGGGCAGGTGGTCCAGGGCGTGGCCGACGGCGTGGGCGTCGAGGTGGCAGCCTTTGCCGGTGTTGATTTGGTGGGCGGGGATGCCGGTGGCTTTGATCCGGGCGGCGTCCAGGCCGGTTTGCTGGTCGCCTTCGATGACGGCGAGGGGGAGGCGGGATTTTAGCGCCTCGGCGGTTTTGACCAGCAGGGAGGTTTTGCCGGAGCCGGGGCTGGAGACGAGGTTGACGACGAAGAGGCCGCGCGCGGCGAAGGTTTTGCGGTTGGCGTCGGCGTAGGCCTGGTTTTTGGCCATGATGTCTTGTTCGATCTGCACCATGCGCGTGGGGGTGAGGCCGGGGGCGTGGGCGTGTTGCGGGGTGTCGTGGTGGTGGTGGTGATCGTGATCGTGATCGTGGGTGTGGGGGTGGCCGTGATCGTGGGTGTGGGGTTTGGCGGTGTTGTCACCGCAACCGCAGATGCTGCACATTAGGCGACCTCGAGCTGTTTGATGCGGATTTGCTGTCCGTCCAGGATTTGGAGTTGATAGCTACCGCAGTTTGGGCAGCCTGCGCCATGGCTGTTTACGGCGATCTCGGCACTGCACTGCATGCACCAGGCGCGGGCGGGGATTTCGGCGATTTCCAGGCGGGCGCCGGCGGCCACGGTGCCGTGGGTGACGATGTCAAAATTGAAGCGCATGGCGCCGGGCTCGACGGTGGCCAGGGCGCCGATTTCCAGCCAGACGGCATGGATTTTGGTGAAGCCCTGGGCGGCGGCGGTTTCCTCCAGCGCTTGGACGAGGCCTTCGCAGAGGGCCATCTCATGCATCCGTGAGGTCCTCGCCGCAGAGGAGGAATTGCGCGCGGGGGGCTTCGCAGATGGGGCAGCACCAGTCTTCGGGCAGCTCCGTGAAGGGCGTGCCTGGGGGGATTTGGCGGACGGGGTCGCCTTCCGCCGGGTCGTAGAGGGTCCAGCAGATGCGGCACTCGAAGCGGGCGGTTTGGCGGTTCATGCGTAGAGGGCGCGCAGGGCACGCAGGCGCTTGGCGGAGTCGGCGATGTCGTCCGGCGCGGCGCAGGCGACGGCGGGGATTTCGGTGACTTCCAGGGAGTTGAGGATGAGGGCGTCCGAGGCGTTAGAGAACTGGACCCACCAGGTGTGGGCGAGGTTTGTGCTGCGGATGCGGCAGGCGCCGTAGCCCGCCGAGATGATGATGACGGGGCCTTCGCCCAGGGTGGTGACGAGCCAGGTGAGTTCGGCGTCGGTGAGGGGGACGAGGCCGAGGTTCAGCATGTAAGGCGTGGCGTTTGCGGTGAAGGCGGCGCTGCGGGCCAAAAGCTCGGCCAGGATGTGGGGGGCGTTGGTGAGGCCGGGGGGGATGGTTTCGGGCGGCGGCATGGGCAGCGGGGCGGCGGCGGCGCGGGTGCGCAGGATGGCTGGGATGTCGGCGATTTCCAGATAGTCGGTGCCGGGCTCGGTGCTGCGGATGCGCCAGAGGCCGGCGAAGACGGTTTCCTCGGCTTGGAGCAGGGGCTCGCCCAGGGCCAGGGCGGTGACTTCGCCGGGGCGGAGGAACTCGTCCAGGAAGCGGCGCTCGGGCGCGGTGAGGGCGGTGAGGTCGAAGGTTTGGGGTGTGCCGGATTCCATGGCGGCGGCCAGGCGGTCAATCCAGGCAGTGCCGGCGGTGCGCAGTTCGGGGTCGTCGGGGAGCTTGGGGGGCGTGTAGGTGGCGACCGATTTGGGCAAAGGCAGGTAGTCCGGGCTGGGCTCGGGGGGGAGGCCGGGGGGTGGGTTGGGGATGCCTAGCATGGGGGAGCCTGTGAAAGGAGGGTGGCGATTTCGGTCACGTAGGTGGACCAGTCGCGCAGCCGGGGGATGGAGCCTAGCACGGCGCCGTTTTGGGTGAAGACCAAACTGGGGCGGATTGTGACTTTGTAGCGTGCGGCCAGGGGGCGGTGGGCGTCGGGGTCGATGATGCCGACGCGGAACTGGGCGGGGAACTCGGACATCAGCTCGGGGAGGATGGTGGCGAGGTCGTTGATCTCGGGGTAGCGGGTGGTGTTGCCGGTGAAGAAGAGGGCGACGGTGCCGGTGGCGATGTAGGCTTCGACGGTTTCGGGCGTGAGGGCGGTGATGCCGGGTTTGGCCAGCAGGCGGTCCAGGGCGGCGGTCATGCGACGGATTCGTAAGAGGCGAGGCTGGCGGCCTCTGGCCCGAGCGGGGCGGCGGGCTGGCCCGCCGGGCGCGGGGTGGCGGCGATGCCGATGGAGGCCAGGAAGCTCAGGGTTTCGGCGATGGCGGGGTCGATTTGGGCGCGCACGAGGGGGGTCAGGCTGGCGCCGTAGGAGTCGAGGTCCTGCGGTTGGACGCCGATGAGGCGCAGGCGAGGGGGGAATTTATCCGCGAGGCGGGCGAGGCCCAGCACGTCCAGCATGTTGGTCTGGTGCAGGCTCATTTTTTTGGCGGTGAGGCGGCGCGGGACTTCGTCGTTATCGGCGAGGTGGAGCGTGCCGGGGGGCAGGGCGAAATCGACGGCGTCCAGGATGATGAGGGTGCCGGCGTCTTGCACCATGGGCAGGAGCGAGAGGCCCTGGGTGCCGCCGTCCACCAGGGTGACGTTTTCCGGGAAGATGTAGCGTGCGTGCAGGGTTTCCACCGCGCGCACGCCGAAGCCTTCGTCGGCCCAGAGGATGTTGCCGACGCCGAGAATCAGGATTTGGCTCACTTGCCGTTGTCTTTGAAGTAACGCCAGCCGTTGATCATGGTGCTGATGGTGGTTTGGCGGGACATGATGTCCTCGCGGATGGCGAGGTAGATATGCATCATGACGAAGAGCATGAGATACCACATGCCGAGATGGTGCCAGGTGTGGACTTCCATGCTGCCGCCGAAGAGGGGGATGACCCAGCTGGTGAACACAGCGTGCGACCAGCCGCCGGCACCCTCGCCGTACATGGCGAAGCCGGTGGTGATCTGGAAGGCGACGCCGAGGACGAACATGAAGAACATGGTGATCTGGGCGAGCGGGTTGTGGCCGGGTTTGCGCAGCGAGCGGGGCTTGATCAGCAGATACCAGCTGGTGGCGTGGAAGAGGTTTTTCCACCAGTCGAGGCGCCAGAATTTGGGGAGGAAGATTTCGCGGGCGTATTCGTTGCCCACGATGGCCCAGTAGATGCGGCCGATGAAACCCACCGCCAGGATGTAGGCGGCGGTGAAGTGGATGACGCGCAGATCGCCCATGAGGTAGACATGGCTGGGCTCGCCCCAGATGAGCGGCCAGGCCGGGTGGGCGATGAGAAAGCCGGTGAGGGCGAGGATGAGGATGGTGGGCGCGGTGATCCAGTGCCAGATGCGCACCGGCACCTCGAACACATAGACCGGGGCCGGGACTTCCGTAGCCTGTGTGTCGGGGGTGGCGGACATGGTTAACGGACCTTTACGGATACGAGTTCTTCGCCGTCCGGGGCGATGACATGGGTGGAGCAGGCCAGGCAGGGGTCGAAGCTGTGCAGGGTGCGCAGGATTTCGAGCGGCTGGGCGGGGTTGGCCAGCGGGGTGTTAAGCAACGCGGCCTCGAAGGCGCCGATGGAGCCGGAGGGGTCGCGCGGCGAACCGTTCCAGGTGGTGGGGACCACGGCCTGGTAGGATTCGATCTTTTTGTCCTTGATGTGGACCCAGTGGCCGAGCGCACCGCGCGGGGCTTCGGTGAAGCCGACGCCCTTGACCTCGACCGGCCAGGAGGAAGGCTCCCAGCTATCGGTGTTGGCGGTGGCGAGGTCGCCAGCGGCGAGGTTGGTGATGAGTTCGTCAAACAGGTCGCCGAGTTTGTGGGCGGCCCAGGAGGCTTCCAGGCCGCGCGCGGCGGTGCGCCCCAGCGTGGTGAAGAGGGCGCCGAAGGGCAGGTTGAGGTCCGTGAGCAGGGCGTCCACCGGGTCTTTGAATTCGGAAATGCCCTTGGCGTAGCCGATGGTGAAGCGCGAAAGCGGGCCGACCTCCATGGCGTTGCCGCGCCAGCGGGCGGCTTTGATGAAGGAGTATTTGGCGCCTTCGTCGAGCTGCTGGATGTTGGTCTTGGTGCCGATGGTGTTGGGGCCGAGGGCGAAGTTCGGCTCGGTGATGCCGGACCAGGGGTGCAGGCCGGTGCTCTCATCCGGGTAGGTGTACCAGGAATGGTCAACGAATTCTTGCACCTGATCGGCGTCGGTGAGGTCGACGTCGTAGATCTCATTCAGGTTGCCGTTGAGGATGGCGCCGCGCGGCATGGCCAGGCTGTTATTGGTGTAGTCGTTGGCGATGGTCGGGAACTCGCCGTAGGAGAGGACGTTTTTGCCCGCCAGACCGCCGCCGAAATCCCAGGCTTTGTAGAAGCTGGCGATGGCTTTGAGGTCGGGGATGTAGACCTGGTCGATGAAGTCGATGGTGCGGTCGATGATCGACGAGACCAGGTTGAGCTGGACCATGTTGACCGGAGCACCGGCGGCCATCGGGTCGTCGAGGTTGATGGCGCAGGCCATGCCGCCGACGAGCCAGTTGGGGTGCGGGTTTTTGCCGCCGAAGACGGTGTGGATTTTGACGATTTCGCGCTGGAAATCGAGCGCTTCCAGGTAATGCGCGACGGCCATGAGGTTGGCTTCGGGCGGCAGCAGATAGGCCGGGTTGCCCCAATAGCCGTTCATGAAGGGGCCGAGCTGGCCGGAATCGACGAAGCGCTGGAGCTTGGCCTGGACGTCCGAGAAATAGCCCGGCGAGGAGTTCGGCCAGGGCGAGATGCTTTGCGCCAGGGCGCTGGTGGCTTTGGGGTCGGCTTTTAAGGCGCTGACCACGTCCACCCAGTCCAGCGCGTGCAGGTGGTAGAAATGCACGAGATGGTCGTGGGCGTAGAGGGTGGCCTGCATCATGTTGCGGATGATGTTGGCGTTTTTGGGGATCTGGATGCCCAGCGCGTTTTCCACGGCGCGGACCGAGGTGAGGGCGTGGGTGCCGGTGCAGACGCCGCAGATGCGCTCACAGAAGGCCCAGGCGTCGCGCGGGTCGCGGCCTTTGAGGATGATCTCCAGGCCGCGCCACATCGTGCCGGAGGAGACGGCGTTGCGGATGACGTTGTTGGCGTCGAGGTTCACCTCGCAGCGCATGTGACCTTCAATGCGCGTCACCGGGTCGACCACCATGCGGCGGCCGGAACTGTCGAGGATGAAGCCGTTGGGGGTGGCGATTCCGGTCATTTGGGGTCTCCCTCGGGCGGCGTGGGCGGTGTGGCGGGTTTTTTGCGCAGCAGGTGCGAGACGGTGCTGGCGCCGGCATGGGCGACGATGCCCGCCCCGACGATGGCGGCGGCGGTTTCACCGATTTCATCGGCGGTGGCCTCGACACCGAATGCGGCGCCGACTTTGGCCAGGCGCGAGTAGAACGGGCCGTTATCCCAGAAATTATCCTCCGAGCAGCCGATGCAGCCATGGCCGGACTGGATGGGGAAGGAGACGCCGCCGTTCCAGCGCGTGGTGGAGCAGGCGTTATACGTGGTGGGGCCTTTGCAGCCCATTTTATAGAGGCAGTAGCCGGCGCGGGCACCTTCATCGTCCCAGGACTGGACGAACTCGCCGGCGTCGAAATGCGGGCGGCGGTAGCATTTGTCGTGGATGCGCTGGCCGTAGAACATCACCGGGCGGCCGCGGCTGTCGAGCTCCGGCAGGCGGTCGAAGGTGAGGATGTAGGAGATGACGCCGGTCATGACCTCGGCGATGGGCGGGCAGCCGGGGACTTTGATGATCGGCTTGTCGGTGATGACTTTGTCGATGGGCACCGCGTTGGTCGGGTTTGGCCGCGCGGCCTGCACGCAGCCCCAGGAGGCGCAGGCGCCCCAGGCGATGACGGCCTTGGCGTTGGCGGCGACGGCCTTGAGCTTGTCGACGAAGGGCTTGCCGCCGACGATGCAGTACATGCCGTCTTCATTGAGCGGCGGGTTGCCTTCGACGGCCAGGATGTAGCCGCCGGGGTATTTGGCGGGGATTTCGTCGAGGATGGATTCGGCGTCCGTCCCGGCGGCGGCCATCAGCGTGTCGTCGTAGTCGAGCGAGATCATTTTCAGGATCACGTCGCTGGCCAGCGGGTTGCCGGAGCGGATGAAGGATTCGGAGCAGCAGGTGCATTCCAGCCCGTGCATCCACAGGACCGGGAGGCGGGGCTTGGTTTCCATCGCGTGGGCGATGTGCCCGGCATAGACCGGCTCCAGGCCCAGGGCGGCGGCGGTGAGGCTGCAGAATTTGAGGAAGGAACGCCGGCTGGTGCCTTGCGCCCGCATCAACTCGTAGAAGGTTTGATTTTCGACCGCCACGCGCGCCCCCCATTGTTTGAGCCTGGTTGCTCAGTTGGGCGAGAGTTGGGGGTGAATGGCAGGGGTGTGCATTGATTTGGATCAAGAATGGTTATCGAGCGGCGAAGCGAGGAAGAAAGTAGCGCTTTTTTGCAAAAAAACGCTTCTTAATCTGGGCCTGGGGCTTTGGCGGCTTCACGCCCCATGTCCCAGATTCACAGAAGTTTTTTGGTTCTTTTTTTTAAAAAAGAACGGCTTCCTTCATGCCTTTTGGGTGAGTTCCTGGGTGATGCGTTCCAGGAGGCGCGGCAGGGCGGCGGCGGCGGCGGGGCTGAGCGGGGTGTTGAAGGTGAAGGATTCGCCTTCGACGGCGTAGAGGATGAGGTGGGCGGGGAGGCGGTGGAGGGCTCGGGCGAGGTGGAGGGTTTCGGCGAGGCCGAAGCCGTGGGTGGTGGCGGTGGAGAAGGTGGGGGGCAGGGCGTCGGTGGCGAGGTTTAGGCGGTGGATGCGGCCGGGTTGGCCGAGGGGGGCGGCGGCGTCGATGAGGAGGACGGAGTCGGCTGGTTGCCAGTCGTCGAGGAGGAGGATGGTGGCTTCGCGGTGCAGGATGGGCAGGTGGGGGAAGGTTTTGGCCAGGGCGGCGGCGGCGAGGGGGCCGAGTGCGTCGTCACCGCGCGCGGGATTGCCCAGGGCGATGACGCGCCAGCTCATGCGGGGTCGCGGGTGAGTTTCAGGAAGTGGCAGGAGCAGGAGATGCAGGGGTCGTAGTTGCGGATGGTTTGTTCGAGGAGGTCGCGCAGGTCGTTGTCGGGCAGGGCGAGGTTGGCGTTGGCGACGTCGCGCAGGTCTTCCTCGATGCAGATTTGGTTTTGCGAGGTGGGGGGGATGATGTCGGCGGTGAGGATGGCGCCGTCGGCGGCGAGTTCGTAGCGGTGGTAGAGGATGCCGCGCGGTGCCTCGGTGCAGGCGTGGCCGATGCCGGGGCGGGGGGGGCACGGGAGTGCGGCGTGTTCGGGCTTGGTGTAGGCGGCGATGATGCGCAGCGCCTCGTCGCAGGCGTAGACCAGCTCTACGGCGCGGACGAGGATGCTTTGGTAGGGGTTTTTGCAGAGCGGGCCGAGGCCGGCTTCGCGGGCGAGGGCTTGGATATCGGCGGGGAGCTGGTCGAAGTTTAGGTTGTAGCGGGCCATGGGGCCGACGAGGTAGCTGCCGCGCTGCTTGATGACCGCTTGCAGCGAGGTGGAGTGGGCGACGTGGCGTTCTTCGAACTCGGTGAGGAAGTCGGGGACGGCGAGGTCCAGGCCGTGGCTGGAGGTGATGCGGCCTTCGTTGAGCGGGTATTCGGCGCCGTGGCGCAATGCCACGAATTCGTAGTCGCGCTCGAAGGCTGGGAAGGTGAAACCGGCGGCCCAGCGCAGGAGGGTGATGGCGTGGTCGCGGCCCGCTTTGAGTTCCTCGGCGACGGGGGCGAATTCGGCGCGGGTGGGGAGGTGGTAGAAGCCGCCGACGCGGACGTTGACGGGGTGGATTTCGCGCCCGCCGAGGAGGCGGAGCAGGTGGTTGCCGGCTTTTTTCAGGGCCAGGCCCCCGGTGACTTTGTCGGCGTGCTGGGCGGCCATTTGGATAGCGTCAGGGTAGCCGAGGAAGTCCGGCGCGTGGAGCATGACGATGTGCAGGGCGTGGCTTTCGATCCACTCGCCGCAATA
>Ga0181525_10004458_pt1 | contig 10745 bp, 13 predicted proteins | sample PEATcosm2014_Bin_48_FD_121100 | JGI IMG/M metagenome (GOLD analysis project Ga0181525, IMG submission 121100) | Peatland microbial communities from MTU Mesocosm Facility, Houghton, MI, USA - PEATcosm2014_Bin06_10_metaG | ecosystem: Environmental > Terrestrial > Soil > Wetlands > Peat | place...
CAAGGGCGATGTGTGGACTCGCGCGCTTGCCAATGAGTTCATGGTGGTGCCGGCGAGCCTGCAGGGCACGCTGGCCTTCAAGAGCCTGCAAGTCGTCTTCGCAGTCCTCATCATCCACTTCATGCTGAAGATCACGGGCGTCTACGGCCGCAACACCATGGTCACGGTGGCGTTCATCTTCGCGCTCGTGATGATCGGCGGCCTCGGCTATCTCGTCGCCTATAACAACATGACGGGCGGCACCTCGACGACGCTCGAGCACGCGCAGCAGGACGGCGGTCAGAAGAACAATTCGATCGACCAGCTCTTCGCGTCGGTCGGACATCGCGCCAACTCGGGCGATGCCGCGGAAACCGCGCCTGGCGTCATCCCCGCGAGCATGACGACGGCCAAGTCGTCGGACGAGCTTTCGCTCGGGATCCAGAAGCCGTCGGAGCGTTCGCTCGCGAATGCGGATTCCTGGTTCTGGCTTGCCTTCGCCAGCGTCATCTTTTTCATCGTGACGGTCGTCGCCGCGCTCTACATGCAGACCTTCGAGAACAACGTTCGCAATTTCTTGATCTCGCGGGACTATCTTCACCGCCGCAAGCAGTTCGCGCAGCTTCATCTGCTCGAATTGGCGGAACGTCAGGCGGAATAGAACGCGATATGGGGACGATGCTGGCCGTGGCCACCGCGGTGGCATTGATCGGGGGCGGCGCCATGGCGATCGACGCCGCGCGGACCTCGCTTCCGATCGCGCCTGCGGGCTATCTCGACGAATCGGACCGCCCGGCCAGCCGCATCGTCATCGGCATCGATCTCTCGAAGAGCAATCCCCTGACGGAGGATCCGCAATTCGCGGCCAAAGTGGGCGCGCGCGTGGCGCAGCTCATCACGAAGCTCGGTTTTGCGTCGGAAGTGCATGTGCGCACGTTCGGAAGTTTCGACGTGTCGGCAAACCCGTTCTACTACGACACGCTGATCTCGGCCCGCAGCCGTCCCGAGGCGGTCGCGAGCGATGTCGAGCGCCTGATCGCGGGCACGCCGGCTCTCGTTTCCAGCGGCAAGTGGAAAGCGCAAGGCCGCACCAACATCCTCGCCTTCCTCGACAACGTGTCCCGCAGCGAAGGCTGTGCGGGGCTTCCGACGACCATCATCCTGGCGACCGACGGCATCGAGGATTCCCAGTTCGCGCGTCTCGACGATGCCGACGATCACCTCCCCGATCCGGACGGCAGGCCGTTTGCCGGCTGCTCCGAACTCCAGATCCTGGGACTTGGCGAGGGCACCAGAAGCCCGATCAAAACCGGCCGTCTGCGCGCCGAATGGACCCGCTGGGCGAAAGAAGCCGGCTTCGCCCGCTTCGAAGGTCTCAACGACTGGTAGGCTGAGTGTCGACGGGACGCCGGCGGTCCCAGCAAGCCGCCGGAGTTTCCTTCTGGGACCACCGGCAACTTGCCGGCAGTTTGGCCCGATATTTTTCCTCTAAATCAATGACTTACAAAAAAGTTGAGCAAGCGCCAATTGCGCCCTTGAATTTCCTTGCGCAGATAACTCTATACAGTAGAGTAATCTGTAGATGGAAAACCGATCATGACCAGGAGCGCGATCATGCCTTTATCGCCCAACGAAGCCGCCGACGCGTTGCGGGACATTTCGCAAACCGAGCGCCGCAGCGCGAAAGCCTATGGCTATCACATGATGTCGCCGCATCTGTTTCTCTGGGGTGCGATTTGGCTCGGCGAATATGGCGGGTTCTATTTGGATCCGCGCCGCAGCTGGTTGTTCTCCGCACTGTCGCTCGCCGGCGTCGCCGGAAGTTTTCTGATCGCTTGGTGGATGAAGCGCGGGCGGGCCGACAACTACAGCTGGCGGTACGGCGCGACGCTTGTTGCGGCCTTTTTCTTCGTGACGGCGTTCTTCGCCATCTTCCATCCCACCAGCGACAAGCAGGTTGGCGCGTTCTTCCCGCTTCTGGTGGCACTTCTCTACGTGCTGATGGGAATCTGGGGCAACGCCTTCCGCATGGGAGTCACGGGTGTTGTCCTCGGCGTCATCACGCTCACGGGCTACTTCTACTTTCCCGCGTCTTTCATGCTCTGGATGGGGCTCGCCGGCGGCGGTGCGCTGATGCTGGGCGGCCTCTGGATGCGGAGCGTGTGATGGATCAGCCCGATCCCGTCATCCACCAAGCGGTGCGTTTGAAAATCATGGCGGCGCTGAAAGCCCTGCCGCAAGGCGAAGCGATCGAATTTGTGCGCCTGAAAGCGCTGGTCGGCGCCACCGAAGGCAATCTCGGCGCGCATATCGGAAACCTCGAAAGCGCAGGCTACGTCGACGTCGAAAAGGATTTCGTCGGCAAGCGACCGCGCACGCGGATCCGCCTCAACAAACAGGGACGTCGCGCGCTCGAAGAATACGTGACCTATCTGCGCGACATCATCGATACACCGATCGAAGGGAGAACGTCATGAACAGGTTTCAACACATCTTCGCAGGATTATTCCTTGCCGGCGCCGCCATCCTCGCGGGCTCCGCGCATGCTGACGAAACCGTCGTCCGCGATCGGTTCAGCGATGAAATCGTCGGGCAGGGACCGGATCTCATCTTCATTCCCGGCCTGGCCTCGTCGCGCGACACTTGGAAGGCGACGGCAGAACGCCTGAAAGCGCATTATCGCCTGCATCTGATCCAGGTTGCGGGCTTCGCCGGTGAAGCGGCTCGCGCCAATGGGCAGGGACCTGTCGTCGTGCCAACCGCGGAAGCCATCGACGCCTATCTCGCCGAACGGCATCTGACGCCTGCGACGGTGATCGGCCATTCGCTGGGCGGCACGATCACGCTCTACCTGGCCGAGCATCATCCGGCCGATCTCAAGAAGGCGCTGATCGTCGATTCGCTGCCGTTCTATTCGACGCTGATGTTCGAGCCGAACGCCACGCTCGCGCAAGTGCAACCCGTCGCCGACGCCATCCGCAGCGGCAAATCGCAAATGACGGATGCGCAGCGCGCGCAGATGATGGCGTCCATGGCCACGGCGCCTGGCGACAAGGCCACGATCGACGGCTGGTCGAAGGCGAGTGACAAAGGGACCGTCGTGAACGCGCTCGCCGACGACATGACCCTCGATCTGCGTCCCGGCCTTGCCGCCATCACGACACCGATCACGCTTGTCTATCCGGATTATGCGCCACTCGGCGCGCCCAAGGGCACCTCGGATGCGATGTATCACGCGACCTATGCGGCGATGAAAACCATGACCTATGTGCCGGCGAGCAATTCGCTCCATTTCGTCATGCTCGACCAGCCGGCGCAGTTCAACGCGGCGCTGGATGCGTTCCTGGCGCAATGAGAATTTCACAGGAGGCGGTGAGGAAAAGAATCGCGCGCTTCGCGCGCAACCCGTCTTCTCACTGTCTCACCGCCTCCTGTGAAATCACTTTCCCAATAGCGCAAAGATGTCGGAGGGTAGCTTGCCCGCTTCGCGCAAGGCTCTGAGCGTCACGGATTGATCGCGCTTGGAAAACTTCCGGCCGTTCGCATCCAGAATAAGTTTGTGATGCGCGTAGGACGGCGCCGGTAGATCCAGCAGCGTCTGCAGCACGCGCTGGATATGCGTCGCAGCGAACAGGTCGTTGCCGCGGGTGACATGTGAGACGTCCTGAAACGCATCGTCGATCACGACAGCCAGATGATACGACGCCGGCGTATCCTTGCGCGCCAGCACCACGTCACCGAACAAAAGCGGGTTGACCGCGATGTCACCGTGTTCGCCGTGAGGGCCCGCGCCGTCTTCGCGAAATGTCAACCGCGCAACGCGCTTCGCCGCTGCTTCCGCATTCAATCTGAGCGCATAAGGCAAGCCGAATTCGACGCGCGCCTTCCGTTCGGCTGCGGAAAGCATGCGGCAGGTGCCCGGATAGAGCGGTCCTTCCGGTCCGTGCGGCGCTTCGACGGCGCGCGCGATCTCGCCCGCGATGTCGCTGCGGGTGCAGAAGCAGGGATAGAGAAGGTCCTCGCTTTCGAGCCGGTCCAGCGCCCTCCGATAGACATCGAACCGTGTCGATTGTCTGAAAATTGGCCCATCCCAATGGAGCCCGAGCCAGGCCAGGTCTTCGCGAATGGAGTCTTCGAACTCCGCCTTGGCGCGCGTGACGTCGATGTCCTCCATGCGCAACAGAAAACGTCCGCCGCTTTGCTTCGCGAGATCGTGCGCAAATTGGGCGGCATAGGCATGGCCCAGATGAAGATGGCCGGTTGGACTGGGGGCGAAGCGCGTGACAATCATGGGGCGAACATACAGGCGTTCGAGGAGCGACACGCATGGCGATCCGCAATCTGACCGGGCCGCGATTGCCGGCCGCGCGCGGGACTGCAACCCATCTTGTCGTCCTGTGTCACGGCTACGGCGCGGACGGCAACGACCTGATCGGCCTCGCACCCCATTGGCAGCGCCTGATGCCGACCGTGGCCTTCGTGGCGCCCAACGCACCCGAGCCCTGTGCGGCAGGACCCGGCTACCAATGGTTCCCGATCTCGAGGCTCGATCCGCAGGCCATGCGCGCCGGTGTCGAACAGGCGGCCGCGACGCTCGACGCGTTTCTCGATGCCGAGCTCGCCCGCGCCAATCTTCCCGCCGAGCGCCTCGCGCTGGTGGGTTTCAGCCAGGGAACAATGATGTCGCTGCATGTGGGATTGAGACGAAAACCCGCGGGGATCGTCGGATATTCCGGGTTGCTCGCGGACGCGGCCCAGTCGAGCTACCCCGACGCGCCGCCGGTCCTTCTTATTCACGGCGATGCCGACCCCATGATCCCTGCGGATTTTCTTTTTGCGTCGGCGACCACGCTCGGCCGCGCGGGCGTTTCCGTTCAATGGCACCTTTCGCCGGACACACCCCATGCCATCGATGAAGGGGGCCTCGCACTCGGCGGCGCATTCCTGAGCCTCGCCTTCCGCGGACTTTTGCGGCCGAAAGACCCACAGATCTCCTGCGTTATCCAATAAGCGGCCCCAGCAAAAGTGTGCGCACTTTGGCGTCCGGGGCCGCGCCAAAAAGTTCAAGTGTCGCCGAACGGTCACGACGAATCGGGTAAAATCCACCCGGGATTGGCTTTGTAAACCGAGTTCCGTAAAGTCCGGCCGCGAAAATGGAGTGTTCAGCCTTCACAGGAGCGTTCTCGTGTTAGCCGCCGAGCGTGTCCCCGACAATTGCCCGGCGCTGGTGCTCAATGCGGATCACCGCCCGCTGAGCTATTTCCCCTTGTCGCTGTGGTCGTGGCAGGACGCCATCAAGGCCGTCTTCCTCGAGCGCGTGAACATCCTCGCGGAGTATGAGCGCGTCGTGCACTCGCCCAGCTTCGAGATGAAGATCCCGTCGGTCGTTTCGCTGAAGACCTATGTGCGCCCCGCGCGCAATCCCGCCTTCACGCGATTCAACGTGTTCCTGCGCGACCGTTTCGAATGCCAATATTGCGGCGCCGATGAAGACCTGACCTTCGATCACGTGGTCCCGCGTTCGCGCGGCGGCCGTACGACCTGGGACAACGTGGTCGCAGCGTGCGCGCCGTGCAATCTTCTGAAGGGTGGCCGCCTCACGAAGCAGGCTGGCATGTTCCCGCGCCATCCGCCGCACCGGCCGAGCGTCAATGAGCTGCGCAACAACGGCCGGCTCTTCCCGCCCAACTATCTCCATGATTCCTGGGCGGACTATCTCTATTGGGATAGCGAACTCGAGCCCTGATCGAAGCGCGCCGCCAGATTCTCCAGTGCGAAGAATTGGCAGCGTTTGGCGACACCCGGACGGATCTCCATGTCGCGCGTTTCTCCCGCCGCGAATCCCAGCCGTTCCAGCAATTTTCGCGAACGCAGATTGTCGGCGTGGATTCGCGCTTTCAGCCGCGCCATTCCCAGTGCCTTGGCGTTCAGGATCGCGAGCATCGCCGCGCCAAACGCATAGCCGCGGCCCCAATAGTCCCGGCGGATCATGAATCCCAGATCGGCTTCGTGCGCCATGATCGCGCTCAAATCGACGACGCCGACGAATGCGCCGTCGCCGAGCCTCGCTGTCCAGATCTTCGCTGCGCCGGTGCTCGCATCGTGGAGCATTTCCCGCGCGACGACGAGCGTTCCCATGCGCGACTTGTCCGCCGGCCAATCCCAATAGCGCATCGCTTCGCTGTCGCCGCGAATGAGAAAAAGCTCGTCCGCATCGCTGAGCGCGAAGGGCGAGAGATTGAGGCGTGCGGTGTTCAAGGAATTTGCGGTCACGGTCAAATTTGCACTCACTCTATCTCAAATGCCGTCATGGCCCGGCATGACCGGGCCACCCAGGAGAGCGTGGGACTCAATTCTCGAAACAAGTGAATGCACAGACTCGGTGTTTCGTCTTCCCCTGGGTGGCCCGCCTTCGCGGGCCATGACGGCAAGGGGAGGGAGTTTAAGCTATCCCGCCTTCGCGTCTCGCCACATCGGCAGGAGCGGCGGCGCGCCTTTGGGTGCGATGTTGGCTTTCGCGACGAAACCGAGGCGTTCGTAAAGCCGCGTGTTCTTGGGGTTGGAATTTTCGAGATACGCCGCCCAGCCCTGCGCGTCAGCGCGTTTGACGGTGGTCTCCAGAATGGCGGAGCCCAATCCCAAACCTTGCAGCCGCGGCGCGACGGCCACGAAGGAGAGATAATAATGCGGCGCCTTCGGATGATGCTTTTCCATGACATCGGCCATGGCCGAGCCGCGCGCCAGACGCGGGAAACCGCAGAGCCGCACGAAAAGCGGCATGAGCCGGAGCTGTTCGACAAATCCGCCGGGACTTGCCGGCGCATCGGGCGGGAGCCACGCCGCGGCTGCGCCGCCATCCTCCGCCATCCACACTTCGCCGAACGGAATGGCGCGCGCTCTGAGCACCCAGAAGAAAAACCGCTCCATCCCGGCGGCGCGTTTGGGTCCGCGCCGCGCAATCCAGTCGAAAACGGGATCGCTCACGAAAGCGGCCGCGAAGAGCCGCGCGAGCTGCGCCGCGTCGGCATCGTTCGCGCGTCTGGGATTGGTCGCCGCCTTCAGCCGCGCGTGACGTTCGTCGGCTTCGCTCATATCCGTTCGGACAATTTGATCGCGAGCCGGCAACCCGCCTTGATCGCAGAGGAGAGAAGTCGATAGCCGGGCGCTTCTTCCGCGCCGCGCGCGATCGCTTCGTCCCGATGGGCAATCTCGTCGGCACGAAAGGCCTCGATGCGGCTTTTCAGATCGTCGTCGTTTTTGATGCGCGCGATCTGGCTCGCGTAGTGATCGTCGATCACTTCTTCGACCGCGGCCGTGCAGGCCATCGCGGCCTTCTCGCCCATCAAGGCCGTTGCAGCACCCAGCGCAAATCCCGCCATGTGCCAGATGGGCGCCAGCGCCGTCGGCCGCACGCGCCGCTCATTGATCAGACTGTCGAACGCTTTCAGATGATCCTGTTCCTGCCGCGCCATCTTGCGAATGGCGGTCGCCGTCTTTTTGGCGCTCGCGCGATTGCCGAGAACGGCAAGCTGGCCTTCATAGATGCGCACCGCGCCATATTCGCCGGCGTGATCGACGCGGATCATGGATTGGACATCGTCCGCCGCTGCGATTCCAGGGGGACCCGGACGCGGTCCTCGCTTTGCGCTCATGGTGCTCTCTTCTTTCCGGCGACGAGGATAAGCCCTGCCGTCGCCAGCGCCAAAGACAGGATCGCATTATAGCCCGCCAGCGAAAGACCGAAGAGCCTCCAGGCGGCGTGGTCGCACATCACGACCGGCGCGTTGAGATCGAGCGGACCGGAACTCTGGAATGCCGAGCCCGTGCAGGCCGACGGTCCCTTCCACAAATGCCATTCGACGCCGGCATGATAGACGCCGATCGCCCCGGACACGGCGATCAGCAATGCCGTTGCAACAGCGATTGTGGGACCCGCGGACCCCGGAAGAACCCTCAGCCGCAACAGGAAATATCCGCCGATACCGACAGCGGCCGCCGCAATATGTGGATAACGCTGCCACCAGCACATTTCGCACGGCGGCAGATGAACGAAATATTGAAAGCCGAATGCGCCTGCGACGAGCGCGAATGCCGCGAGGCCGAGAAGGAGTGCGACGGTTGCGGGCGCGCGCGCGTTCATATTTCGAGGGTCATTTCGCGAAGATCATGGCTTCGTCGGCGAACGCCTTGAATTCCAGCGCATTGCCGCTCGGATCGGTGAGAAAGAAGGTTGCTTGTTCACCCGCAGTGCCGGCGAATCGAATTTGCGGCTCGATGATGAAATCGATGCCGCGCGCCTGCAAATTTTCGGCAAGTTCCTTCCATTTTGGCACGGTCAGAATTACGCCAAAGTGCCGCACGGGAACTTCTTCGCCGTCCACGACATTATGCGCTTTGTTCTCGGGCCCCGAAGCGGTTAAATGCGCGACGATCTGGTGGCCGAAGAAATCGAAATCGACCCAGTCGTGCGATGAGCGCCCTTCGCGACAGCCGAGAAGCTCTCCATAGAAGGCACGCGCATCGGCGAGATCGTTGACCGGGAATGCGAGATGGAAGCGTGGCTGCTGCGACATCGATGAGTCTCGCGAATAGCGCCGACGAGAGAAGCAAGGTTCTAGCGTAAAGGGAAGTCCCATGCGTCACCGCCCCCCGCCGCAATTGGCGCGTCGCGAATTGCTCCGCATCGACGGTCAGCCGGTTTCGGTGACGATCCGCCATAACCCGCGCGCGCGCCGGCTGATCATCAAGGTGCATCCGACGACCGGCGAGGTTTCGGTGGTGGCGCCGTCCAAGCGCGCGCTCGACCACGCACTCGATTTCGCCCGTTCCGAGCAGGACTGGATCAAGCGGCGGCTCGCAAGCGTGCCCAGGATCGTGGAGCTCGCGCTGGGCGCGACTGTGCTGTTTCGGGGCAAGGACCATCTCGTGACGTCCGCCGCCCGCGGGGTGGCGCCCGTATGGGTCGAGGAAGAAGACGGCGCGCGGTTCATCCGCGTCGGCGGCCGCGCCGAGCACGCGCCGCGGCGTCTGCTCGATTTCTTCAAGCGCGAGGCGCGGGTCACGCTCGCGGCCCGCACGGTCGATCTCGCCGCGAAGATCGGCCAGCGTCCGGCCCGCATTTCCGTACGCGATACGCAAAGCCGCTGGGGCTCGTGCTCGACGGAGCGTTACGTATCCTTCTCGTGGCGCCTGATCCTGGCGCCGCCCTTCGTGCTCGACTACGTCGTGGCCCACGAAGTGGCGCATATGCGTCATATGAATCACGGTCCGCGCTTCTGGAAGCTGGTGCGCGAGCTCTCACCCGAATCCGACACGGCGCAGGAATGGCTCGGCCGCAACGGCCCGCTGCTGCACCGCTACGCGCTGCCCGCGGCTTAAGTCCCCGTCAAACTGTTCAGCAGCCGGTCGAAAAGATCGGGCTCCTTTTTCGGAGCGGTGGAAGCCGGCTGATCGGCCGTTGCATCCGACGCCGCGATCGCCGCGGGTGCTTCCTCCGGCGCGCCGGGCAGCGGCTTCACGGGCAGATCGTATTCCGCGGCTTCCATGAAGGATTTGAAGATGTGCGCGGGCAGGCCGCCGCCCACGGCGTGCACCATGGGCGCATTGTCGTCATTGCCGATCCACACGCCGCACACGAGATCGGCGGTGAAGCCCACGAACCACGCATCGTGGAAATCCTGCGTCGTTCCCGTCTTGCCGGCGCTCGGACGCGCGTCGAGCTTCGCCGCCTTGCCGGTGCCGGAGGTGACGGTCGCCACCATCAAGCGCGTGAGCTTCTGGGTGTTGTCGGCCGAGACGACGCGGCCGAGGCCCGAACCTTCGCGGGCATAGAGCACTTTTCCGGCGCGCGTCTTGATGCTGACGATGCCGTAAGGGATGACGCCCTCGCCGCCATTGGCGAAGGGTGCGTAGGCCCCGGTTAGTTCGAGCGGTGTGACGCCGGACGTGCCGAGCGCCAGCGACGGAACATCCATGAGTTCGGACGTAATGCCGAGGCGATGCGCCGTCGCGGCCACCGCACGCGCGCCCACTTCCGCCGCCAGTTGGGCTGCGATCGAGTTGGAGGATTTGGCGAAGGCGCGTTCGAGGCTGATCTCGCCTTCATAGCGTCCCTCGAAATCCGCAGGCCGCCACCCGCGAATATTGACCGGCGCGTCGTCCATCACGTCGGAAGGATTCCGGCCGTGCTCGAAGGCTGCGAGATAAACGAAAGGCTTGAACGCGGAGCCGGGCTGGCGCGAGGCATCGGTCGCGCGATCGAACGGGCTGTCGGCGTAGGAGCGTCCGCCCACCAGCGCGCGCACCGCGCCGTCCGGCAGCATGGCGACAAGGGCTGCTTCATGCGCGTGCAATCCGCCGCCTTCACGGGCAAGCCCCTGAACCACGGCGCGTTCGGCTTTCTGCTGGGTCGCCACATCGAACGTCGTCTCGACCACGATCGGCTCGTCGAAATTGCCGACATAGCCCGGGATGCGCGAGATCACCCAGTCGACGAAATAACCCGAATTGGGCGTGCCCGTATCGCGCACAATGCGGGGCCGCGTCGCTTTCGCGTCGTCGCGCGCGGCATCGCCGATGAAGCCCGCATCGTCCATCGCATCGAGGACTACGCCCGCGCGCGCTTTCGAAGCGTCGGGATCGGCTTGCGGATTGAAGCGCGCCGGCGCCTTCACGCTGCCGGCGAGCATCGCGGCTTCGGGAAGCGTGAGCTCCGTCGCAGGCTTTCCGAAGAAACGCTCCGCCGCCGCCTGAATGCCGAACACGCC
>Ga0181525_10004459_pt1 | contig 10743 bp, 10 predicted proteins | sample PEATcosm2014_Bin_48_FD_121100 | JGI IMG/M metagenome (GOLD analysis project Ga0181525, IMG submission 121100) | Peatland microbial communities from MTU Mesocosm Facility, Houghton, MI, USA - PEATcosm2014_Bin06_10_metaG | ecosystem: Environmental > Terrestrial > Soil > Wetlands > Peat | place...
ATTGGTCGGGGTCGCGATCATCAGGCTGTCCAAAAGTCCAAGTTGGGGATTGGTCGTCGTTTGCATACTTGTCGGACGCTTTACTCAAAAATTAAGTTTCAGGACTTTTGCAGAGATTCCAAGATGCCATTTGCAGGCCACGCTTAAGCAATCGCGAAACAGATAAGCTGCGTGTGTATCGTGGCCCGCTCGCACTTGTAAAAGAATCACCCGGTCAAAGCAGGGAAAACGGATGGGCGCTATTGTGTTTAAAAGACCTCGCGTATTCTGAAAGTTTTTATGGTTATTCAGCCGCTGGGCATGATGACGGGGAAGCCATTGTCCGTTACCTCCAACTATTTGTTCATAGTCAGGTCTGGCTTCATTATGCGTTGATCACCAGTGGAAAATTGGGCTTTGAGCGTCCCAATATCGACAAGGCGGATTTGGACGACTGTCCGATTATTCCCTTCGAGCGATTGACCGAACAGCAACGCAAAGAAATTATCCAATTATCCAATCGGCTCATCGCCGAAGAAAATGGCGTGTTCGCCGACATTGATGCCTTCTTCGGCAAGCTCTATGGCTTGGACGAGCGCGATATGCAAGTGATCCGAGACACGCTTGAAGTTCGCGACCCGAATGATGAGACCGGTCAACGCGGCAGCAAGCCGCCGACAGCGGGAGAGATTGAAAAATTTCGCCGCCGTCTCGAATCCGGCCTCCGCCCGTTTTTCAAAGTTCTGGGCAAGGAGCCGGTGGTGGAATTGTGGAATCCGGTGGCCGATGGTGAGGCCAAGGAAATAGCCTTTGGCACTTTTCTCATTGGCGAAAAGGGCCGGAAACCGTCCGGTCAGGATTCGATCTTCAAATCAAAAGTTTTGCCATTGGCGAATGAAACCGGGGCAACTCGCGTCGTTGAAACACTGCGCGATGGCCTGCTGGTCGGCATTCTGCGCCAGTATCGCTATTGGACGCCGAGCCGTGCCCGCTTATTGGGGGCGGAAATTGTGCGCGAGCATTTGGGGGCATTTGAGGATTAACTATGATCCAAGGGTTTTTCAAAGCGGAGCTGGATCTGCCGCACAAAGCCATTCCACTGGCGATTCACCTGCTGGTTGAAGATGCCCTGTGTGTGAGTTGGGACAAATTACGGAAAAACCCACCGGCTGGATTTATTATCGGCACCGCACCGGAAGATGTCGTGACGCACGAGCTGCTGAAAATTCTACACGGCGAGGTTTTTGACAGCGGGGAAGTTGATGGTTTTACAAGGGATTATTTCATGTCGCCAGTGCGCGAAGCCAAGCTGGAAAATTTTGACGGAACGCGCCGCGACTTGATGCCAGATTTGATGATCGGCTTAATTGGGAGGCCAAAGGCCCGAATTCCTTGGCAAGACTGGCTATTTGTTGAATGCAAACCTGTGGATGCTGATCATTCGGTTGGCGCTCACTATTGCGACAAGGGACTTATCCGTTTTGTGCGCGGCGACTATGCTTGGGCAATGCAGAGTGCGATGATGGTAGGATATGCACGCGCCGACTACACGATTTTGCCGAAGCTGCCGGAAGCGCTCCAGTCTCGCTCAAATAAAATTCCAACGATTGACCAAGCACAGCCGTGCATTCATTCAAAAGTTGATTCAGTGAGTGAAGCAGTCCACGTTAGCCAACATGGTCGCACGTTCCCATATCAGCAAACAAAACAGCCAGCCCCGGCCATCACGATTCGGCATCTGTGGTTAAGACGGCCAGATTGAGTTCACCACGCAATCCTTCGGCTGTTATCTTTTCCTTCTTTGGAGCGAAAACGAAAACGGGTCTGTCCGCCTGCTCCCGTGCGAAGGAGTGTTGGACGAAATCCGCCCCGCGTGACAGATTTCCCGTCACACACTTACACACACTTTGGGACAGGTTTACGAAACTACAGAATTCAGAAATTGAAGCACGGGCAAAGGCATCAATAGCGTATGCGATACCGGTAGCCAGATCTTTGGCAGGTGTCATCCGCCGCCATCGCGAACGTCTCAAACTTTCTCCCAACCAGCTCGAAGAATTGTCGGGCGTCCGCCGGCAAACCATCAGAAACATCGAGAAGGACGTGGAATTCCCCTCGGTATATGTCGTTGGCCGCATCGCCGCCGGATTGGGAATCCCCTGCGAGCAATTGCATTTGGATGCGGTGCGATGGCTCAAGCGCCAGCCCGCGCAGTGTCGCGCCTGCAATTTCTCTTGCATGGCGCACGGCGAATTACCGTGGTTAAATGCCATGCGTGTCTGCTATCGACCAAAACATTGAAGCCCGTTCACCGCACCGGGACAATTCTTTCTCCGGCCTGCCACGGCTCCGGCGGGATTCGGGGCCGGAACGGGACACCGCCGACGTCGAATCCAACAAGCAAGTGCTCCTCGTGGTCAACGCCGTCAAGGGCGATCCCGCCGAGGGCGAAGACGGCGAGCTGTATGAGGCGATGGGCTACGTCCGCAAGAGCGAACGTTCCACCGGCAAGACGAACAAGACGAAACCCGCGCCGGTCACGGCGACCGCGCACTAAGTCCTTGCGGACGGCCACTGACGGTGGGGCGAGGCTGCCGACGAGCCGGTTCAGGAGGAAGACCGGCTCGCGGGGACGCCCGCCCCACCAAAAAATCAAATCAAGACACGGCCAGTTTCAAATCGCAGTTTCGCACACCGCCGGAATGAGAATTCGTTCCGGCGGTTTTGTTTTGTTTGATTCACAAATGCGGAAGTTTTGTCTTTTGCAGCCGCGCGGCGTGGTGTTCAATCGTCGGGCTATGAGTCTGACACATCCATTGACAACGACGACGTTCGAGCTTCCCGGTTTTCGCGTCACAAAATCCTTCGGCGTGGTGCGCGGCATCATCGTGCGCTCGCGTTCCATCATCGGGAACCTCGGCGCGGGCATCCAGAGCATTTTCGGCGGGAACATTTCGCTCTACACGAACATGTGCGAGCGGGCGCGCGAGGAAGCCTACAACCTGATGCTCACGCACGCCGGGCAGCTCGGCGCAAACGCGGTGGTCGGCGTGCGCTATGACGCGACGGAAATCTCCGCGGACATCACCGAGGTGCTGTGCTACGGCACGGCGGTTTATGTGGAGACGGAGACAAACCGTTGAATCGTGAATTGTCCAATCGTTGCATCGGCGGTATCGTGAGCGCAGCCTGACAAATGAAGGCGTTGAGCGAAGATTCCTTTCTGGCGCGGCTGCTGGGCAAACTGGCGGCGGCGGTCTGCCGTCATCCGCGCTGGTTTATCTGGCCGCAAATCGCGCTGTTCGTCGCGTGCGTCGTCTATGCGTTGCCGGCGCCCTACGGCCATCTGGTCTTCGACATGAACCAGGACGACCTGGTGGGGCCGAACCAGAAATATCACGAGAATTTTTTGCGGATGGAAAAGGAGTTTCCACAGCAGGACGACATGGTGGTGGTCGTGGAGAGCGGCGATATTGAAAAGAACCGGCAGTTCGTCGAGCGCCTTGCGGCCAGATTGCAGGAGGAAACGAATTGTTTCGAGGACGTTTTCTTTGCGCAAAGCACGATGATCATGGGTTCGAACGCGCTGCTCTACGCAACGCAGGACGATCTGGGGCAAATGAAGGGGATGCTGCGCGCCGCGGAGCCGTTCATTGAAAAATTCACGCAGACCACAAATCTGGATTCCTTTTTCGAGCAGATCAACACGTCGTTCCGCACTGCGCCGCAGGACACAAACGCGAACACGGACGCGCTGGTCAATTCGCTGCCGGCGCTGACGCGCATCGTGACGCAGGCGACGGAATCGCTGCAACGTTCGGGCACGCCGCCTTCGCCCGATGTCATGACATTGTTCGGCGGCGGCGAAAGCAACGTGCTCGACAGTTACATCACGTTCGCCAACGGCCGGATTTTTCTCCTCACGACGCATCCGCCGACCGTTGCGACAAATTCCGCCGTGACGCAGGACGATTTTAACGGCCGTGCGATTGACCGGTTGCGAGAGCTGGTGCTGGAAACAAAAACGGAGGTGCCCGGCGTCAACGTCGGCATCACGGGCGAGCCGGTGCTGGATTACGACCAGATGACGCAATCGGAGCGGGACGCGATGTTCGCCAGCATTTTGTCGCTGGTGTTGTGCGCGCTGATTTTTATTTTCGGCTACAACGAAACCGGGCGTCCGGTGAAAGCCGCGATTTGCATGATTGTCGGATTTGGCTACACGCTGGCGTTCACGGCGCTGACCATCGGGCATTTGAACGTGCTGACAATCATGTTCGTGCCGATGCTCATCGGGCTGGCGATTGATTACGGCGTGCATCTGATCTCGCGCTACGAGGAGGAATTGCGCCACGGCAAAACGGCGGAGCAGGCGCTGACGAAGGCGATGATTTATACGGGCCAGGGAATTTTCACCGGCACGCTGACGACGGCGGGCGCGTTTCTGGCGATGGCGTTCACGAATTTCAAGGGCATTGCGGAAATGGGAATTATCTGCGGCGGCGGATTGCTGATTTGTTTCATCCCGATGATGACGATGCTGCCGGCGCTGCTGCTGCGCGGGCGGCAAAACGTCATTGACCATCGCACGACAGAAGACGTGACGCGCGCGCGCATCGAAAACATCTGGCTGCAACGCCCGGCGCTCGTCATCGGCATCACGGCGGCGCTGTGCGTGGCGGCGCTGTTTGAGGCGCGCAAGGTTCGCTTCGATTACAACCTGATAAAAATGCAGAGCCAGAATCTGCCGTCGGTGATCTTCGCGCACAAGCTGCTGAATTCGGCGGACAAATCGCTGCTTTACGGCGCGGTCATCGCCGATTCGCTGACCAATGCGGTGGAACTGGCCGGCGAAATAAAAAATTTGCCGGTCGTCGCGGACGTTGAGCCGCCGATCTACGAAAATTTTCTCGAAGACCCGTCGGACAAATTCATATTGATCCACGGCATCAAGCAGGAGATCGCGTCGCTCAAATTCGATCCTCCGGATTTACGGCCGGTGAACATTACGAATTTGAGCCTGACGCTTTACGGGCTTTATGGTTATCTGGGCAACGCGCTTGAAGCCGTCGGGAACAGCGACACAAACCTGACCGCGCAACTGGTTTCCCTGCGCGACGCGATTGCGAACCTGCGCAAGACGATGCTTGAAGGCGACGATTCCGAATACGCAGAGCATGCGCAAAAGCTGGCGCTGTTTCAGCAGGCGCTGTTTGCGGATTTGGACAGCACTTTCAGGCTTTTGCAAAACCAGAATGACACCGCGCCGCTGCGGATTGAAGATTTGCCGCCGGCGTTGAAACATCGTTACGTCGGCGTGGACGGGAAATTGTTGCTGCAAGTTTATCCCAGAGCGGATGTGTGGGAACGCACCAACCAGGAAGAATTTGTCACGGCATTGCGCCGGACGCTTGATCCAAACGGAACCAACCACCCAATCATCACCGGCGACCCCGTTCAATTTTACGAATACGAAACATTGATGTTGAACAGTTACATCCATGCGGCGTGGTTTTCGCTTGCGGCCATCGCGCTGATGGTGCTTTTCCATTTCCGCAGTTTCGGCGCGGTGATTCTGGCGCTGCTGCCCGTGGGCATCGGCACGGTGTGGCTGGCGGGATTGATGGGATGGTTCGACATCCCGATCAATTTGTCGAACATCATGACCTTGCCGCTGGTCATCGGCATCGGCGTCACAAATGGCATTCATATCCTGAATCGCTTTGCAGAAGAAAAAACCCCTGGTATTTTGTCGCGCAGCACGGGCAAGGCGGTGCTCGTGTCGGGATTGACGGCCATCGCGGGATTCGGCAGTTTGATTCTCGCCAAGCATCGCGGCATCCACAGCTTGGGCTGTGTCATGTCGGTGGGAATCGCGACGTGCATGATTGCGGCGCTGACCATTTTGCCGGCGTTGCTGAATTTGCTTGGGCGCTGGCGTCCGCTGATAAAAGCCGAAAAACCCAGTGCCGGCAAAACATCGCCGACACTGGGTCAGGAGGAACCGAGGTAAAAACCTCGAAGTGCGATAAACATAAAGTAAATCTATTGAAAGTCAACATCAATGTTAAAACAACAGATAATGGCTTGAAATGAATGTAGAATCAAATACAATAACGATAACGCTATTTTATAGAAACAGTTTTATATTTCCTTAAGCTTGTATTTTTAACGATCAATAAACCAATGTCGTCGGTCTCCGCCAAATTTTTCAGCCGTCTGTGCGCTTGCTTTCTTATGTTCGCAGGCGTTGATGGCATTTGTGTCGGCGAAGATATTTTTCATGCCGGACCGATTTATGATCAATTCCCGCTGACGCTGGATTCCGGCTGGCGCACGGAAGCAGCCGGGCCATTTTTTTACGCGGAAAAAAGCGATTCAAAAAAAATGTGGGCGGTTTCACCGCTGTTTTTTAGCGACACCGACCCTGCAATCGAGCACGTCGAATATGATTTTTGCTATCCGCTGATGACTTATGAACAATACGGCCCTGAATACCGCTGGCAGTTCATCCAGTTGTTCAGCGTTGCGGGCGGAAAGAATCCCGATGATTCGGCGAAAAAGCAGTTCACGATCTTCCCATTTTATTTTCAGCAGCGCTCGACTGACACGAATGAAAATTACACCGCGTTTTTTCCGTTTTACGGCCACATCAACAACCGGCTGTTCCGCGACAAAATTTTCTTCATCCTGTTTCCCATTTACGGCCAGACCCAGAAGCGCGACGTGGTGAACGACAATTATCTTTATCCGTTTTTCAACTTGCACCACGGCGATGGAATGCACGGCTGGCAATTCTGGCCGTTCGCCGGGAGCGAACACAAGGACGTCACGACGGCGACCAACGGCTTCGGCGACGCTGCAATTATCGGCGGCTATGACCGGTCCTTCGCGCTCTGGCCGTTTTATTTTTGGCAGAACAATGGCATCGGCACGGACAATCCCGAAAAATTCCGTGTGTCAATCCCGTTTTACGCCGCGTCGCGCTCGCAATTGCGCGATTCAACCTCCGTGCTCTGGCCGTTTTTCACACAAATTGACGACCACGGACAAAAATATCGCGAATGGCAGGAGCCATGGCCCTTTGTGATTATTGCGCGGGGCGACGGCAAGACCACTTCTCGCGTCTGGCCGCTGTTCAGCCGGTCGCACAACAACGAAATGGAAAGCGATTCGTATCTCTGGCCGCTCTACCAGCGCCATAGGCTTCATGCCGATCCCCTTGACCGGCAGCGCACGCGCGTTTTGTTTTATTTGTATGACGACACGACGGAAAAAAACACGGAAACCGGCGCGGAAAAACGCCGGGTGGACATGCTGCCGTTCTTCACCTATCATCGCGACTTCAACGGCAACTCGCGCCTGCAAATTCTCGCGCTCATCGAGCCGGTGCTGCCCGACAATCCAGGTATTGAACACAACTGGTCGCCGCTGTGGTCCGTCTGGCGCGCGGAAAACAATCCGAAGACGGGTGCGAGCAGCCGCTCGCTGCTGTGGAATCTTTACCGTAGCAACACAACGCCGGATTCAAAAAAAATCTCGCTCTTGTTCGGGCTTTTCCAGTATCAATCGGAAGCGGAAATAAAAAAAATGCGCGTGTTTTTTATTCCGATGCTACACTCGAATCAGCCGGCGGCGGCGGGGAAATGAAATTAAATTTGGAATATGTTTGAGAACATTGGTGAAATCGTCCTGCTGTTCTGGCGCACGCTGCGGGCGCTGCCGCTCGCGTGGCGGCAGCGGCAGAAGGTCTTTGAACAGTTTTTTGAAATTGGCAACGCCAGCCTGCTAATGGTTTGCATACTTTCGTTTTTCATCGGCGGCGTCCTGGCGTTGCAGACCGGCCCGCTCCTGACCCAAAAAAGTTTGGGCAGCTACCTCGGCGGCATCGTGGGCTACTCGATCTGCCGCGAACTGGCGCCCATCATGATGTCCATCTTGATCGCCGGACGCATCGGGTCGGCCATGGCGGCGGAAATCGGCTCGATGCGCGTGTATCAGGAAATTGACGCGTTGCGCACGATGAACATCAATCCGATTCATTATCTGGTCATGCCCCGGCTGGTTGCGATGGCTTTTGCGCTGCCGATGCTGGTGATCATCGCCATCCTCGTCGGCTGGTTTGGCGGCGCGGTTGTCGCGGAAGGCAACAATCACATTGGCATTTCGTTTCAGGCTTATTATTTCAGCCTGCGCCAGTTTGTGGAATCGCAGGACGTGGCCAACGGCATTTTCAAAAGCTTTTGTTTCGCGCTGATCATCACCGTCGTTTCCTGCCATCAAGGCCTGATGACCATCGGCGGGCCGCGCGGCATCGGACGTTCCGTCACGAAGGCGGTGGTAAATTCCATCGTGCTCATCGTGATTTTTGATTACGTCCTCACGCGAATTTTAATGTTCATCAACAAATGAATCCGCCCGCCAGCAATTCATACGGCGTCGGCGTGCAGGTGCGCCGGCTGCGCAAGAGCTTCGACAAGCAGGAAGTGCTCAAAGGCATTGACCTTGAAGTTCAGCCGGGGGAAATTTTTGCCATCATGGGACCCAGCGGCAGCGGCAAAAGCGTCCTGCTCCGGCACATCATCGGCCTTGATCCGCCGGACGAGGGGGAAATTCTCATCAACGGCGAATCCATCCAGACTCCGGAAATCGCCAGCAAATACAGGATGGCGCTCGTGTTTCAATCAGGAGCGCTCCTGAATTCGCTCACCGTCGGGGAAAATGTCGGGCTTTACCTGGCCGAACACCGCCTCAAATCGCCGAAGGAAATTTCAAAGATTGTTTCCGAAAAACTGGAAGCGGTCGGACTCAAGGACGTCGCCGACAAATCGCCGGTTGAACTTTCCGGCGGCATGAAAAAGCGTGTCGCCATCGCGCGCGCGCTCGTCATCGAACCGCAATTGATCCTTTATGACGAGCCGACGAGCGAGCTGGACCCGCTTTCCGCCGTCAACATCGGCGAGGAGATTTTGAAGCTTAAAAACCAGATTCACGTCACATCCATCGTCGTCTCGCACGACCGCGACCTCGCGTTCGGCGTGGCCGACCGCATCGCCGTCATCAACGAAGGCCGCATCATCACCATCGGCACGCCGGACGAGGTGAAGAAATCCGGCGACCCGCTCGTCCAGAAATTTTTGAACGCAGACTTCAAACGCGAACCCAAATCCAAAAACTTATGAGAAATTCACTTGAAACCAATCTCGGTATTTTTGTCGTCATCGTCATCTTCGCCGCCTGGGCCATCATCGAAACTCTCGGCGGGGTGGATTTGTTCCACCACGGCTACCATGTCGGCGCGCAGTTCGACACCGTGCAGGAACTGAAGGTCGGCGACAGCGTGAAAATGGCCGGCGTCGAGGTCGGCCGCGTCGAGGCCATTTCGCTCGACGAAACCAACAACAAGGTCAACGTCACCATGAAGATTCATCCCGGTGCCATCGTGAAGACAGACAGCAAGGCCGTCATCAAATTCACAGGCTTGATGGGCGAGAATTTTGTTGCCATCGGCTTTGGCACGCCGTCCGCGCCACCCGCCGTTGAGGGCGCACTTCTGGAAAGCGAGGAACAGCCCGACCTGAACGCCGTCATGGCCAAACTTGACAAGGCCACCAGCGGCATCGAAAATCTGACCAAGAGCTTCACGCCTGACACGATCAACAATCTGTTCGGCCCACTGACGGATCTCGTCAAACAAAACAGCAGCCACATCGGCAGTTCCATATCCAACATTGACAACATCACGGGACAGATCGCCAGCGGACAGGGCACGGTCGGCAAACTGATCTACGATCAGACGCTTTATGATTCGGCGCTGGACACCGTTTCAAATCTCCAGTCCACCATCGCATCCGCCCGCCTGATCATGGGCGGCATCACCAACGGCCAGGGCACCATCGGCAAGCTTGTGACCGACGAGACGCTTTACAATTCCACAACCGCCTCGATGACCAACCTGAACCAAATCCTCCTGAAAATAAACCAGGGCCAGGGCACGATTGGGAAGCTCGTCAACGACCAGGAATTTTACAAGAACGCAAAGCTGTCGCTGCAAAAACTGGACAAGGCCACGGACAGTCTGGAAGACCAGGGTCCGTTGAGCGTCCTCGGCATCATGGCGAACAATTTGTTTTAGGCCATGCCGAGATTTTTCAAAATCTGAACGGTCGAACGAGCCTTGTTCAGCGTGTAAAAATGCAGCCCCGGCACGCCCGCGCGCAGCAATTCCTCGCACTGCCGCGTCGCGTATTCAATGCCGAATTCCGCTGCGGCCTCGTCGTCGCCGCCAAGCTCGTCCAGCTTTTTCCGCAGCGGCGGCGGGATTTTTGAGCCGCAAAGCTGCGTGAATTTTGTGATCTGCGCCGCGCTCAAAATCGAGACGATGCCCGGAACGAGCGGGACGGAAACGCCCAATTTGCCGGCGACAAAATCGCGGAACTCAAAATAATCCGCGTTTTCAAAAAAAAGCTGCGTGAGCACAAAGTCCGCGCCCGCGTCCACTTTTTCCTTCAAATGTTTCCAGTCGTCTAATTTTCCGGTCTTGTTGGCGATGTGGCCTTCGGGAAATCCGGCGACGCCGGTTGAAAATCCGTTTTGCTCGCGGATGAATTGAACGAGTTGTGAAGCGAACTCAAAACCGCCTAACGTTTTTTGGAATTCACCGCCGCCGGGCGCGTCGCCGCGCAGGGCGAGGATATTTTTGCAACCGAGCGCGCGGATTTTTTCCAGCAGCGCACGGACTTCTTCGCGCGTGTGGTTGACGCA
>Ga0181525_10004460_pt1 | contig 10742 bp, 10 predicted proteins | sample PEATcosm2014_Bin_48_FD_121100 | JGI IMG/M metagenome (GOLD analysis project Ga0181525, IMG submission 121100) | Peatland microbial communities from MTU Mesocosm Facility, Houghton, MI, USA - PEATcosm2014_Bin06_10_metaG | ecosystem: Environmental > Terrestrial > Soil > Wetlands > Peat | place...
GGGGGGGGGGGGGGGGGGGGCGCGCGGGGGGGGGGGGGGGGGGGGGGGGGGGGGGGGGGGGGGGGGGGGGCGGGGGGGGGCGACGCGGGGGACTCGCCGCGGGCCAGGGCTCGCGCGCGGCGGCCTAGGGCGACCAGGTCCCGGGGACCGATTCGCCACCGGGGACCGGTAAGCAGGCGGGCCAGGGAGTCAGAGGCGCCGGCATCGTGCAGGACGTTGAGGGTGGCCACCACATCCTGAACCTCGGGCACGACAAGCAGGCCGCCGAGCCCGACGACCTCGACCGGGATGCCGCGGGCCTCGATGGCGCGGCGCAGCGGCACGAACTGCGCCCGCTTGCGGCACAGCACCGCGATGTCAGAGGGACGGACGCCGGAGGACCGCCCGTCTGGCCAGGAAAGCCCGTCCGGGGCGCAGCCGCGCTCGGCGGCGAGCAGCGCGGCAACCTGGGCGGCGACCCACTCGGCCTCATCGAGCACGGTGGGCAGCAGGGCGCACGCCACCGCACCGCGCTCGGTCCGGTCGGGCGCGGAGGTCAGCCTGGGCACCTCGGGCGCCTCGTAGCGCAGCTCGGCCTGGATGACGGCGGCCGCGTCGAGGACCCGGCCGGAGTTCCTGAAGCTGGTGCGGAGCTGCAGGACGGGGGCGGGTCCCGAGGGGGCCGAGGCGCCGAAGGGGCGACCAGGGGCGACCACTGGGAAGTCGACGGTGAACCGCCGCAGGTTGCCCGCGCTCGCGCCGCGCCAGCCGTAGATGGACTGGCAGGGGTCGCCGACCGCGGTCACCGGGTGCCCGCCGCCGAACAGGGTCCGCAGCAGCACCAGCTGAGCGTGGCTGGTGTCCTGGTACTCATCGAGCAGGACCACCTGGTAGCGGGCGCGCTCGCCCGCGCCGACCTCCGGGTGCCTGGTAGCGATCCGCGCCGCGAGGGCCACCTGGTCGGAAAAGTCGAGCACCTCGCGGGCCGCCTTGGCCGCCGCGTACCGGTCCACCATCGGCAGCAGCTGCTCCCGCGCGCGCTGCGTGTCGATGATCTTCCGAACGGCCCCTGGTGCGCGGCCCGGCAGCGCCTCGAGCTCGGCGTTGAGCCACCAGCCGAGCGCGGTCACGTCGGCGGTCTCGCGCAGGTGCTCGGTGAGATCGCCGGCCAGGTCGAGCACCGCCGCGGTCACCGTCTGCGGGGTCCAGGTGATCTGGTCCATCGGTCCGTCGTAAGCGGCCACGATGCCCGCCGCCAGCTGCCAGGACAGCGCGGGGGTGATGAGCCGGAGGGATGGCTCCAGGCCCTCGCGCAGCGCGTTGTCGGCGACCAGCCGGCCGGCGTAGGCGTGATAGGTGCCGATCACCGGGTCGCCGGCGAACGGGTCTTCGGAGTCGGCGCCGCCGGTGGTGGCGCCGGTGGTGCCCTGAGCACCCTCGAGGTCCGCCCGGCGCAGCCGGGCGAGGCGGGACCTGATCCGGTCGGCGAACTCGGCCGCGGCCTTCCTCGTGAAGGTGAGGCCGAGCACCCGGTCCGGCCGGACCAGGCCGTTGGCGACCAGCCAGACCAGGCGGGCCGCCATCGTCTCGCTCTTGCCCGAGCCGGCCCCCGCGATGACCGCAAGCGGCCCGAGCGGCGCGGCGATGACCGCCGCCTGCTCCGCCGTCGGCTCGGGCAGCCGGAGCAGCCTGGCCAGCTGCACCGGGCTGTACATGACCGTGCTCACGAAGGCATTCCACCAGATGCCACCGACATTTTGCGGTCTCTTCGGCCGGCCGGCCGGCCCGGCCGCCGGGGCACGGCGCGGCGACCGCCCGCGGCCGCGGCGGGGCAAAAGAGAACTTTTCCGACTTATTGAGGTTTTCTCAACAAGGTTGAGTCGGTCATACGTGATGTAAGGGGCATCTGGGCAGACACGCGGACAGGCCCGGAGATCCAGCAAAAGACGCGGAGCCCCCGGTAGAAGAGGTCTCGCTGAAGATCACCATCTACCGTGAGAGGCTCCGCGTGGTCTCCTATCGTGTCATGCTCGACGTTCCCAGGGAGCTGATCCTGTTCGTTTCCGGGCTGCTGGCCGCGCACCGCCGCGAGATCGGGACCCGGAAGGGAACCCGCAGGCTGGGCTGTTACCGGCACGCCCTGTTCGCGCTGGCCTGGTTCCGGGACAAGGGCGATATCCCGCGGCTCGGCCGGGGCTTCGGGCTGCCGCAGTCGACGGCGTACCGGTACCTCGATGAAGTGATCGAGGTGCTCGCGGCCCCCGCGCCGGGCCTGCAGGAGCAGCTGGAGCGCGCCCTGGCCGAGGGCGTGCCGTACCTGATCCTGGACGGCAAGGTCGTGGACACGGACCGGTGCCGGGAGAAAACCGTCAGCCGCAAGGGGAAGACGATCGACTTGTGGTATTCGGGGAAGACCCATGATTTCGGCGGGAATATCCAGGCCCTGTTTTACCCGTCCGGGATCCCGCTGTGGGTTTCTGACGTGCTTCCGGGCAATGTGCATGACCTGGCCGCTGCCCGGGAGAATGTCCTGGGCGTGCTGCGGCCGTTCCTGGACGCGATGCCGGTGCTGGCTGATCCCGGCTACGAAGGCGCAGGTCATGGCGTCCACGTCCCGGTGAAGAAGCCGGCCGGGGTCAAAGAGCTGGACATTGATACCCGGGCCCGGAACGCGCTGCTCCGCTCGGTGCGCTGCCTGGGCGAGCGCGGCTTCGCGCTTTTGACCCAGCGCTGGCGGACGCTCCAGCATGTCACTGCCAGCCCCGGCAGAATCGGGCTCATCGCCAGGGCCGCATTCGTCCTGGTGCTATTCGAGCACAAGATGATCAAGTGAAACTTGTTGAGAAAACGTCATTAGACATCCGGTCGCACCAGACATGTGAACCTAATATTCGGATCATTATGTTCCAGTTGCCCCGAAGGGCTTATTCTGCCTTCATAGCGGGGCTAGGGAGAGCCTCGTGGGGGAATGGGGATAAATGACGCATAACGGAGAAAGCCGTGGCTATGAGGTAGCGCTCGGGCCTGCGGCAATCCGGATAATCGACGGCCTGTTCGATCCGGCCGACCGGGACGATCTTGAATACGCTCTGCAAACGGAGCTGGTCGCTGGCCCGAATGCCGACAAGGAGAGCCACTTCGACCGCGAGGGGCAACCCCTCTTCGGCCATAACCTGGATTCAGCCGACGCGGTTTACACGGCAACTCCGCTCAGCGTCCATGCCTATACGGTGGTCCACCGGGCATTGACCAAGGACGAACTCGACCGGCTGGCGGAGGAACAGTACCGGTCAACTCACAACCGCGGCCGATACGTGATCGACATCCTGGCGGCCGAACTAGCATTCACCCGCAGGCCTGGCGGCCTGGCCAGCGGCCCGGTCCGTACCGGCGGGGCGGTACTCAGGCGCCTGCTCGGGGAAAGCGACGACTAGGCTCAGGTCTGCTTGATCTGCTGGCTGTCACGCGGATTCCGGGGGGATCGCCGGGTCAAGCGTGGTCATCTTAGGCTGGGTGCCGAGCTCTTTCTCGGCAAGGCCGATGTTGTATACGACGCGGGAAAGGCTCTGCTCGATCAGGAACTGCACGAGGCCCTGGGTAACGGGGATGATTATCCCGATCAGCTCCCTGTCGTGGGTAACCGCCAGCGTCTGCCCGTCCTTGCCCGCCCTCTCGATCATGTCAGCCGACAGGTCGCCGATGCGCACGATGCGCTTGGACGAATGGCTGCGGGTGCCAATCTCCTGATCGGTCGCACCCGGTGGATTCAGCGCCTGCTGCAACCGCTCGAGGGTTTCCTCGCTCCGCGGCGTCTGCACCACGGTCTCGCCCACCAGGTCCGCGACCAAGGGTATCGGCGGTCTGGCCGCTCCGCCGGATCCGGGGGCCTCCGGCGTGACGCTCGCACCAGGTAGCACGGTCGCCGGCTTGCCGCTGGCTAGCGCGCTCTCGGCCTCGTCAATGCTCTGCCTTACGTGCGACCAGTTATAACAGACAATGTGCTCGACCCAGGCTGGGACCACGGGTATGACAACACCGATCATGACCCGGTGGTTGGTAATCGCCAGTGGCTTGCCTTCGCGCGCGCGGTCACGCAGGGTAGCCCCGCGCAGGTCGCGAATGCTGATAGTTTCCATTGGCATTCCCTACTCCCATGGGTCGGCGCATCAGCGCCGCCGCAAGCTTAGCCGCCGGGCTCGCTTGGGCTTCCTATCCGACGAGATCGGCCGACTCTTCCAAACGGTCGGCTCGTGCTGACCGTCCCCGGAGACGAGCACGATCTTGAGGTTCGAATGTTTGGTCGGCATCTCACATTCGGTGATTGCCGGCGAAACTTTGCTTCTGGGCAACTGGCGGCCCTCCTAACTTTGTCCCGGTGGCGGATCACGGCTCGGCAGGTAGCCGGAAAATTTGAAGTCGATCATTCGCGCTCCCCCATCTGGGCTTTCGTCTGCGCCTTAACATCCTGGCCAACCCTCTGTCACTGTGTGCCTGCGATCGTCGACGCTGTCTGCAAACGTCGACACCGCCACTGCCACTGTATGTCCTCGCTTTCGAGTCGGCAAATTTTCCCTGCCGGATTGGGCCGCTTGGCGTGCCTCAACTGAGACAGCGCCCGGAGAGCGGAACGAATACAACAGTCATGTGTAGACATGCAACTTTCTGCTAGATTTTCACAATGGCCCGATGAGCCATCACAACGGTCGAGCTGTTAAGGGACGTCAAGGATGCTGCCCAGAAGAAATCGTGATGATCGTGTTAAGCAGGACGTTCCGGACATCAGTTCGGCCTCTGCGCTGCTCTGTTATGCGGCCGCCGGCCAGCTGGAGCTGTTGCACAAGAAGAGGGGTCTTACTCAGGGAAGGATTGCCCGGGCGGCCGGCCTGGGCAACGCCGCCTCGACACACGGTCCGGCGCTGACGACCGCGCTGCGAAGGGGCCTGTCCGCTAGGCAGCTCAACGGGCTTGATGAGATCATCGGTGCGCTGGATCCAAGCGTGGACGGCACCGGCGGCTTGTGCTCGCTGGCCCTGCGGCTGTCCGCGGAGCAGCGGCGCGAGATGAAGGGCAGCAGCCTGACCGCGCGGATCCCGCCGAGCTGGACCATGAAGACGGTCACCGACGTGCCCGACGACGAAGTCGGGGTGCTGATCCAGGCCTCCGCGCTGCTGTCGGAGTTCATCACGGTCCACAAGCTGGACATGCCAAGCGCCATCACCGACATCAGGGACCGCTACCGCAACGAGATGGACCTGCTGGTCCGGCGGCTCATCCTCATCTCGGTCGGGCCGCCGACATCGCGGACGTACGACGCGCAGATCCTGCTCGGCATGCTCGCCAGCTACGCCTTCGAGCTGACCAGGGACCGGCTGGAAGCCCAGCTCAGGGACTCGCCGATGTCGTTTCGGGTGTGGCGCGCCGTCACCAAGCTGGTGATGCTGAGCAAGGACGGCGAGCAGACCGAAGGGCTGCGGTCATGGGTGGCCCGGATCTTGCGCGACGCCGGAGACCTCAGGAACCGCAGCCTGCACGCCGGCTACAGCTCCGATCTCGAGCTCGCGGTCATGGTGCCAGCCGCGTGGTCGCCCAGCGACCACGACTGGGTCGCCGATGCGCTGTGGGCCAGGGCGCGGAGCAAGGACGCCACGATCCGCGAGCGCGGCACCGCCGCCATGGGGCTATGGGAGCGCGCGGCCACCGGAGACCTGGCGGACCGGCCGGCCGTCGAGAGGGACCTGGGCGCGCTGATCGAGGAGTTCAAGGACCCTGACGCCCGGCCGGACGCAGCGGCCGGGCTGCGCTGGATCGCGGCCACCCTGGAACATGCCATCAAAACCGGGGAGCCGGTTTGCAACACCTGGCCCGAGGTCGACGACCCGTGGTTCCGGCATGTCCAGCAGGCGGCGGATCATCTCGATGACGAGGACGTCCCCGCCCACCTGCTGACCGGCACCAAGAACCTGTTCCGGCACATGATCTTGCAGAACGCGGGTGTCTACCGCCGCCAGGCGATCGAGACCGTGGTCACCAGCGGCATGAACCAGGCGGTGGCCCGGGCGCTCGGATACCTGCTGAAGGCCGAGGAGAACGAGGCGTGGCTCCGGATCCGGGCACAGGCCGCTCTCGGCTTCATGCAGGTCCATGATTACCAGGCCGAGAGGGATCTCACCGACGCCTGCGTGCGGGCGCACCAGAGGCTGGAACCGTACGCGGCCCCGGACGACGAGCAACCGCCGAGATCACACGTGACGGAACTACACGCCTCGCTGTTCGCGGTCGGGGACTGCTTCGGCGTCACCGGTGCCGGGGCGCGGGCGGCAGAGGCGCGCGAGAAGCTGCGCAGGGTGCTGACCGATCTGGCCGACATGGAAGGCGACCGGGCCAACCGGCTCCGGCGCCCCGCCCGGGCGGCCGCTTACCTGCTGACCGTCACCGCCCAGCCAAGGGACGGCGACAGGAAAGACCTCTCCGAGGAACTGCTTGAGAAGCTCAGCCAGCACGAGGACGCCGTGACCTCCAGGCTCAGCCGATGGGCGCTGAGCTTCCGCTTCGCCCCGGACGGATCGATAAGGCCGTTCCTTGCCTCGGCCGACGCCAGGGCGTAACTGCGCCGGCTCTGCCGCGCGCCCGGCCAGCGCCATGGCGGTGCTGGCGTCGGCAAGCACCGTCGGCACCGTGCTGTCCAGCGGCGGCAGGCCGCCATAACGGGACAGTTCCGCCCGGACGTATACCAGCGGATCGTCGGCGCCGGCCCGCGCCGCCGTTACGGAGGCGCGGGCGGCTGCCGCCAGCTTCGCGTACTTGGCCTTGAACAGCGCCAGCGCGAGCTCCGCCTGCGCCGTTCTCGCCGCCATGGTCGCGTTTTCCACCCTGAGCAGTGCCATCGCAAGCTCGGCCTGCTCAGCCGATGCGTCCTCCGCACTTTCGCGCTGCCTGGAGATAAGCACGATGCCTCCTTGGCGCCGGCCTTGGTCAGGGCCATGTCCTGCGGCATGTCGTCCTGGCGGCGCCGATGCTTGCCCGGGGTGCCGGGGCGGTGATCGGCGGGACGGCCGCGATGCTTGCCTGGGGTGCTGGAGCCGCCCGGGGCGCCGGCGGCGCCCGGATGGCGGCCTCGCGCGCCGCCCGGTCCGCCCGGGCTGGCCGGGAGGGCCACGGTGCCGGGCAGCGCGCGAGATCTGGACGTACGGTCGGCGTTCATCGTGCGACCGCTTCTGGTTCCTTGAGGGATTCCTGGATCACGCCGGGGATGCGGGCGTAGACACCGTTGACCTTCCTTGTCCCGCGAGCCACCCGGTCCGATGTGGGCACCGTCATGCTGTGGTCGCGTTCCTCGCGGTGAATCCCGAGCGCCATCACCGCGAGGCAGCCGAGTACCACTCCTACGATCACCAGCACTAGCGCGACCAGCGCATATACCTCGATCATGACCGCCTCCCCTGGCGGCCGGCCGCGGCCCGGGCGGACCGGCCGACGGGGCTACCCCGGCAGGCCGAAGACGCGTGTCGTGCTGGGGCCTGCGCTGGGGCCTGCGCTGGGGCCTGCGCTGGGGCCTGCGCTGGGGTCTGCCCTGGGGCTTGTGCTGGGGCTTGCCATGGCGCCGGGATGGTCGTGGTGCCGGGTTGCCTGACGTGGTTCGTGTTCATCTTGCACTCGCTTCCTGGCCTGCTAGGCCTGGTAGTGGCAGTGGATCCTGCCAGAGATTGGTCGGCCTACCGATCCCCACCACGGCTAGCGGGGAATACACGGTCGGCAAGGTGGCGTCTGGTTGGGGCTGCCGACCCCGCCTGGGCAGGCGGGGTCGGCAGCGTGGCGCTTGTCCTACCGGGGCGTCAAGGAATCGGACAAGCCTGGTCTCCCCCGTCCCGCTGTCCCGGACGATAAGTTCACGTCCGGCGCGCAGCTGCGCTTCGAAGAACTCGTACAAAGTGATCGCACGGTTCATGAGGTCAGTCGTGGACAACCTCGTGCGCCGCTGAAGCCGCCGGAGATCGTCCACCACCGTGGGAATCAGGATGACCGAGTGATGCTCGCCTAGTGCCTGGCGCTGTGCGCTGTGCCTGGCCGGACTGGCGGCCATATAGCTCACCTCCTCATGGAAAGCCCCGGTTGAGGTTTTGATTGCAGATTGCATAACTCTTGTCTACAGCTTGTGCCTGCTGATCTAGCAGGGATCGGCTGGCGATCCTCCTTTCTTCTGCCATCAACATACAGCTTCTTACCCAGTCATGCAACAGTGAAACAGCAGAAATTTGATGTGTGGCTTGCAGCAGTTTCCTGCAAGATCTAAGATGAGAGCGCGGCAGGAGCAAACCTGCACGTCAAGGGCCTCGAGGAAGGGACCTCGCTAATGAAAGATCTTCACGAGATCACCGGCCGCTCCCGGGCGCAGGCCGGCCCACAACCGGGCCTGACCGCGGCATGGCCACTCAGCATCTACGACCTGGATGCGTGGAACGGGCCCCCGCCGACATACAGACTCAAGGAGGTACCTTCACATGACACAAGGAAGCCTGGCTCAGCAAGAGCCGGGCCTGACCGAACAGCCGAGCCCGTCAGCTCAGCTCAAGCTCGAGGCCCGGATGCTGGGAACCGCGGAGGGAATCGTCCCTCCGGGAGAGGCACACCACCTCGTTACGACATTCGGGATGGTCGGCAGCTGTGTCACCGGCGTGGCCGGAGCCGTTCTAACCCTGCGCATCGACCGCGGCCTGGTCGGCATTGCGCTAGCGGAGCTGGTGCTGGCACTCGCGATCGCGATGCTCATCGCAGCTTGCGGCCGTCACGGCGACCAGACGCGCGGGTGAGCACGGGAATCTGCGGGTGAGGACGGGCCCCGAGGGGGCCAGCTGGACGGCCGGGCCGAGATGCGGCCCGGCCGGATCTTGTTTCGCCGAGCGTGCGCTGGATTCGCCTGCTAAGTCCGCCCGCTTGGCCCGGGCGCTGGGGCGCCGTTGCCTGGCACGGGCGTCACAGGAACCGGACGAGCTGGGTCTCTCCGGTCTTCTTGTTCCTGACGATCAGGTCCTGGCCGCCTCGCAACTGCGAGTCGATGAACTCGTACAGCGTGATCGCACGGTTTACCAGGTCGGTCTTCGACAAGCTGGTCCGGTCCTGAAGACGCTGGAGATCTGCCGCAGACTGCGGAATAAGGGCTACCGTGATGCGCTCCGGCGGCTTGGGGGCAGCTTCCTCCCCAGGCTCGGCGTCCCTCTCAATTCCAGGGGTAGTCGGCATTGTGTACGATCCTCCCTTCTGCGACTCGCTCATCGTCTGCCCTCACCACCTTGATTGTTGTGCGGCGGGGTGACTGGGTTGTGAACCTGAGTCACCGGCTTGCATAACAAAGCTGTTGTCTTGTCATGCTAACAGGCATGAGTCCTACATCACAAGTATGCGTTTCGTAATGTTCAAGTGCAGTTGTTTTGTTGAATATCGCCAGAAATAGCCTGGCGCCTAGTGGGCGTCCTACGGGTCATCGCGGCGACACCTGCCGTCTTCGGGTAGTACGTACCGTCGCCCGACTCGGTTCGAAGCCAGATCTCAGCGAAACGGAAGACGGCCTGAGGGCAGCTGCCCTCAGGCCGTCTCATGCACCAGGGACCAGGCGGACTGCCGGCTCAGACCGCCTGGTCAGTGCTGTTCCGTGCGGCCGTGGCCGGCAGGCCGGTTCCGCGCAGTGAGATCGGCAAGGGCAGCCTGCGCCGCGACCGCCGCCGGGCTGACAGCGGTGCCGGGAGCGCCCGTCAGGCGACGAGGCACCCCGGTCCGGGCCGCGGCCCGGACTCGCAGGAGACAGAGCCAATGACGCTCCCGCTCCGCGCTTGGCTACGGCAGGCTTAAGCCCCTGCGGCCACCGCGGAAGACCACCGGCGGGACCAGGATCTCCAGCACGACCACGATGGTCGCGCTGGCCGGCGACAGGTGCGCCGAGCCGGCTCCGAAGAGGGTACCGATCACCGCGAACGGCCACATGACCGCCAGCACCATCCGCTCCAACGTGCGGAGCATCTGGTCCGCATTGTCGTCAGGGACGGCGAGCCGCATACCCACTTTCGCGGGCCCGAGTCGTCGCAGCCAGCCGAACAGGCGGTTCCCCGGCCGGTCCGCAGCGTCCGCGGCATCTGCGGCATCGTCGGAGTCCAGGTAGACGAAGATCTCGGCCCGCGGGCTCGGCCACGGGCCGTCCGGATCCGGCGGGAACGGCCCGGCAGGCCTGTCCGGCGGCATCGCCACGAGAGATCATCCTCCTAACGGCCAACGCCAAGATCTGGCCGTGGCCCTCAGCCATAAAATATACGACATTTGAGCAGAAATCAAGCAGGAATCTTACAGTTTTTATACATCTAATCCATGCGGCGACCCGTCGGCGAGGCGGGCGCGGGTTAGGCGCGGGGCGCGGAGCGCCACGTGGCGGGAGGGCTGAGACGGTCCTCGAAGGGAGGAAGGAGGCAAGATGCCGGGGTGCCGCGGGAGCCGCGTGGTGCTTCAATACAGCTATGGGGTGGGCTTCGTTTGGCGAATCGGTCGGCGTCACCATCGCCGCAGCATTTCTCACTGCCGCCTGGCACATACTGGCCAGCAACGAGAAGCCTGAACCTCAGGAACTTGCAATTGGCATCGATCTAGTAGTGGCAGCCATGGTTCTGCTTTCCGGCTTCCTGCCGGGTTCGAGCGGCTCGGTACTCGACTTCCGCCTGGTGGGGCTAGGGGCGCTCTTTTTCATGCTCACGACCATGGCGCTGTTGATGAGAATGTACGGA
>Ga0181525_10004461_pt1 | contig 10742 bp, 9 predicted proteins | sample PEATcosm2014_Bin_48_FD_121100 | JGI IMG/M metagenome (GOLD analysis project Ga0181525, IMG submission 121100) | Peatland microbial communities from MTU Mesocosm Facility, Houghton, MI, USA - PEATcosm2014_Bin06_10_metaG | ecosystem: Environmental > Terrestrial > Soil > Wetlands > Peat | place...
CGCAAAAGGGCGGTGCCCTGACACAAGCGATCGCCTTCCGCAAAAAGCGCATCGATTTTAGCGCCGATCCGGCTCCGCTCCGCCTCCGAGTGAATCAACCGATCGGCGGCGCGATGGTGCTGCCGGCGCAGCCCTTCGAAGATTGCCGAAACCTGTTGGCGGTCTCCCGCTTCCGCGCGGCCGGCGGCCGCGACCAACTGGTTGGTCACGCCGCTCATGGCGGAGACGACCACGACTACATCGCTCCCCTCTGCGGCGCTGCGGATGATCGCCACCACGCGCTCCACACAGGAGGCATCGCCCACCGACGTGCCGCCGAATTTCATGATCACCAGCGGCTTCTTCGCCGCGCCGCGGGAGTGGCTGTGCAGCGCACGATGCGGATGAGGGTGCTCAGAAAAAAACTCCGAGGCCTTGCCCGGCAATCCAGCCCGCTGCGCCAGATTCTTTGCTGAAGTGGTCATAGGCGTGGCAGGCGCACCGGCGAGAAAGTCTGAACCGGCTCCGGTTGCGAACGGCCAACCCTCGGTTTGCGGCGGAGGCGGAGGCAGGCTTGCAGCAGTTCCGGCTCTTCCCAGGGAACATCGTGGAAGGCCGACTTTAAGAATGGACTCTCCGGATCCCGCATCCACTCCTGGGGGAAGAGCGCAATGGTGTCGTTCTCGGTGACCCTTGGAGCAGCCTGCACGGCGTCTCCGGATACGGCCGCATACAACGCTGCGGGAAGGTCGCGTCCGGGGCCGAGCGTCAGGTGCCCAACCTGAGTCGCGCGCGGATTGATTTCAATCAGGTACGCGCTTCCCGTGTGCGACTCCACCATGAAGTCGAAGCCGTGCAGACCGGAAAGGCCCAGCCTGCCGACCATCTCCTCGCTGGCGGCTGACATTTCGGCGTTCTCGATCACTCGCACCACGCTCGAGGGCCCGGCGGAGTCGCGCTTGTGGACCACTTCGAAATGAAGGCTGGCCAGCACGCGTCCCTTCCAGCACGCAACCGCGCTGGTGGCTTCGCGGCCGGCCACAAATTCCTGGGCGTTTACCACCGAACGCCGGCGCAGCAGCCAGGGCCACAGCAGCGTCCTGTCCCGGTCGACTACGGCCCGCTTCAGCACCCGCCTTAAAAGCGGAGGAGCCGCGAGCGAGCGGAAGGCCCGTTCCGCCTCCTCCAAGGTCCGGACGATCCTTACACCGTCTCCACCGGAGGTGCCGTTCGCCTTCAAGACCGTCGGAAGCCCTACGCGCGCCACCCATTTCTTCAGGCCAGCGGAGTTCCCGATCACCTCGGTCTTCGGAACGCGGACGCCCGCCGTCTCCGCAAGTTCCATAAACGCCGTACGCTCATATAGCGTGGGAAAGCTTTCCGCCATGCCCAGCGAACGCTCAATCAATTTGCCTAGCTCGCTTTGGTTTCCTTCCCGCTGATGAAGGCGTTGCAGGTGAAGGGTCGCCAGGTCGTCCCCGGGGACGATTACGTCCGGCTCCGCAGCGGCGATGGCGTGCGCAAAACTGCTTAGCGGCGTCAACCCACGGTAGGCGTACGCCTGCCGCAAAGCTCTAATCTTGCCGAGCGGATGCCGGGCGGGACAGACCGCATCCACGAGGAAACCGGCCTGGGACAGGGCCATCGCCAGGCGAGCGGTTGGAACCCAGCGCGACGTCGTCGCGATCAAAGCCTTAGGCTTCACCTTTATACCAACCTCCCCGCCACGTCGCGCTCGGCGACCTCTGAGTACGCCGGCGGATTGTTCGAGAGCGCCGCGATCCGTTCCTCGCCGTCTTCCGGAAAAAGATGGAAGGAGATGCTGACCTGGTTGAACTGCCGCGAATTTAGACGGCGCCTCAGGGCGTCGCTGACGCGCTCCATGACGGTGGTCACCACCGAAGTTCCTTCCTCGACCGCGATCTCCGTGAACAGCACGCCGACTACGCAATCGTCCTTGTACCAACCCGTCACATCGGTCTCCCGGGTGGTGGCGGCCATGGCGGACACGATCTTTCCCAGCGCTTCGCTGTTTCTTGCTGTGGGAAACGGAGTTTCCATCTCGATCAGCATCAGCAGCGCGGGTTTGCGCGAGCGTTCCGCCCGCTTGCGCTCGTGCCAGATCAGCCGCAGAAAGCTTTCTTCCCGCAAGGCCGTGCGCGCCGGTACCGGCACCGGGCCCGCAGGACGCGGGCTCAAATGCAAACTCTTATGGGAGCGACGTATGTTCATGATTCCCTCCCCCTGCTCCGCGCCGATGAGGGCGCTCACAGGGAATAGCGAACTGCCGAATAAAAGTGTGGGGGATATGCTGAACCAAAAGGCGTCAGCGCGCCTGTCTACGATCGCTTACTTTTTTCGTGCGGGGGACTCAGGGGAGGATGCCGCGGGACCGTACCTTTGATAATAATCGCTGTGAGCCGCGTCTGTCGAGCCATTTACCAGCGCTCCCAGCAGCTTCGAAGTCTCCAGCGCCTCCAGCCCGCGCCGGAGCTGCTCTTTCTCAGTCACGCTTTTTCGCGTCACCAGCAGGATTCCATCGGCCAGCCGGGCCCAGATGCTGGTGTCGGCCAGCGGCAGCACCGGCGGAGAATCGATGACGATCCATTCGAACCAGGCGCTTAACTGCTCCATCAGCGGCGAAAGTTTCCCCGACTGCATCAACTCCAGTGGATTTTCGGGCGCGTTGCCCGCCGGCAACACCCAAAGACCCAGAGCGTCCAGCCGGTATATGTTCATGCTCTCGGTCTCGCCGCGAAGCCATTCGCTCAGCCCCGGAACTTTGCCCAAGCCGAACTTGTCGCTGACCGTCGGGCGGCGCAGATCGCCTTCGAGCAGCAGAGTCTTTTGCTGCTTCCTTCTGGCCAGGGTGCAAGCCAGGTTCGCCGCGACCGTGCTTTTCCCTTCCTGAGGGATGGTGCTGGTGATCAGAACTTTCTTCAGCGGCCGGGTTTGCCGGAGTTGCCGCAGGCGCACCGCCAGGAAACGGAACTTCTCCGCCCCGAGGCTTTCCTCTTCCCCAACCGACACCAACCGGCTATTCGGAAGTATGGAAACCGGCACCGAAGGAAACCGTTCCAAGGCATTCGAGTCTTCCGGGGGATCGACAACGGGAACGCCCGCCCCGCGCCTTTTGCGCTCCGCAACCTGGAGTTCCGCAACCTGGAGCAGTTCGGTCGCGAGGGAGTAGGTGGATGGCTCCGCAAGGGAGGTGTCGCTTCCCGCGCGTTCCGCTTGTGATCTTTGCAGTGCGTCAAATATTTGGCTCATAAGAAGTGGCTCATAACACGTGGCTCAGTCGGCAGCTCGGATTCAGTCGCTTGAACTGTGCGCGGCCAGCGCCTCCTCGCGCGCCTGTTCGCCTTGCAGCCGGGTATAGATTTCAAGCAGCGTCTGCGCTGCCTTTCGCACATCCAGCTCGCCGGGCAAATCCTTTTTTTCCAGCGGCGAGGTCTGCACCCCAAGACGGAAGTCGCTCGCGATGCCATCGATGATGTCCGGGGTTACGCTGCTGGCCTGCCGCGCGTACGCTGCAATTAATGCGTTCTCGCAGATGGTGTTGATCAGCCGCGGCGTTCCCCGCGAATGGCGGTGAACCGCGGCCACCGTCTCCGGCGGAAACAATGCGGACGGCGCGGGACTCCCTGCCAGCTCCAGCCGGCGCTCGATATAGCCCTTGGTCTCGGTCAGATCGAGCGACGCCAGATGAGAGCGCAAAGCGATTCTCTGTTTCAGCTGACGCAAATCGACCGAGTCGAGTTTCTCGTCCAGTTCGGGCTGCCCGACCAGAAGAATCTGCAACAGCTTCTCGTCGGCCGTTTCCAGATTCGTCAGCAGGCGGATTTCTTCGAGAATGTCAGTCGATAAATGGTGGGCCTCGTCGACCACCAGCACCGTCGTCAGTTTTCTCTCGCCGCGCGAGACCACGTAGCTTGCAAGCTGCAGCAGGAGTTCGCTCTTGTTCTTGCCCGCGGCCGGCAGTCCCAGATCACCGGCGATATATTGCAGGAACTCCACCGGCGTAAGCCGTCCGTTGAAGACGTAGGCGTACTTGACGTCATCGCTCTGCTTCAAGGATTGCAGCAGGCACCGCAGCAGGAGAGTCTTGCCCGTTCCCACTTCCCCGGTGAGGACCACGAAACCCTTGTGCCGCCGCACGCCGTAATAAAGAGCGGCCAGAGCTTCGTTGTGCCTCCGCGTCGGAAACAGAAACGACGGATCGGGGGTAATCTCGAAGGGATTTCGCTGCAACTTGTAAAAAGCTTTGTACATAAAAAAATCGCTAGCCGCGCAAGAAGCTGAAAGCCGACCCCAGCAGAATGGCGACTGACACAAAAACCGCCGCCGCCCAGCCCAGCCACAGACGCCGCTTCTCCGCCTGCTCGTCGGCGGCCGCGGTCAGGGCCGGAATCTCCGAGATTACCGCAACCGGCAGCAGCTTCTGCAGTTCTTTTTCATCGTAAATCCGGTCATCCAGCACCTCGAACGCTCCGGCCACCACCACGCCCAGAGCCAATCCCAGGGCCAGCCCTATGCCGCAGAACTTCAGGTGGTTGGGGAAGTCCGGCTTCAGGGGCAGGCTGGGGGGATCGATGATGCGGAAACGCTCACCCTGCTGCAGCAGTTCCATGCTGGTCGCCATGGCCGACTCGTTCTTCTTTTTCAAAAGGTCGTCGTAGTTGGCTTTCGATTGATCGTAGCCCCGGGTCAGATCGGAGAGCTGCTGTTCGCGCACCGGCTCCTGGTTCAACCGCGCCTGGTAGTCGGCAACTTTTGCCTGCAGCGCCGCGATCCCGCGCTCGCGGTTAGCGATCTCGGCGCGGTTGGCCTGAATCTGGCCCTGCAACTGCACCATGGGCGAGGATGGATCCATGTCCGCGTCAGCGGTCGCGTTTGCCGCATCGGGGTCGGCCTGGGCAGCGGAGGCTTTGGCCTTCAGGCTCGCCACCATCTGGTCCCTCATCTTTTCCGTCTTGGCAATCTGCTCCTTCATATTGCGCACGTCCGGGTAGCGGTCGGTGTAGTGCGAACTCAGATCGGCCAGCTGGGCTCGGAGCTTGCTCAGTTCTTCGTCGAGCGCAGGCAAACCGGCCGGCGCTCCACCCTCGGTCTTGGGTGAGGATTGCAGCGAGCGATATTGGCTTATCAGCGTTTCCAGATACACGCGCTGCTGCTTCGCCGTGTTGAGCGCATCTTCTTCGGTTTGCAGCTGGGATTGCATTCCAGCCAGAATCTGCAGGTTGCTCGCTACCTGGGTGGGAAGTTCCCCCACATGTTGCCCCTTGAACTCACGAATCTTCTCTTCCTGCTCCGACAGAGCCTTGCGGGCGGTCTCCAATTGGCCTTCGAGAAAGTTCGTGGTATCCTGCGACTGCTGCTGGCGCACTTCCAGGTTCTCGCTGATGAACAGGTTGGTAAGCTCGCTGGTCACCTGCTGCGCCAGGCGGGGATCCTGCGAGGAGTAGGAAACGTTGAAGGAACTGACCCGGCCCTCGCCGTCGCGCACCAGTTCGATGTCGCCGATGTCCTTGCGCATGTGTTCCACTTTATCGTCGGCGGTCAGGCGGCCGTGCGAATCCGCGTACAAGTTGAGCTGATCGATGATGTGCAACAGGCGCGTACGGCTGAGGATCTGCTGCGTGATGCTGCGCAGCCGGTCCTGCAGATCGTCATTCACGTTGGGGGTGACGTAATCCTTCGGCATGGTGGGCTGCTCCACCAGAATCAGCGTGCTCGAGCGATAGCGCGAGGGCAGAAACCAGCTGGCGCCCCACACGGCAAGCCACCCCAGAAGCAGCGGCATGAGGAACTGCATGTGGCGGCGGCGCACGATCCCCAGGTAGTGCGAGAGATCGAAGCTGCCCGGATTATTTTGCTCTAGATCTTCGGTCATGATGATTCCCTAAAAAACCCTTTTCGTTTATCTTCCCAACGGTCTGGCAAACTGATAAGTGATGGAGACCCACTCCCGGTTCGTATCCGGATCCGCCGCGAAGAAGCTGTAATCCTGGTGCAGACGGGTGTATCCAGCCTGCAGTTTTACGTGTTCCCCCACCTGCCGCTGCAGTCCGGCACTGCCGGAAATGGAGTGGCCACCCAGCGAGGCCACGGAGAGAACGCCGTTATTGGCGTAGCCTCCGGTCAGCGCCGCGCTGAACCGGCGGGTGATCTGCTGCCGCAGGGACGCCGTGGCGCTGTCGAGCTCAACCGCCCCAATCAGCCCGCCGCCACTGCTTACAACGTGCGAATAACTGATTGCGATGCTCGTATGCTGAGCCTGCCAACTCAAACTTGCGCCCGCTGCCGGGGACCAGGCCTGCGAACCGGCCAGAGAAGGTGTGGTTGCTCCCGTGTATTGCGGACCCTCGCTGTAGTATTGCGGACCGCCAAACAAAGAAAACGAAAATCTGAGCGAGGGATAGAACGTATAAAAGAGAAAAGCGCCATTGGTCTGGGTCTGGTTGGTAGTTGCCGCCGGATAAGAGAGCAGCTCCTGATATTGATAGATCACGCCGACATAGTGCTGCTGCGAGATGCGGTAGCTGTAGAAGGCCGAGCCTCCACGCGCAGCCGCGTCATAAAGCCCCGGCACCTCGGCGGGGTCGGGGTAATGCAGATTGCTGAAAGTTCCACTCGCTCCAAGCATCGAATTCGCGCTGAACTGATAGGTAATTCCCGCGCTGCCGGTATTGTTGAGCCGGTCCGCCAGGGGCGCAATCACAGAATCGTTGCCCCCCGCAGCAGATCCGGAGACGGCGCCGGCAAGGCCCTGCTCGGGCTGGTTGAAGATGTCGGACGATTTTTGAAACGAATCGTGCAGGCTGACGGTCACATGCGGGCTCAGCCGGTAGTCGAAGGCCAGAGAGAGATTCTGGTCGGCCTCGTTGAATACGCTGTTGCGCTGGTAGAAGGTGAATCCCGGAGCGTAGGTCAATACGGTGTGCGCGCGTGAGGTGGTTTCATCGAGCGCGATCGTGGGCCACACCGAATAGCTTATGTCGCTCACCGGAGTGGCGCTTGCTCCGGGCAGCACGTTATCGGAGTAGGCGGTGTTGAAAGTCACGCCGCCGCGCAGATAGTTGGCGCGCTCCTCCGAGCCTAGAGACAGCGGATACGTCTGTCCGCTCACCGGAGGAGGAGTCAGCATCCGGTCCGCGTCGTCCTTGACGGGGATGTCGCTCATCGGTCCGGCCACGGCCGGAGCCGGTGCGGCGGCCTGCGTGCCATCCTGCGACCATACCGGCGTTCCAGCCAGCAGGAGCGCTCCCAAAGAGAATGTAGCGAAGACTCTCATATTGACCAAATCACTATTACAAAATCACGGTTACGAAATCACTCTCCCAACCAAATACTGCTTACGGGACGATAATCGTGTCGCCGGGTTGCAGCTTGACGTTCTGCGCCATGTTCTTGCCTTGAATCACATCTTTATAGTTGAACAGGATGCGGGCTTCTCCACTCGACCCCTGGCGGAGAACGTATACCGATTTCTTTTTCGCGAAGTCGCGAAAGCCCCCGGCCAGAGCAATGGCATCGAGCACGGTAGGGGAATTGGCGATGACGTACGACCCCGGCCGCGCAACCTGTCCCAGAATATTGAATTTCTGGCTGTTGACCTGCTGCACGATCACCGTAACTTCCGGCTCCGAGATGTAATTCTTCAGCCGGCTGGCAATGTCCGATTCCAGGCGCAACGGAGTCAGGCCCGCCGCCTGTAGTTCCCCGACCAGCGGCAGCGAGATCTTCCCATCCGAGCGGACTGGAATCGAGCGCGAAATATCCGGCTCCTTCCACACGTTGATGGCCAGCACGTCGTCATTGCCAATCACGAAGCTGTTGTCATGCGGCTTCGCGGCCGCGATGTCAGCTGCGTGGGTCGAAGTTGGGCCGGTCAACGCATTCGCGCCGGCGCCGTTGCGCGCCACGGTTTGGGCGTACAGCGAACTGGAAAAAAGTGTTGCCGCCAAAAGCGCCGCCAGTCTTCCGGTCTTTGAGCTCCGAAGAGTCTCTAAGCTGCGAGAAATCATTACGCTGCGAGAAATCCTTGTCATAACTGCTCCTTCGCGATGGCCTCCGGATTCATTCCGGGCAATCGCTTTCAACTTGCCTTTCCGTTGTTCTTGACCTCGTTGCCAAACACTGCAAAATCGTCGTCCATCGGCAGCGGAGACAGCAAAGGCTCGGGGGCGCGCATACGGTATTGCTCGATCTTGTACAGCAAGGTTCGATAACTGACGCGAAGCAGGCGCGCCGCTGCCTTGCGGTTCCAGCCAGTTCTCTTCAGAGCGGCTGCGATGGCGTTCTGTTCCGCCTCCGACTTGATGCCCTGGATCAAGGACCGCAGCGATTCGGGATTGGCGCCATTCTGCGCCAGTTCCCTCTCGTCTTTTTCCCACGGAACCGCCGCCAATCGCGGCGGCACGCCGCCGTGGCCAGCCATGGTTTCCGGCGAATCGAAGCTCATTTCTCCGATGGTCGTCGCCTGGCCTCCTGCAACCAGGTAGCGCTTCACAAACGTTTCCATCTCCTTTAAATTTCCCGGCCAGGAATAATGCTGGCAGGAATCGAGCATCGCGGGCGAGAATCCCCGCGGAGCCAGGCCGTAGTGCTTGGCCAGCTTGTGCATGAAGTAGCGCAGCAGGATGGCGATCTCGTCCTTGCGCTGCCGCAGCGGAGGCACCTGCACCGTGAAAGCGCTCAGGCGGTAATACAAGTCCTCGCGCAACTGCTTTTCTGCGATGGCCCGCTCCAGGCTGACGCTGCTGGAGGCGATGATACGCACCTCGGCGGCGACGGCATCGACGGCAGCGGGACTGCGAAACTCGTGGCTGGGGTGATGCGTGCCCGGATGATGCGCGCTGAGATGATGCGAACCGGAGTGATGCGAGCCGTGATTCTGCGGGGCGTGGCTCTGCAACACCTGCAGAAGCCTCGATTGCAGCCCCAACGGTATGGCCGCAATCTCGTTCAGGTAAATCGTGCCCTTTTCGCCCGCCGCGAAACGTCCCAAGCTGGTGCGGCCATTCCCCGAGGAAGTGCGCTCGTCGCCAAACAATTCGCTCGCGAGCAAAGCTTCCGGCGTCTCCGCACAATTCACTCGCAGCAGTTTGAAACCGGAGCGGACCGAGAGCTTGTGAATCAGGCTGGCGACGGCGCATTTGCCGCTTCCACTCTCTCCCAGAACGAGCACTGGCACGTCGGTCTGCGCCAGCAGCTCCGCCTGGGCCCGCAGCTTCTGCATAATCAGACTGGCACTGACAAAGAATGCGTCCGGGCCCAGTTGTTCGACGTTGTCGCTTACCATATCGCGAATCATCTCCGCCCCGCCCGCCGCCACCCCAACCTGCCGGCGGATCACAGACTTGAGTTGCAGTTCATCGAATGGCCGGATTAGTATCTCCCCGGCGCCAAGGCGGGTCGCTTCCTTTCCCGTGGCGGCATCGTCCGGGTGGCAAAGCACAACCACGGGAAGATCGGCGCGAAGCCGGCGAAGCCAGCGCAGCAGGTGCAAGCTGTCGGTGTCGCCCTGAGGAATGTCCAGTAAGAGCAGATCGGGCGCCGCGCCGGATTGCACCCGCTCCATGGCGTCCCAGCCGCTGCCCGCGGTCTCCAGACTCCAGAACCGGGATTCATCCATCGACCAGAGCAGACGAAGAACGGCTGGTTCCCGGCTGACGACCAGCAAGCGAATTGTTTGGTTTCGGTTTTCCGTCAAGGTTGATCTTTCTTGACTTGATCGTTCCTGACCGAGACAAGTCCCAGATCCCGGGACGCCTCGAACAGCTTCAGACTGGCTCGACTTCGTATCCTTCCACGCGAACCGCCAGCGATCGCTGAATCGCATCCACGGAGATCACCAGGGTGCGGTCTCCATTGCGCGAGACCAGTATGCCTTCCACCCCGTCGAGGGCTCCGCTGCGGATCCGCACCCGTTGGCCGATCTTGAGGAACGGATGACAAGCCCACGGCATCTGCCCTTCGACCACATTGCGGACCGCGGCGATCTGCTCCTCCGGGATGGGCGCGCCCTCGCCTTTGGAACCGACGAGTCCAAACACTCCATCCACGCGGAGGACGCGCAACCGATCCGACCGGTTCGGCACAAACTTGGCGAAGACATAACAGCTGAATAACGGCACCTGCACCGACTTTTTGCGATCACTCCAGCGGTGCACCTCGGTGACGAGAGGTAGAAAGGTGGTTACGCCTTTCTCTTCCAATCTTTGCGCCACAATCTTCTCGTGACGCGCGCGCGTCTGCAGCCCGTACCAGCTTTCAACGTCCGGTGCAAGCGCGGGAGCAGACTCTGCAATCTCCCAGGACACACTGCTTACGGCCATAGCTTCGCCCTCTAAGTCACTGGTTGAAGTGACCCCAAAATCAGTTCAAGTATGGTTGTCGAGATCTCAACGTTGAGATCCAGGGGGAATCACCGCATTGGGCAGGAAACCGGGGGGATTACAGATGTCCTGCTTAACTCGATTGCAGTTTACCGAAGCGTCCCGTTATTCAATTCAATGTTCAATGACTCAACTGCAACTTCCGTTCCGGGTCACTCTCTTCGATGAAAGCAAATTGAGGGCCAAAAAGTGTGTGGCATCAATCACCACCAAACTAGTAGAGATCGTGATATTTCGAACTAATCTCTTCCGAGGTCTAGCGCCTCGACATTCTTGGGCCTGGACTGCAACAAAACTTACCTTGGAACCATCGGGCGGGGGGAGAACCGCTGTCAGCTCGAACTGCCGACATGCCCTGATAGA
>Ga0181525_10004462_pt1 | contig 10742 bp, 3 predicted proteins | sample PEATcosm2014_Bin_48_FD_121100 | JGI IMG/M metagenome (GOLD analysis project Ga0181525, IMG submission 121100) | Peatland microbial communities from MTU Mesocosm Facility, Houghton, MI, USA - PEATcosm2014_Bin06_10_metaG | ecosystem: Environmental > Terrestrial > Soil > Wetlands > Peat | place...
AAATCGGTCGATCCGTCGAGGAGAGCGGTGAACGCCATTACCGGCATGGTCTCGATCACGTCACGAAGTTGTTTTTCACTTCGGCGGAGAGCTTCTTGCGCCTGCTGGATCTCATGGTAAAGACGGCTGTTCTCGAGCGAGATCGCGGCCTGAGACGCGATCACTTCCAAAATCTTGAGCCGCGCCGGCGAAAAGAATTTGGAAACAAGTTTGTTTTCGAGGTACAGAAGGGCAACCAAGACGCCCTGCTTCAGCAGCGGCAGGCAGGCTACCGAACGGGGACGTTTCTCACGAAGGTACTCGTCCGTCGAAAAAGGTGTCGGGACCGAGGCGTCTGCGAGGATGAGCTGTTCCCGGGTCCGCATCACGTAACGCAGGACCGATTCTGGAATGTCGCTGGAGGAAATAGATGCTTCCGCCGTGCGCACCGCCACACGATCCCCGACGGTGACGGCTTCGGCCTTCACTTGCAGGTGGTTAAGATACGGAAAAATGAGTAACCCTCGCTCGGCGCCGGCATGCTCCATGGCATTGCGCATGACCGTGTCGAACAGTTTTTCCAACTCGATTTCGCTCGAAACGGCCTGCGAAACTCGGATCAGGGTCGCGAGGTCCAATCCTTCGACCGGCGCCGTGATCGTCGATGTAGGATCAGAAGTAGGCTGCTCCTGCTTGAGATCGGGATACAAGCGGTCGAGTTGCCTCACTTTGCCGTCGGCGCCCCATTGCTCATAGCCGTACCGCGCGTCCCGCAGGTAGGTCTTCGCGATCTTGTCAAAGCCACGGGCCGCGTAAAAGCGTGCGGCAACCTCCAGGGCGAGGGCCTCACTGTTGACAAAACCGCTCTCTCGGGCCGACTTGATGGCATGCTCGTACAACCTGATGGCGTCGTAATCCCGCGCTCCGATTCGTGCAATCTCCGCGGCGAGAAGGGCGGCGCGGTTCTCGAAGTTCTCGGGGCAATGCAGGGCCCAGATCTCGAGCTCCCGATGATGGGCGACCATCGCCTCGAAGTGCTGCCGGCCATCGTCATCGGACAGGGATTCGCAGACGGCAGCGTGTGCAAGCCCGCTATAGAGCTCGTGCTCGGCGCGTTCGAGCATACCGGGCGAATACTCCAGCAGGCCTCGCGCTCGTCGCGCGGCATCGAGGGCCGCCAAGTAATCTTCAGCCAGGAAACGAGCCTGCAGCTTGCGGACCCAATACCAGCACTCGATACCAAGCACATGGGGCTGGCTCTGGAAGTGATTCTCTATCTGAAGCTCGTTGAAGCCGTTGTAGTCGAGCAGGCCGAACTGACGCGTCAAGCCACGGAGGTTGCGTATCAACGCTAGTTGCGTGTTGACCGTGTCGGTGTAATCGGCAAACACGTCCCTTCGGCAGAAGGCTAGGCTCGCTTCCGCCTCCCGCTCCGCCTCGATCAGAGAGTCCCCCGCCATGAGAAGGTTCGAAAGCAGAATGTTGCAGCTCTGCACGGCCCAGATGCGATCTCCGGTGTTGTGGGCGACCTCGAAAGTTCGCCGGATTACCGGACGGCAGCTCGAGACGTGTTTCGCCCAGGGCATTATCAAGGTCGAGAAGTTCAGGCAAACGAAACCTTCAAACCGCCGTAGCCCGGTGCGCTCGATTAATTCGTAACCCATCTGGCCGAAGCGAAAGGAGGCTTCGAAGTTGCCATACCTCCACGCCGCCAGGTACCCAAGCACCGCGAATGCCCAGCATGAAGCGTCGTGATTGCCGCGGTCCAGTGTGAGTGCGACGGCGGAGCAGATGATGAGGACGTCGAAGGTGCTATCCACGCTCGCGGCGCTTGTTGAAATCCTGGCCAACACATCAAGGATCGCCCGTGAGGCCGGATCAGTCATCAACGGCAGCGCGGCGACTTCATCGATCCCAATTCCATCGAGCCTGGAGCAGATGCGGTCGAAGGCAGCCCGTGCCTCTGACTCGACAGGGCGGAGCGGAATTGGTAATCCGGCCTGCCGCAGGAATTCGGCGCTCTTCTGAAGTCCGCGGTCCGGCCTTTGGAGGGCATAATAGACGTCTGCCTGGAGACACACCACCGCGGCGCGCTCCGCATGAGTTGACGCGTAAGAGGAGAGTATCGTCAAGCGTTGTTCCGCCGACGTTACTTCTCCCGTAAGGAACTCACACTCCGCTCGATGAAATTCAAGCTCGAAGGCCAGGTCATCGGGTCGCCACTCCTCAGAAGCGACCAGGGCCGCACCGGCGGTCAAATAGTTCAGGGCCGAGACGTAGGCCGCCGCTTTCTTCGCGCGTTTACCCGCGGCTAGATTGAGCGCTGCAACTTCGTCGCGCTCTTCTTGTGACACCAGAAGGGCCGCGGCGCGGTTGAAATGGCCGACGATCTCGAAGACAGCCTCTTCGCTCTGGGGAGATCCGATTTGCCTTGCCAAGATCCTGCCGATCCGAAGGTGCTCGGGAGCACGCTGTTCCTCGGAAACGAGTGTATAGGCCGCCTCCTGCACCCGGTCATGCACGTATCGGTACGAATCGTCTGAACGGACGATTAGCTCCATACGGAGCGCTTCCCAGAGATCGGAGTGAAGCTGCTCCTCGGAAGTCCCGTGAATCAACGCGAGCGTTGAGGTGTCAGCCTCGTTTCCCAAACACGCGAATGTCTTCAACGCCTCCTGGGTTGGCGCTGCGAGCCGGCTCAACTTACCCACCATGAGGTCTACTACATTTTCGGTGTATCCTTTGGCCTGAATGGCCTCCAGGTCCCAGCGCCAACCGGGATGGGCAGAATCGAAAATGAGGAGGCCGTTGTCGACTAACTCGTGCAAGACCTGGCCGGCGAAAAACGGATTGCCCGCCGTTTTCGTGTGCACCAGTTTCGCCAGTGGCCGAGCACGTTCGGTCTCAGCTTGCAATGCATCCGCGAACCACTGATTAAGATCCTCATGCGTCAGCGGCCCCAGCACGATCTCCTTCACAACCGATCCACTCCTGCGGAGTGCCGAGAGCGTCCGCGTCAGCGGGTGAGCGGCATCGACCTCGTTGTCCCGGTACGCCCCGACGAGAAGCAGGTGTTGAAGCTCGGACTCGATCAGGATGTTCTCCAGCAGGTCAAGTGTACCCGCGTCGAGCCACTGCAGATCGTCGAGGAAGAGCGCCAACGGATGCTCGGCTCGCGCGAACACGCCAATTAGGCCCCGAATCGCTGCCTGGAAGCGTGCCTTAGTAGCCGCTGGCGAGACATCCGGCACCGCCGGCTGTTCTCCGATGATGAACTTAAGCTCGGGGATGAGGCCGATGACGAGCACGCCGTTAGGGTCGAGGGCCTGGCGAAACTGGTCCCGCCACCGGTTTAACTCTGCCTCGGGCTTGCCGAGCAGCTGGCGAACCAGAGTCTGGAGGGCTTGTGCAACGGTGGCGTACGGAATGTCGCGCTTAAGCTGATCGAATTTACCGGATGCGAACAGGCCTCGCGGTGGGACGAGGGCCTTATGCAGCTCATTCACAACCGAGGATTTCCCAATCCCTGAGTATCCAGAGACCAAGACCAACTCCGGCGTGCCGCCTTTCACAATGCGATCGAAAGAAGCGAGCAACATGTCGACTTCACGCTCACGGCCGTAGAGATTCTCCGAAATCAGTAGGCCCTCTGGCCGGTCGTGTTGTCCCAAAGCGAAGTCGCGCACCGAACGCTCACGATTCCAATCCGCCAGACAGCGGCGCAGGTCGGCCTCCACGCCGGCGGCGGTCTGATAACGCTCTTCGGGAGTTTTGGCCAGCAGTTTGGTGATGAACGCCGAGACAGAATGGGGAATATTGCTCATCCGCTCGGCCGGCGGCTGCGGCTGTCTGGCGATATGACAGTGAACCCACTCCATCGGATCAGAAGCGGTGAAGGGCAGGCTGCCGGTCAACAATTCGTAAAGCGTGATGCCAAGGGCGTAAAGATCGCTGCGCGAATCGGTGGAACGGTTCATTCTTCCCGTTTGCTCGGGGGCCATGTAGGCCAGTGTTCCCGCGATGAATTCCGGAGGTTCGGCGGCCTGCCGTTCCCGCGGCAAACGAGAGGCAACACCGAAACCCATTAGCCATGCCCGGTCCATGGCGGAATTGGTAAACACGTTGGACGGCTTGACGTCTCTGTGAACGAGGCCGCGTCTGTGTATCTGGCCGAGCGATGCAGCGATCGCAATCCCAATGCTCAAGAACTGACCCAATTCGAGTGGCCGTCCGCGGACTCGGTCGAGCGGCTCTCCGTGGAGGTCCTCAAACAAAAGCGTAGTCCGGCTCTGGAGTTTTATGAGCGCAATCGGCCGGATCGCCCAGGCCGGATCGAGATCGTCCTTAAACGAGAGTTCGTGCTTCAGCTTCTTGACGGTTCCGGGAGCGGGATGCTCCAGGATCGGCGACAACGCGAGGATAGACGGTGGAGGCGTCTCCGCTCCGATATTCGGCAGAGCCCGATATAGGACGAATTCTCCGTCTGTTCGAAGCGTTTCAAGGCGGTACTGCGAAAGATCCATCACACCGTCAGAATTCGAATTTCAATCCGTATTGCATGATACGAGGGTTCACACTCATTGCGTTGATCTTTCCGAATGTGGCCGGACTCGAGACATCGCTTGCGGGATTCGCGAAATTAGGGTGATTGAAGAGATTGAAGAACTCCCAGCGGAAAATTATAGTGGCCTTTTCACCGAGCCTGGTTCGCTTGATGAGACCGGTGTCCACGTTGCGCTGGTCCGGTCCTCTGAGGATATTCCTTCCTAAGTCTCCAAAGATTGTACCGCCGCCACTCACCGGAAACTGTCCAGCGATGAGACCTCCATCTGGAATGAATGTCGCCGGAACAAATAGCTTGGTGTTAAAGAACTCATTAACGCGGCTGCTCACGCTACCAGTCCGCGCTGCCTGATCCAGCGTAGCGCCTGACGCCAGACTTCCGGTAGTCAAATAAGTCGGGGGCCCGAACAGCGTGCCCGCCGCACTGTCGTAAATCGTGAAAGGAAGGCCGGATTGGAGCGTCACGACTCCCGAGATGGCCCACCCTTCCGCTAACTTGCTGAACAAGGAGCTCCGAAGGCTCGCCGCCTGCGGCAGTTCCCATGTGTAGCTGACCACAAACCTGTGCGTGCGATCGAAATCCGAGAGCCCGCGCTGAGCGCGCGGATTGTTTTGATCGTTGAACGTCTGCTCGCTAAAAGTCGGGTCACCGTAAAAACCGAAAGTGCTGGAACCGAGGCTATCCCCCGCGCTGTCGATTGACTTCGAAAACGTATATGCGGCAAGGAACTGAAGCCCGTGGCTAAATCTTTTGTTGATTGTTCCCTGTAGCGAGTTGTAGTTAGACGTGGCATCGCTCCGGAGGTCAAACACCGCGGGAGCAATCCCAAGAAAAGGAACCCGTTCGGCAGCATTCGAGACTGAGTTGGTTGTGAATCCATTTACAGGATTCGTAGGACTAGCGAGGGCGGGCTGATTATCGCTCCGTATGACAGCAAGATGGGTCCCCGTTGCGCCTGCGTATGCGAGCGAGAATAGATAGCTCCTGTATTGCGATTGAATCTCTAGACCATAGTGTTGAATCGTCGCGTCCTTGAAATCACGATCAATGAATCCGACGAGTAGGGGAGAGCTATCGCCTGTATATGGTGGGCCCGGCAGCATGGTGCCGATGAAGTTGGGAAACGTCGATGCCGGAGGCAGTGTGGGAAATGGCTGCTGCAGGCTCGATCCAGCATTGGCGGCGCCGATCAATAGCTTTGAGAATTGGAAAGGCGGAAGAAAACCGAGAACGGTCGCGCCTCCGTAGAAACTGAGGCGGTTCGCATAAATTCCATAACCGCTTCGGACGACGATATCTCGTGAGGAGAAGGGCTTCCAAGCCAGGCCGATGCGCGGCTCGGGATGCACTTGAACCGGGTTATCGAGCAGCGTTGAATTCCCGCGCGGAAACCCTCGAGGAGCAGGTCCGGTGAAATTGCCTGCCAGCACGAATCCAGAGGTGGTGGTATTCGTGAATCCACCCGGCGGCGGTGGAAGGTACAAGGCGGGGTCGAAGTTCGACATCCGCCCATCGGCTTCGTATTGCTCACCGTTCACCTCAAGGCGAACCCCCAAATTCAGGGTGAACCTCGGCGAGAGCTTCCAATCGTCGACCGCAAACAAATGGGCTGCGGTCGAACGCAGCGCGATGTGAAGTACTGTGGCGCTGGCGAGCGCGGTGTAAATGTTCGATATAGGTGTGCCATTGCCGCCCGCGCTGGCAGGACCTCCGGGCAAACCGAGTAGAAAATCGGGAAAAGAGAGGAAGGTGAGCGACCCGTCCGTGTTATCCGGGCTCTCGTTGAACTGGTTACGGAAGATCTCAACTCCCAGGCGGACATTGTGCTTACCCCTCGCCAAAGATACGATATCGGAGAAATTGAAATGGTTGTTCGCTGTGGCATTTTTGTCGTTCTCTCCGTGTCCAAGCTGGAAAGCACCCAGCACCTGTATGTTCGGCAGGCTTCTCACTTGTAAGTCGCCGGCGCGGGTAATCCCCACGTCTTGCGCCGTGAGCCTTCCTTCAGCGGTGCTTTTGCTGGTGATTCGTGAGAAGCCGGCCCGGAATTGATTAACGGCGCGGGGGGAGAATATATGCGTGTGGGCGATCGCAAGATTCCGGTTCGCGAAGTGATTAAGCGCCGGGAATCCGGGAACGTTGGCGCCGGAGAATGGCGCGGTTTGATCTGAGTTTGACCAGAAGAATTTCGCCGATAGCCGATCAGTTTTGCTCAGCGTCTGGTCGATATTGGTGTTGAACTGGTCTTCGTTAAAGCGTCCCGGCAAGACAGCCGTGTAGTTGACACCACTGCCCGCGATCTGCGGGCTCGGGATCAAAAATGATCCATCCGGGTTCCGGACGTTCAGCAAATTGAGCGCGACCGGATTGATGTTCGATCCATCCCGCGCGATCGCCGTTCCTCCAAACAGTCCTGATTCACCACCAAAGATTGCTCCTAATGAGGCGGGCGTACGGACCAAAGGAATTGGGGGCAAGCTCAGTGATCGCAAACTGCTGGCGAGTGAAGCCGCGTTTACGTCCCGCGTGCCTTGGTAAGAGACAAAGAAAAAGGCCTGCTTCCGGGACCAGGGTATGGGTCCGCCCAACGTGCCGCCGGGCTGGTTGCGCCGAAATTCGCCTCTGGGTACTTCTGTGGCATTCGCAAAAAAGTTGTTTGCATCCAAAGCTTCATTGCGGCCAAAATAGTATGCGTTCCCGTGGAACGTGGCTGTGCCCGACTTAGTCTCGACGACAACGTTCGCCCCGCCTCCTCTGCCATATTGAGCGTCATAGAGCGAGGTCTGAACTTTGAATTCCTGGATCGTATCGGGCGCAGGTATCGCCACGCCACCACCGCTGGCGGGGGTAGCCTCGGTCATGTTGGCACCGTCGCTGTTCGCATCCACACCGTTCAATATGAAGTTGTTGTCGCCGCTACGCGCTCCATTCGCGCGAATCTCCTGGCTCCCCGCACCCAGTTGCGTCGCATCCACGACGTTCGTGTTTGTTCCGGCGGTTAAGCCGAGAATCTGCGTGTAGTTACGATTCACGAGCGGCAAGGTCACAATGGTCCCTTGATCGATCACACTCCCGAGCGCCACATCGTCGGTTTGCAACAAAGGAGCCTTCACTACGACTTCTTCACTGAGGCCTTCGACGGCAAGCTGTGTAGTAATGGTCGTCACTTCGGTAATCTGAATCAACACTTGGCGCACCACAGCCGGCTCAAAGTGAACCGCCTTTACCGTCAGCTCGTATTCACCCGCAGGCAGAAGCGAAAACCGGTATAACCCGTCTTGGCCGGTGATGGCGCTGAGCGTGCCGTCCGTTCCGTAGCTGCGCAAAGAGATCTTCGCATTTTGCACGACCGCACCACCAGGGTCGGTGACCGTGCCGGTCAACGCTCCAGTCGACGCTGTTTGGGCGCAAACATTCAACGAACTCACGACGACGAGCAGCCAAAGAACCAGGCTCTCGGCGCTTGACAGGGTGGTAGTCAGGTTCAAGCCTTTACGCCTGGCGAATTGTCTTCCGGGGTTTGAGCATACCGTCTGCGTGAGAGGGATCATCGGTTCCTCTGGTTGTCGGCCAGCACAGTGACGACTGACCATTCTAAACCAAGCGGGCGGTGAACCTGTGGCATAATTCGCTTGGTTCGGCTCTTCGAAAATGTGCGTGCAAGCGCGGAACATCACCGGCCAAGCCGTTCGAGGCAGCCAATGCGGCTCCACGGACCAAAACAATTGGGCATCGACGCATTGCCTCTTCGTGCCGCGGCTTAATTTTGGAAAATTGCCCGAATAGCGTCAGGCCCGCCAAGTTCATTTGCTCATTGATCGCCATTTTCCTCTGAATGAGGGCGAATCGTCGATTGCTTTCAATCGCTCCGGATTGGAGAGCCGGTTGCACCTTTCGTTTCCGACGAGGGATCCAAAGACTCAACCGAGAGGAGATTCAGATGAGTACATCCACAATTACAACGTCAAACCAAGAGATCAGGCACCCGAAGCCGCTGCCGGCGCCGAACAGCGACTTCTTTGAATTCGCAGAGACCCTGCCCGCCGAAGAACTATCGGTGGTGAAAAAGCTCCGTGCATACATGGAGACGAAGGTCGCGCCGATCATCAACAAGTACTGGGTCGAGGACTCGTTTCCGTTCGAGCTGCTGCCGTCGTTCAAGGAGTTGAACCTCGCCGGTCTCGGCATGCACGGCTACGGCTGCCCTGGCGGGAGCCCGCTGCTGGTCGGACTGGTCGCCATGAATCTTGCGCGAACCGATACGTCGTTTTGCACCTTCTATGGCGTCCACAGCGGCCTTGCGATGAATACCATCTATCTCGTCGGCACCGAAGAGCAGAAGCAGAAGTGGTTGCCACCGATGGCCCGCATGGAAAAGATCGGCTGCTGGGCGCTGACCGAGCCGCTGGTGGGCTCGGGAACTGGTGGCGGTCTATTGACCACGGCAAAGCGGGAAGGCGACACCTGGATCCTCAACGGTCAAAAGCGCTGGATCGGCAACGCCCCGTGGTGCGACCTCTCGATCATCTGGGCACGCGATGTCGCCGACAACCAGGTCAAGGGCTTCATCGTCGAGAACAAGACGACGCCCGGGTTCAGCGTCGAGAAGATTCAGAACAAGATCGCGCTGAAGGTGGTGCAGAACGGCCAGATCACGCTGAACGATTGCCGGGTGCCGGACGCGAATCGTCTCCAGGGAGGCACAGGCACGTTTCGCGACACCAAGCTCGTGCTGCGTGGGACACGCCATGGGAGCGGGTGGGAGATCACGGGCACCCAGATGGGCGCCTATGAGAACGCCCTCAAGTACGCGCAGGAGCGCTTGCAGTTCGGCAAGCCGATCGGATCGTTCCAGCTCATTCAGGAACTTCTCGCGAAGATGCTGGCCAACATCGTGGCGTGTCAATGCATGTTGGCCCGCTCGGTCCAGTTGGAAACCGAAGGCAAGCTGACCGATTCGCAGGCGGCAATTGTCAAGGCGTTCTGCACGTCCAAAGCGCGCGAAACGGTCTCGTGGGCCCGCGAGGTGCTGGGAGGCAACGGGATACTGGTCGACTACAACGTGGCGCGCTTTTTTGCCGATACCGAGGCGATCTATTCCTACGAAGGCACGTTCCAGATGCAGAACCTGATCGTCGGCAAGGCAATCACGGGGTTCAGTGCCTTCGTCTAAGCCCACCGGGGCCCACTTCACTTTAGGAGGTTATTTATGAGTACTGCTGTAACAGGATTAGCACTCGAGAATGTTCTCTATCAAAAAACGGAGTCCATTGCGCATATCACGCTGAATCGTCCCAAGGTGCTCAATGCGCTGAATCGCCGAACCTTTGAGGACTTGAAAACTGCCTTCGAGAATGCGCGGGGCGACGCCGGTGTGCGAGGGGTAATCCTGACAGGGGCTGGTGACAAGGCGTTCATCGCCGGAGCCGACATCAGTGAACTCGCGACTACGACCGCGGTCGAGGCGGGAGACGGCAGCCGCTTCGGTCAGGAAGTTCTCAACCTGATCGAGAATCTGGGTAAGCCGGTAGTCGCTGCAATCAACGGCTTCGCATTAGGGGGTGGCTGCGAAACGGCTATGGCGTGCACCTTGCGTGTTGCTTCAGAGCATGCCAAGTTCGGCCAGCCGGAGGTTAAGTTGGGGCTTATCCCAGGCGGTGGCGGAACACAACGCCTGCCGCGGCTCATCGGGAAAGGCCGGGCTCTGCAGCTGATTCTGTCCGGAGAGACGATCACTGCGCAGGAAGCGTATCGGATCGGGCTGGTGAACGAAGTAGTTCCAGCCGCCGAAGTGATTCCACGGGCCGAGGCAATACTCAAACAGATCTTCGCCAACGCTCCGCTCGCAGTTAAGTACTCGATAGAAGCGGTGAACCGAGGATTGGAAACCAGCCAAACCGAAGGCCAGGCGCTTGAGGCATCTTTCTTTGGGCTTTGCGCCGGGACAGAGGACAAGAAAGAGGGTACGCAGGCGTTCCTGCAAAAGCGCCAGCCGCAATTCCAGGGACGATGAAGCACAGTAGTTGAACTAAGGAGACTGCAATGACGACTGACAGTATTTTTTCGGGATTGAAGGTGGTTGACTTCTCGAGCTTCGTGGCGGCTCCCGGAGCCGCCGTGATCCTGGCCGACTTTGGCGCTGACGTAATCAAAGTAGAGCCGCCCTCCGGCGACCCTTGGAGAAACGGGAACCATATAC
>Ga0181525_10004464_pt1 | contig 10739 bp, 9 predicted proteins | sample PEATcosm2014_Bin_48_FD_121100 | JGI IMG/M metagenome (GOLD analysis project Ga0181525, IMG submission 121100) | Peatland microbial communities from MTU Mesocosm Facility, Houghton, MI, USA - PEATcosm2014_Bin06_10_metaG | ecosystem: Environmental > Terrestrial > Soil > Wetlands > Peat | place...
GCCAGAACCTTCACTTCCCCCACACTTCCCACCACCACCTTCGCGCCCCCCGCCCCGCCCGCCCCGCAGGACACCGCCCTTGCCCGGGGCACCGCCGTCGCCGAGGACGCGCTCAACGTGATCGACCAGCAATATTTCGCCAGCGACCTGGAAACCACCACCATCGACCAGCAGCTCGCGGGCGAACTCGCCACCCAGATCACCACCCAGATCGCCGCCTACTTCAAATCCCACCCGAACGCGTAAAAGCCCGCCCGGGCCATGAAAATCGACACTGGCCGCATCGACGCCTACTTAAAATCCCCCGCGCACCCGCTCGTCCTCATCTTCGGCCCGGATTCCGGCCTGGTCGCCGAGCGCGGCCTAACCCTGGCCCGCAGCATTGAAGGCGCGGTCCACGACCCCTTCCGCTTCGCCGAACTCCACAACCCCGACGCCGCCACCTTCCTCTCGGAAGCCACCGCCGCCTCCCTCACCGGCGGCAAGCGCGTCGTGCGCGTCCGGGACGCCGCCGAATCCCTCCTAAAACCCATCGAATCCCTGCTAAAATCCCCGCCCGACTCCCTGATCATCCTGGAAGCCGGCGAACTCACCGCCAAATCCAAACTCCGCGCCGCCCTGGAAAAATCCCCCGCCGCCGCCACCCTGGCCTGCTACGCCATCGACTCCTCCCGCCTCCCCGGCCTTCTCACCACCCGCCTGCGCGCCGCCGGCATCACCCTGGACCCAGACGCCGCCGCCTGGGCCGCCGCCAACACGCCCGGCGAAGAAGGCCCCATCCGCCAAGCCATCGAACTCCTAACCCTCTACGCCGGCACTGAGCCCCGCCTAACCCTGTCCGACGTCTCGTCAGCCCTGGCCGACGGCGGCGAAACCTCCATCGGCGACGCCATAGACGCCACCCTCCTCGGCGACCCCGCCGCCACAGACCGCGCCCTAACCCTCGCCTACGACGAAGGCACCGCCCCCGTCGGCATCCTGCGCGTCCTCCTCACCGAGCTGCTGCGCCTACGCGTCGCCGCCGGCGCCATCGCCTCCGGCGCTTCCGCGCATGAGGCCATGTCCGCCATCCGCCCCCCCATCTTCTTCAAACGCCAACCCATCATCACCCGAGCCCTCACCCTCTGGACCCTCCCCGCCCTCACCGACGCCATCACCGCCGCCCTAAAAGCCGAATCCGCCTGCAAACAAACCCTAACCCCCGACCAAGCCTACTGCCGCCAAACCCTGCTCGCGCTGGCGAGCCGGGCTAGGACGGCTTCAAGGAAGTAAGGAAGGCCAGGGGCGCTGCCCGTGGCCTTCCTTACTTAAAACTCGTTCCAGTCCTCGGCCCGCCGGGCGAGCACGGGCATGCTGGGGGCGCCGTTGTCGCGGCGTTCTACGGTTGGGGCGTTTACGGGGATGCGGGATTTCACCGGGGTTTTGATCGGCCCTGGGATCCGTACCGGCGGCATCGGCGGCGGTGTGGCGCGTGCGGTGGTTCTCGGGTCGTCAATGCGGAACTGCCCCACCAGCCGTGCCAGCGCCTCGGCTTCTCCGGCCAGGCTATGGCTGGCGGCGGTAGACTCCTGCACCATGGCGGCATTTTTCTGTGTCACCATATCCATCTGGGTCACGGTCCCGTTCACCTCATTCAGCCCGCTGGCCTGCTGCTGGGCGGAGCCCGCAATATCCACCACCAGCGCACTAATCCGCGTCACCTGATCCACGATATGCCCCAGCGCCTTGCCGGTCTCCCCCACCAGCCGCACGCCGGTCTCCACCTGTTTGCCGGAGGCCGAGATCAGCCCTTTAATCTCCCGTGCCGCGTCGGCCGAGCGTTGCGCCAGCGCCCGCACTTCGGTTGCCACCACGGCAAACCCCCGCCCGGCATCCCCCGCGCGCGCCGCCTCCACCCCGGCATTCAGCGCCAGCAGGTTCGTCTGAAACGCAATCTCATCAATCACGCCACTAATACTATCAATCTGCCGGGAGGACGCCTCGATACTCGCCATCGCCTCCACGGTCGCCCGCACCACCTTGCCGGACTGCTCCGCATCCGTTTTCGCCTGGCCGATCGCCAGGCTGGCTTCGGTGGCGTTCGCGGCGGTCTTGCGCACGGTGGCGGTCACCTGGTCCAGCGCCGTCGCGGTCTGTTCCAGGCTCGCCGCCTGCTGTTCGGTCCGCTGCGCCAGATCGTCCGAGGCCTGCATAATCTGCCCGGCCTCCGTCCGCACTCCCTGCGTGCTCACATTAATCGCCTGCATCGTATTTTGCAGCTTCTCCAGCGCCGCGTTAAAATCCCCCCGCAGCTTCTCGTATTCCTCGGCAAACGGCACATTCAACCGGTACAGCAGATGCCCGTCCGAGAGCCGCTCCAGCCCATGCGCAAGTGCGGCCACCATCGCCTCCTGGCGCTCCGTCATCGCCCGGCGCTCGGCTTCGACGCTGTGGCGTTCCGCCTCCGCCTTGGCGCGCGCGGTCACGGCTTCGCCCTCCAGCCGGAGCTTCTCCAGCCCGTTATCCTTAAACACCTGCACCGCGCGCGCCATCACCCCCAGCTCATCGGTGCGTTCCTCCGCCGGTATTTCCGCGCTCCAGTCCCCCGCCGCCAGCCGCCCCATGGCGTCCGAGAGCCCGGTCAGGGTCCGCGCGATGGAGCGCCGCATCACGAACACCAGCCCCATGAACACCATCAGCAACGGCGTAAATATCTCCACCAGCCCAAGGGTATTGCGGATCATCTCATCCTGAATATCATCCACATAGAGCCCGGTGGCGATCACCCAGCCCCATTCCGGCACGCCCACCCCCACGGTAATCTTCGGCTGCGGCGCGGCCCCTGGCGTCTTCGGAAACGCATACTGGTTCACCGCCAGCCCCCCCGCCATGGCCTGCGCCACCAGCGGGCGCACAATCGCCTTGCCCCGCGCGTCCTTCAACGCCATCAAATTCGCCCCGATCAGCGTCTTATCCACATGCGCCAGCATCACCCCGTCATCGTTCAGCACAAACAGATAATTCCCCCCGCCATAGCGCACCGCCGAGATCGCCCCCAGCGCGGCGGCCTGCGCCTGCGCCGGGGTCATCGCCCCGCTTTTCGCCTGCGCCACATAATACTCGGCCACCGACTGCCCGCCCTCCACCAGGCTGGCCATCTGCGCCTGCTTATCGCCCAGCTCCATCTGATATTTCTGCGTCAGCGTCAGCGCCGTGCCGCTCAGCATCAGCATCAGCGCCATCACGAACAGCGAGGTAAACTGCCAGGTAATGGAAATCCGGTTCAAAGCGCGTTGCAAATTGGCGAACTCCAGGTTTTTGGGCCACACGCCCCCAAGCGGGCCCGAGCCACCCTCAACCTACCCACCTTCCCCCTAACATTTCATGAATCCCGCCCCTGAAAAACCGCCCGCCCCACCCCATCTCGTGGAGATGGCCGACGAAGCTGGCTCCATGATCCCGCGGATGCTGACCCAAACCACGCTCTGGCTGGTCTTCATGGCCGCCCTCCTCTTCCTGGGCGCGGGTACTTTGGCCTGGCCCCAGGGCTGGGCCTACCTCGCCGAAACCGCCTTCTTCTCCCTCCTCCTCGGCTTCTGGCTCGCCCGCGCCGACCCCGCCCTCCTCGCGTCGCGCCTCTCCATGCCCACCCTGCGCCTCGGCCCCCAGCTCTGGGACCGCGCCTTCGTCGCCCTCTTCTTCAGCGCCTTCCTCGCCTGGCTCCCCCTCATGGCCATCGACGCCGGCCGCACCCACTGGTCCGCCCCCGTCCCGCTGCCCCTCCAGCTCCTCGGCGCCGCCCTCATCGCCGTCTGCATGGCCCTCGTCTGGCGCATCTTCCGCGTCAACACCTTCGCCTCCCCGCAAATCCACATCCAAACCGAGCGCAACCACCACGTCATCGCCGAAGGCCCCTACGCCTTCATCCGCCACCCCATGTATGCCGCCGCCCTGCTGTACTTCGCCGGCGTCCCCCTGCTCCTCGGCTCCTGGTGGGGCCTGGCCATGCTCCCCCTCGGCGCCCTCGCCTTCGCCCTGCGCGCCCTGGGCGAAGAAGCCCTCCTGCGCAAAGAACTCCCCGGCTACACCAGCTACACCAAGCGGGTCCGCTATCGGTTTTTTCCAGGGGTTTGGTAGGAAGCAGTTCTTTTTTGAAAAAAAGAACCAAAAAACTTCTATTCATCGTGGGCTTTGCCGCGCCCACGGCCCCCAGCAAATAAAGTTTTTTTGCTTCTTTTTGTTCACAAAAAGAAGTGCTTTTTCCTCCAAAAACACTTCATTCTTTTTTCAAAACGACCACCCCTTTTTTCTGGGGACAACTTTTTTTTATTAAATGTTTTCAGTCGCTTAGCTTGGGGATAACTGGCAAATGCTCCACGTGGAGCATTGCCAATTTCCGCCGTTTTTCAGCCGTTCAGCAGGGCGATCAGCGAGTCCAGCTGATCCAGGTTGCTATAGTTCAGCGTCACCGTCCCGCTTTTGCCATTGTAGCCAATCCGCACCCGCAGTCCGAGCCGTTCGCTCAGATTCCGCGCCAGCGCTTCCACTTCGCTATCCATTTTGCGCTCCGGTGGCGGCTTATGCAGCAGCGCACCTTTAAACGTGCGTCCCAGCGCGTTGATCATCTCTTCGGACTGGCGGACGGAGAGGTCTTTCTCCACAATCATCCGTGCGCCCTTCAGCGGGTCTGAATGGCTGAGCAGCGCCTTGGCGTGGCCCATGGAGAGCTGCCCCTCCCGCACCATGCCCAGCACCTTCTCCGGCAGCTTCAGCACCCGCAGCACGTTGCCGATATGCCCGCGAGACTTGCCCACCGCGTCCGCCAGCGTGTCCTGCGTCAGGTTGAACTCGGTGATCAGCCGTTGATACCCTTCGGCTTCTTCCACCGCGTTGAGGTCTTCGCGTTGCAAGTTTTCCACCAGCCCGGCGGCCATGGCGTCGGCGTCGGTCAGGTTGCGCACCAGCACCGGCACTTCATGCAGGCTCACCCGCTGCGCCGCGCGCCAGCGGCGTTCACCGGCGATAATCTGATAATGGTCCGGCTTATCGGGATGCGGGCGCACCAGCAGCGGCTGTAAAATCCCGCGCTGGGCGATGGAGTCCGCCAGCTCCTGCAGCGCCGTATCGTCCATCTCCTGGCGCGGCTGATACGGGCTGGGCTCCAGCATTTCCACCGGCAAGCCGTGCACGCCGGGTGCATTCACCGAGGACGGCGTCGCCGCCTCGCCCAGCAGCGCGGCGAGGCCCCGGCCCAGCCGCTTCGGTTGTTCTTTCACGCTCATGCCGCCACCTTCCTAGCCTTCAACCGCTTCAAAAACTCCGCCGCCAGCGCCAGATACGCCTGCGCCCCCACCGAGCGGAAATCATACAGCAGCACCGGCAGGCCGTGGCTCGGCGCCTCGGTAATGCGGATATTGCGCGGGATGGAGGTCTCAAACACCGTCTCGCCGAAATGCCCGCGCACATCGGCGGTCACCTGTTCGGAGAGGTTGTTGCGCTTATCCGTCATCGTCAGCACGATGCCCTCAATCTGCAATTTCGGGTTCAGATTGCGCTTCACCATCTCGATGGTCCGCATCAACTGCGAGATACCTTCCAGCGCGAAAAACTCCGCCTGCAACGGCACCAGCACGGCGTCCGCCGCCACCAGCGCGTTCAGCGTCAGCAGTCCCAGCCCCGGCGGGCAGTCGATGAAAATCGTATCGACATTCCCCTCCCCCGTCAGCGCCGAGCGCAGCATGTATTCCCAGCCATCGGCCTGGGAGAACTCCACATCCGCCCCGGTCAGATCCGTCACGGCGGGGACAATCCAAAGGTTTTCAATCCCCGTCTTCAGCACCAGCGTTTCCAGCGAGGAGTCCTGCGCCAGCAGCGCATAAGACCCGCCGCCGCGCACGGATTGGGCGATCCCCAGCCCAGTGCTGGCATTGCCCTGCGGGTCGAGGTCGATGAGCAGCACTTTCTCCCCCCCCACGGCCAGGGCCGAGGCGAGATTAATCGCGGTGGTGGTCTTGCCAACGCCGCCTTTCTGATTGGCGATAGCGATAATACGCGGGCGTTTGCTAACTTGTTCCGGCATGACGGATGTGGCTCACTTTCAGGATGCACGATTGGGCGTCCAGCGGTGATAAAAACCGCTCGACGTCCATGTGCCAGAACGGCTTTGCCTCCGTCAATTCAACTTCCGCCGTTCGCCCCTTGGGAAACAAACAAATGCCTCCCGGCGCCAGATGCGGCGCCGCCAAACCGAGCAATTTATCCAGCGGCGCCAGCGCGCGCGCCGTTACCAGCGCGGCGGGCTGCGGGTGCGCCTCCTCAATCCGCATATTCAGCACTTTGACCGGCGCTCCGGTAGCCCGCGCCGCCTCCAGCAAAAAAGCGGCCTTGCGCCTATCGGATTCGATCAACGTAAACTCAACCCCGGTGGCAATCGCCAGCACCATCCCGGGAAACCCGGCCCCCGACCCCAGATCAATCGCCCGGCTCACCCCCTCAGGCATCAGCGGCACCAGCGCCAGAGCATCCTGCACATGCCGTTCCCAGAGGTGCGGCAAATCTCCCCGGCTCACCAGATTAATTTTCAACGACCACTTCTCAACCAGCCCTGCATAGGCACGCAGCCGCGCTTCCACCCCGCTCACGCCGCCCGCCGCTTGCGCAACGCGCCAAAAATCGCCCCCAGCGCCGCCGGCGTCATCCCCTCAATCCGCCCCGCGGCGCCCAGGCTCTCCGGCCGCACCCGCTCCAGCTTCTCCCGCAGCTCATTAGAGAGTCCGCCCACCGGGCCATACTCAAACTCCGCCGGGATCAGCACCATCTCATCCCTCTCCCGCGCCTTAATCTCCGCGCCCTGCCGGTTGAGATACCCCGCATAATGCAAATCCGCCCGCAAAATCTCCGCTCCCCGGCTCTCCCCGGTGGGTTTGCCCGCGTATCCGGCAATCTCGTCCTGCAAAGCGCCAAACGCCGCCGCCCGCTCAGACCCCACACAGCCCCAGCCCAGCCCCAGCGGCGTCAACCGCAGCTCCGCATTATCCGCCCGCAGCAGCAGCCGATACTCCGCCCGCGAGGTAAACATCCGGTACGGCTCCGTCACCCCCTGTGTCACCAGATCATCCACCAACACACCCAGATACGCCTGCGCCCGCCCCAGCACCGCCGGATCGCTCCCGCCCGCCGCCCGCGCCGCATTCAGCCCCGCCAGCAGCCCCTGCGCCCCGGCTTCCTCATACCCCGTGGTCCCGTTAATCTGCCCGGCCAGATACAGGCCGGGCAGCGCCTTCACCTGCAACGCATGGTCCAGCGCGCGCGGATCGACATAATCATACTCCACCGCATAGCCCGGCCGCAGAATCACTGCCCGCTCCAGCCCCGGGATGGAGCGGATAAACGCCTCCTGCACATCCTGCGGCAGCGAGGTGGAGATGCCGTTGGGATAAACCGTGTCATCCTCCAGCCCTTCGGGTTCCAGAAAAATCTGGTGCCCGGTCTTCTCGGCAAACCGCACCACCTTGTCCTCGATCGAGGGACAATAACGCGGCCCCCGCCCGGCGATATTCCCGCCATAAACCGCCGATTTATGGATATTCTCCCGGATAATCTCGTGCGTCCGCGCGGTGGTCCCGGTAATCCGGCAGGAAATCTGCGGGTTCGTGACCCGCGCCGTCATCGCCGAAAAACACTCCGGCGGATCTTCGCCCTTGTCCTCGGCCAGCCCGTCCCAATCGATGCTCTTTTTATCCAGCCGCGCCGGGGTGCCGGTCTTCAACCGGCCCAGCGGCAGGGCCAGCCGCAGCAGATCATCGGCCAGCCGCACCGCAGGCGCATCATCAATCCGTCCGCCGGGCCGCATCTCGCCGCCAAAATGCAGCACGCCACGCAAAAACGTGCCCGTGGTCAGCACTGCCGCCGCGCAGGCCACCCCCCGCCCATCGGCCAGCAGCACGCCGTTCAACCGCCCGGAGGAGTCCCGCTCCAGCCCTGCCGCCTCGGCCTCCAAAATCGTGAGGTTCGCCTGCGCCGCCAACAGCGCCTGAATCGCCGCCCGGTACAGCCTCCGGTCCGCCTGCGCGCGCGGCCCGCGCACCGCCGGGCCCTTGCCGCGGTTCAGCAGTTTAAAGTGAATACACGCCGCATCCGCCGCCTTGCCCATCAGCCCGTCCAGCGCGTCGATCTCGCGCACCAGATGCCCTTTGCCGATCCCGCCAATCGCCGGATTGCAGGACATCTCGCCCAGCCGGTCCGCCCGCTGCGTCACCAGAAGCGTATTCGCGCCAAACCGCGCCGCCGCCGCCGCCGCCTCCACGCCGGCATGGCCGCCGCCGATCACAATCACATCGTATTTCATGGCCGGGGGTTTAGCGAGTTTGCTGCAAAAAAGCCAAGGAAATGGCCAGCACCCAGAGAGGCGGATACCTGTAGGGTATAAAGATACACTGCATTAGTCTTGGACGTGGAAATTTCGAGATTTTAAACACATCCTCAAGCACCGCCAAGCGGTTTAAGACCCAACAAAAAACGTAAAAGGAAACGCCCGATGTTAGACGACGTCCAAAGCATTCTCGACACCGCCCTGCAAGATGACCCCGTCACCGGCAACTTCCGCTGCCGCCGCGACATTTTCACCGACGAGCAATTGTTCGAACTGGAAATGCGCCACATCTTCGAAGGCAACTGGATTTACCTCGCCCATGAAAGCCAGGTGCCCAACAACAACGATTATTTCACCACCACCATTGGCCGCCAGCCCATCGTCATCGCGCGTAACCGCCAGGGCGAGCTGAATGCTTTCATCAACGCCTGCAGCCATCGCGGCGCGCAGCTCTGCCGCTTCAAGCGCGGCAACCAGGCCACCTATACCTGCCCGTTCCATGGCTGGACGTTCAACAACTCCGGCAAGCTGCTCAAGGTGAAAGACCCGGAAAACGCGGGCTACCCGGACCAGTTCAACCAGGATGGCTCGCACAATCTCACCAAGGTGGCGCGGTTTGAAAGCTATCGCGGCTTCCTCTTCGGCAGCGTCAACCCGGACGTGCTGCCCCTGGCGGAACATCTCGGCGAGGCGGCGAAGATTATCGACATGATCGTGGACCAGTCCCCCGAAGGCCTGGAAGTGCTGAACGGCGCCTCGACCTATGTGTTCGAAGGCAACTGGAAACTCCAGGCGGAAAACGGCGCGGACGGGTATCACGTGACCGCGACGCACTGGAACTACGCCGCCACCACGGGCCGGCGCAAACAGGCGGAACAGACGGACGGCATCCGCGCCATGTCCGCCGGCGGCTGGGCCAAGCAAGGCGGCGGGTCATACTCCTTCGAGCATGGCCACCTGCTGCTGTGGACCAACTGGGCCAACCCGGAAGACCGCCCCAACTGGCACCGCCGCGAGGAACTGGCCGAAAAATTCGGCAAGCCGATGGCCGACTGGATGGTGCAGCGCTCGCGCAACCTGTGCCTCTACCCGAACGTCTACCTCATGGACCAGTTCAGCTCGCAGATCCGCGTGCTGCGCCCCATCTCGGTCGATAAAACCGAAGTGACCATCTACTGCATCGCCCCCAAAGGCGAGGACGCCGACGCCCGCGCCCACCGCATCCGCCAGTACGAAGACTTCTTCAACGCCAGCGGCATGGCAACCCCCGACGACCTCGAAGAATTCCGCGCCTGCCAGGCCGGCTATAAAGGCCACGCCGCACAGTGGAACGACATCTCCCGCGGCGCCAAGCACTGGCACCCCGGCGCCGACGAGGTGGCACAGACCATCGGGCTCAAGCCGCTGCTGAGCGGCGTGCGGACGGAAGACGAGGGGCTGTATGTGGTGCAGCATCGCTATTGGCAGGAAGCCATGCAGAAGGCGATGGCCGAGGAAAAGTAAGAGTTCTTTTTTGAACAAAAGAACCAAAAAACTTCTTTGATAACTGGGGGCGGTGACGCCTTCAACGCCCCCAGTTTATAAAGTTTTTTTGCTTCTTTTTGGCTACCAAAAGAGTCTCTAACTTACTGTTATTTTGCCTATCGGCATTTCTTAAAATTCGGAGCTTATACCATGATTACCTTAGACGAGGTTAAGGCGTTTCTCTATGCGGAAGCGCGGTATCTTGATGACAAAGACTGGGATGCGTGGCTGGCGTTGTATTCGCCCGAGGCGGAGTTCTGGATGCCGGCCTGGACCGATGATGACAAGCTGACCACTGATCCGCAGCGGGAAATTTCGTTGATTTATTACCCCAACCGCAGCGGGCTGGAGGACCGGGTGTTTCGCATTCGCACGGAGCGCTCCAGCGCCACCATGCCGGACACGCGGACCTCGCATAACGTCAACAATGTTGAGATCGTTGTGCAGAGCGCCACGGAGGCCAAGGTGCGGTTTAACTGGCTGACGCTGAGCCATCGCTACAAGGCGACGGATACGTATTTCGGCACCTCGTTTTATACACTGGACATTTCCGGCCCCACGCCGATGATCACAAATAAGAAGGTGGTGCTGAAGAATGACTATATCCGCCACGTGATCGATATTTATCATATCTGAGGAGGTGGGGTGCGATGAGCTATAAGGTTGCGCTGAACTTTGAGGATGGGGTGACGCGGTTCATCACCTGCCCGGAGACCGAGACGGTGGCGGATGCGGCGTATCAGGCGGGGATTAACATCCCGCTCGATTGCCGCGACGGCGCGTGCGGCACGTGCAAGTCGTTCTGTGAGTCGGGGCTGTATGATGGCGGGTCGTATATTGAAGACGCGCTGACCGAGGATGAGGC
>Ga0181525_10004469_pt1 | contig 10733 bp, 10 predicted proteins | sample PEATcosm2014_Bin_48_FD_121100 | JGI IMG/M metagenome (GOLD analysis project Ga0181525, IMG submission 121100) | Peatland microbial communities from MTU Mesocosm Facility, Houghton, MI, USA - PEATcosm2014_Bin06_10_metaG | ecosystem: Environmental > Terrestrial > Soil > Wetlands > Peat | place...
CCGGCCCTCCCGAGGCGTTGTTCTTCGATCCCTTCGATTCCTTCGAAGCGGTGGAAAAGGCGGCCAAGGAGTTAGGACCGCTCAATGAAATGCATCCCGAGTTGGTGCAGTTGCAATCCGGCATCGATGGAAGTTTGTCTTCGCAAAGCAGTATTCTGGCTGTACGGAGGGATTCTCCGGGCGTCAACGGTATCAATCTAGCGCACGCTCGCTTCTTGCGAATGATTGTGGTTCGCACGCCTCCAGGCGCGGGTGAACCTGACGCCGCCGGGTTGCCTTCGCCGCTTGAATATGAAGTGAAATCCGGAATGGCCGGGCCGGCGTTTCTTATCTTTCAAACCATGACGGATTTCGCCGAAGTTCCAGCCGCTCACATTAGCAGCGGGACGATCGTCGAAGATTCCGTGTATGCCGTCCAGCCCGAGATTTCACACGTCTCGCGCGCGTTCGCCGAACAGGATCAGGCACTTTGGACCAAGCCGCCTCCGAGTCAATAGTGACTCGACGATGAGACAGCAGTAACAACTCCTGTATACTCGGATTTCAATATGCGCGCACTTTCTATAGCTCCTCTGGTCCTGGCCGTGGTCTCCGCGTGGCCTGCCACAATGCCAGCGGCACAAATTCCCAGGCAATCGCCCGACTTCTCCATCCAGCTTGCGAATGGCAAACAGACCAAAGTGAGCGACTACCGGGGTAAGGTTTTGTGCCTCACCTTCATCCTCACCACTTGCCCGCATTGCCAAAAGACCACGCAGCTCTTGAATGACATGTATCCGGAGCTGGCCCCTCAGGGATTCGCGGTAGTGGAAGCGGCGCTCAACACAAACCCGGATATCTCGTCCTTCGTCTCACGGTTTAACGTTCCATGGGCGGTGGGCACAGCCGGGGTCCTGGATGCGGTGGACTACATCCAATGGCCCCGGGATAAGCGCCCGCTGGTTCCCTTCCTCGTTTTTATCGATCGCCAGGGCGTAATTCGCGCGCAATATACCGGCGTGGATGAGGCCTTCATGGACACCCAGCAGGAGCAGCACATGCGCGCCGAGATCGAGAAGTTGCTGAATGAAGGCGCCGCCAGGCCGAAGGCCGCGCACAAGACGGCAGCCAATTGACGGGGCATATTGACGAAAATCGTGGCCCATCGCGGAGCGTCGGCGGAAGCGCCGGAAAATACGCTAGCGGCCTTTGAAAAGGCGATAGAACTCGGCGCCGACATGATCGAATTCGACGTCCGGCGCGCACCGGATGGGAGGCTGGTTGTTTCGCACGATCCGGTACACGGCCCAGTGCCTGCGCTCCCCACGCTGGAGGATACTTTGCGCCTCACGCAAGGCCGCATTCAACTGGATGTTGAGCTCAAGGAGCCGGGCTGCGAACAGGACGCGATTGAAGTATTACTCCGCTATTTTCCTCTGACGGATTTCTGTATCACCTCGTTCCTGGCGTCCGCGCTTACGAAAACGCGATCCATCCATCGCGGCATTCGAACCGGCCTGATCTTCGCGATGTGGGACGAAAGCATCCGCGCGGCGTGCCGGAGCGTCGATGTCGATTTCCTGGTACCCCATTATCCGCTGCTTGACAAAGCCGAAGCCGAGCAGCTTGGTAAGCCTCTTTTTGTGTGGACGGTGGATGATCCGGCGCTCACTCGCTCGCTTTTCCGGCGTCCAAGCGTCGAAGCTATCATCACCAACGATCCGCGGGGGGCCTTGGCGCTTGGGACCGAAGCGCGAAGTCTGCGTGCTACAATCCGCCCATGTTGTGGTGCAGCATGATTTGGTGCAGCATGTTCCGCCGGCTGTCGCTGTTTGCGCTGGCTTTGGGAGCTGCTTCCGCAGCCATGCCACCCGACGCAGACCGGCAACTGGCGCGTGAAATTTACAAAGAAATGATCGAAAGCCGGTCCGGCTTTACCACCGGATCCACCACGCCGATTGCCGAAATGGTTGCCGCGCGACTGCGCGCCGCCGGCTTCCCCGATTCCGACATCTTCGTGGGCGGCGCCAGTCCGAAGAAGGCCAACGTGGTGGTGCGCTATCGTGCCGGAACCGCTGGAGCCGGACCGCGTAAGCCGATCCTGCTGCTGGCTCATATCGACGTTGTCGAGGCGAACCGCGAAGACTGGAGCACCGATCCGTTCCAGTTCATCGAAAAAGACGGCTACTTCTATGGCCGCGGCACTTCGGACGATAAGGCGCAGGCTGCCGTCTGGATCGCAAACCTGCTCCGCTACAAACGCGAGGGGTTCAAGCCGGATCGGGATATCGTGGTTGCTCTCACTGCCGACGAAGAAGGGGGCGGACCATATAACGGCGTCATCTGGCTGCTCAAGAACAAGCGCGAGTTGATCGGCGCGGACCTGTGCTTGAACGAAGGCGGGGGCGGCGTGATGGTGGGCGGGAAAAGGATCGCGAATAACATCCAGGTCAGCGAAAAATCCTACGCCGATTTTAAATTTGAGGTTCACAATAAAGGCGGTCACAGCTCGGTACCGTTGCCGGACAACGCCATTTATCGTCTTGCAACCGCGCTCGAACGGCTTTCCCGCTTCAGCTTCCCGGTGAAAACCGATGAAGTGACCCGCGCCTACTTCCGTCAAATGGCGAAAGTGGAGGACGGATCGCTGAAGGACGATTTGGTGAAAATTGCAGACGGCTCCCCCGAAGCCGCCCGCGAAGCGGCGCAACGCGTGGCGTCCGTTTCGCCGCGTTGGAATTCCATGCTGCGCACCACTTGTGTGGCTACCGAGTTGGCGGGCGGTCACGCATTGAACGCGCTCCCACAGCTTGCCACGGCCAATGTCAACTGCAGAATCTTTCCGGGGGACTCCGTGGAGTCCGTACGCAAAGCGTTGCGGCTCGCCGTCGACGACGATGATGTCGCAATTCACGTCGAAGGCGAGGTTGGCGTCGGGCCTGCCTCTCCCATGCGTCAGGATGTTCTGAAGGCGGTGGCGCGCTGGAGCGATACCATGTGGCCGGGAGTGGTCACCATTCCGGTGATGAGCACCGGCGCAACCGATGGCCGCTATCTCCGGATCGCTGGGATTCCGACCTACGGGGTCTCGGGCTTCTTCGGCGATCGCGACGATGTTCGCGCGCATGGCCGCGACGAGCGCATGAACGTTGTGTCGTTCTACGAAGGCCAGGCGTTTCTGTATCGCTTAGTGAAGGATTTGTCCGGCGGCCAGTGATTACAGCCTGACGCTCAGCCGCTCGTCGAACGGGCTGCCCAACATGGGCTGCAGCTTTTCACGCATTTGTTTGGTATGAGCCGCTGCCAGGTGCGCGTCAAAGGCCGCCTGGTTCTCCCAGACTCCAACAATGGTGAAATGATTCTTTCGCGAGACGTCCACCAGCATCTCGAAGCGCACCACTCCCTTGTCTTTAAGGCTGTCGGCCGCGAATTGCTTCAGCAGCTTGGTGCCGTCGGCGATGTAATTGGGAGTGAGATCGATGTGCGTGACAACGTAGAGCTTGTCATCTTGCGCGGGGAGGACAAAGCTGGCCGCCAAAAACAGAAGAGCTGTGATGGAGAGTCGCATAGCTTCTGATAGTCTACTCCCGATGGATCTGGAACGCCTGGAAGGTCTGAAGCGTAGCTTTGCTAAGGATGAACATGCGGCGCTGCCGCGCTTGCTCCGGCAACTGGGCCGCGCTCGCTTCCCGGATGCGGCCTCTCTGATTCGTTTCCACGAAGCGCTGCTGTTTTTCCGCGCTTATCCGCCAAATCAAGAAGCGCTGCGGATGGCCGATGAATTACTCGAATTAATACCGAAGAAAATTGCGCAACTGCGCCGCGCGGGCGTGGATCTTACGCCGTTTGAGGAACCGGACGTGTCCGGCATCGCGGGAACGGCGTTCTCGGCATTGTTCACCTATGACATCACGCGCTTGCTGGCCGGGCATCATCCCGCGGCAGTGGAAATTGATTGGGACGGCTATGATGACGCGCTGCTCGGACCAGTGCTGCGCCGCCTGCATCCATTCGCGAACGAGGACCTGCTGGTTGAAGCAAACATTCCTTATATGGATTGGTTTCGAGCCGCGAAACCGAGCCGAGGATCGGATCTTCGTTGGTTCATCTCGCGCCTGGAAGCCCTCCCGATTCCCGCCGCGGACCGCGCGGAGCTGTTTGCGCAATTGAAGCTCCCGATCCGCTGGCAACTGAATAGCGCCAGCCGGACGCTCCAGCGCTTGCCGGGCCGCAGAAACTATTTTTACCACGACGCTCCTCTCGTTCGGCGCGCCGACGTGTCGCTCGAAGCCGAATTGGAATCGCCCGCGCTCCGAGTCGAAAAGCTGAGTCCCGCGAAAGGGGAACAGATCCTCGATTTCGCGCGCCAAACTTCGGCCATGCGATATCGCGAATTACATGGATTCACTTACGGCGATCCGGCCCACGTGATCCGGGCCGATCTGGGCCGCGGCGTGGACGCGTTCGTTTACGGCGCACCCCCCGAGCATCGCCTGCCGCTGCGCGCTTATCACGCGGGGATGTTCTTTAAGAACGCCGTCCCCATCGGTTACATCGAATGCCTGACACTTTTCGAGCACATGGAAGTGGGCTTCAACCTCTACTACACATTTCGCGAAGGCGAAACGGCGTGGCTGTACGCGCGCTTGCTGCGATTGTTCCGCCAGTTGTTAGGCGTGACTTGTTTCGCTGTGGACCCCTACCAGCTTGGATTTCATAATGAGGAGGCGATTGAGTCCGGCGCATTCTGGTTCTATCGCAAGCTCGGATTTCGTCCGGTGGATATGCACGTCGCGAAGCTCCTGCACACCGAAGAAGCGAAACTCAGCGCTAATCCCATCTATCGCACGCCGGCCCGCGTCTTACAGCGGCTCGCGTCTGGTCGGATGATCTACGAAATCCCCGGCTCTCCTACCGGCGATTGGGATAGCTTCGAGACGCGCCGCGCCGCAATGGCGTTGCAATCTTCTCCCTTTTCGCCCGCGATTCAGCGCGCCAAGAATGCACCCGAAGAATCTACCTACGTTCGTGCGCTCCAACGCGACCCCGCGCTGCGCCGCCTCGTTCTGAAGTTGAGTTCCATCAAGGTCAACTAGCCCGCAGAGGGTGCGGCGGCGCGTTCATGCCGACCGCGGCGAAGACTGGTTCGAACGGGCCTATGCAAACTCCACGTATGCGCAACAGCTCACCTGGCGCGATGGGCGCTTCCAGCGGCGGCGAAGGCGGTTCGCCGGCCAACCTTACCAGATTAGCGGGGGCTGCGCTACGGATTCCCGTTCGGCCGAAAAACGGTGTCGGGCTTTCGGTAGGGGGCGCGGGCGTTGGCGATCCCATCCGGATCGCGCCCTGCACAGCATCCGCGATGTAGAGATTGCCTTTTGCGTCGAACGCCAGCCCCGACGGCGACCGCAGTGTTGCGCCACCGTCAATGGAAAGCGCACAGTGGTGGCTAACACGCTCAATAACAGCCTTATCCTGATAGGCGAGGTAAATCGATCCCGCCGAATCCCACGCAACCGCCGATGCCAAGCCGATTTCCTCAGGCCCACTGACGAAACCCGGCGCCGCTGAAAACGTGAATTCGCCTGTTCCGGCCACGGGAGAGACGGCGCCGCTAGCGCTACTTCATCGATCGTTTCGTAATCGAAATCGCGAAAGACTGAAGGCGGCTCAGCTATGCGGTCCATCAAATTCCGTTGTTATCTCTTCGGCCAGAGAGGTCGTTAAGCCTTCGATTCCGCGCATTAGAGCCATAAACGACCGAACGTGCGCCTCGCCTGCCGGTGGCTTGTCTTTTGCGTAGCCCGCATGAAGCTTCCGTTCCAGATGCTCGAAAGAATCCTCAGACATGGGTCTTTCCTGTCGCGGGTTACCCTCGATCCGATCCGCTAAGTCCTCCAGCATACGTGCTGAGCGATCATCGTACTCCTTCTGGGAAAGTTGTACTGCCTCTGGCAATTCGAAGCCCGGCAAGGCCATAAGTGGCGTTTAACGAATGATGAGCCGTGGAAGCGTGCTTACGTGGTCTTCAAGGATGGCGCGGATACCCGTTTCGTACCGGATCACAAAGACGATTCCGCAAGCGAACCGAACCGATCGCCTACTGCAACCGCCGTAAAGTAACGTCGGGTTTCCGTTTATTACAAGCGCGAATACTGCACTTCCCGCAACGCCGAGGCAGACTGTTGTGCGCGCCAAGAACCTAATGCAATCTCGTATTCAAATCTTGGCGCGGTCTGCGCAGCAAGTGGGGAACGTGAATCCCGGGACAACGACGTCATGGCTTAGCGTCCAGTTATGGCTGCCGGCTATCCTGAGCACGACGGCCGGCGCGGTGGATGTCATCGGCTTCCTCGCGCTTGGCGGCCTATTCGCCGCCCACATTACCGGCAAACTTGCGATTGTGGCAGCCCACTATACCACTGGCAGATTCGGGCAAATCGGGCCTATCTTGGCCGTACCGGGCTTTATCGTGGTGCCGGGAGTAGTTGTCCTGCTGTTTGGCCGAACCGAAAGCAAGGGGAGGTCGCGGCGAGCGCTGCTCGTCCTTCACGCGGCGCTCCTTTCCATCTGCCTTGGCTTCGGACTGAGCTTCGGCCCTTTCAGCAAGTCCGACAGCCCGATGGCGGTTCTGGTGGGCATGCTCGCAGTGGCCGCCATGGCCACACAGAACGCGATGGCGAAGCTGGCTCTGGTTAAGGCGCCGTCCACAGCGGTTATGACTACGAACACGACTCAGCTAATCATCGACCTGGCGACTCTCGCCCGAGGCGGGGAGGTTTCGGATAACCTCGCCAAGGTTCGGCAACGGGCCCGAGTGACGTTCCTGTGCTTCGCCGGATTTGTTGGGGGTTGTGTAGCCGGAGCAATACTGGAATTACGGTTGGGTATCGGCGCGCTGGCGCTGCCGGTTATCCTCGCCGCCCTAGCCGTGCCGTTGGGCGAACTGAAGGATTAAAACGTCGGTTCGCAGATATACAGGAGAGACCTAGAATGACCAGTTCTATTGACACACGTGACAAAGGCAAGTTTCGAGTTGAAGAGGACGCCTTAGGAAGCGTCGAAGTCCCAATCGACCACTTGTGGGGCGCGCAAACGGAACGTTCGCATCGTAACTTCCCGATCGGCGTCGAGCGCTATCGCTGGGGCCGGCCGGTGATCCGCGCTCTCGGCATCCTCAAGAAGTGTGCTGCGCTGGCCAACAGAGAGTTGGGCCAGTTACCGGACGAGAAGGTCGATCTGATCGTCCGTTCCGCACAAGACGTGATCGACGGGAAGCTGGATGGCGAATTTCCTCTGGTCGTATTCCAGACCGGATCGGGCACTCAGACCAACATGAACGCCAATGAAGTAATCGCGAATCGCGCAATTCAACTCGCCGGCGGAGTTGTGGGATCGAAGACGCCGATCCATCCGAATGACGACGTCAATCACAGCCAGTCATCCAATGACACATTCCCAACCACGATGCACATCGCGACAGTCGAGGAGCTGGAAAATGTCCTCACGCCCGCTATTCGCATGTTGCGCGACACTTTGGACGCTAAGTCCAAAACCTTCTCCCGGGTGGTCATGGTGGGCCGCACTCACCTCCAGGACGCGACTCCGCTGACCCTGGGCCAAGTGATCTCGGGTTGGGTAGCGCAACTCGATCAGGCATTAGACGCAATCGGCGCGAGTTTACCCGGTGTTTATGCACTTGCCATCGGGGGAACGGCTGTCGGTACCGGGCTGAATGCCGATCCTCGTTTCGCCGAGGTAGCCGCGCGCAAGATCGCGGAAGAGACAGGCAAAGCGTTCCTCTCCGCGCCGAACAAGTTCGCTGCGCTCTCGGCGCACGACGCCATGGTGAACGTCAGTGCGGCTTTGCGCACGCTGGCCGGCGCCCTGATGAAGATCGCCAACGACGTGCGATGGTACGCTTGTGGTCCGCGGGCGGGCTTCGCTGAGCTGAGAATTCCCGAGAACGAGCCGGGCTCATCGATCATGCCCGGGAAGATCAACCCGACCCAATGCGAGGCGCTGACCATGGTGGCGGTTGAGGTGTTCGGTAACGATCATGCCGTGGCCTTCGCGGGCTCGCAAGGAAATTTCCAGCTCAACGTCTACAAGGCGGTAATCCTGCACAACGTCCTGCAATCGATTCAACTACTAGCTGAGGGAGCCCTCTCGTTTAACGATCGTTGCGCCAAAGGCATCGAACCAAACGAACAGCGCATCCAAGAGCACCTGGAAAACTCGCTTATGCTGGTGACGGCGCTCAATCCGCACATCGGCTATGAGAAAGCATCTCAGATTTCGCTCAAAGCCTATCGCGAGGAACTCACTCTCCGGGAAGCCGCTCTGAAGTTGGGCTTCTTGACCGCCAAACAGTTCGACGAATGGGTCCGGCCGGAGGACATGACGCACCCCCTCCAACTGGAAAAGACAAACGCTTAGCACGGCGCTCTGCCGAGGACACCGCAAGGCTATGGCAAGAATACAGCAACAAGATGCAAAGACCCCGCAGGACGTGTCGCTCCAGACTGGGGAAGTCATCATCCGCGGCGCCATGCTGGCGATTTCCTGCGCAATCAGTTACTGGTTAATCACGCACATCCTTGCCCACACCTACTCCATATCCAGGGATGACGACCTCCTCGGAGGGATGTGGGCCGTGGTCGCCACTATATTCGTTTATCGATATAGCCACGCGGAGAGTCTGCGTGCCGGGCTATCGCGCATGGCGGCAACCTCCGTAAGCTTCGCGTTGTGTTTGATGTACCTACTGATCTTCCCGTTTCACCTTTGGGGCATGGCCGCACTGATCGGGATCGGCGCAATTATCGTAACAACCATGGGACGTCCGGATGACACCATTACCACCGGAATTACAATTGCGGTCGTTATGGTGGTCGCGGCACTGAGCCCGCACGACGGCCGGCGACAGCCTATCTTGCGCCTGGTCGGCACTGCGGTTGGAGTCGCCGTCGGCGTTGCGACTGCATGGCTCGACACCCACGCTGTGCGGACGGCCACACTAATCGGGCGGGACAACCTCCCTAACAAGGACGCGGGAGAACGCGCATAAATTCGGCCACACGAAGTAGGCTCAAAGCGTGTGAGCTTCCGGTGCGCGTACCTGACTCCAGGTTGCGCTAACAATTTCCTGAATCGCTGCTCTTGGGTGTAATGCGATTCTCGCAGAATTCGAAAGTCGGAAAACTTTCCTCTTTCAAGGCAGTACGTTCGAAGGCGAGGGAACTCTTTCCCACGGTATAGGAGCGATCGGGATCTTCTGAGAGGTAAACCACTCTTGACGGGACCTGAGTGGACAATCCGAAAAGATTCTGAGCCGTACATCTGCCTGGATGCGTCATGCACAATTTGCGCGCAATAGCGTGAGCGACTTGAATTGATATCAGGGGTAACCGACCGACGGAGCGCGCTGCTGTGACGGGGATAGCCGTAGATGCCGCGGATGACGGTGAAGCAACGCTCGGAGAGCGTTTCACGCACGCTTGCCGACGCCGATCGGGAGCATATCCTGGAAACAATGGAGCAAACCGACTGGCTGATCGGAGGGCAGGGCGGAGCGGCTGATCGGCTTGGATTGCCGCGAACTACGCTAATTTATAAGATGTGGAAGCTTGGAATTGAAACACGCCAATCCCCCAGGGCGCCCATTCGGCAGTTGGCGGATGAACGGTGCTTTGCCGCCGCGAGTTGTTGAGGACGAGGTGCCATCATGATCGACTCTTCTGATTTTCGGACGAAAAGGATGCCGCTCAAGCACGGAACCGGCCATATGCCCGTACTCGGCTTTGGCACCCTGATTCCGGACGCGGCCGCGACGATAAGTGCCACCAGAGACGCGCTGGAGGCTGGATTTCGACATTTCGACTGTGCGGAACGATATCGGAATGAACGTGAGGTGGGTGAGGCCTTGCAGGTAGGCCTCGCCGCTGGAGGGATTGCGCGTGAAGACATCTTTGTTACCTCAAAGTTGTGGAATACCAATCATCGGCCCGAGCGCGTCGAGCCGGCTTTCAAGGCGAGTCTGGACAGACTCGGGCTGAACTATCTGGATCTCTATCTCAGTCACACTCCGTTTGCCTTTCAACCCGGGGACGATCAGGATCCGCGGGATGAAAACGGCAATATTCTTTACGACCGCGGCGTTACTTTGCTGGAGACCTGGCGGGCCATGGAGAGTCTCGTGGAGCATGGCAAATGCCGGGCCATCGGACTATCTGATAGCAGCTTGAACGAACTGATGCCCATTTACGAATCCGCGAGAATCAAGCCGGCCGTGGTCCAAGTGGAAGCACATCCGTATCTGCCGGAAACGGAGCTTCTGGAATTCTGCAAGAAGAACGACATCGTGTTTTTGGCTTTTGCGCCATTAGGGCACGGAATAACACCGGGTCCGCTCGAAGATCCAGTCATTTCGGCAATTGCCGCACGAGTTGGCAAGACGCCAGCACAGGTGCTGTTGGCTTGGGCGGTACAGCGTGGCACGGCTCTGCTTACAACACCCAGGAGTGCGGCTCGCGCGCGGGAGAATTTCAACATCTCCGCCCTTCCGGAAGATGCTTTCGACGAAATCAGTCGCATTCAAACTCGACAAAGGTTCAATGAAGTAGTGAAGACCGGCAGCCCGGGTTTCATTCCACAAGGCAGATGATCATGTAAGAGGAATAAATACGCCGGCGATGCAAACGCGGAACACGGTATCACGATGAAGATGCCATTTGTGACTATCCTCAGTCAGG
>Ga0181525_10004470_pt1 | contig 10733 bp, 3 predicted proteins | sample PEATcosm2014_Bin_48_FD_121100 | JGI IMG/M metagenome (GOLD analysis project Ga0181525, IMG submission 121100) | Peatland microbial communities from MTU Mesocosm Facility, Houghton, MI, USA - PEATcosm2014_Bin06_10_metaG | ecosystem: Environmental > Terrestrial > Soil > Wetlands > Peat | place...
CATGTAATGATCCGGACCGTTGAAATGCTTCAGCGGCAAATCCGAAATGTTCCGCCAGCGGTCCGGCTCGCCCGCAAGAAATGCGATACGCCCCTTCAACGCGGGCGTCAGTTCAATACCGAAATCATCCGGCAAGGACGCCAATGCCAGTTGATTGACCGCGTGATGGCCTTCGTAATCCCACGCGCTGGCGTTGCAAGCAAATAATCCGAGACAAACTGCGAGAGTGAGCAATTTTATTTTCATAGTTCGATTCCCTTGTTGCTTCGACTCTATCGGAATCTATTCAAATTACCAAAGCGAATTCACTGCAGAGCTTGGTTATTTCTTGCAGCAGATTTTTTAAATGACGGGAACTTATGGGAAACATGTTGAATACAATGAATATAATAAACAAAGCCAACACAGAACCGGCTTGCAGCCAAAATTTTCTCTAATCAATGTGCCGCTTCGATATCGGTCAGCAAAGCTCCAAGAGAATCTGTCGGGGGCGGTGTTCCAGTCTTCCATCCAAGATTTGATCCAGCCGGCTCATAGGCGTCTAACATCATTTGCGGAGTAACTTTTATGGCCCGGACGCTAAAGTCAGAATAGGCAACAACCAGCGACCGGGATCTGTCATGCGCCATTTGTAAAGGATCCACAACGGGGCTTGTAGCGGTACCGCCCGGCACAAAATATTCATTAACCAAACATTTCACACCCTGAAAACTGGAGATTTTCGGATAAAGCCTTTTATTGGGCGTTGTAGTATCATTTGCATCAGCCCAAAGATTCCAACAATACGATGAACGCACATCCCCACCGCCCGATCCCAGAGCTGCATTAGCCGCATCCGTGGTCAACAACGGGGAATATTCCTGAGCCCCCAGCGGAGACGTAGGTTTTTGATTGTAACTTGGACAATAATAATCGCTTCCGTCTCCAACATAACCCGAAGGGTAGAGAAAGCCCAAGTTTTGAAAAGCCTGACCGACAGTTATTGTTTTGGGAACTCTAACCCCCGCATTGCCGTTTGGGTCGGTGTAAACATAACGGCCGTAATGTTCAGCGGAAACCTGGTTGAATGCATGAGCTGGAAGCCAAACTGGAGGCAACACATCTTGAAAGTCCGAAGAATAAACATTTGCTCCCACAACCAATTGTTTCACGTTGTTCAAGCAACTGGCACGTAGTCCCCTTTCTTTGGCCGCAGCCAGTGCCGGTAACAGCATGGCCGCCAAAATGGCAATGATGGCGATGACCACCAAAAGTTCAATCAAAGTAAAGCCTTTCGACGACTTAAAATCTATTTTCATAGGGATATTGAGAAGCTATCATTCAAACTAAAAAACATCAACTAAAAAGTCACGAATTACTTTTCCCATTAGATTATTGTGGAATTATCTGCGGCGAATGAAAAACATCACCGACGAAAAAGGGACTTGGTCATCTGCATTTATTCCGTCCTGACCACCACGCGCACCCCCCAACCCGTTTGAACTGCTGAAAAAGCGAAGCGGAAGTCAGTTGACCGTTCGTTTGTTTCCGCAGCCTATTTTGCGTCATTCTCGAGAATGGGCAGAAAATAAGTGTTCAGATCTTGGATGTCAGTCGGGCGACCGCCATAAATCAATGCAAAGGTTGCAACATCAGGTTTGCTGAAAGCAACCGAGCCATCTGTAAAAGCCATTTCCCAACCCTTGGATTTGTAGTGAGCAAAGTAGCTCGGGTTTGTCATCTGGCTGTCAATGTAGTCCATGATGAAAGTGCGACGACCTTTGATATCGCCGGTCTTCTGAAAAATCCGGAGGCCGTTTGCATCTACTATGGGATTAAAAGTGTAACTGCACCGGATTCCGAGGCTGCCATTGATTGCGGGGCTGGCGTAACTTAAAGTTCCATTTGCAGAGTAATTGTCCGCCGACAAAGCAGACCCTTGAGGGTAGCTTGGATCAAAGAAAAGTCGACCGTCACCCACCAGTTTTGCAGGATATAAATAGCCTAAATTATCAAAATTAGCCTTTTGAGCATTTACCACCGCTGAATCCTCGGCGATGTGTGCTCCAGATGTTCCGGTAAAACCGCCATCAGTAAAAACAACCCAACGGATGTAGTTGCCCAAGTCGATTACATTTTTGGTACGTGTGTTAAGCCCCGAAGCAGTTGAATATCCGCCCCAAGTTGGAAACCAATCATCACTGTCCCCGGCATAAATGTTGCAACCAAGATCCATCTGCTTAAGACCATTCACACATTGTGTGCGCTTAGCCTTTTCCTTGGCCGCAGCCAGTGCTGGCAACAACATGGCCGCCAAAATGGCAATGATGGCAATAACCACCAAAAGCTTGATTAATGTAAAACCGTTTGTTGGCTTGAAAGTTTTTTTCATAGGGATTTTTTGAAAATATCATTCAATCCAACCTTCATCAACAAAAAAACAAATCTCTCAATTCTTTTTTCATTTTTCCAATAGCCTGTCTGTTTAAAATGCTCCTTGCTTCGTTGGATCAGGCATTTAAATAAAGCGGGGATGTCCCTGCATGAGACATCCCCGCGTGATTAACTTGATTCTTCAACAACCCGTCTCGCCAGATGAGGGGTTATCGCATCATCACATCCTTCAATTATTCGTTGTGCTCAGGATGTAGAAGTTATGGTTCTGCGCCGGGTTCACCGCGTTCGACAGGTTCGTGGTGAAACTGCTGCTGCCGCTCAGGGTGTTGGTCCAAATTGGCGTCCATGTGCTCAGATGCGACGCCACATTCGTGCTGGTCAGCAGGTAGATCGTTCCAGCACCCGTGTTCGTCCCCGAAATCGTCAGGCTTGTTCCCGATATCACCGGCTTGGCCGTGAATTGCACCGCCGTCACTGCTGCCGGCGCAACGACCGTCACGCTCACATTCAAGGTGATCGGGGTGTAGTCGGTGTTGTCAGTTGGCGTAAACGTCACCGACTGGTTTGCTGTGCCAACTCCGGGCGTGGCCGATGGCGTCGTGAAGGCGAAGCCGTTGACGCCGACGGTGCCGGCCACCGGCGCGCCTGCAGCATTGGTGACTGATCCACCGCTCAGGACGGAAGCGCTTAACGCCTGGCCATTCGTGATATTTTGAGCCGTCGGTGCCACCTGCAGCACCGGCACCTGCGGATTGACCGTCACATTGACATTCAATGCTATCGAATTGTAGTCGGTCGTGTCAGTCGGGGTAAACGTCACCGGCTGGCTTGCCGTGCCCGCTCCAGGCGCCGTGGAGGGCGTCGTGAAGGCGTAGCTGCCCGCCACGCCGGCACCCAGCGCGTTGGTGACCGTGCCCCCGCTGAAGCTGGAAGAGGCCAATGTAAAGCCGTAGACGATTGCCGAGGCCGTCGGGGCCGCCTGCAACACCGGCGTCGCCTTGCCTACTGTCACGCTGACATTGAAGGTGATCGGGTTGTAACTGTTGGCATTGGACGGTGTGAATGTCACCGACTGGCTCGCCGTGCCAGCTCCCGGCGCCGTGGAGGGCGACGCGAAGGCAAAGGTGCCCGCCACAGGCAGGCCCCCACCGTTGACAACCAAACCGCCGGTCAAGGTTGAAGCACCCAGCGTCTGGCCATAGACAATCGCCGAAGCCGTAGGAGCCGTCTGTAAAACAGGCGTCTGCACCACCACCTGCAAGCTTCCTGATCCGGTGATTAGCGCCGTGTTTCCAGAACTGTAAGTCCCGGCCGGCTTGCTCACCCCGTTCAGCACAAGGGCATTCACTATGTTCACTCCCGAGAAGCCCAAATTCAAAGTAGCACCATTGGTAACTGAAACCGTCGAGTTCGTGGACAGGGTGGCCTGGTCAATTTCCAGCGTTCCACCGTTGACCGTGGTGTTGCCGCGATAAGTGTCTGCGCCGGTTAGCTTGACGTAGCCGGCATGAGTTGCATCACCCACGGTAATGCCTGCCGTCTGGTCCGTGCCGTTGGCAAGGATGCCGCCGGTGAAATCCACCTCGCCGCCAGTGGCCGCCACCAGCGTCACGCTCTTGCCACGGTTGACCGTCCAGCCCAGAACGATCGGGTCTGCATACGTGTTGTCACCGCTCGTGTTCTGACCACCGATGGTGAACGTGCCCGTGTTCGTAAACGCTCCGCCGTCCGACACATAGTTCGTCACGCTGGCCGCCAATGTCAGGCCGCCCGAGTTGTTGTTCGCGTCACCCAGATACACCGCGCAATTGGCCGGGTTGACCGCGCTCGCGTTGTTCGATGTTCCCAGGAAAAAGTAGCTCTGGTTCGCTCCCGGACCGGTCGTGTCATTAATCAGCGCGGCGCTGTTATCGAGCACCAATGTCCCATTGTTGACAAAATAACTGTAGGCGTCGCCGGTGGCCGTTTTGACAGAAGCACCCTGCAACGTCACCGTTGTGCCTCCGTTGACATAGAGGTCGTCGCTACCATTTGATGTGTTGGCCAGATTGCCGGTGAAGGTCACGTTGCCCCCGCCCTGCACCACAATGTCGTTGCCCCAGTTTTGCGACGTGAAGCCCGCGATCACCGCGCTGATGTTCGTCGCCACGTTCAGGGTGAAGGGGCGATGTGGCGCGGTATTGACCGTATTCATCGCGATGGCACCCAGACCCAGAGTGTAGCCGCTGCCGCCCGTCACATTGATCACGGCGTTTACCAGCGATGGATAGGACAGCCCAGAGTTCAGCGTCAAGACATTGCTGGTGGCGCCCGTCAGGCTGTTGACATCAAACGTCAGGTTCGTCGTGGGGTTCTTCAACGCCAGGCTGGACAGATTGAACAACGTGTTGGCGTCTGCACGCAACTGGAGCGTAGACCCTTCACCCAGCGTCAGCACACTGGACGCCACCGCATTGGCGCTGGCCAGTTGCAGAGTGGCACTGTTGGTGACGCCGCCGCCGGAACTGCTGTTATCGCCTGTAATAATCACCTTGCCGTTGTTGATGTTCAAAGCGCCGGAGAAGCTGTTGTTGTTCGTCAGCAGCAACGTGCCGGCGCCGATTTTGGCGTAAATCCCGCCACCACTGATGACGCCGCCGAGGGTAAATGTATTTCCATTGTCATCCAGCGTGGCCGTTGTGCCGGAACTGACGGTAAGATTGTTGGTCAAGGTCAGGCCCGATGCACCCGATTGCAACGTGCCGTTGCCCGCGAAACTCACATCGCCCGCACCCAGTGCATTGTTATTTCCCACCTGCAATGTGCCCCCCTCAATAATGGTTCCAATAGTGCCCTGTGCCGGGCCGTATGTATTTGCATTGCCAAGAACCAGTGTGCCCGTGCCCAGAAGCGTCAACGTCTCGGAGCTGGATGTGCTGGCTATCATGCCGGAAATCGTCAGCAAATCGCCGCTGTTGACAACCACGCTGGAATTGTCGTTCAGGCTCACCGCCGTTTGAATCGCATTCGCAGTGCCGCCGCTGACCGTGACGTAGGCTCCGTTGCCTGAATTGTCCAACGTCAGCGTATGGCCGCCATTAGCAACCACAAACGAGTTGGCGTTGGTCATTTCCAGATAACCGAGGCTCTCGTTGGCGTTCAGGGTAACGGTGCGCAAGGCTGAACCAATCCCCAATTCGGCTGCATCACCAGGATTACCGGGGATGGTCGGATTCCCGCTCCAATTGGCGGCTGTTGTCCAACTGCCATCGGCATCCACATTCCAAACATTCGCCGTCACCACAGGAGACACTGTCAGTGTTACCACCCCGCCAATGGTGGAGATGGCGGAAGTCGTCCCGCTGGCGACGCCGCCGCTACCCGTGAAGATGGGGGTTGGATTGAATGTCCCCGTGCTGCCGGCAGCCGTGTAATTCATCAGTGTATAGCTGCCCACCGTCAAGGCCGTGCCAGGAACATTGATCGTGACCGTGTTGTTGTTCAATGTCACCACACCGACCGTCAGCGGTGTAGGTGAGCTGCCCGTGGTAAATGTCGCCAGTGCGCCGGTTTGCCATGTCACGCTGCCGGTGATGATGCCGGTGCCTTCCAATGTTCCACCGCTGCCCACCGTCACGTTGCCCGTGCCCGTGCCCGAGCCGGATGTGTTGATCACATTCAATGTCGCTCCGTTGGTGATAAACGTGTTGCCAGTATAAGTATTCGCAGCCGAGAGGTTGAGCGTACCGGTGCCAATGTTGGTCAGACCACCGGCTCCCGGCAGAACTGCGGCTATCGTGATGTTGTTGCCATTGGGATTGACGGTCACGCCGTTGCTCAACACATTTACTGTCAAGGCTGTCAGCGCAGGCAGGAAGGTCGAACCGCTTGGATCACTCGCATTCGCCTCCAACACACCGCCGTTGAAGTTCAGCGTGGCCTGATGTGTTCCAGCAGTGGCATACGTCAGCGTGATGTTTGCCGCCGCCAAGGTGCCGCCGTTCAGGTTGACCACATTGTTTTCAGCAGTGGAACCTTCCGAATCTTCCAGTTCAAGATTGCCGCTCAAATTGAGCAGCGCGTTGCCAGAAATGGTCAATGCGCAACCGTTGGGTATGCGTGAGTTGCCAACACCGAAACTAAACGTGGTTGAACTCACATTGGCATTGCCTGCCAATGTCACTGTGCAGGCGGCTGGGTAATTACCCCCGCCGGCACTAGACATGTTGATGCCGCCAGATATTGCTAACACCGCCGCGTCCTGTACCGTCAAATTACAAGCACCATTTAGGCCGCTCATGGTCAAAGCTCCCGACAAGGAGGTGTTTCCGCCGAGTATCAGCGTCCCTTCATTGATAGTCGTGCCGCCCGTGTAAGTCGCACCGCCGCTGGCACCGGAACCAATCTGCTCCGACCCAGACCCATTGATCGTAAGGGTCGCTCCGCTGGAGGCAGTGTCGCTCAAAGTGCCGGTATAAAGGACCGGTGCGCCGTTGTTGGCGATGGTCAATGCCACGGGTGCGGGCGTATCGTTGTCCAGAACCAGATTTTCCGAGCCGGTCAGTCCAGCCAGTGTTACTGCAGTCTGCGTACCAAAGTCCAATGTGCCGCCCTGGTTGTTGTAAAAGAGCGTGGCATTCTGCAACGCCAGCGGATTCGCCAGTTGTTCGACGCCTGCATCGATGACATTCGTGCCGGTGAAAGTATTCGCCCCGCCCAGCACCACCGTGCCGGTGCTGCCGGCCTCGCTGTTGACCGTAAGATTGTTTGTGCCGATATTGCCGGCAGAGGCAATCACACCGGCTATGGTCAGAGTCTGGCCGCTCGCTGCGTCAATCAGCGCGGTGTTGAGACCCGTGCCTGAAGTCGCACCGATACCGATGCCACGGTTCGCATTCAAAGTCAGGGTCGTGGTCGCCAATAAATCACCGCCGTTGAAGAGCAGATTGTTCTGGGTTACCGATGCAGGCACCGCACCCAAGTTGCCCGGATTACCCGACGCCGCACCATCCGTGGCGATGCTCAAGATGCCCGAACTGAGGGTTGTGGTTCCGCCATAGGTGTTGTTGGCATTGCCCAATGTCACAGCACCCGAGCCGGACGCTGCGGTCACGCCGCCGTTGCCGCTGATCACACCGCTCACGGTCAACGCGCTGCCATTTAAAATGGCAGAATGCGACGATGCCACCGCAATGTTGTTGGCAATGTTCAATCCCGCAGCCACCGCCTGCAACGTGCTGTTGGCCGTGACATTGACATCACCCGCGCCTAATGAAGCATTGTTTCCCAACTGTAGAGTGGCGCCGCTCAACGTGGTGCCCACCGTGCCAGCCGACGGGCCGTAAGTATTGGCATTGGTCAAGGCCAATGTGCCTCCGCCAGTTACAGTCAATGTCTCCGGTGTGGACTGGTTGGCAACGATGCCACCAATCGCCAATGAGTCGCCTGTGTTCACAGTAGCGGTCACATTGCCGTTCAAGGAAACTGCCGTGCTGATCGCGTTGGATGTCCCGGCGGTCACGCTAATTGGAATCCCATGAGTGGTGTTATCCAATGTCAAGGTGTTCGCCCCGGTAACGGTGTAGGAACTGGCATTGTTGAACGTAATCCCGCCCACGGTTTCGTTTGCGTTCAAGTTCACCGGCAAGCCCACGCCGCCGCTGCCGAAAGTCGCGGCATCGCCCGGATTGTGGGGCACAAAGCCACCCGTCCAGTTGCCGCCTTCAGACCAGTTCTGATCCGCGTTTCCATCGCTCCACGTCGCCGCCACACCAAGTTGGGTGACTGTCAGAACAATCGTATTGCCGCTGATTGAAACGGTGCCGGCATATCCGCTGGCAACTACTCCGGTTCCAGCGGGTGTAGAATTCACCGTTGAGCCGCTGGTGATGCTGCCGGCCGTCAACAGCGTGTAAGTGCCCGTGGTCAATCCGGAAGCAACCACGTTTACCGTCGGGTTGGTCAAGGTCACGCTGCCAGAAACTGTCAGCGGAGAACTCACGCTCAAAGTGGCATACGAACCGCTTGTCCACGTAACATTGCCAGCCATGGTGCCGGTGCTGCCCAAAACCGCACCGCTCGCCACAGTCGTGCCGCCCGTATGGGTGCTGCCGCCGTTCAAATACAACCCGCCCACGCCGGGTGACCCTGAATTCACCACTGTCAGCGAGCCGCTGCTGCCATTTCCGATCGAGTTGGCATAAGTCACAGTTTGACCGTTGAAATCAATCGTGCCATTGCCGGCAAATGTGACCGGCTGGCCGCTGATGTCCAAAACAGTCCCGGCAGTGCCCGTCGCCAGAGTCGTGGCGTATTGCAATATGCCGCCGTTGAAAATCGTCGGACCTTGATCCGCACCGCCCAGATCATATTCAGAGTTGATGTTCAATGTCGCACCGCCCGTGATAACCGTTCCACCATATTGATAGTTGCCGGCTGTGTTTTTGGCATAATTCAAAACCACCGTGCCGGTGCCATACACAGGCGGGGTGTTCGCCGTTCCGGTGCCGGATCCCGGTAACAATCCAGCCACATTCCCGTTTGCAGCCGAGGCCGGAATACCAATGACCAGCGGTCCTGTTCCGGCAGCACTTCCAATCTGTCCATCCACCGTCAACGTGGTTCCTGCCGCTGCGGCCAGTCCGCCGCCATTGCCAAGAAGAGTGACAGGCCGGGGATTCAATCCGCCATTATCCAACGCCAAAGTATTTGTTCCAACCACCGTGCCACCATTCAGGTAGATCGCAGCGGCAGTCGCCGGTGTTCCGAAGGTGGAATCAGCAAGGGCAACTGAATAACCACCATTGAGATACGTCGGACCTGTTTCTGTGTTACCGGCGGCATAGACAACCGTGCCGGGACCGTTCTGCACCAAGCTGTTAACTGAAGCCCCACTGCGTCCATTGTAAAAACCAGCCGAGAAAAGGAAATAGCCCAGTGTATTGTTCTGCCATACTTGCATTGCATTGACCTTGGCTGTGGTGGTTCCGTAATAAGGCGACCATGTGACACCGCTGATTCCGGCATTTTGGACACCCATATTGGGTGTGACCAGAATACCGGAACATTGAACATTGTCTGCGTGCGGATTGCTGACAATGGTTGGAGTATTAGCGGTGGCCGAAGGCGTGTTGAACCGCAATGTCTGACCATACTGCGTGCCGGAGGCAAGTGCAAAACCCGCCGCAGGAACGTCCATGTTATCGGCAAATGTTGTGGCATTATAGAAACCGGTCACCTGACTGCCACCAATGATGTTGTAAGGCGAGGCTCCAGCAGTGCCAGCAGCCAAATCGGTTGATGCCCAGTCATAAAGACCCACCGTGGCATAGGCACCCAAGTTGGCAGGCGTTCCAGTCGAGACGTTTTGGATAAGGCCCAAAGTCCCAGGTCCCACCGTGGTTGTCGTGATGGATGCCGTCGCCGGGACGGTTGTCGGCGTAACACTGTTCCCGCCGCTGTAAGTGGTGGTGGCTGGTCCATTAAACACAACAGACCCGCCGAGGACTTCCGTCATCGCCCCAAGAGACAAAGTGGCCGAACCGTTGGCGGAAATGGCGGAAGGTCCCGCATTGAAGGTCGCTCCATTGACCGTTTGGGCAGTTGACCCGCTCACACCCACCACGTTCAGTGTGCCACCTCCGAATTTCAACGCCGATGTATTTGAGACAATATTGGCGGCAACTCCGCCGGCAGTGAAATCCAGCTTGAGCGTTCCGGCATTGACGGCGGTGGCTCCGGCATAATCATTGACATTCGTCAACGTCACTGTGCCCAAACCATTCGCGGTAAGACCACCCGCACCGGAGATCACACCACCCAGCACCAGCGAAGCGCCGCTGGCGGCTGTCACGTTGTTCGTGACTGATAATACAATTGGCAGATTGACCTTCTCAGTGTTCGGCGAATTGTCCGCAATCGTGTTGGTGCTGACGATCTCATTGCCGCCCAGTGTAAAGGCCGGGGCGTTGGCATTGAAAGTCAGCCCATAAAACGAGGTGTCAAGGGTGAGATTGTTGTTGAGCGTCAATCCTCCTGCGCCCTGCAATCCAAACAAGAGCGTGTCGCCGACGGCGGGCGGGGTGTTGGCACCCGTCCAGTTCCCGGCACTGCTCCAGTTATTGTCACCGACGCCACCAATCCAGTTGTCATTGCCGGTTGCGGCCCTGCTGGTCGTCGCGGCGGCGAGGCCAAGAATGATCGCCAACGCAAACAGCGGCGCACGCACCGTGGTTTTTCCCGGCAGGTATTGTGCAAAATGATTGCCGGACTTGGAATGGGACTGGTGGGTTTTCATATGAGAACGCTGATTAAGGTTTCAGTTTTGTTTTTAGTCTAAATCTCCTGTTGCATTTCCATGCCCAAAGCACACGACAAAG
>Ga0181525_10004472_pt1 | contig 10730 bp, 11 predicted proteins | sample PEATcosm2014_Bin_48_FD_121100 | JGI IMG/M metagenome (GOLD analysis project Ga0181525, IMG submission 121100) | Peatland microbial communities from MTU Mesocosm Facility, Houghton, MI, USA - PEATcosm2014_Bin06_10_metaG | ecosystem: Environmental > Terrestrial > Soil > Wetlands > Peat | place...
TGCGATTCGTCCGGCCGGTCGGCTTCGAGCAAGGGCTCCAGCGACGCCTCCTCCTTTTGCACTCCGGCGCTCAAGTCGATCAGCTTCAGCCGGTTTTGCTGAAACAGCGTGTCTATACGCTTTTGTTGATCAGCGGTGAGCCCGAGCTTTTGGACCAACGTCGGATCCATCCACCAGCGTCCCGGAGGGCCACCGTGGAACGCTCGCTCCATGGGCGGTCGATTAGGCCGCATGGGCGGAGGCAGACCTTCCTGCGCGCAAAGAATACCGGCGGCAACTAGAGCGCCATGGAAAATGAGCAGCGCGCGGGGCGGGATCATTCCTCCACCACTAGTTTCATCAGAGGCTCCATGGACGAAGGAGCGGTTCGCGACACCTGGGCATCCACTCGATTGAGCAATACGGCGTCGCTGCCGGCCGCGCCTTCCGCTCCCTGCCGGGGTATGACGAAGCTGGCGAGCAAGCACACCGCGGCAAGCAGCAAAGCCCATGCCAGTTGCTGCGAGGCAGTCCAGGAGCGACGCTCCGGCAGAGCCGCGGGACTCGCCAGCACCTGCCGGGCTTGATCCTGGCTCCAGGCGCGAACGGCGCCGCGAAACTCGCCAAGCGCTTCGCGAAAGTTCGCTATCTCAGCGCGGCAGGCCGGGCAATCCTGAATATGCCTCTCGACAATCGGGCTCGGCCGGCCCAAAACATACTCCGCTAACTGCTCGGTAGACAAATGCGCGATCATAATCTCTCTCCGATGCGTTCTCGAACCGCGCGCAGGGCGCGGAAGAGATGAGTCTTTACCGTGCCCTCTTTCATACCCGTGGCTACGGCAATTTCCAGCAAATCCATATCTTCGACAAAGCGGAGCAGGAAGACCGTGCGCTGTTTTTGAGGCAACCGTTCGGCCGCGGTCCAGATGGCCGCCACTCGCTCCTGCAATAGCGCCTGGGCTTCCGGAGATCGCCCGCGATCGGCAATGGCATGCCCGGCGACATCCACGGACAGGGCCGTCCGACTGGCCCGTCTCCAAAACTGCAAGCGCCGATTGCGCGTGTGATCGCGAATAAGATTGACGGCAATCTGCATCAGCCAGGTGTGCATGCTGCACTCCTGTCGGAAACGCTCGCGGGCTTGAAACGCGCGCAGAAAGCAATCTTGGGTAACGGTCTCGGCGGCGTCCACGTCCCGCACGGCATGGCCTACGCGGTCGCCGGACTCGTGCACGACTTCCGACCCTCCGGCTACGATGCCGATCACGCGATGGTCCCGCACGGGATGTCGGTCATCCTCAGCGCGCCGGCCGTCGCGCGCTTCACCGCGCCGGCGGCGCCCGACAAACACCGGCAGATCACGACGCTGCTCGGTGGTGAGGCGCCCGGTCCCGACGACGAAGTCGGCGACGCGCTGGCGGCCGCGTTGGAGCGGCTGATGCGCGCGACGGCGATGCCGTCCGATCTGCGGGCGCTCGGCTACGGCGAGCGCGACGTCGCCGCGCTGGTCGAAGGGACGTTCGCGCAGCAGCGGCTGTTGGCGAACGCGCCGCGCCCGGTCGGCCGCGAGGACCTGGCGGCGCTGTTCACCGACGCGCTGCGCGGGGGCGCGTGAAGGCGGTCGTGCAGCGCGTGACCCAGGCCTCGGTCACCGTCGCGGGCGAGGTCGTCGGCGCGATCGAGCGCGGCGTGTTGGCGCTGGTCGGGGTCGCGGTCGGCGACGACGAGCGCGCCGCCGACGCGGTGGCGCAGAAGATCGCCACGCTGCGTATCTTCGACGACGCGCAGGGCGCGATGAACCTCGCGCTGCCCGATATCGGCGGCGCCGTCCTGCTCGTCTCGCAGTTCACCCTGCTCGCCGACACCCGCAAGGGACGCCGCCCGTCGTTCGTCGCCGCCGCGCGCGGCGAGCTGGCCGAACGCCTGTACCTGCGGGTCGCGGACGGACTGCGCGCGACCGGTCTGCCGGTGCAGACGGGTCGCTTCGGCGCCGACATGGCGGTCGCGCTGGTCAACGACGGGCCGGTCACGATCCTGCTCGACACCGAGCGTCCCGCGCAGGTGGAAGGATGATCGGGCCGGCGGCCTTCACTGTCTTCGCGCTCGGGCTGCGCCACGGCGCCGATCCCGACCATCTGGCGGCGATCGACAACGTCACCCGCAACGCCTACGTGCGCACGCCGCGTCTGAGCCGCTTCGTCGGGACGTTCTTCGCCGGCGGTCACAGCGTGATGGTGCTCGTCATCTCGGCGCTGGTCGGCCTGCTCGGCGCGCGCTTCGCGGCCCACGGCGCGCTGATCGAGACGATCGGCACCTGGGTCTCGATCGTCGTGCTGCTCGCGATCGCCGGGTTGAACCTGCGCACGCTCTCCGCCGGTGCGACCCAGCCGGCCGGCTTTCGCGCGCGGCTGCTGCCGCGCCGCTGGCGCGAGAGCACCAACGCCCTCGCGGCGATCCCGATCGGCCTGTTGTTCGGCTTCGGCTTCGAGACCTCGAGCCAGCTGGCGGCCTACGCGGTCGTCTTCGGCGCCGACGCCGGGCTGCTCGGAGCGATCCTCATCGGCGCGACCTTCTCGGGCGGGATGATCGCGACCGACACGCTCGACTCGCTGCTCGTGCACCGGCTGGTCTCGTACCGTGGGGCGCAGGTCCCCGGTGTGATGCGCCTCTGGATCGGCACGGTGACGGCGCTGGCGGTCGTGGTCGCGGCGTACGAGGGCGCGCAGTTGTTCGGGTGGCAGTCGTGGTTCAGCGACCTCACGCTGAGCGTGGCGCTGGTCGTCGCGCTGGTCGTGGTCTTCGCGGTCGTGTTCTTTCGGACGTGGGCCGACGATCCCGAGCGCGCCTGAGAGGCTAGCTGCCGGTCCAGCGCGGCGCGCGTTTGGCGAGGAACGCTTCGACGCCCTCGCGGAAGTCGGCGCTGCCGTAGCAGGCGCGGATCAAGTCGTCGCCGGGCGGGATGACGCGCGCGGCGCGCAACCGCCGAAAGCCCTCCTTGGAAGCGCGCAGCGTACCGGGCGCGAGCGCCAGCATCGCACAGGCCGCGGCTTGCGCGTGCGCGCGCACGGCGTCGGCCGAGGCGACGACGGCCGTCAGGAAGCCGGCGTGGAGCGCCTCCTCGGCGGTGAGCAGCCGGCCCGTCAGCAGCAGCGCCTTGGCGGCATCGGAGCCGATCAACTCGGCCACGCGTGCCAAATTGGCGATCGAGATGCAGTTGCCGAGCGTGCGCGCGATCGGCAAGCCGATCCGCGATCCGGCTGCGCCGAAGCGCAGGTCGCAGGTCGACGCGATCGCGACGCCACCGCCGGTGCAGGCGCCCGCGATCGCCGCGATCGTCGGCACGCGAATCGCCTCCAGCGCCCGCATCACCGCATCCATCCGGCGCTCGTAGGCGATGCCGTCATCGGCCGTGAAGCCGCGGAACTCGCCGATCGCGGTGCCGCTGACGAACGCGACGTCACCGGCCCCGGTGACGATGACGACGCGCACTTGCGGGTCGGCGTCGAGCGCGCGCGCCTCGTCGCGCAGCGCGTCCCACATCGCGAAGGTCATCGCGTTGCGAGCCGCCGGGTTGTCGATGACGACGGTCGCGATCCCCGCCTCGTCGCGCTCGACCCGGATCACGCTTGCACCGTCACGCCGGCGCGCGCCAGGCGTCCGACTTCGTCGGCGTCGAGGCCGATCTCATGCAGCACCGCGAACGATTCACCGCCGAGCAGCGGGCCGGCACGTTCGATGCGCGGCGGCGTCGCACGCAGCCGCAGCGGGGAGCCGAGCTGCCGGACGGAGCCGAGCGTCGGGTGCGGCGCATCGGAGAAGAAGCCGCGCGCAGCGAGATGCGGATCGGTGAAGACGCGGTCGAAGTTCCAAATCGGGCCGCACGGGACGCCGACGGCCGTCAGCGCTTCGATCCACCGCTCGGCCGGCTGCGTGCGGGTCGTCGCTTCGATCCGCGCGATCAGCTCGATCCGGTTCGCGAGCCGAAGTTCGTTGGTCGCATAGCGTTCGTCGTCGGTCAGCTCGGTCAGCCCGAGCGCACCGCAGGCACGCAGCCAATGGTCTTGCGTGTTCGCACCGAAGGTGAACCAGCCGTCGGCGGCGCGCACCGCCTGATAGGGCGCGATCGACTGGTGCGCCGAGCCGGTCGCGTGCGGGACTTCGCCGGTCGCGAACCAGCGGCCGGCTTCCCAAATCCCCAGCGAGACCGCCGACTCGAGCAGCGAGACGTCGATCAGTTGTCCGTGACCGTCCCGCTCGCGCGCGCGCAGCGCGGCGAGCACCGCGATCGTCGCGTACAAAGCACAGGTCAGGTCGGCGATCGGCACGCCGACTTTGGCCGGCGCGCCGCCGGCTTCACCGGTGATGCTCATCAAGCCGGACATTCCCTGCGCGATGATGTCGAGCCCCGGTCGGTCGGCATACGGGCCGTCGGCGCCGAAACCCGAGACCGAGCAGTAGATCAAGCCCGGCGCCGACGCGCGCAGCGCGGCGTAGTCGAGCCCGAGGTCGCGCATCGACCCTGGTCGCAGGTTCTCGATCAGGACGTCGGCGCGCTCGACCAGCCGCCGGAAGACCGCCTTTCCATCGGGCGACTTCAGATCGAGGGCGAGGCTGCGCTTGTTGCGGTTGAGCCGCACGAAGTTCGAGCTCTCGCCGTCGAGGAACGGTCCCGTCTGCCGGGTGAGGTCGCCGCCGCGCGGGTTCTCGACCTTGACGACGTCGGCACCGAGATCGGCCAGTTGCATCCCGCAAAACGGGACAGCCATGAAGTTGCCGACCTCGACGACCCGAAGGCCATCGAGCGGTGGGCGAGCGCTCTGCATGGCGGAGGAGATTTCCTCGACGGGGCGCTACTCCTGGTACACCAAAATACCTCAGTCCGCAGGGAGGCCCCATGCCGATCACGTCCACCCGCCGCATCTTTCTCACCTCGTCGGCGGCGGCGTTCGCCTCGATCGGCATCGTGCGCGCCCCCGCGCGGGCCGCCGACTTCAGCTACAAGGCCGGGACGAACCAACCGGTCGACCATCCCTTGAGCGTCGCGATGAAGGACCTCTGGGACACGGTTCGCAGCGAGACGAACGGCCGGCTCGACGTGCAGACGTTCCCCAACAACCAGCTCGGCGGCGACACTGCGATGATGCAGCAGCTCCGTTCGGGCGCGCTGCAGTTCATGACGCTCGACGGCGGCATCCTGCAAGCGGTCGTACCGGTCGCCGGGATCGCGGGGATCGGCTTCGCCTTCAAGGACTCGACCCAAGCTTTCGCCGCTTTCGACGGCAAGCTCGGCGCCTACGTTCGCGACCAGATCGCGCAGAAAGGTCTCTTCGCGTTCGACCTGATCTGGGAGAATGGGATGCGCAACGTGACCTCCTCGACGAGGCCGATCCACAGCGCGTCCGACCTGACCGGTTTCAAGATTCGCACACCCAACGGTCGGCTCTACCTCGACCTGTTTACCGCGCTGGGTGCGGCGCCGACACCGCTCAACTTCAGCGAGCTCTACACCGCGCTGCAAACGCACGTCGTCGACGGCCAGGAGAACCCGCTACTCAACATCGAGTTCGCGCGCTTCTACGAGGTTCAGAAGTACCTGAGCATGACCAGCCACATGTGGAGCGGCTATTGGCTGATGGCCAACGGTGACGTCTGGAAGGGACTCCCGCCGGACCTGCAGGCGATCGTCGCCAAGAACGCGCGCCTCACGGCCCAGCGCCAGCGCGCCGCGGTCGTGAAGTACAACGACACGCTGGCCGGTAAGCTGACCTCGCAGGGGATGCTGATCAACCAAGTCGATCGCGACGGGATGCGCGCCAAGTTGGGCGACTTCTACAAGCACTGGCACGGCGAGTTCGGCGATCAGGCCTGGAGCCTGCTCGAACAATACGCCGGCAAGCTCGGTTAAGGGCGCGCTCGAAACACCGGCGACATGGCACCGCCCTCGACGCTCAGGGAGGGCGTGCGAGGGCGGTTGTCTGGTGGCTTCGCTGCGCCCGCCGGCCCGACCTTCGTTATGTTCAGCGAGATATAGCGCGGGCCCGGCGCCCGCGCCGCACCGCGCCCTCCAAGGCGGCGACGTGCGGCTGTCCGCGCTCGTGGACCAGCTCTTCGAGGGCGCGGTATTCGCGCACGACCAGCCGACCCAGGGCGGTCACCTGCGCCCCTCCGCCCTGCGCGCCGCCGGGCCGGGCGCGGACCAGCGGCGTGCGGAAGAGACCGTTGAGCTCCTCGACCAGCGTCCAGGCCCGCCGATACGACATCTTCAGCGCCCGGCCGGCGGCCGAGATCGAGCCCGACTCCGCGATCGCCTCGAGCAGCGCGACCTTGCCGGGGCCCAGCGCCGCGGCTTCGCCGAACACGACCCGCAACGTCAACCGTGCCATCTGCGCCTCAGGGTGCCAGGAAGCCGCGCGCGTGCAGAAAGCGCTGGCCGGCCGGGGAGAGGATGAAGTCGACGAAGGCCTGCGCGCCGCTGGGGTTCGGGGCCGTCGTCAGCACCGCGATCGGGTAGACGGCGTCCGGCGAGACGCCCGGTGGTAACGGCAACATCGTCACCTGAGCGGCCAGCTGCGGCGTCACGTCGGTGACGTAGACGACGCCCGCGTCCCCCTCGCCCAGGCCGATCTTCGTCGCGACAAACTTCACGTCGAGCTCGTTGGAGACCACGTTGCGCTCGACGGCGGCGGCGAAGTCGGCCGGGAATCCCGGCGTGCCGGCGGCATGCGCGAAGGCGGCTCGGGCGTAGCCACCGACCGGGACCGTCGGCGCCGCCAACACGACCTTGGTGCCCGGACGCGCCAGATCGGCCAGCCCGGCGATGTGCGCCGGGTTCGCCTTGGGGACGATCAGCGCCAGGCGGTTGCGTGCGAAGGTATGCGGCGTCCCGCTCACGAGCTTTGCGTCGACCAGCACGCCCATCTGTTTTTCGTTCGCCGAGGCAAAGACGTCGGCCGGCGCGCCCTGGCGGATCTGCGTGGCGAGCGTGTCGGAGCCGCCGTACGAGAAGGTGACGGCGATGCCGGTGGCTTGGGTGAAAGCCGGGCCGGCGGCATCGAACGCCTCGCGCAGCGAGGCGGCGGCAAAGACGGTGATGCTGCCGGGCGCGGCGGCAGCCGGCGCGATCAACGCGAACAGCGCGGTCAGGGCGCCCAGCAGGGCGGAGGATCTCTTCATGCGCGGCTCTTCGACGGGCCGGCGCTGTCTCCACTCGGATATAACGATCGGCGCGCGGAGCGCGCTTGGAGCGGGAGCGCCTCCGCCGCGCGCCGTACGCCCCGCCGATGACCGACCGACCCGACGAGCCCCAGCCCCGGGCCTACGTCCTGGGTGGCAACGCCAGCACGCTCGCGTTCACCTCGAGCCTCGTTCCGGAGAACCGGCAGGTGACGGCGTGGCTCGTCCCGCTGGCGTGGACGCCGGTCGGCGTCGTCCTGGGCGAGACGTGGCAGCGGGTCGGGATCGCCGCCGACAACCTGGCGGGCTGGACCGACCAGACCTTCGATGCCGCCGACGAGCGTTCGTTCGTCTCGTCGTTGCGCGAGCTCGAGCTGTTGGCCCGCATCGGTTGGAGCGCGGCCGGCCCTGAAGCATTGACCGACGAGGTCGTCGTCAACGCCGAGGACGTCCCGGAGGACATCCTCGACGCGTTCGGACGCGCCGCCGAGCCGCTCACCCAGTGCGCGATCTGCCGGCGCACCTGCGTGCGCGACGACTTCGTGTGGAACGAGCGCCGCCTGTGCGCGTGGGACTACCATGCGAGCGTCTTCGGAAAGCGCGGCCCGTGGCGCGCCGAGCCGTACGAGGACCGTTTGTTCGAGACGCTCCCGCACGCGGCGTACGTCGCCGGCCCGCTGCTCGAGGACGTCGGCGTCGACGCGGTGCTCGCGGTCGACGGCCTTCCCGATGAGCTGTCGCGCCGGCTGATCAACGAGGCGATCGCCGGTGACGGTGGCCCCGCCTACCTCGCGGTCCGAACGGCGGGCAGCGGGTACACGCTGCTGCGCGAGCGGCCGGCGCCGCCGAGCGAGGGGGCTTGACCGATCGGGCGATCGCGCGCCTGGGCGCGCTCTTCGTCGCCTTGTTCGCCGTGCTCGTGCTGCGGCAGATCTGGCTGCAGGTGATCGACGCGCCGAAACTCGCGGCGAGCCGCTACAATCCACGACAGTTGGCGTTGCCGATCGGGCGCGGCGCGATCCTCGCCTCCGACGGAACGCCGCTCGCGCTCACCCAGGGTGAGCGGCGCGTCTACCCGCAAGGCGCGCTCGTCGCGCAGGCGGTGGGCTACTTCTCGCCGCGGTACGGAGCCAGCGGGATCGAAGCGGCGTTCGACGCCGATCTCACCGCGCATCCGGACGCGCTCAGCCCGTTCGAGCAGTTGCGCCAGATCGTGACCGGGACGCACGGCGCGCCGCGCGGCGCCGACGTCGTCACGACGCTCGATCTGCCGATCCAACGCGCGCTGGTCGCCGCGCTCACCCACTTCCCGCGCGCGGCTGGGATCGTGCTCGATCCGCGGACCGGTGCGGTCCTCGCGCTGGCCTCGGTCCCGAGCTACGATCCCAATCGGCTCGACGCTCGCTGGAGCGCGCTGATCCACGATCCGGCGACGCCGTTGCTCGATCGCTCGACGAACGGGCTCTACCCGCCGGGCTCGACCTTCAAGATCTTCACCGCCGCGAACGCGCTCCAAGCCGGCGTCGTGACGCCGCAGTCGACCTTCGACGATCCCGGGACATTCACGATCGGGAACGCGACGATCCACGACGACGAGCAAGAGCGCACCGGTCATCAGGACCTGGCCGGCGCATTCGCGCTCTCGTCGAACGTCGACTTCGCGCAGATCGCCCTGCGAATCGGCGTCGATCGCTGGCTCGCCGACGCGGTGCGGTGGGGCCTGGGCGCGAGCGTCGGGTTCGACCTGCCGGTCGCTCGCGACCACGTCCCCACCAAGGCGGAGCTGACGCCCGGCGTGCTCGCGCAGCTGGGGTTCGGACAAGCCTCGCTGCTGGTGACGCCGATGCGCATGGCGTTGATCGGCGCGACGATCGCGCACGACGGCACGACGCCGCGGCCATACGTCGTCCGGCGCATCGCCGGGGCGGACACGTCGCTCGCGGTGCAGCCCGAGACGCTGGCGCAACCGATCTCGACCGAGACCGCGCACGAGGTGCGCGACCTGATGATCCAGGTCGTCGCGCGCGGCACGGGGACGGCGGCTCAGCTCCCCGGTGTCACCGTCGCCGGCAAGACCGGCACGGCGACCAATCCGCACGGCGCCTCGCACGCCTGGTTCGTCGCGTTCGCCCCGGCCCAGGACCCACGCGTCGCGGTCGCCGTGGTGATCGAGAACGTCGGCTACGGCGGCACCTACGCCGCACCGATCGCACGCGATATCCTGCGGGTCGCCTTGAGCCGGTCGCGAAAGTAGTCTCGAACATGGTGATGGAGCGAGCGCAGCGGAATCGCGCACTGGCTGACATGCCGTTGCGAGCTCGGACCGGGGGGCCCCGCGCCGAAGGCGTGGGGGGCGCGCAGCCTGGGGCGGAGCGCCTTTAAAATGCAGCAAGAGCAACTTCTCAATAACCGGTATCGCGTCGACGGGCTCCTCGGCAACGGGGGGATGGCGATCGTCTACGTCGGGACCGACACGCTCCTGCGGCGGCGCGTCGCGATCAAGGTGCTGCGCGACCAGTACGCCTCCGACGACGACTTTGTCCAACGCTTCTCGTACGAGGCGCAGGCGGCGGCGAAGCTCTCGCACCCGAACATCGTCAACGTCTACGATTTCGGGCGGGCGGAGGGCGCCTACTACATCGTGATGGAGCTGGTCGACGGCGCCACGCTGGGCGACCTCCTGCGCGACGAGCGCGTCCTGCCCGAGCCGGCCGCGGTCGACTACGCGATCCAGATCGCCAGCGGCCTGGCCTACGCGCATCGTCAGGGGCTGCTGCACCGCGACGTCAAGCCGGCCAACATCCTGGTCACCACCGACGACGTCGTCAAGCTCAGCGACTTCGGCATCGCGCGCGCCGTCTCGGCGCACACGCTGGGCGTCACGCAACCCGGGATGGTGATGGGGAGCGTCGCCTACCTCTCACCCGAGCAGGCCCAAAACCATCCGCTCGACGAGCGCAGTGACCTCTACGCGGTCGGCGTCGTCCTGTACCAGATGCTGACCGGCACGCTGCCGTTCACCGGCGACACGCCGGTCGCCGTCGCGCTCAAGCAGGTCGCCGAACCGGCGCCGCCGATCGACACCGTCGCGACCGGGGTCAGCCCGGCTCTGGCCGCGATCGTCGCGCGGCTGTTGCGCAAGGCACCCGAGGAGCGTTACGCGTCGGCGACCGAATTGGCGAGCGCGCTGCGCGAGGCGCGCGAGCGGCCGCACGCGACCCAGGACTTCGTCTTCCCCGAGTCCCCGGCCGGACGGGTTGCGCCGCCGCTGCCCAAGCCGCGGCGCCCACACGCGCCCGACCGCCGCGACGGCGGGATCGAAGTCGCCGAAGCGCAACCGCGCAGGTTCGACCCGCGCTGGGCGATCATGGGCGCGCTGCTGGTCGCGGCGATCGCGATCGGTTTCTTGCTGATGGGCGGCGGCGGACTGTTCGGCCCGCTCGCGACGATCGTCGTCCCCGACTTGAGCGGAAAGGATTCGAACGAGGCGCGCGAGGCGCTCTTTCGCCTCGGGCTGCGCTCGACGGTCGCGCCGGAGTCGAGCGCGACGGTCCCGCAGGACCACGTCATCCGCCA
>Ga0181525_10004473_pt1 | contig 10727 bp, 7 predicted proteins | sample PEATcosm2014_Bin_48_FD_121100 | JGI IMG/M metagenome (GOLD analysis project Ga0181525, IMG submission 121100) | Peatland microbial communities from MTU Mesocosm Facility, Houghton, MI, USA - PEATcosm2014_Bin06_10_metaG | ecosystem: Environmental > Terrestrial > Soil > Wetlands > Peat | place...
GATTGGGTCAACGTCCTCAACCATCCGAGCTTCAACCCACCGGGCCTTACGCTTGGGGGGGCAAATTTCGGGGTGATTGACAATGCGACCGGCGCCGCAGTTGCCCCTCGCAGCGGCCAACTCAGCGCTGTCGTGAGGTTCTAATAGAAACAGCCAATCGGGGATGAGGACCCGATTCCGCTGTCCTCATCCCTTTCTCTCGGCGCGGGGGTTAGGGTTGCAGTAATGGGCTAAGAGAGTGTTGCTGTGACGGATGCACCAGTTAAGCGAAGGCAGCAGATTTTTAGGTATCGGGGGGACGGAGAAGTTGTGTGCGATGGCTTCTACGAGCGTTCCCACTCGATTGGCGAGTTCTTGATCTCCGCACCCGAACCCTCGAACATCAACTCTATCGGCCTGTCGAATGGCCCGCCGCGATATTCACTAAGAAGCCAGTTTTTTCTGGTTTTTGCTGGTGTGTCGCTTGGACCGCTGCTCAACTTTGGAAACGGGGGTAGTGCTTTTTTCCCAAGCTTTCCTGCCGCTAGTCGTTTTCGTTTCCATCAACTTTCCCTGTTGCACCAGTCGCGTGAGAACTGCGTTGATTGTTGCCAACGGATTCTTGTGGCGCTCAAGAGTTCCAATTTTCTCAAGTTCGTTACGCACCCCAGTCGTGGTCAGGGGCACAGCCGAACCATAAACAACATTGAGAATGTCGTCAGTAATACTGCTTTCAAGCACTTCCTTCAATCGCGCAGAAGAGCGCTCGCGCCATTCCAATTTTTCTCCGGCTTCCTGACACAATGTAGACAGGGCATAAACCGTCTTGCGAAGCGAAAGAATTCTGCCCCGAAGGACTTCCTGCGTCATGAGAAGGTCCTCAAGTTCCGCGACGGCGGCATCGAGCGCGGTGCGGTAGTCGTGACTAGCCATTTCAGCATAGTTTAAGCCAAATATTAAGCAAATGTCAACCAATTCTATTTCGATGTGGGATCAAGCTATTGAGGATGCCCGAAAGATCATGGGGGCACTGCACGGCTCTAAACAACGAATGTCGCGCTTGCGCGGGGCGATCGCCGTTTGTGAGGAGAAGAAACGATTGGGAGAAAGATGGCCTGTAGCGAAATCAATCAACCCACTGGCCGTTTCTGAGACACGACTCCTCGACCGTACAATCGTGACATGAGGACCAAAGAAGTATTTGTTTTGTTGTGGGCGGTTTTATGTCTGGAGTTGCTGTCGGGTTTCTCCCAACCGAGCCCCAGCCGGCAGCAGCAAATCGAATCACACAACCACAAGGCCGCGGAATACCTGAAGGAGAACAGGCCGGATCTAGCAGTACCCGAATTTAGAGCCATTGTTGCCCTCGATCCGAATAACGTAGACGCGCGCGGTAACCTAGGCGCGGTGCTGTTCTTCCAGGGGGCCTATGTGGATGCGATTCCACAGCTCCGGGCTGCGCTGAAACTGCAGCCCACTCTGTGGAAAATTCAGGCTCTTCTTGGCATCGGCGAAAAGCGGACGGGCGACATCAACGCGGCTCGCGGAGATTTGGAGAAGGCATTTCCAAGAGTGCAAGAAGAGAAGATTCGGATCGAGACTGGAATGGAGCTGATCGAAATCGATTCCGCAGCGGGCGATCTGGATAAAGCGGCGTCGATCGTGAGTGATCTTCGGAAGCTGGAGCCTACGAATGAGGCTCTGCTCTACACCGCTTACCGCATCTATTCGGACCTCGCCGCCGAGTCTTTGCTGAGCTTGTCCGTGGTGGACCCTAATTCGGCTCGAATGCAGCAAGCGATGGCGCACGAATTGGCGAAGCGTGGGAATACCGCTGAAGCGATTGAGCACTACCGCGCGGCGCTCAAGATCGATCCGCGGCTTCCCGGATTACATTTTGAACTTGCCGATATGCTCAGGACCTCGTCGACTGCGGAGGGCCGGGACGAGGCCGAGAAAGAGTACAAGGCAGCCTTGGAGGCCAATCCTCTCGATGAACAGGCCGAATGCAGGTTGGGCGAAATCGCCCTTCGGAGAGACGATCTGAAGGAAGCCAATGAGCGTTTTACCCGGGCCATACAATTGCAGCCAGGCGATCCCGAAGCAAGCATCGGCCTAGCCAAGGTCTTTATGGCAATGGATCAACCGGCAAAAGCCGAGCCGCTTCTATTGCATGCTCTCCAGATGGACCCCACCAGCGCTTTGGCCCACTACCGCCTGAGTACGATCTATCGGCAGACGGGACGCACCGCAGACGCGCTACACGAATCAGAGGAATACCAGAAGTACAAGCAGATGAAGGAGAAGCTTCGCGAGGTTTATCACGGCTTGCGTCAGGATCAATCTCCCGAGGAAGGCGATGATCGTAATCCTAAGCAATAGTTCGCCATCTGCCAGCGGATTCCAACCGATTCAGCAGCATCATCGCCCCCAGCGCGAAAACGGGAACCAACAGACCTGCGCGTAGCGAACCCTCATGCGCAGATAGTATGCCGGTTATCCAGGGAAAAATCGCTCCACCTATGCCGGAGATTGAGAAAACCCATTTCGCCTTCGGGGAATCGTTCAGGGACGCAAGGGCTTTCGCAAGGCACAGCGGGAAAATAGGCCCCAGCACTAAGCCCGCCGCTGCGACAGTAAGAGTAATCGTTATAGGAGAGTGACTCAGAAGCAACAAAATAGTACTCGTCAAGGCAATCGCAAGGGATGTGTTCAGCAGTTGTGCCTCAGAAACTCTGAGCAGTACTGCAGGCGCGATCATCCTGCCGCAAAGTAACGCAATCCAGAAAAACGAAGTGGCTATGGGAGCCCACAATCGGTTGACGAAGGGCAATCGATGAACGTAGGTCATCAGCCATCCGCTGATGGAAGTTTCGACGCCCACATATAAGGCTCCCAGAGCGGCAAAAACGACGATCAAGTGCCAGTCCTTGTATTCGGCCTGAACCTTATCGACCAGGGCGACGGGCCCTGCAAATGCTGACGCAGGATGGACCACAAGGACGAAGACCATTGACATCGCCACAGCCAGAGCAAGAAATAAGTAAGTGGGCGGCCATCTACGAACCCAAAGAACTGCGATCTCCGGACACAGCGCCGCGCCGATTGTCCAGAATCCATTAAGGAAAGACAGCGCTCTTCCTCGCCTGCCGGCATACATTGTGCCAATCAACATGCTGGTAGCAGTCATGGTTAAACCGAGTCCCAGACCGAAAACCAGAAACCGAAGTACCTGAGAGAAATGCGGGAAAAAGCTTATCGATGCAGCGCTCCCAATCAGCAGTAAATAACCGCGAACTACACTGGCATGGAAGTTGGTTCCCACTAACAACGCGCCCAACGCCGAGCCAGAAAATTGAGCCGCGAAGAGAACGCCGGCACGCTCATCGTTCATGTGCCACATTGTGCTGAGGGTTGGGAGAAGGCATGCCAGCAATGTAGTGCCAGCTCCTGTGAAGACGAATCCGACGTGAAGCCATCGGATTGTTTGTATACGGTGTGTGTGTTCGATCTGCATGGATTTCAACAGGGCTTCAGAATAGCTGCGCATCTAGAAGCTATTTCTTTAGGCCTTTCGCATTCACCCTCTGCGTCGATTCGCGCACCATCAACTCAGGCTCGACCACGATCTGTTCTCGGAAACGCTCGGACCGGTGAAGCCGGTTGAGAACGCATTGCGCCGCGATTCTGCCCATATTCGACAGTGGTTGACGGATAGTCGTAAGCCGGGGATTATTGAACTCCGCCGCCTTGATGTCGTCAAACCCTATGACAGATATATCGTGAGGTACGTGCAGTCCAAAATCCTGAAGAGCGCGTATTGCGCCAATGGCGGACATGTCGTTGAATGCGATTACGGCGGTAAATGATTTACCTCCGGAAAGCAGATGTTGCATGGCGGGATACCCCAACTCAGGCGAGGAAATGTCGCGATCCAGATGAACAACGAGTTCGGGGCTGACGGGAATGCCTACCTGGCGCGCTACCAGAACGAGGCTGCGCCAACGTTCGTCGGAATCTGAACTGAACGGCTGGCCCCGCATAAAGGCGATGCGCCGGTGTCCAAGAGAGTGCAGATGCGTCAGTACCAGTTCCGCGGCGAAGCGGTGATCGAGCACTACGTTGGTGACGCCGTGGACGGGATGATTTCCCGCCACCGCCGCGACCGGCACCGGAAACGAATGTTCCAATCGTGTATCAATCGCAATAAGAGCCTCAGCCCCGCGGCCGAGAAGCATCCGGCTATATTCTTCAATTAGATCCTTGCGGTGTCTGTGGTGAGCGGTGAAGTAAAAATAGCCCGCTTCCATCAAGTGATCACCGATACCGCCCAGCACTTGAGTGTGATAGCCGTCCCCTAATTGAGGTACCAATATCCCAATCGCTTGGGTACGGCGATTGCGAAGCGAGCGAGCCAAAAGACTCGGCTGATAATTTAGCTCTTTGGCGGCGGCTTTGATGCGGTCACGCGTGGTTTGAGGAATAGAACGCCCGGGGACGTCATTCAGCACAACAGAAACTGTCGCTGGGTTCAAACCAAGGTAGTCAGCCAATTTCTTTAAGCTAATTGTTCCGTCTATAGCTGGTCGCTTTTTCGCCATATGTCGGTCTTTTTGGCCCACTCAGGACCTGGAACAATCTGTGCGCGCGAGGAGAGAAATTAGCTACTTTTTGCCGGCAGAGTCGGTCCTACGCCTCCATGACCCTATCCGGGCACCCATGGGCTACAGTGACCGGCGGAAGCTCGGCAGAATTCAATGGGTGTTTTCCTTGCTCACAGCCTCCGGTACCAGTTTAAGCATTAGCCTCCATAGACGCTAAGAAATCTCGATAGCTTTGCTGTCAGATTCGCCTACCGCGAGGACGGCCGCGTGCGGCGGACGGGCTTTGGTCCGTTAATTTCCGCCCGCCGCGATAGAATGCAGAATCGCTGGACGCTGACGGGGCAGTGCGGCCTTGACGATTGGGGGCAAGCGTTGTTGATTTTATACGACCTCTGGGGTGAAAATGCATCGATATTCTTAATCGATTGTGCCAGTGGTTGCCTCACGCGCTGTTTTCGCAATCGACTATGATAGCCTGCTCCGTCCCGGGCGTCCTCGACTGTAGAGCCAGGACATGCGTTTCGGAGCCCGGCCGCGAGCAAGATGGGGGAAGACAACATGACTCAGGTCCAGAAGCGCTATCTGTTGATCGGCGGAGTTCTTGGCTTGATCGTGCTCGCTCTAATTGTTGAAGCCGTTCGGCCGTACAAGCAAGCTATGGGTGCACCGCCAAGCACCCCGGATGTCGAGGTGACGCAGGTTCAGAAAGAAGATATTCCCATCTACGCGGAATGGATTGGTACTCTGGACGGACTGGTCAACGCTGACGTCAGGGCGCAGGTTACAGGCTACCTGCTGAGGCAAGGCTATCAGGAGGGCGCATCGGTCAAGCAGGGCCAACTCCTTTTCCAGATCGATTCGCGGCCTTTTCAGGCGGTGCTCGATCAGGCTCAAGGCCAGCTTGCTCAGGCGAAGGCCGCGCTCGCCAATGCCGAAGCAGTGCAGCGTCGCACCGAACTTGATGTCCAGCGATACACGCCGCTTGCAAAGGAGCAAGCGGCCAGCCAGCAGGACCTCGACAATTCGGTTCAGAACAATCTCGCCGCGATCGCAACCGTAGAAACAGCCAAGGCTCAGATCAAGACCTACGAGGCTACGGTTGAAACAGCGAAAATCAATCTCGACTTTACGCGCCTCGTTTCGCCCATCGACGGCGTGGCCGGCCAGGCGCAACTACAAGTTGGCGCGCTGGTCAGCCCCAATAGCGGAGTGGTCACTTCAGTTTCTACAGTGGATCCGATCAAGGTTTATTTCACCGTGAGCGAGCCTCAGTATCTTTCATGGCGGAGACGTTTTCCGACTGAGGAGAGCCGTTTGCAGGCCGACAAGGAATTGCGGCTGCAACTGATCTTAGCGGACGGCTCAACCTATCCGCAGGAAGGAAAGTTTTATTTTGCCGACCGCCAGGTGAACGAGACGACGGGCGCGATTCGAATCGCCGGGCTCTTTCCCAATCCAAACAATATTTTGAGACCCGGCGGCTATGCCAAAGTCCGGGCTGTAATCCGGACCGAGCCGGGGGCGTTGCTTGTCCCGCAACGGGCAGTGTCGGAGTTGCAGGGCGGCTACCAGATTGCTGTGGTTGGCGCCGACAATAAAGTTGACGTTCGAACGGTCACTGTGGGCGACCGGGTTGATAACCGATGGATCATCGCGAACGGGCTCAATCCCGGAGACAGAATCGTTGTTGAAGGAACTCAAAGACTGCACAGTGGTGTGCGCGTGAATCCCAAGCCATTCATGGTCCAAAACCAAGGTTCGACGAACCAAGGTTCGACAAACCAAGGATCGGCGAGTCGATAAGGGGATTACCCATGTCGAAGTTCTTCATCAACCGTCCCATCGTCGCCATGGTGATTGCTATCGTCATGGTGTTGGTTGGTGCCCTCACAGTGCTGAGTTTACCCGTCGCACAGTTTCCGAACATCACTCCACCCGAAATTCAAGTGCTCGCCACCTACGTCGGAGCTGACGCGCAGACGCTGGAGCAAGCGGTGGCTACTCCCATCGAGCAGCAGATGAACGGAGTAGATAACGAGAACTACATGTACTCGCTGAACGCCACCGGCAACTCAACCACCAGCCTGATTGTCGACTTCGACGTAAAGACCGACCCGAATACCGATTTCATACTCACGCAGTCGCGGGAAACTCAGGCTGCTTCTCAGCTTCCATCGGACGTCAACAACTACGGCGTCACAGTGCGAAAATCGGTCACTGCTCCATTAATGTGGGTTGCGCTTTACTCTCCCCACGGAACGTACGACGCAAGGTTTCTCGCGAACTACGCTTACATCAATCTCACCGACCCGATCCTTCGCTCATCAGGCATCGGCAATGTGCAGGTATTCGGCGCCGGTCAATACGCGATGCGCCTTTGGGTAAAGCCGGACACGTTGGCAAAACTTGGCATAACGGTTCCTGAGATCGTCAGTGCGATTCAGGCACAGAACACCGTGAACCCCGCGGGCAAAGCGGGAGGCGAGCCCGCTCCAAAGGGCCAGGAGTTCACCTATTCGGTTCTGGCGCAAGGGCGCCTCATTTCGCCGGAAGAATTCGGCAACATCGTGGTTCGCGAGACGCCTGACGGTGCGACTGTCCGCGTGCGAGACGTCGCTCGCATCGAACTGGGCGCTCAAGACTACAGCGTTGCCGGACGTTTCAACGGCAAGCCGGGAGCAATTATTGCAGCCTACCAACTGCCCGGATCAAATGCAGTCGACGCGGCTGCCGGGGTCAAGAAGCTGATGGCGCAGATGAAAGAGCGTTTCCCTGAGGACATGGATTTCGCCGTTTCTCTGGACACAACTCTTTCCGTGACGGAGGGAATCAAGGAAATCGTTGAAACCCTTGTGATCGCGCTGGTCCTGGTCATCATCGTTGTTTTTCTTTTCCTTCAGAGCTGGCGCTCTACGCTGATTCCACTGCTGGCCGTACCGGTTTCGCTCGTAGGCACCTTCATATTCTTCCCGCTATTTGGTTTTTCCATTAACACGCTTTCTCTCTTTGGTTTGGTGCTGGCGATTGGACTGGTTGTAGATGACGCAATCGTCGTCGTCGAGGGCGTGGAACGGCATATCGAAGAGGGCATGACTCCGAAGAATGCAGCGTTAAAGGCGATGGAGGAATTGTCGGGTCCGGTGGTAGGAATTGCCCTGGTTCTCTCCGCTGTATTCGTGCCCACGGCCTTCATCCCTGGGATTACTGGCAGGCTGTATCAGCAATTCGCCGTCACTATAGCCATTTCCGTAATTCTCTCCGCGTTCAACGCGCTTACGCTCAGCCCTGCCCTGGCCGCATTGCTGCTTCGGCCGCGCGAAGAGAGCCATGGCCTGCTGCGGAGATTCTTCGATTGGTTTAACCGAGTCTTTGAGCGAGCCACTGAGGGCTATGTCGGTTGGAGCGGTGTCCTGCTCAAGAAAACAGCAGTGGTGGTCGTACTTCTGCTGGCCTTTTGCCTCGCGGCGGGATTCTTCGCCAATCGCGTGCCGTCGAGCTTTCTTCCCGATGAAGATCAGGGCTATGCATATGTGAATTTGCAATTGCCCAATGACGCGTCGCTGGAGCGAACCTCGCAGGCAGCGGCGCAAATCGAAAACATTCTGGCTGACACACCGGGTGTGAAGTATACGACCAGCGTCATCGGTTTCAGCTTGCTCAGTTTTGTTCGCACCAGCTACAACGCTTTCTTTGTCGTCACTCTGAAGCCGTGGGCCGAGCGCACGTCAAGAGCCGAGCAGTTTCAAGCTATCAAGGCGCATTTGAATCAGCAGCTTTCCAAATTGCCAGCGGGAATCGCATTCAGTTTTTCGCCCCCGGCCATCCCGGGCGTTGGCACCGCAGGCGGATTCACTTTCATCCTCGAAGACCGCTCTGGCGGCAGCATCCAATTTCTGTCGCAAAATTTGAACGCGTTTCTTGACGCGGCACGAAAGCGGCCGGAGATCGGCAGCCTGAGTACCACTTTTTTGGCGAGCGTTCCGCAGAAATTCGTCGATGTCAATCGTGACAAAGTGTTGAAGCAGGGCGTCAACCTTTCCGACGTCTACCGCACTATCCAGGCGTTCATGGGCGGATATTTCATCAACTACTTCAACCGCTTTGGCCGCCAGTGGCAGGTCTACATCGAAGCCGAGAGCGAAGATCGCGCCAGCGCGGAGAACGTTGGACGCTTTTATGTCCGCAACAGCAAAGGCGAGAACGTTCCGTTGTCTACGCTTGCCACGGTCAAATCGCAGCTCGGCCCCGAATTTACACAGCGCTTTAACGAGTACCGTTGCGCACAAATCAATGGGAGTGCCGCGCCGGGTTACAGCGCGGACCAAGCGAGCTCCACCCTCGAAGCAGTTTTCAAACAAACCATGCCACAAGAGATGGGATTCGACTACTCCGGGATCTCGTTTCTGGAACAGAAAGCGCGCCAGGGAGTGCCACCCGAGGCCATCTTTGGCCTGTCGCTGTTGTTCGTGTTCCTGATTCTGGCTGCGCTCTACGAAAGCTGGTCGCTGCCTTTCAGCGTATTGCTCAGCACGCCGGTGGCGGTATTTGGAGCATTTTTCGTGCTGTGGCTGCGCCGCACTCTGCTCAGCGTTTTCCTGCCGCCGTATATGGTGCAGATCGAAAGCGACATCTACTCGCAGATCGGCTTGATCATGCTGATCGGCCTCGCGGCGAAGAACGCCATTTTGATCGTCGAGTTCGCGAAGGATCAGTACGAACACGGAAAACCGCTCGCCGACGCCGCGCTCGAAGGCGCGAGGCTGCGGCTGCGGCCGATCCTGATGACATCATTCGCGTTTATCCTCGGCTGCGTTCCACTGTGGACAGCGAGCGGGGCAGGTTCGGTAGCCCGGCAGATCATGGGGACGGCCGTGATCGGCGGGATGCTCGCTGCGAGCGCGATCGGAATCTTTTTTGTTCCCGGCATCTTTTACATGGTTGAGAAATGGACGAGCGCTGGAAAGGAACCCGCATCAGGCATATTGCCAGCTGCGCCTTCACCCGCGTCCGGGGATTGAGACTGCTGCATGGTTGCGAGAACGCGGGTTCAAGGGAATCGAGTATGCGCACCGGAAAATTGCTGACCGTCATTATGGGATCGGCCATGTTGGTTGGCTGCATGGTGGGGCCCAAATATCATCGCCCTGCCGTTCAGACTCCGAATTCTTTTCGAGATCTGGCAGACAATCCTCAGCTGCAGGCGCAGACTGCCTCGTATGCCGATCTGCCCTGGTGGCAGGTGTTTCAGGATCCGAAGCTGCAGGAACTCATACGTACGGCACTTAAACAGAACTACGACTTGCAACTGGCTACGGAACGCATTAACGCGGCCCGCGCGCAGCTCGCGATTACCCGTTCGAGCCTGTTTCCCCAGGTGTCGGGCAATGCCAACTTCAGCGGCGGCAAGGAAAACCTTGAACAGTCTCGCTACAACTTCCTGACGTTGACCGCCGACGCGGCATTCCAGTTGGATTTCTTTGGCCGCCTGCGCCGCGCCAACGAAGCCGCCCGCGCCCAACTGCTGGCTACTGAGGATGCGCGTCAAGTTGTAGTACTAACCCTTGTCAGCGACGTTGCGACCGACTACTTCACGCTGCTGCAGCTTGATCTGCAACTCGCGATCACGCGTGAGACGGTCAGGACGCAGACGGATTCAGTCAAACTCACCAATCTGCGGCTTGAGCACGGAGTTGCTACGAAGCTGGATGTGCTCCAGGCTCAGCAGGTACTCGACACTGCCAATACGCAGATTCCTGACCTGGAACGACAGATTGCTCAGGTCGAAGACGCCATCAGCATACTGCTCGGCAATTACCCGCAAGACATCGCACGTGGGATTACGCTCGTAGAGCAGTCACTTCCGCCGGAAGTTCCAGCCGGCCTTCCGTCTTCAATCATGGAGCGGCGGCCCGATATTCGGGAAGCGGAACAGATCTTGATTGCTGCGAACGCCGACATTGGAGTCGCCAAGGCGCAATTCTTTCCGCAAATTTCGCTGACCGGGGGCGGTGGGGGTTCATTTGGTCGGGATTCTGCTTTCCCAAGCCTCTACAACACGCAGCTAGGCATCTGGTCTTATGGCGCGCAGGTTAGCCAGCCAATCTTTACCGGAGGCGCGCTGAAAGGGAATTTGCATCTGGCTGA
>Ga0181525_10004477_pt1 | contig 10724 bp, 14 predicted proteins | sample PEATcosm2014_Bin_48_FD_121100 | JGI IMG/M metagenome (GOLD analysis project Ga0181525, IMG submission 121100) | Peatland microbial communities from MTU Mesocosm Facility, Houghton, MI, USA - PEATcosm2014_Bin06_10_metaG | ecosystem: Environmental > Terrestrial > Soil > Wetlands > Peat | place...
AACTTGCCGTGTTTGTCGGTCGCGATGAAGAGAAGGTTTACTTCGTCGACGCGTTTGTGCAGCGTGACGATGCCGGTTTGTGGATCGTCCGCAGCAGCGGACACGGCTGCAATATAAGAAACCTGGGGCGCGATGGACACGGCTGCAGCAGACTGGGTCTGCGAGCGGGCGACCCCGGCGGAAACGGCCAGGAGAAGCGCCACTAACCGAACGACGAGATGCGTGTACTTCATGCCCTTAGCATCCAATTTTTTCACTCATGCCCGGTCAAAACGCGGCCATCCGACTCCAAACGGTCCTTCCCAACTGAATATGTGCACGTCACGTGCCGAACTCGGCGTCTGGCAGGGCGGTATCTCATTGACTTTAGGGGTACGCGACGCCGAAGCCAAGTTACAAAAGGAGCACACGTTTCGTCATAGCCAGGTACCAAGCCCGACACCCAGCGAAACACCCGCAGATTCTGGCACTTGCGGGTGGTGCGCACAAAGAAAGGGCCGCGCGTGCGCTCGCGAATTTTTTCCAGAACGCCTGCGGGGTTTAAGATGATGGCTTGGGGTCTGCTGTCTATATTTATTAACTATTTATTATGAAAATCTTTCGGAGGAATGCATGAAGAAGGTGATGGGATGTTTGCTGGCGCTGTTACTGATGGCGCCGGCGCTCGCGGCCGACGAAAATGACCAGCGGGAAGAAGATCGCGTGAAAGACGCGGGGGTGGTGATGAAGGAAGTCCTGAATATTCCCGACGACATTCCGCAGGACCTGCTGGACAAGGCCGAATGCGTGGTGGTGTTGCCTTCGGTGAAGAAAGGAGCGTTCGGGGTGGGCGCCAGCTACGGGCGCGGAGTGATGATTTGCCGCGGCGGCCCACACTACACGGAAAAATGGGGAGCTCCGGCACTCTACGCGCTGGAGGGCGCGAGCATTGGTTTCCAGGTCGGCGGGCAGGCTACCGATTTCGTTTTGCTGGTGATGAATCCCAAGGGCGCGGAATCTTTGCTTTACAGCAAGGTGAAGCTCGGCGCGGATGCTTCCGCCGCTGCCGGCCCCAAGGGGCGAACCGCTGAGGGTGCGACCGACATTGTGATGGAGGCGGAGATTCTTTCCTACTCCAGAAATAAAGGATTGTTTGCGGGGATTTCTCTGGAAGGATCCACTTTGCGTTCCGATGGCGGCGCTAACGAAAAACTTTACGGGAAGAAATTGAGCGCCAAGGAAATTATTCGCGAAGGCAAGGTCGGTATTCCGGCGTGTGCGCAGGATCTGGTTTCTCTGCTGGATGCAAAGTCTCCGATCAACAAATCGGACCCAAAGTCGCTGGAATAGAGTGGAAGTCGTGCCCGCGTGAATCCTGTGGACGACATTCCTCTGAACAAAACAAAAGCGGTTGAGTTGGTTCGCTGCCACTGGGCGAGCGGTAGCGAACTTATGCTTCATTATCACGACGAAGAATGGGGCGTGCCGGTGCATGACGACCGCACGCTCTTCGAGTTTCTTGTTCTGGAAGGGGCGCAGGCGGGGCTGAGCTGGGAGACGATTCTCAACAAGCGAGAGAACTATCGCGCGGCCTTCGATCAGTTTGATGTGCAGCGGGTGGCCGCGTACGATCGCCGCAAAATGCAACGGCTGCTGAAAGACCCGGGCATTGTTCGCAACCGGCTGAAAATTAGTTCGGCGGTCGGGAATGCGAAGTCTTTCCTTCGCGTGTGCGACGAGTTCGGCAGTTTCGACCGCTACATTTGGCGCTTTACGGGCGGCGAGCCGCGAGTAAATTCACGGAAGTCGGCGAGGCAGGTTCCTGCGAAGACCGCGGAATCGGACGCCATGAGCAAAGACCTCAAAGCCCGCGGATTTAATTTTGTCGGGTCCACGATCTGCTATGCGTTCATGCAGGCGGTCGGCATGGTGAACGACCATCTGGTGGGATGCTTCCGATATGTGGCGGTTGGTGGAGACCGCAGAGGGAAGTGAGTTTTTACTGCGCGGCAGCTTTGGCTGCGGCTGCCTCCGGAATTGTAATCTTCACAAAATCGGGCTGCGTCCAAACTTCTTTTCCGTTGGTCAACTCCAGGCGATTCATGGTGATCTTCACCTGCCCGTGATCCACTTCCACGAGGAGGTAGTGGTAGTTGATTTCCTTGCTCTGGAAGGGATCGTCCGGGGCGCGGTCGATGGGATAGGCGTGCGCCGCGCCGCCTCCGGAAACGAAGTAGGTGACTCCTCCGTGTTCGTGGCGCTCGTAGTTGTGCACGTGTCCGGAGAAAACGATGAAACGCACGCGGGATTTTTCCAGGCGAGCTTTTTCCTGACGAGCTTCGAGCATTCTTGCCAGCTGCTTTTCCTGCGAGCGGGCGGAGTGGCCGCCGCTTAGCATTTTCATGTCGGAGGAACTGGTGTAGGGCGGATGATGCATCATCAGGAAAACAAAATCGACGTCTGCCGGAATGTTGTCCAGTTTTCCGGCTAACCACTCGCCCTGCGGGCCGGACATTTCATCCAGAGAACTGTCGAGCACCAGCGTGAAAATATTGGCGGCGCGCACTGAGTAATAGCGGCTGTTCTTGAGGTCGGGGAAGCGCTGGAAATAATTGCTCAATGCAATTTTTTCGTTCTTGCGCACGTCGTGATTGCCCAGGGTCGGGTAGACGGGAATGTTTTTCTCGCGCCAGACGCTGGTCTCGCCGTCCCAGACCTTCCAGTCGTCCGCGTCGTCGCCGTTGAAGACGAGGTCGCCGGTGAAGCAGATAAACGCGGGATCGGCTGCGGCGACGGCGCGGACCAGCGCGATGCGTACTGGAGGGTTGGCGGCGTCGGTGTCCCTGGGATCGTGGAAGCGGCTATCGCCGTAGGCGACGAAGCGAAACGGCACGCTTACGTTAAGCTGCAGATCGGTAGTGGAAGTTTGTCCGATCGACTTCTTCGTGCAACTTGTCGTGATCAGGATTGCCGCAAGGGTGGCGAGCAACAAAGTGCGGGCGAGTGATCTGCGTTGGGCTTTCATACGATTTATTGGTGGGCAGCCAGGCCCGCTGGAGTATTCTCCCACGATCGATTTGCCGCGGCCAGTTCCCCAACGATCAGCGCCGCAAACTGACAGGATTTCGCGGTGGGCAAGAACGCTGAAGTTATCAGGCTCCATGCAACGCATCTCGACTCTGCAAATTCATAAGAAATGCCTTGAATCGTCATTGACAAGAAAAGTTGTCAATGGTACTGTCTCCTCGTGCTCGACCTCCAAGTTATCGATGATCCGGCGGCGGCGACTGCGGCTTTGGAGCCCGTGCGCGGTCGCCTCCTGTCCGAGCTGGCCGTGCCCGCTTCGGCGGCGACGTTGGCTGCGCGGGTTGGCCTGACTCGGCAGAAAGTCAACTACTACCTGCACGCACTGGAGGCGCACGGGCTGGTGCGGCTGGCCGAGGAACGCAAGTGGGGCGGGCTGACGGAACGGCTGCTCGTAGCGACGGCGGCTTCCTACGTGGTTTCGCCGAGCGCGCTGGGTCCGGTCGCCGCGGATCCGAATCGCGAAATCGATCGGCTGTCCGCGAGCTATCTCATCGCGCTGGGCGCACGGGTTGTCCGCGAGGTGGGCGATCTGGTTCGCCGTGCGAAAGAGACGGGCAAACGCCTGGCGACTTTGGCGGTGGATACCGAGGTTCGCTTCCGGTCGGCGACGGACCGGGCGGCTTTCAGCAACGAACTCGCCGAGGCCATCACGAAACTGGTTGCGAAGTACCACGATGAATCCTCGCCCGGGGGCCGCGCGCATCGCCTGGTGGTGGTAGCGCACCCTCTGCCGCAGAAATCCCATCCCAAGTCCGAACCAAGTAAGTCCGATCCTAATAAGTCCCATCCCAAGGAGCCATCATGAGCGTGAAGAAAGAAGCCTCCGGACGCCGTTCCGTCCAGGTCGAAGTCGAGGTCCCCGGCACGCCGGAGGAAGTCTGGCGAGCCATCGCCACCGGCCCGGGTATTTCGTCCTGGTTCGTGCCCACTGAGTTCGAGGAGCGCGACGGGAAGCCCGTTGCGGTGAAGTTGAACTTCGGCCCGGGCATGGAGTCCAGTTCCGTCGTGACCGCATGGGATCCGCCGCGGAGGTTTGCCGCCGAGGCTCCTGGCTGGCTCCCCGGCTCGCCGGTCATCGCGGACGAGTGGACCGTCGAAGCGCGCGGGGGAGGCATCTGCGTCGTCCGCATCGTGCATAGCCTCTTCGCCAGCACCGACGACTGGGACAACCAACTGGAAGGCACCGAATCCGGCTGGCCTGGCTACTTCCGCATCCTGCGGATCTATCTCACGCACTTCCGCGGCCAACGCTCCGCGATGATGCAGTGGATGGCGCCCGCCGCGGGAACCGAAGCGGAGGCCTGGGAAACGCTAACCGCGGCATTGGGGCTGACGGGCGTGCGCGCCGGGCAGAGTTGGACCGCCCCGGCGGGTGTCCCGGCGCTCAGCGGTGTGGTCGAGCACGTCAGCCAGAGTCCATGCAACGCGCTGCTGCGGCTCGACAAGCCGGGGCCGGGAGCCGCAGCCCTTGGCGCCGTCAACTTCGGCGGCCAGAGCATGGTCACGCTAAGCTTCTACCTCTACGGCGATCAGGCGGCCGGGACCGTCGCCCGCGAGACACCGCTCTGGGAAGCGTGGATTCAAGAACGCTTCCCGACTCCGTCGGAGACGAGCAAGAGTGAGAATGAATGATCGCGCGGTCATGGGAGTGCACTCCGTAGGCGGCCCCCCGCGCGTAAACCGCACGCTAGCAGAAAGCTAGCAGAACCGGCTCGGCTTGCCGACAGGGATGTGGAGAAAGAAGACGCGCGAGGCGGTGCGGATTCCCAGATTGGGGCGCTCTGCGCTCAAGAGCCAACGAACTCATCGGACGCGACCCTCGCGCTCTATTCTCCTCGCGGCAGCGTGCAGCGGAACATCCCCGGTCGGCACCGGTGGGCCGGTCTCTTGTGGATCGATCACCAGAGGGTAACAGGGAGAAAAATGATGCCCGGCCATTTCCTATCCTTGAGGCTGCCGGATGGCAGCCATGCGATCACGGGATGGAATTTTTGGGGCCACGAAAGTGATGCCGGCACCGCAATTTCGCTTGAAGCGGGAAAACGCCGCTTCATGCGCCTGGCGGCCGATAGCCATGCGGTGGCGGGATTCGGCGGCGCGAGTTACCTCGGCGAGCTGGTTACATGCAAAGAGGCCCGCCGCGATGCTGCTGCCGCGCTGGACCCTATAAAGCTGAAACCCGTCACTGAGGCGTTTCTGGAGTCGGTTGTCGGCGAATCCTATTTCCCGGAGTGCGAAGTTAGAAGATGACAGCTGATGGTTGCGTCCCATCGCGAACCGAAGGGTGGGCATGCTCCGCCTTTCTCAATCAACTTGTACAATTGTACAACCTTGATATAATCGGAGTCGTGGAAATAGTGATCGACACATCGGCAATTCTCGCCGTCATCGCCGAGCAGCCGGAAAAGGCCGCCCTGGTCAGGCTGACACGTGGCGCGATCCTGGTAGCTCCGGCCTCGGTCCACTGGGAAATGGGGAACGCGATGTTGGCCATGTTCAAACGAAGAGCAATCGGCATCAAGGATGCACTCCGGTTGTTGGAGGCCTACGCTGCGATCCCCATTCGCATGGCCGAGGTGGGGTTGAAGCAGGCACTGGAATTGTCGGCGAAATTGAATGTGTGCGCCTACGATGCGTACATACTGGCCTGTGCCATCAACGAGAGAGCTCCGCTGCTCACGCTGGACGGCGGATTGAGAGAGCGCGCGCGTGAATTGAAATTGGACGTGCTGGAGGCCAGCAGCCGATGAAGTCCTACAGTTATTCTGAGGCGCGAGGACATTTTGCCACGGTGCTCGACGAGGCCGAGCGGGACGGGGCGGTGGAAATTCGACGCCGCGATGGGACCGTGTTCCGCATTCTGCCCCTGCGAACTGCCGCAGCGTCACCACTGGATGTGAAAGGTGTAAAGGTGAAAGTGTCGGCCGGCGATCTAGTGGCCATCGTGCGCCAGGGCCGCGAGCGCGGATAGATCGTTGTCGATCCTTAGAATAGTGAACGTCCCACGTGTCGGCGATTTTTTCCCCACTTCGAGGATGCCCGCTCAAGCTGTCCGCTTAAGCGGGCAAGGCCAGCCCCCACCGGTGTTTCCATTGAACCAATCGAGCAGAGTCCCCATCTCGGGGTCCAGTCGTTTCGCGGCGGGTGCCTCGAAGCGAACACGTTCTCTGCCCATCGGCCCGGAGACCACCTGCATTGGATCTCCGTTGTCATCTCGCCAGGCCCCGACCCTAATTCGCCTCATGCCGCTGCGCCCGGTCGGGAACAAGGATGCATGCCACGCAACCAACCGTTCTGAAGTGAGCGGCAGATCATCGTGACCCGTGGCGTCCAGCATCATTTCGACAACTCCCTCCAAGTTTCGATCTACGGCTTTAAGGTCGCCAATGTCCATACCGAGACGGCGCGCGATCGAGGAACGGAACTGATCCGCGTCCAGCTTTTCTCCCTCGATTTCGCTGCTCTTGAGTACGTCCTCCGTGAGGGTGCGCAGCACCGCTTCCTGACGCAGCTTGAAACCCAAAGCTTCCATGCGTCCTAACAAGCGGCCTTGCTCGTGCCGGACGCTTGCCAACCGTCCCGACAAGCTTTCGCGATTCCAGCGAAACCGGGGCCAATCTTCTTGAGTATGGATAGACGCAGCCATTCTACGCACCTAGTGCGTAGAATACGGCCATGATTCGACGCACAGCCGGTGCTTGTTTTCAGAGGCTTTCTTGCCAGCGCTACGCCATTTGGCGTTACGCCAATCGGCATAACCACCCAATTCGGTAGGGAGCAACTTGCCTATTACGCCATTTAGCGTTACGCTAATCAGCGTAATATGGCACCCCAAGAAAATCCTTTCGTTTTTGGCGAGATCATCGACGATGCAAATTTCGTCAACCGAACGGACGAACTCATCCAACTCGTCCGAGACTTGGGAGATGGTCAAAAAGTGTTCTTGTTATCTCCGAGGCGCTTCGGAAAAAGTTCCCTGGTTGCTCTGGCGCTTCTCAAATTGAAGAAGAGACACATCCACACCGTCAATTTGACGGTGAGCAGCTATTCCAGCTACGCACAATTCTTGGAAAAGTTTGCTGAGAAAGTGCTCCGCGCCGCCGGTCCTTGGGAGAGGGTCAAAGATTGGGCTACGCGATTCGCCCGACAGGTAAAGCCTGACGTCAATATCAATATGTCGACCGGGGAGATCAGTCTGTCGCTAGGGAAAGGGGCGGGTTTTGATCCCTCGCCAATCGCACCGGATGTTTTTGCCCTTCCAGGAGAGTTGACCAAGAACGCAGGGTTTCGCATGGCGATATGCCTTGACGAATTTCAGCAGATTTCCCAATTCAATGGGGGCTCGGTCGAGAATGCCATACGGAATCAGGTCCAGGAGCAAAGAGAGGTAGGGTACGTTTTCGCGGGATCTCAACCATCGCTGATGGAGGAGATGCTTTCTGCCAAACGTCCCTTTCATAAAGCCGGACCTCAGATGTTCCTAGACAAGATTCCGGCAAAGGACTGGAAGGACTCCATTACTCGCCATTTTCGTAAAAGGGGCAGGACACTGGAGGATCCGGGTTTGGAAACTCTGCTGGCTTCCGCTGACTTGATTCCATATGACGTGCAGCGCATCGCGCATGAGCTTTGGGATTACGCTGAACTGAAGGATAAACGCCAACTCGATGTATCCGACGTGAAGTCCGTCATTGAAAGTCTTGTCACCAGCCAATCCACGTACTACGAGCTTCTCTGGGAACAACTCTCGGCACGGCAACGTGCAGCCCTGCAGGCCATCGCTCACCGCGGGGCTTCCGAAATCTACGGCCAGGGCGTCCGCGAAGAGTTTCGTCTAGGACCAGCGTCTTCCGTCCAGAAGGCTCTTCAGTTGCTTGATTCAAGGGACATCCTGGATCGGTACAAAGGCAGTTATTTCTTCCTGGACCCGCTGTTTCCTTGCTGGATTAGAAAGAAGGGCGCATAGAAACAGCTATGCCATTCCGTGTTACCCCCGCGGGCGTAATCAGGTAAAGCTTCTTCGATTGCCCCTGCGCTGCCCCTCACCGCCAAGGGCGGGGCAGTGATCTTGACTACCGTTTGGCAATCGCTCCGCGAACTATCGTGACGATCTCCTCGACGGTCCGGCTGGCGGTATCAATCACAATATGGTCGCGGTTCCAGGGGCGGTAGTCTCGTGAGACTACGTCTTGCCAGGTAAGGGACCGCGATCTGGCAATGTCGGAGATGCGTGTTTCCACCCGATGCTGATGTTCTTTGGTGTCAGAACAGGTAACCTCGATTTCAACGGCAGGCACCTGCGCACGCTTCGCGACCTCGAGCCAAGCATCGCGGCAGAGCGGAATAGGATTCACTGCGTCTGCAATCACTGTTCTACCAACCTGGAGATTGTCCGCGGCCACTGCGTTGCCCACACGATAGCCGGCGTCGTTGATTGGTGAGCTGAGCACTCCTGAATCCAGAATCGCCTCCTCGATAGAATCGATACGCACATGAACTGCACCTAGCTGGCGGGCAAGTTCTCGTGCAATGGTCGTCTTTCCGGTACCTGGCAGGCCGCCAAGGATGATGAGCATAGCGAGTTCCAGTATATTCTTGGCTCCATCGCTCCTCCGAGGCTCGAGCACTTGCCGGAAGCGTTTGAGCTATCGGCGAAACCCCGCCAGGAGTTGGATTACGACCCGCATCTTGATCCGCAGTTGGTGTGGGCGGGCAAGAAAGAGCACGGCTCGTTCGAGGTGCCGACTGTTTCCTGGTACGTCCATGAGCGCATCGATATTATCGACGCCGTCCGTAAGCGTAACGGCAATGGTCAGCCGGTTCAGGTATCGCTTTTCGAGCGCCGGCAAGAAAATCCACCGCTACGCGAAGCCATTGACTTCTATCGCCTGCCCACGGCTGGTCGAATCGGATGATCGCTGGAGATTCACTTCTGGTCATGAACTCCTTGCTGGAAAAGAGGGAATGCTGTGGAACTGTGGGCGTGGTTTTGTGCGTTCTCCCCCTCCCTCATGCGGTCAACAGAATCGGCACGCCCTTGGTGATCATGATGGTGTGTTCGTAGTGGGCGGCAGGCATGCGGTCGGCCGTGCGCACCGTCCAACCGTCCGCATCTAGAAACTGACGACCGGTTCCGGCAGCGATGATGGGCTCTACGGTGATCACCAGGCCTTCGGTGAGCAAGGACTTGGCTCTGGGATCAGGATAGTTCGGCACTTGTGGTGACTCATGGATAGTCCGACCAATGCCATGTCCGCAAAGGTCTCGCACTACAGAAAAACCGTCGCGGCGGACTTCGCGCTCGACCACACGTCCTATCTCGAAGACGCGAAAACCTGCACGAGCGACGAGCATGGCTTTGGCGAACGCGCGTTCGGCGCATTCGAGGAGCCTTTGTCGTTCGGGAGAAATCGCGCCCACCGCCACAGTCGCAGCGGTGTCGGCCATGAAGCCATTCTTCTCGATGGTCACGTCAAGCTTGACCAAGTCACCGTCTGCGAGCATACGGTTCCCGGGAATCCCGTGGACCACCTCGTCATTCACGCTGATGCAGGAGCCTCCTGGAAAGCGGTACACCATGGCAGGAGCAGACTGCGCACCGTTCTCTCGCATCGCCTTGTTCCCGATGGCATCCAACTCGGCGGTAGTCACACCGGGCCGAACCGCCCGTTTCATTGACTCTAGTACCAGTCGCGCCACAACGCCGGCCGCCCGCATCCCGGCAAGTTCTTCCTCAGTCGCAATGGACATGGCATCTCCTGTTTAGCGAGCTCAGGCCAATTTGCCCATTCACCGTCGCCATCGCTCGACCCTAGCACTCAGTATCCCAGTATCCGAGTATGATATTCTCCGGCGGCTTCATCGTAAACGCGCTCGTGCCGATGCGCGGCTATCATCTCTCGTTGCCGTACGAGCGATACCAGTTTCCCGAGTCGTCGTGCCATTCGTAGGCGAAGCGCACTGCGATACGGTTATCGGTGAAGGCCCAAAGCTCTTTGATCAGGCGGTAGTCGAGTTCCTTCGCCTACTTGCGAGTGAGAAAAGGGATGATGTCTTGTCTTCCGTTCATAAACTCCGAGCGATTTCTCCAACGCGAATCAAGCGAGTATGCGAGGGCGACTTTTTCAGCATCGCGTGTATTCCAACCAACTTCGGCGAGACGCACCTTTTGGATCGGGGCCTCGCGCGTAAATGGAGGGAGCGGAGGTCTGGTCGACATGGTTTCTCCTTCGACCAACGGTGTTAATGATCTGTCGACGCGGTGCTTTGTTGCAATACAACCTTTAACGCGTCGTTCATATCGGTTACGACGAGGTATCTCTCAGACTGACTTGCGGAGCCACCAGTTTCGCGATGAGCGAGTGCTTTCAGGGGGCCGATAGCTTGGACGATTCCCGCTCCATCAGGATTGGTCTTCAGTACGGCCAGAGCTTCCAGTTTGCCGAAGGGCGCATGGTTAGACTCGGCGAGGTAAACCCGATATTGCGATTTTGGAGCGAGTCCTTCCGCCGCGATTTGTACGAGATCTAGGAGACCGAGCGAGTTCACTGCCACCGATGCTTGCGCGGTCGGTAGCACGATTCCGCCTGCTTCCAAGTGCAGGCGCGCCGTATTGGCGGCCTCCCCAAGGGGCACAAGGTTGTCCGTGCCGGCGCCAT
>Ga0181525_10004478_pt1 | contig 10723 bp, 8 predicted proteins | sample PEATcosm2014_Bin_48_FD_121100 | JGI IMG/M metagenome (GOLD analysis project Ga0181525, IMG submission 121100) | Peatland microbial communities from MTU Mesocosm Facility, Houghton, MI, USA - PEATcosm2014_Bin06_10_metaG | ecosystem: Environmental > Terrestrial > Soil > Wetlands > Peat | place...
GTAGCAGTATCATTTTTATCAAGAGACAAATCACATCGACAGTTTGCGGGAATTAAAACTCTCGACGGGATTAAAGCAAGAAACGTTTTTGAGTCAGTGTGAGATTTACTATCAACCCATCATGCATGCGAAAGATAAAACCATTTTTTGTATGGAAGCATTGTTGTACTGGCGGCATCCTGAATTAGGTTTGATTCATTCCGATGAATTATTTAATTACATCGAAAAACATGACAAGACGAATCTTGCTGCAGAATGGCTGATTAAAAATGCCTGTCAGCAATTCATGCGCTGGCAGAGTGTGGGGTTTTCACCGGCAATGCTGGGTTTGTCGCTTTCCATTCGGCAGCTTAAAAACACGCAATTTGTTTATCGTATCTCGCAAATCCTGCAAGGCTGCGATTTCAAACCAGAATGTCTGTTGTTATCCATGGAAGAGAAATTTTCCGAAACGGAATTTGCAGAAGTAGAAAAAGGTTTCAACATCCTGAAGTATCTGCATGTCAAACTGGCAGTGAATCATTTTGGGTCGGGATTATTTTCCATTCAGGATTTAAAGCAATACGCCGTGAATTATCTCAGGCTGGATGCCGCTATCATTTGCGATCTCGAGCAGAATGAAAAGACGATAGAGTTGATACGTTCGATTCATCTTCTCGCGCAGAGTTTATCCATGCAGCTCATTATTCAGGGTGTGGATACGGAAAAGCAGATGGAGATGCTGAGTGCGCTCGGCTGCGATCTTGTACAAGGGTATTTTGTCGGTATGCCGCTTCCTGAAAAGGAAGTGGTGACTTCGTGAGGCGCGTGATATAAATTTCGATAACCGCACAAAACAAAAGAGGCGTCCCCATGCGTAACATCACCCAATTTTTCCTCCTCCTATTTTTCCTCGCCCTCCCTTATTCCGCCCACGCCATCCTCAGTATGGAATTAACGCGCGGTGTTGCAGGCGCCATCCCCATGGCTGTTGTGCCCTTTGCAGGTCAGGGCGGCTTGCCGCAAAACCTCTCTGATATCGTGACGACAGACTTGACCAACAGCGGGCGCTTCAAGATCTACGATGCAAATGCCCTGAAGCAGTTTCCGAACGAGGCTGCTAAAGTATCAGCCAGTTATTTCCGAAGCCTCGGCACCGATAATGTGGTGGTGGGTGATGTGAGCTCCTTAGGCGGCGGCCGGTATCAGGTGAGTGTTCAACTGCTGGATATCTTTCGCGGAAGCGGTCCGGCCAATATGTTGCTGGATAAAAAATTCACGGTATCTGATCGTGAACTGAGAGCCATTGCGCATCGAATCAGCGATCTGATTTACGAAAAAATGACGAATACGCGCGGCATTTTCTCCACCAGAATGGCCTACGTACTCGTGCAGAAATCCCCTGCAGCGCCCACGCAGTACGTGCTTGAAATCTCAGATCAGGATGGTTACAACCCAAGACCCATCCTGCATTCCTTTGAACCCATCATGTCGCCTGCCTGGTCGCCAAACGGCAGGGAAATTGCCTATGTTTCATTTGAAAAAAAGCTCTCAGGGATTTACGTGCATGATATTGCAAGCGGCGGCAGGCGCCTCATCAGTTCAGCGCCAGGCATTAACGGCGCACCGGCTTTTTCACCTGACGGCAGAAAGCTGGCCATTGTGTTATCCAAAAGCGGTTCACCCAATATTTACGTCATGGATATTGCAAGCGGTGCGTTGACTCAGGTGACGCATGATTTTTACATCAATACTGAACCGGCTTTCTCACCTGACGGCCGAGCCTTGTTATTTACTTCCAATCGCAGCGGCGGCCCGCAGATTTATCAGGCGGATCTGCGTACCGGTGCAGTTTCCCGTATTTCCTACGACGGCGACTACAATGCGCGGGCAGCTTATACGCGTGACGGCAAATATGTTTCCATGATTCATCGTGTGGGCAGTAATTATAATATTGCGCTTCTCGATCTCGATGCCGGAACCGTGCGTGTGCTGAATAAACTGGTGGGTGATAGTTCGTCCCCTAGTGTTGCACCCAATGGCAGCATGATTCTTTACGATACGATTTACAGCGGCCGCAATGTACTGGCTATGGTCTCAGCAGACGGCAGGGTGCAGCTGCGTTTGCCGGCAAGAAACGGTGATGCGCAAGATCCGGCCTGGTCGCCGTATTAATAAAAGGGGTCAAGTGCCAACACCGGACAACTTTTCCAGGAAAGTTGTCCGGTGTTGGCACTTGACCCCTTTCACTATCTTGCCAACGCATCATTTCAAGGTATACTTTTGCATTAACATCGTGTTTTGCTTTTAAGGGGCTATCAATGAACAAATGGGTCAAAACAATTTTAATTCTCAGCAGCGTTGCCGCACTTGCCGGCTGTTCACACAAAAAACCAAATAACTCTGCCATTGATGCTGCCAATGCATCCTACAGACATACTGCAGAAGCATCGGGTCTGGGCGATGAATCTGGCTACGGCGAAGAATCTGGCGGCAGACATCTTGCCTCGCAGCGTGTTTATTATTTTGATTACGATAGCAACGCAGTTCATGCGGCTGACAAACCCGCACTTGCAGCAAACGCACAATATCTCGCTAATCACCCCAATACGAAAGTGATGGTAGAAGGCCACACCGATCCACGCGGCAGCCGTGAATATAACGTGGGTCTCGGTGAGCGCCGTGCAAGAGCTATTGCTTCCGACTTTACCAGCAAGGGTGTAAAACCCTCCCAGCTTGCACTGGTTAGCTACGGTGCAGAAAAGCTGGCAGCGCAAGGACGTTCTGAAGCGGATTATCAGCAAGACCGCCGCGCGGTTCTTGTATACAAACAGCAGCAATAATCTATGCAAAAGACTCTCTCAGGGATAGTAAAAATAATTGGCGCAGCAGCATGCATCAGCATGACTGCGCCGGTGTTTGCTGAATCTGCGCCGGTTTACGATGCAGATGCCGTGCAGCAGGATGATAGCGCTGGCGATCAGGGACAGTATTTGCCGCCGCCTCCCGCACCAGAAGCGAGTGCAGCACAGGATGCAGGCAGCACTTTTGTGCCCGTGCAATCGAATGTTGCATCCGCAGCTCCAGCAACTTCACCGCAGTCTTTAAGCATGGATCAGCGTATGCAGCGTCTTGAGCAGCAGGTCAATAATATGCAAGGCAGCGATGCGGCTCAGCGTATTGATTCCCTGCAAGCCCAGGTCCAGGCTTTGCGCGGTCAGGTGGAATTACTGACCCATCAGCTTGAGCAGCTTGTTAAAAAACCGACGGCTGCCAATACGAATGCAGCAGACGGCACTGTGACAGCAGATAATTCGGATGCCAATAATCTGCCGGTTGCGACACCAACACTTGCAAAGACGGCTGATAACAAGCCTGTCAAACCTATCGTCATCAAGACATCGAAAAAACAAACCGTATCCAGTGAAAGCAACGGCCAGCCGAATATTGCAGAAGAGCAGCAGATTTATCAGACAGCGTACAACCTCATCAAGGCAAGACGTTACACCGAGGCAGTCACTGCACTGCAAGGCATGCTGAAAAAATATCCCTCAGGTCAATTTGCTTCAAACGCGCATTACTGGTTAGGCGAGTTATACGGTTTGATGGGCAAGAACGATCAGGCGCTGGATGAATTCCGGACGGTTGTCGATAATTATGCTGACAGTCCGCGTGTTTCAGATGCGCAATTAAAAGTCGGTTTGCTGCTGGCCTCGCAATTAAAATGGCCGGAAGCGAAATCAGCACTCAGGAGAGTCATCACCCAGTATCCAGGCTCGGCTTCCGCAAGGCTAGCGGCTGAACAGCTTAAGCAGATTAAAATCGCAGGCCATTAGTGGATCGTCTGCGCATTTCTGAAATTTTCTTTTCCCTGCAAGGTGAAACAAGGACAGTTGGACTCCCAACTGTCTTTGTGCGTTTAACCGGCTGTCCTTTGCGTTGTCAGTATTGTGATACGGCTTATGCCTTTCACGGCGGTCAGTTAAAAGAACTGGATGATATTCTTGCCGAAGTAAAAAAACACAAGGCGCATTATGTCACGGTCACAGGCGGTGAGCCTCTCGCACAAAAAGCCTGTTTTTCCCTGCTTTCCCGCTTATGTGATGAAGGTTACGAAGTCTCGCTTGAAACCAGCGGCGCCATGCCAATTGAAAATGTTGATCTGCGCGTGGTCAAGGTTGTAGATATTAAGACACCGGGCTCGCACGAAGTAGAAAAAAACCGCTGGGAAAATTTGCAGTATTTGTTGCCGCACGATCAGATCAAATTCGTTATTTGTGATGAAGCGGATTATCTTTGGGCGAGAGAGGTGCTTTCGCAGCATCAACTCTCGCAAAAATGTCAGGTGTTGTTTTCACCGAGTTATCAGCAGATGCATCCCGGCCAACTGGCTGACTGGATACTCCGCGATCACTTGCCTGTGCGCTTGCAGATACAGCTGCATAAATATTTGTGGGGTGATGTGGCCGGGCGGTAGGGTGAGGCATGAAGTGGAAAGCTGTCATGCTTACTCCGCAATGACTGCCTGCACTCCCCGAAAAAATCCCGTCTTCCCCGTTGAAATTTTCGTGGGATTCAGTATGATAAGCGGCTTCGTTACACAAGATTTACTTTCAAGTGGGGTCGTTAGCTCAGTCGGTAGAGCAGCAGGCTTTTAACCTGTTGGTCCTGCGTTCGAATCGCAGACGACCCACTGTCAATCGCAAGAATCAAACTGCTGCATCCTATGGCTTCCCCCTCTTTTTTCAAATACACTTCCCTCATTTTTTTATCCTGACAACGCACAAGGGGGAGTACATGCAACCAAGATCATTCATCGACGAAGTGACGCAGAAAGAAAAATCAGCGGAACGAGTAGACAATATTGTTTTTATAGATATTGATAGAGTTCTTTATCGCGGTGTTCAAAATGATGACGATATCTCGAGCAGGCAGTGCTTTGATGGCATCAACTCTGCGGAGCAAGAGAGATTGATCTGCGATCTTGATTCGATAAAAACGCATCCACACATAGTGGAAATGCAGCTAGATCCTGATGTGCTTCACGCGCTTCCGGTGAAGGCTGTTGCTGCAGCGATGAACTTTAACAAACAGGCGATAGCAAATCTCAGCGCCTTATTTAAAGAATATCAGGCGAAAGGTGTTATCTCTTCAAGCTGGCGCAGAGATGTGAAGATGAAGGAAAACCCAGCACTTGCGCTGAAACAAATCCGCGCAGTGTTTCAAATTGCCGGTTTTCCTGAATATGAATCCATTATTGGTTTTACCCCGATATTGTCGGAAGCAGCCTCATTCTTTGGTCCTTCGACATCTTTTCTGCAACGCGGAAATGAAATTGAAAGCTGGCTGCTGGACAATTGGCGCACAGTAAAATCCTACGCCATCCTGGATGATGAAGAATTCAATATCCCGGATTTTTTCCGCGGCAGATTTGTGCATTGCAAAACGGGGTATTTTGCAAGCGCATCCCATTTCAAGCAAGCCTGCGATATTTTGGCGAAACCAGTGGACGATCAGAATTGTCCGGCAAGATTAACGTGGAATGCTATTAAAAATAATTCAGTAGATTTTGATTATCCATACATGAATCTTGAGCGTATGACAACACTGAGATTGTTGTTTGGATATAGCAACAAGACCTTTCTTGAAGAATTATTTTCCATGCATGAAAAGCATGCTCACCCAACTCAGTTGGTGTTATGGAGCCTGGTTAAATATCACCCGGAAAACAGAGCCATGTTTATGGAGAAATTAATCAATCTTTTGCGTAGCCGCGAAATGAAATTGGAAATCTTGAATTTAAGTGACAATGGTCTTGAAAATATTGACGACTTGTTATCGGTGATTGATGGTAAAAGAGTTTGTGTAGAGAGATTTCTGCTTCATTCCAATCCTATTGAAATTAAGAATCAGGAAAAGTTGTCTTCCTGGATACGCACTTATCCTGTGCCGCTTAGATTGTTTATGAATATTTCTATGAGTGAGAATGTCGTGAAGGCTGTTATTGAAAATGAAAATATCATTCTTCATGCCGAGGAAAAATACTTGCCTGAGAACGAGAAGCTTAAGCAGAAATTATTTTCGCAAACAAGGCATGAGGGCTCTTTGGTCAGGAGTATGCAAAGGAGTACATGCGTCCAGCAGTGAGGGTGAGGGGTCAGGTGTCATCCTGACGGTTTATTTTTATACGGTGGGATTACACCATATCATTACCCACAAATATTGCGACGGAGAGTGTTCCTCTCTCTCTCCTCGCAAAATGCCCTGTATTTTTAAAGGTTGCCTGCAATAATAGCCTAGTATTTCTGAAGGAATTATTGCTGCGATTGCGTTATTTTTTTATAGTCACCTTTATCTGCCTGGCTTTTGAGTCGTTATCTCCAGCAGGTTTGTCTCGCATGTCTTTCATCTCTCCCTTTCTTTCTTGTTTTAATTTTTTGTAATCAATATTGCCTGTTCCGCCGAAGAAATGAGAGTGCTTGTATTCATCAGTATAAAGATGGGTCCTCGCTATTTTGAAATCCCTTTGCGCCGTATCAACATGTACCGCCTTGGTTGGCGCATGCAAAGTGATATCCCATTTGATGTTAGCGTTCGCCTTGATTTCATCGGCTAATTTTTTTAAGAGGGATGGCAGCAAATCTTCAGGATCAGCCTCAACTTTTGCCAGGAAGGGATAGCGCGTCTTGTCTTCCTTGTACTTGTGATGAGACTTGTCAAAACGTTCTGCTTCATCAATCAAACCCCGGATATAATCCAGTTTATTTGCATCTAATGGTTCTTTGTCACGAATGGTCAATAATCCCCAGTTTTGCTGTGCTTTCTTGAGAGGAGAAAATTTGATTTCCTTTCCGTCTTCCCAAAGGAGTTTCTCGCCAGAAATTCGTCCGGCAGGGAGATCACGGATTTTTTCCTTGAGCTGATTTTTATTTGCCGGATCGATCTTCAGCGAAAACAATTGATAAGCGGTTTCTGTCTTGTTGATGACGTACACACCATCCAGATTATTTTTCATACAAAATTCCAGACATTTTTTTTGAAATGCCTGATTATTTTGAGAGGCATTTAACGCAGTCATCAATCCATACTTAAGCTTTTCCTTCTCATCCATTTTTCTGGAAAAAGCATCCACCATTTCTTTCTCTGCTGCAGGTTGTTTTGCCTTGGCTGCATTACAGCCCAGCAAATGAATGTTTTTTATGGTTGGATGACTGGCACAAAGTGCTGCCATGCTTTTGTAATCAAACCCTGCCAGGCTTTCTATATCTTCATGGGCATGACCTATGAAAACAATGTCAAGATTCGTTTGATTGCCTGCCTGTTTTAAATCATCCAATAATGAAATTAAATTTTTTGTTGTTATAGACACAGCCGCTTTATTTTTCTTTTTATCAATATAAGTCAGTCTTGCATCTCGCACCTCAATCACGTCTATCTCAGAAGGATTGCTAACAACAACACAATTAACAGATTGTAAGAACTGTTTAATATCGCTGGTTAAATCAGGCTGCACAGGAAAATGCTGATGAGCAAGATAATTGTTAGCAAAAATAGTTGATATCGTCAACTGCTGGATAATGTGTTCTTTAAGCGTTTCGGGAATGAATTTCAATGCTTCGCTATCTTGCTGCATGGCTTCAAGGCACACTGCCTCCTTGCGCCTGGTTTCAGGAATGTATTCTAGCAAGTGCCAATCTTTTTTCACGGCGGCAAGACACCACTCGTCCTTGCACTTGTTTTCAGGAACAAGCTTCAATGCGCGCCAATCCTGCTGCACGGCAGCAAGGCATATCTCATCTGTGAGCTTGTCTTCAGGAACATACATCAGTGCTTGCCCATTCTGTTTTACGGCAGCAAGGCAAATCTCCTCCGTGCATATTTTGTCATCAAAAAAACCCAGCGCAAGTCCATCGAGTTTCACGATCGCAAGGCATAACTTTTCTGTTAATTTATCGTCAGGAATGTCCAGCAACGCGTGCGTGTTCTGATAAACGGCAGCAAGGCATATCTCATCCGTGAGCTTGTCTTCAGGAACAGACATCAGTGCTTGCCAATCCTGCTGCACGGCTGCCATGTATATTTTTTCTGTTCGCTGGCCTTCAGGAATATCAGGGAGTCCGATTCTACCGTTTGCTATTTCTTTTAAATATTCTTCCTCATTCATAAGGACAATCCTCAGTTTTGTGTTTTATTTTAGATATCTGTAATTATAGATTAGTCTGGTTTAATCAGAATATAACAAGTGAATCAGGGTCTTAAATCTAGGGGTCAGGTGTAATCCCACCGTAAAAAAAATATACGGTGGGATTACACCTGACCCCTATTTAAGATTCCCTTAAGCAGCGGATGGTATTTTTGCAGCCACTAACTAAAATCCATCGCAAAATAATAGCAATTCGGGGAATGTATACATGTTAACCAGAGAGCAGGAATGTCAAAAAGCACTGCAATCATTACTAGCGACAATGCAGGCGCGCAGTGAAGATGCTGACAAAATTCAAATTCTGAGTGATGCGCTCAATGAGGGGTTGCGGATTGAGCCTGAGGATGCGCGTGCATTAGTGGGCGTTTCTAGCGCAGCAGTTATTGAATTTTTTCTGAATCATGAGTCGTGCACAGTCCAGCATCTGGTGAAAATCTTCAATGCCTGCTCGTATGAAAATAATAAAGATACGTTAAGCATATTGACGGCGTGCATGATGCATCCAAAATTTCCTGGCCATCGAAAAGAATATGTCGCTCTTGGTGGGAAATCGCTCGTTAAAATATATATAGAACTTATCAATCAGCATGGTGGTAAAGAAGGAGCTGGCTTCGCCTTTATCAAAACAATTTTTAAGAACCATCAAAAATTAGTGAGTTATTCTAGTTTGTTCTATTTTTTCCAAGAAATGAATACAAGATATGTAGATGATGCAGAACTAGAAGAGGTATTGTGGCTGATATGTCAGCATCCTGGTTATTGGTATGTGTCAGAGAGCAAGGTAAGTGATGTATCAATCTGCGATATAGATAAAAATTTTCTTGATAGATCGTCTCCTTTTCATCACGCGACATTCAGAGGTTTTAAGGATGTTTTTAATTATCACTATTTTCATAAAAATATTTTAGATGGATATAAAGTAGCAGCGGTGAGAGTTTTAAGTAAGCGGATTGATTGTATGAAATCAGGTCGTGATAGGCAGGCGCTTGGAAAAATATCTACTGATTTAATGATAGATGTTGCCGACCATTGGTTTAAATCAAATTATGAAAAACACATGTTCACGTTTTATCTGGTGATGATGTATGGAGAGAATCCTTTATTATTATTGCGGACGAAGGATGTGGTCTTCGCGATCATTAAAATGTGGATAGAGTCCGCAGCTGTAGAATTTTGTGTTGCTGCGATTAAGGAAGGGAGTTTTAAGCCGGCAATATACAAAAGCAATCCGATGGTCATGTTTCAGCGACCGCCTATTCCTCATGACTTGCTGATAATGCGTGTGGGGAGTGCAATAGACAGCTATCTAAGTCACCAGGATAGACCCACTGAAAAAGGAGGGCGGCGTGCAATGTCTTTAAGCATTCTTTTAGGCAACTCGCAAATATCATCAGAATGCAAGTTTCTCGCTATTTATTCTGTGCTGAATGAAGCCATCCCATTTGGACAGACATCAAGAATAAAAAATCACTTGCTTGCGGCTATTGGTGATTATCTCGAGTTGATAAAAACAGCGGCTGCAGATTATGCAAAAGAAAAAAATTTCAATCTGGAAAAATTAATGCAAAATCTTGTTTCCGTGTTTCTACAGATTGGCGGCGAAAATATGGGTGGGATTACAGAAGATAAATTGATAGAGAAAATTGGTAAGGGCGCTGAGATTAAGGTGTCGAATGGTAAGCGATTTTGGTAGTGGTGCAATACGAGGAATATAAACATGTTAACGAGAGAACAAGAAAAACTGAAAGAATTGCTAGAGGCAATGAAGGCGCGCAGTGAAGATGCTGACAAAATTCAAATTCTGAGTGATGCGCTCAATGAGGGGTTGCAGATTGAGCCTAAGGATGCGAGTGCATTGGCAAGCGTTTCCACTGTGCCTGTTATTGAATTTTTTCTGAATCATGAGTCGTGCACAGTCAAACATCTTATGTGGATTTTTAAACTCATCTGTCTGACGGCATGGGAGTATGATTTAAATGCTGTGATGACTTGCATGAAGCATGCAAAATTCCCTGCCAATAGAAAAGAATATGAGGCGCACGGAGGAATACCACTTTATCATATGTATGTGGCATTTATGAGGAAGCGTGATAATGATGCTGGTTTCGCACTTCTCAAATATATGCTTGAAAAGCATTCCAGTTTAATACTCTATCCTGAGCTTCCAGATATTCAGCAAGAACTATTGACGAGATATAAAGATAATGCTGAACAGGAAGCAGCATTGTTGCTGCTATGTCATCATCCTGATTATTGGGAGATAAATATTTTTGGTGAAGGTTTGACTTCCGATGACATTCATCATGAACTGTTTCCTTTTTTTGTGGCGGCAAGAAAGGGTTATAAGGATGTTTTTAATTATTTCTATTTTCACGAGGGTATGTCGGATGTAATTAAAATTCATGCATTGAAGCTTTCGGAAAAACACCCTCATTTAATGATGGATGCTGCATGCCACTGGTTTAAATCAAATTATGAAAAACACATGCTCACATTTTATATGGCGACGATGTGCGGCGAGAATTCGTTATTGTTACAGAC
>Ga0181525_10004486_pt1 | contig 10712 bp, 6 predicted proteins | sample PEATcosm2014_Bin_48_FD_121100 | JGI IMG/M metagenome (GOLD analysis project Ga0181525, IMG submission 121100) | Peatland microbial communities from MTU Mesocosm Facility, Houghton, MI, USA - PEATcosm2014_Bin06_10_metaG | ecosystem: Environmental > Terrestrial > Soil > Wetlands > Peat | place...
AGTATTTACTCCGGACGACGACACACCGGCTTCTCAGCCCGTGGCGGTCCTCAGCCACCGCGTCTGGCAAACAACCTATGGCAGCGATCCCACTGTAGTAGGTTCAACCTTCTTCGTGGAGGGCCGTCCGTTTACCGTGATTGGCGTCGCTCCCTCCGGATTTTTCGGCGAGACTTTGCGCGGCGACCCGCCCGACATCTGGATCCCCCTGCATCAGGAGCCGGTCATTAATGGCGACGGCGCACTCTTGAATCAGTCTATCTCCGCATGGTTGCGCGTGATCGGCCGCTTGCGCCCGGGAGCTTCCGTTGCCGGAATGTCCCCGCGCCTCACCGGAATCCTGCGTCAATGGATGCAATATGATTCCGGCTATCCCGCCAATTGGATGCCCGACGTGATTCGAATGCTCCCCAAGCAGTTCATCAACGTCGTCCCTGCCGGTGCCGGTGTTGCGGAAATGAAAGAAAACTACGGGCGCAGCCTGCAAATCCTTCTAGCCGTCTGTGGCCTGGTTCTGCTGATCGTGTGCGCCAATGTGGCCAACCTGCTGCTCGCTCGCGCGGTCACTCGTCGTGGACAAACCGCAATACGCCTGGCCTTGGGCGCCACGCGACGCGAAATTATCATGCAAGCTCTCACGGAAAGCGTTCTACTCGCCGTGGCTGGCGGCATTGCAGGACTTCTGGTCGCCATTGCAGCCGCGCGCCTGCTGCTTGCGCTTGCCTTCCACAGCGCGCATTTCCTTCCCATCAGCGCCGCGCCATCGCTCATCGTATTGGCGTTTGCTTTCGGCTTGGCGCTCATCACCGGAATCATTTTCGGAGCCGCTCCTGCATGGTTTGCGACTCTCACCAACCCCGCCGAAGCATTGCGCGGTTCGGGTCGCAGCACCGGGGATCATTCTTCTTTCGCCCGTACCGGTTTGCTGATCGTACAAGCCACTCTCTCGGTTGTCCTCGTCGCCGGTGCCACCATGCTCGCGCGCAGCTTGAACAAACTAGAGCACCAGGATTTCGGTTATCAACTCCAAGGCCGGGTCGTGGTGGAGCTGCACGATCCTCCTGCGAGTTATACGCTGCCCCAGCTAGAATCGCTTTACCGCCAGCTCGAAGAAAGCCTCAATCGTTTGCCCGGAGTGCAGGGCTCCGGCCTGGCGCTTTACAATCCCCTCACCAACAATTGGGGCGAGTTCGTTCTGGTATCAGGTCATCCCGCTCCCACCATGGACGACGAATCGGAGGCGGCGTGGGATCGCGTCAGCGCCAACTATCTGCAGAATTTCGGCATCCCGATTTTGCGCGGTCGCGCCTTCACCTCCGCCGACAACGAAACTACCGCCCCGGTGGCCATCGTCAACGAAGCCTTCGTCAAACGTTTCTTCAAGTCGGGCGAAGACCCGCTGGAGCAGCACTTCGGCCTGGACTTGCCTCAGAACGCGGCCACGTTCCGCATCATCGGCGTCGTGCGCGACGCAAAATTCGCCGGCTATGCCTTGGACAGGCCGGCGCGCCCGATGTTCTACGTCCCGCTCGCCCAGAATGTCAATTACACCGACAACGTGATGACCAGAGTCGAGCTGCGCTCTCACTTTGTCAGCGGAATCATGTTGGTGACCGATGTCCCCACCGGCGTCCTTGAGCCGCAGATCACCAAAACACTTGGCGACTTGGATCCCAATCTGACCATCATCAGCATCCGCACCATGCAGCAGGAAGTTGCTCTCTCGTTCGATCAGGAACGCGCCGTCGCCAGCCTCGCCAGCCTCTTCGGCATCGTAGCGCTGGTGCTCGCTGCAATCGGGCTCTATGGCGTCACCGCTTACACCGTCGCACAGCGCACCAACGAAATCGGCATTCGCATGGCCCTCGGCGCCGACCGCTCGAACGTCGTTCAACTTATCCTTCGCGGAGCGTTCAAGCGTGTCTTGATCGGCCTGCTCTTGGGCTTGCCGCTAGCCGTTGGCGCCGGCCGCTTGATCTCATCTCAGCTATACGGCATTTCCTCTTGGGACCCGCTTGCGCTGGCCGTGGCAGCTGGCGCGCTCGCTATCTGCTCCTTCTTCGCCACCATAATTCCCGCGAACCGCGCAGCCTCCATTTCCCCCATGACCGCCCTGAGAATCGAGTAGCGCGGCATCTACACGCTCTTTGCCGCTCTCAGCCGGGGATCGGAGGTTCTCGTCTGGAGTCTGCCTGCGTGCCAATAGTCTCTGGCCGCTCCACGCCGGTCAGCGCAATCGCCGTCAGTATCAACAAAATCGGATCGATCGGATGCCGGTATCGCAGCGAAGCATGCGTCACGTAATACACCAGCGGAACCACCACCACGAACACCGCAGCCGGAATCACATACCGACTTCGCGCTCGCCACAAGACAACAATGCCGATCACGCCGCCAATCGCCGTCAGCAAATTCAACGCAAAGATCCCTCGAATCCACCCCGAATCCGCATTCTCAAAATCCTCCACCGGACGAAACGACCCCACCCAAAAAGACATAAACCTCCATCTGGTGAGCCGCACCTCCAGCCGCTTATGCGTCCGCATGAACTCGCTCGCAAGCCTCCATTTCTCCTTCATGAACGCCGTCTCGCCCAGCTGCCCATATCGCCGCGCCTCGCCATACCGCGTCACCCGCGCATTGACGTTCGGCGACCGGTCGTCAAACACCTCATTGTTCCCAATCCACAGCTCGAATGGAAAGTTCGACCGCAGCGGAATGAATCTGTGGAACTCCGCGTAATTCCGCAAAGTCCACGGCACGCAGCACAAGATCGCAATTCCCAACGCGGTCGTTGGCCTAGCGATTCCCCCGCTCGCTCCGCTTTCGGCCACTTCGCGCACGTCGTTTCGCTCGCGGTAAACCGCCCAGCCCAACAAAAATGGCAGCGCCACGCCGAGCGCCGGATTCGTCAGCAAAGTAAAGCCCCACAAGAATCCGTACCCGCACCAATCGCGCATCCGTCGCGATTCTGCGAGCGCCGGCGTCGCCCACAGAATCGTCGCCGCCAGCAGCGCCGTCAGCGACGTATCCCAAATCCACTGAAAGGGAATCACGATCGCGTTCGGAAATACCGCCCACAACCACGCCGCCACGCTCGCCGCTCCGATCCCAGCGATTCGCCTCCCCGCGAAATAAATCGGAACGCAAGTCGCCGCCGAAAAAAGTATGTTCAACGCCGCCGCCGCATAAAATGCGTGCAGCGTAAACACTCCGAACACGCAAAAAATCCCCGCCACCATCAACGGATACACCGGCGCAAGCCACGCCGTCGCCCCCGTGTCGCTCCGCATCGGCGAGCTGTACCCCTTGCCCGTCGCCAGCGCCATCGCTATGTTCCCCGTCTCCCCCTCGAACGGCGCCGACGCCAGCGCCTCCGCCGGAATCTCGCGCACCTGCGCGTACGCATACCCCACGCGGCACACAATCCCCACCGCCACAATCACCCACAACGCCCCCGCCGCCGCAATGATCCTGCGCCTCTCCAACTTCACTCCTTTGCCTCAGCCTTCAACCTGCAATTCTCCCGTTCGGGCGCGGGAGCATGCGCGCTCTTTGCGTCCCGGATGCTCTTGCGGGGCTGTGCCCGCTGATACGTTGCCAACCACGAAAAGGAACCGCCCAGCCCACTGGCATTTGCGTCTTTCCTCTGTCAAATTCATCCCGCAAATTATCCCATTATGTGCCGGATTGAACAGACACCCCCACGCGATCGGTTCAAACTGAACTCCACTGATCCTGATCCCGAGGACCCGCATCAACTGGAGGCTACAATGTTTGGATATGGACTGGTCGGAACCCTACTGATTATCTGCTTGATCGTCTGGCTCGTACGCAGAGCTTAATGCAGAGAGTAGTGCGGCGCTCCTAGTCGTCACTCCTGCTTCAAGCTGTAAGTCCTTTCACGCGCTCTTGAGCATCTCCGTCCGAAACTTCGGCGCAAGCTTTTTGAGCTTGGCTCCGAGTTTCTCCTGCGCTTCTTTGTCCAACTTCGGCGCCGGCGAGGTGCGGCTCTTCACCGGGATGCCCATTTGCAAAAAGAAGTTCTCCATCCCGGCCGGAGAGCATATGCAAAGCAGGCGCGCCGGTTTGTTCGAACTGTTATGAAACTGATGCGGCGCATTCGACGGAACGTTCACCGTCACGCCCGCGCGCGCCACCGACTTCTTTCCGCGAAAAGTCACATCAACCTCGCCCTCCAGCAAAATGAACGTCTCCTCGAAATCGTGCCGATGCGGAGGCGGCCCGCCCCCCGGCGGAACGAGCATATCGATCAGGCAAAACCGCCCCTTCGTGTCCTTACCCGTCAGCAATATGGTGTAGGTGTCCCCCACAACTGCAATGTGAGCCAGCCCGCCATCCTTGTCATCCCGCGCCACCGCAAGCCCTCTCCGAAGATCATCCGCAGGTATTTTCACCCCCGGCCTTCCGTCAATCCCCGACTTCCTGCTCATCCTCTTTCTCCTTCTCGTTGTAGGTTTTTATTCGGCTGAACTTCTTCGTCCTCGAACCAGCAAGAAGCCCAGAGTGTACGACGAATGCCCGCTCCTTGCTCCCGCCTTTAATCTGTCATCTCGCTTGCTCGCACCTAGCAAAGTCGAATGCGCCCCGATCCCGCCGCACCGGGCGACGCCGCTTTTTGGCCTCGCCGCTTCTGCTCTTGCTTTGCCCAAAATCAGGAACTGAGTCCACCCCACCGCCTTCGATTGTTGAACTCTAGAGTAATCAAAGGTATGGTTAGATTCTAGTCATCGGATTGGCGGCGAACTAATAACCGGCCTGGAGCTCCCCTCGTGTCTTCTGGGTGTCCGGCGAGCAGGAGAAATCTCCCAATGAGAAATCGGTCCGCGCGCCGGGTCGTAGCCCTGATGTATTCCTTGGTGTTCTTGGCGCTGGCTGGTATCGCCTCCGCCCAAAGCAAGTCAGACACTCCTTTCCAGAACGCGACGACCGCCGGGCCGCCCATTGTAGTTGTGGACGCGGTGAAGATCGAAGGCGGAGCGGAGATTAGTCTCGATGAGAAAGCCTCAATTGCGAATAAGTTGCAGGGCGAAACTGCTCACTCCGACTGGCTGGCTAGGCTGAAAGCAAACGCGGCGCGGCAACTCCAGAACGATGGATTTCTCGACGCCACTGCCACCGCAAAAGTAGAGCCCATCCGGCTTCTTGATGGCAAAGAGCATGTCACCGTTCTACTTGCTCTCACCGCAGGCCCACGGTATTCCATTCAAACTGTTTACTGGGCGGGTTCGTCCGTCTTTTCTACCGCGCAACTGGAGAATATTGGTCTGCTTCGAGTCGGAGATGTGTTCAGGACCTCCATTCTCCGCGACTCCGAGTCACTGCTACGCCAGGCATTCGCAACTCGCGGCTATAACCAGACGCTTGTGGCACTGCAGCTTCAGAAGCATCCTGAAGCTGGAAAGGTAGCCATATGTGTCGATATAACCGAAGGCCCGAAGTCCGCCGAAGGCAAGCCATTGCAGTGCAAGCAATACTCCGCTCAAGATATTCTAAACACTCCCTTCGTTCCGAGTCTGACCTACGACCCCGAGATCGACGGCCAGATGCAGATTGCACGCGCCCAATTAGAAGCCCAGCGCACCAACAAGAAACTACTTTTAATTGTTGGCGACAGTTCGTGCGGTTGGTGCCGTCTTCTCGACCAAACGTTCCAGAGAAATCCGGCCACCACTGCACTGCGAGACAAGATTTTTATTGCTGTGCACGTAGATGTGTCCGAAGACAACAGCAACGAATGCGCTTTACGGGCTTACCCTAAACTGACCGGTATCCCCTTCATTTATGTCTTGGATGCCGATGGGAAGCTCCTGGGTACTGAAGACATGACAGACTGGGAGTCGAGCGACGGTTACGACCGGCACCGAATAGAAGCGTTCCTACTGAAGTGGTGAATCTGCTCTTCCAGCCCCTTCCCAGGCTAGGCTAAAAGCTTCAAAAATCGCAGTTTCACATTTTGGCGATCACCCTTCCAGCCACCACCCCCAAGAGGCCCGCACTATGCTCACCGCCTTAGGCCCTTGCATCGTGTGTTAATCTTGAAATGGAGCTATGTGGAGCACAGAAAAGTTCGGCGCAGTAAGCGGTCGAAGGCAGGCGGTCGTCCTTCGTCCGCCCATTTTCCTCAATCCCAAGGGTGTTCACGGGCAAGGGAAGTTGCGTTTTCGGTTTGATGCAGGGCTGGTTTTGAGTGGTTTTTACGAAGAGTTTCGCCCATTTCTAACCGGTTCTGCCTCACAAACAGAAATCGACGTAACTCACTCAAAGCAAAGGACCGCCCCATTTCTAACCGGGGCCAGAACAGCGATTAAGCTTTTATCAAATTGGCCAAAGTTCTCTCCGGATTTCTTTCACGGACCACAGGTCGCGGTCCACGGATCGCGCCTTCCGCTAGCCACTAGCCACTCACTACTAGCCACTGTATTTCGCTATAATGCCCGCGAGGCGCGCAACCTAACCTAACGCCATGCCCACCCAAACCAAACCAAAGTCCTCCAAATTCGACGCCTCCAAATACCAAGGCCTCGATCGCGACACCCTAATCCGCATCTACCGCCTCATGTTTCTCTCTCGCCGCCTCGACGACCGCGAAATCCAGCTCAAGCGCCAAAATAAAATCTACTTCCAAATCAGCGGCGCAGGGCACGAAGCCGCTCTCGTCGCCGCCGGTCTCGTCCTGAAGCCAGCCTACGACTGGTTTTTCCCACACTACCGCGACCGCGCTCTGATGCTCGCGCTCGGCGTCACTCCCTACGACATGATGCTCGAAGGCGTCGGTGCGAAAGACGACCCTGCATCCGGCGGCCGTCAGATGCCCTCGCACTGGGGCAATCAGAAACTCAACGTCGTCTCCCGCTCTTCACCCACCGGTACGCAATTCCTTCATGCCGTCGGCTCCGCCGAAGCCTCGCTGTACTACAAAAAATTTCCGAAAGCTTTCGAGCAAGCTCGCAAAGCCCCGCTCGGCGAAACCGTCGAGTACAAGCCCGACGACGTGATGTACGTCTCATCCGGCGAAGGCACCACCAGCGAAGGCGAATTCTACGAAGCGCTGAATACCGCCAGTACCGAAAAGCTTCCTGTCCTGTTTCACATCGAAGACAACGGCTACGCCATCTCCGTTCCGGTGGAAGTCCAAACGCCCGGCGGCAGCATCTCCAAGCTCCTCGCGAATTATCCCGGCATGCATATCGAAGAATGCGACGGCACCGATCCGCTCGAAAGTTATGCGGCCATGAAACGCGCCGTCGAGCATTGCCGCGCGCGCAAGGGCCCCGCTCTCGTTCACTCGCACGTGATTCGCCCCTACTCGCACTCTCTTTCCGACGACGAAAAACTCTACCGCTGCGAGACCGAGCGCGAAGACGAATCCCGCCGCGACCCCCTCCCAAAGTTTGGCCTCTTCCTCGTCCGCGAAGGCATCCTCGAGGAAAGCGAGCTAAACAAATTGGAATCAGACGTCGAGCGCGAAGTTGGCGAAGCCACCGACCGCGCTCTCGCCGCCGAATTGCCCGCCCAGGACTCCATCTATCAATGGGTGTATTCGCCGGACGTTGACCCGTGCGGAAAAAAATTCGAAGCTGAGCCCAAACTTCAAGGCGAACCGAAGACGATGGTCGAAATGGTCTCCGCCACTCTACTCGACGAAATGCAAACCGACGAGCGCATCGTCGTCTTCGGCGAAGACGTCGCCGATTGCAGCCGCGAAGACAGTCTGTCCCTGGTGAAAGGGAAGGGCGGCGTATTCAAAGCCACCGCCGGTTTGCAGCGCAAGTTCGGCTCGAAGCGAGTTTTTAATTCGCCTCTCGCCGAAGCAAACATCGTCGGCCGCTCTATCGGCATGGCTCTGCGCGGAATGAAGCCCGTGCCCGAAATTCAGTTCTTCGATTACATCTGGCCCGCTTACATGCAATTCCGCAACGAACTCGCCACCCTGCGCTGGCGCTCCGCGGGACATTTCAAAGCCCCTATCGTCGTGCGCGTAGCGATCGGCGGCTACCTCACAGGCGGCTCGATTTATCACAGCCAGAGCGGCGAAGTGATTTTCACCCACGTCCCCGGCCTGCGCGTCGTAATGCCCTCTACCGCTCTCGATGTTTGCGGCCTGCTTCGCACGGCGATTCGCTCCGACGATCCTGTGCTGTTTCTCGAGCACAAGCATCTCTATCGCCAGCCCTACAATCGCTCGGAATATCCCGGCGCGGATTTCACCATCCCGTTCGGCAAAGCCCGCGTAGTTCGCGAAGGCACCGACGTCAGCATCATCACCTACGGCGCCGTGGTCCATCGAGCCGAAGTTGCCGCCGCGGAGTTATCTCGCGCTGGAATTTCCGTCGAGATACTCGACCTGCGCTCGCTCAGCCCCTACGATTGGGAAGCCATCGCCACCACAGTCCGCAAAACCAGCCGCGTAATCGTGGCCTACGAAGACACTTTGTCCTGGGGCTACGGCGCGGAAATCGCCGCACGCATCGCCGACGAACTGTTCGAAGACCTCGACGCCCCCATCCGCCGCGTCGCCGCCACCGACACCTTCTGCGCCTACCAGCCCAAACTCGAAGACGCCATCCTCCCCCAAACCGAAGACATAGTCCGCGCCGTCCGCGCCCTGGCCGCCTTCTAATGCGATCAGTCCGAATGACCGAGGAAACTTTTTACGTGGTAGGATCGTATCTAACTACAGGAACCCGCGCGAGCATGGCCGTCGTGCGCCGCGCAGGAGGCAAAAATGACTTGTAACCACTGCAAGAGAGATCTCGCCGAGCACTCGAATTTCTGCTACTACTGCGGAGCCCCTCAACAAGCAGCGCCACCGGCGCCGACCGTTCAAAAGCGCCTGATGCGCTCGTCCGTCGATGTCAAAATAGCCGGCGTCTGCGGCGGCATCGCTGAATACATGGAAGTGGACCCGACTATCGTACGTCTGGTCTGGGTGCTCGTCTCGTTCTTCACCGGCGTCGTCCCGGGTATAATCGCCTACATCGTCGCATGGGTAGTAATGCCGCAAGCATCGCTGCCGGTGCCGGCTACAGTGATCGTGACGCCTCCGCCGGGGACAGCGCCGAACTTCACCCAACCCGCGTAACCTCGACGAGCCGGTCAGCAGCCGCGAGCGCTTACTCCCGCTTGTCTCTACCTTTCGGCTTCTTCGAGAAATTTCGCTGCTTGGCGAAAATGGCCTGGTCCAGCGAAATCAAGCCGGCGCCGACCGCCGCCAGCGCGAACGACCCCACCATCATCGCCAGCGGAAATTCGTAATTGTGCACCGTCATCGGATTCGCCAGAATTCCGTGCACCTTCACCAGCGCGACCACCATCTCCATCGCCAGCAGCAACCCCGCGATGCGCGTGAACAGCCCCACGATGAGCAAGATCCCGCCAAACAATTCCAGCACCCCGGAGATGTAAGCAAAGTACCCCGGAAATCCCAGGTGCACGAAAGCTTCAACCGTGTGCTGCGTCTGAGTAGACAGCTTGGGGTACCCATGCGAGATAAAAATGACGCCAAGCCCCACCCGCAACAGCAGCAAAGCGAGCGGCTTCAGTTTCTCCAGACCTTCCATTCGTAATCTCCTGGCATCCAACCACGCGAGCCGCTGAATTGTCGGCTCTTAGCGATGAACGATACGGCCCAACCTCAAGCGCCCCGCATTGTATCAGACGAGCCAAATCGTTCTGAAGCTGGGGCGGCTGGAAACCTCCCCAACCCCAAGCAGGAGGCGCGCCATCGTTAGTGTAAAATCCAGTGTCATCTCGGAGGTTCGTGAGAATGAAGTTGGAGACCCGTACTGATGCGTAAAGTTTTGCTGGGCTTGCTGGTCCTGCTGATTTTAGGCACAGGTGCGTATCTTCGATTTCGTCATCCGAAAGCGCCGATAGAAGTGGGTTATGCGGGCGATCGCCAGGTGATCGTGTGGAGCACCTCCGCGCAAGTACGCGAGGTGGTGACGACGGTGAGCTTTGGCGAAAAACTAGACGTACTTCAGCGTTTTCAAGATCAAGTAAAAGTGCGCACCGCGAAAGGAATCACCGGCTGGATTGCGGAACGCGAGTTGCTTTCGGCGGATGTATGGGAGAAGGCCAAGGACTTGGACAAACGGGCCGCAGGGATGCCGATTGAAGCGCGCGGCCACACCAAAGTCCTCAGCAATCTCCACATCGAACCGGGACGCGATTCGCTGCGCCTCCGCCAGCTGAATAAAAACACTCCGCTGGATGTGCTCGCAAGGCAACCGGTAGCCGCTCCGGCGGTTCGCGGAGCGAGCGCCGAGGAAGATCCTGGAACAGCCTTGCCCGGCAAGAAGGAAGATTGGTGGCTGGTGATAGCGCACAATAGCGGTCAAACCACCATGGCGGGTTGGATGGTGGGGCGATTTATCGATCTCGATGTTCCCGAGCCGCTGCCGGATTATGCTAGTTCGGCGGGAATGCGCATCGTAGGGTGGTTCGAATTAAATCGCGTTGCGGATGCATCCCCGAACGCAAAGCCGCAGTATCTTCTAGTAGGAACGCACGGAGCCGAAGGGCAGCCCTGCGATTTTTCACTGCTACGCGTGTACACATGGGGCCAGAAGAAGGAACGATACGAAACGGCGTTTGTGGAAAGCGATGTGTGCGGCAAACTGCCCGTTAAAATAACCAAAGCCTCCGCACCCGGCGGCGAAGTGAGATTCGAGTTTCAGAATCTGAGC
>Ga0181525_10004487_pt1 | contig 10707 bp, 9 predicted proteins | sample PEATcosm2014_Bin_48_FD_121100 | JGI IMG/M metagenome (GOLD analysis project Ga0181525, IMG submission 121100) | Peatland microbial communities from MTU Mesocosm Facility, Houghton, MI, USA - PEATcosm2014_Bin06_10_metaG | ecosystem: Environmental > Terrestrial > Soil > Wetlands > Peat | place...
CCTTGTCCGGCTTTCCGGGAACGCTCGTGGCGGCTCCCGACGGCGCGACAGCCTATGCCGTGCAAAACGTCGCGAACAGCGTAACCGCGATCGATTTGCGCCGCCGCCGTCTGCGTTCAACGCGCGTGGTCGGTTTTTCACCGCTTGGCGCGGCGCTCGAATTGCGCGACGGACAACCGAGTCAACTGCTCGTATGCAACGCCGGTTTAATGCGCTACGCACCGCTGGCGAGCCCGGCTTTGGTGCCGCTGTTCGGAACGCCGCCGCCGAATATGGACGCCGCGTCCTCGCTCGATACGCTTGCACTCGACGGCAGCGCGAATCTCGCGACGCCCTCGCCTGCCCTCGACGCCACATTGCGCATGGATCGTCAGCCCGACGGCATCCGCATTATCGGTGGTGCGCATCCAAATGCAGTTGCGCTCTCGCCGGACGGCGCGTACGCATACGTCACGATGGCGAACGTCGATCGCATCGCCGTCGTTTCGCTGCTCGGTGTTCCGCGCGTTGTTACCGGAATCGATTTGCGCCTGTTTCCGAAGGGAACGTTCGGCACGCAGCCGACCGCGCTTGCGACCTCGCACGATGGAAAGCGCTTGTACGTCGCACTTTCGGGTCTCGACGCAGTCGCCGTGCTCGACGCAACGCGCCCGCTCGGGTTACGCCGCCTCGGACTGATTCCAACCGGCGACTACCCGCTTGCGCTCGCGCTTTCGGATGACGACCGCTCGCTCTACGTCGTAAACGCCAAGGGAGCGGGTCCCGACGGAACCGAGATTCCCTCGACGCTCCAGCGCGTCGATCTCTCCGAACAAAATCTCGTCAGAGATACGTATACTGCGCTGGGCTCGACGCGCATCTCGCGCGCTGCGCAGGCGAACAGCGTCATCTCGCCGCTCGGAAGCGGCCGCGCGAGCGACCGCATCAAGCACGTCGTGCTGGTCCTCGAAGAAGACAAGACGTTCGATTCGGTGCTCGGCGATTTGGTCGACGCTTCCGGCCGGGTGCATGGAAACGGCGATGCGTCACTGACCGCGTTCGGTATGAACGTGACGCCCAATCTGCATCTCTTGGCTCGCACGTATGGGCTCGCCGATAATTTCTACGCCGACGCACGCACGATGGTTCTCGGGCACGAATATGCGCTCGGCGGAATCGCGAGCGATTACGCGCAGCGGCGTAGTCTGGAAGGCGCGCTCTCGCGCGAAGATCCGGAAGATTATTCCCGCTACGGGTACATTTTCAATATGCTTGCGCTGCACCGGATCGCGTATCGTGACTACGGCGACCTGTTGCTGTTGCGCGGATACGAGCCCGACAATGCCCCGGTCGATCTCTCGGATCGGTTTGCGCCGACGACCGGACTGGGGGGCACGTATTCGCTCGACGTGCCGGCACTCGCCGCGTTGCGCGGTCACGTCGACGAGCGTTATCCGGGTTGGAATTTGCGCGTTCGCGACGAGCGTCGCGCGCGCGAGTTCGTTCGTGACTTTGATGCGCTGGTGCAAGCGCATCACGCGCCGCGCTATTCGGTCGTGTGGCTCCCGGACGATCGCGGCGGCGTGGGAACGGACATTCCGTCCGTGCACGAGGAGGTTGCGGACGGCGATCGTGCACTCGGCGTGATCGTCTCGCACGTGACGCGCTCGCCCGCTTGGAAAGATACCGCGATTTTCGTGATGCCCGCGGACGCCGCGACCCAGCGCGATCACATCAGCGATCAACGTTCCTACGCGCTCGTGATCTCTCCGTATGCAAAGCGCGGCTTCGTCGGGCATCGCCACCTCTCGACCGTGAGCGTCCTCAAGACGGAAGAAGAGCTGCTTGGCTTGCCGCCGCTTTCGCTGGGCGATCTGCTCGCGACCGATATGTCCGACTTTTTCACGGACCGGCCGAACTTGACACCGTACACGGCAAGACCGGTCGAGAGCCAGACCGAATGAGCGGTCCGTGACCGAAAAAGACATCATCGCCGGGCCCTTCGTGCGCGCGGCAAATGCGGCGCTTCGCGACGCAATCCTCGTCGCTCCCAGTGCGGCGCTCGACCTGGTGACGCCGCTGTACGGTGAGCCCAGCCCGATTTTCGAGCGCGCCAAGGAGCAGCACGCGGTACTCGCTCGTACGCTACACGATTGCGGTGTTCGCATCCATCCGCTGGAAGCCGAAGACGAAAGCGGTCATGGGGTGTTCGTTGCCGATTGTGCGCTTGTGATTTCGAGCGGCGCGATTATCTTGCGTCCGCACCGCATCGACCGGCGGCGCGAGGTCGCGGTCGTCGAAGCGAAGCTGCGCGACCACGGAATTCCGATTCTCGGAAAAATCGAGGCGCCGGGACTGCTGGACGGTAGCGACGTCGTCATCGCCGGCAACACCGCGTACATCGGCGTGCCCGCACGGAAGCCGCGCAGCAATACGCTCGGACGAAGCCAGCTCTCGCAAGTGCTCGCGTCGGCGGGGATGCAGACCGCAGAGCTCCCGATGGATGACTCGATTCCGCGACTGAATGATGTGTTCGCATCGGCTGCCGAGGATCTCATCGTCGCCGCGACGGACTTCGTCGACACCTCGTCGCTGCGCGCGCGCGCGCAAGTCCTTGCAATTCCGCGCGGCGAGGAATACGGAGCATCGCTCTTATCGCTCGGCGGACGCCGGGTGCTCACAAACTTGCGATTCCGCTACGCGGTCCCAATGCTGCGTAAAGCAAAACTCGACGTCGTCGCGATCGATCTTTGGGAATTTGGGAAAGTTGGTGGCGGACCGCCGTCACTCGTGCTTCCCATCAAACGAGCCTAGAGGTAATTTGTGCCCGATGCCATCCAAATTGACGGACTCGTCAAGCGTTATGGTAATTTCACCGCCGTAGACGGCATCTCGCTCGCGGTCAAAGAGGGCGACTTTTTCGGGTTTCTCGGGCCGAACGGAGCGGGTAAGACGACCACGATCAACGCGATCGTCGGGTTGGCGGCGTTTCAATCCGGAACAATCCGCATCTTCGGGAACGACATCACACGTGACTGGCGCACCGCGCGTCCGCTGGTGGGCGTCTCTCCACAAGAGTTCAATTTCGACCGGTATCTGACGATTCGCGACGTGCTCTTATATCAGGCGGGATATTACGGCTTGCAAGGGCCTGCCGTTAAACGGCGCGCCGACATGCTGCTCGAACGATTCGGACTGAGCGGCAAAGCCAATCAATTCTATACGAAGCTTTCGGGCGGACAGAAACGGCGTCTCACGCTTGCGCGCGCGATGATCCACGAGCCGAAGCTGCTGATTCTCGACGAGCCCACGGCCGGCGTCGACGTCGAGCTGCGCATCGAGCTTTGGGAGCTCGTTCGCGAGCTCAACCGCGGCGGGACGACGATCTTCCTGACGACGCACTATCTCGAAGAAGCCGAAGCGCTGTGCCGGAACATCGCCATCATTGAAGGCGGCCGCGTCGTTGCGAGCGAGTCGTTGGCGACGCTCATCGGAGATCGTTCGCTGCAAGACGTGTTTTTGGATCTCATCAATCAAGAGCGTGCGGGAGCGCAGGTGCGATGACGTTCGCACCAGGTGCGTTCACCGTGCGCAACTACGTCGGGCTTTGGACGCTAATCAAACGCGAGATGAAGCGCATGTGGGTTGTGATCAATCAAGTCGTTTGGCCGCCGATAATTACCACCGTGCTCTACGTGTTCGTGTTCGGACTCGCGCTCGGGAGCCGCATCGGCATGACGCAAGGCGTCCCGTACGGGACGTTCTTGATTCCCGGCCTGATCATGTTGCAGGTGATCAACGAATCATACGGCGAGGCGTCGAGCAGCGTCTTTCAGGGCCGGTTTCTGAATCACGTTCAAGAGATGCTGATCGCTCCAATGTCGGCGCTGGAGATCGTCTTGGGGTTCGTGTTCGCGGGAATCGTCCGCGCGTTCTTAATCGCGGGCTTGATCACGGCGCTGGGCGTGCTGCTGGTACACGTTGGCCCAAGTAACTGGGGACTATACGTGCTCGTCGTAGCGCTGGTCGCCATACTCTTCTCGTCGATCGGGATCATCTTCGGTTTGATGGCCGAGAAGTTCGATCACATCGCCATCTTCACGACGTTCGTCATCACGCCGCTGGTCTTCGTCGGCGGCGTCTTTACTTCGAGCAAGTTTCTGCCGCCGCTGGTGCAGAAGCTTTCGCTGTTCAATCCAATGTTCTACATGATCGATGCGTTCCGGTTCTCGTTCACCGGCCGCAGCGACATCGAGCTCGGCCTTTCACTCCTGGTCGTCTTCGGACTGGCTTGCGCGGCGTTCGTCGCTGCCCTTACGATGACGGCGGTGGGCTACAAACTCCGTGCGTGAACCCTTGGAGGCTGCCATGCGTTCTAACCTAGACATGAAGCTGACGCGACTCTTTGCTGCCCTCGCCTTCGGCCTCGCGAGCGCCCTGCCGGCTGCCGCCGCCGAGCCCGCCCCGACGACGCCGGGTCTCACGCTTGGCGAACCCGCACCTGCCTTCGACCTGCCGGCCATCGACGGCAAGCGCGTCACCCTGGATGGTTTGCGCGGCAAAACGGTCGTGATCAACGTCTGGGCGACGTGGTGTCCGCCGTGCCAAGAAGAGACCGCGAATCTCATCAAGGCATACAATCAGGTAGCGAATAGCGATGTCGTGTTCATGGGCGTCGATTCGACGGAGGCCGCGCCGCTCGTGAAAGCGTTCGCAGCCGCGAAAGACATCAAGTTTCTGGAGACCGTCGACGCACAGCAGACGTTCGCAAAAGCGTATCACGTGAAGTATTTCCCGACGACCTACGTGATCGGTCCGGACGGCGTGCTGCGCATGGTGTACATCGACGTCGTCACGCCGAAGCTCGTCGCGCAGTTCGTAGCCGATGCGCAAGCCGGCCGGAATTCGCAACTGGCTTCGCCGATGCAAGAGAAGATCGATACGCTGCTCGCGCCTATGAAGTATTCGTTCGCGGGCGATGTCGCGCAGATAAGCGCAACCGTCGATCGATTCCAAAAGGCGGTCGCGCAAGTCGGCGAGATGATCGACAACTCGGATCCGGTCTCGGGAAATCCCATCGACGTTCCGCGCACTGAGGCCGAAGAAAACGTGCTGCGCACGCAAGCTATCACAGCCTTCAAACCACTCGCAACGACGAAAGCGCAGAAGATCACGCTCGATTTGCTCGAGGGTGACGCTGCCGAGTATCAAGCCGATCACAAGGCGGCGCTCGCAGCATACAATGCGGCGCATGCTCTGGATCCGAAAAACGAAGACGCGCTCGGCGGAATAGCATACGCCGCTTCCCAGCTTAAGGACAACGACGCAGCAATTCGCGCAGACGAGGAAATCGCGGCACTTGAGCCGGGCAGCGTTCCGAGTTTCGTCGATCTCGGCATTCGTTACGGCGCTGCCAAGCGATTCGCCGAAGCCCGGCGCGCATTCGATCGCGCGATCGCGCTGGGAACGACGAAGGCGAACGGACCGCGCGCGAAGACGACCGACATTCGTCTGCTTGCATGGGCGCATCTCTACTATGGCCGGACGGAAGCCAAGGCCGGGAACATTGAGGCAGCGCGCCGTCAATTTGCAGAAGCGACGCAGACCACGCTGCGCCTACCGAAGACGAACTCGCGCTATACGATCTATCTCGAACAAGCGCAAGAGGAGACCGTCGCGCTGGACATTCGCACGGCTTCGGGTACGTCTACGTCGACGGCGCTCTCGTTTGCACCCTGGACTGGCCCGCAGTTGCCCGGCAGCTCGCCCGACACGGCAAAATATCGTCTCGTCGTCACCGGCAAGCCGGGGCAGAGCGTTCGATTGCAAGCCAAGGATCTTCCGAAAGGTTGGATCGCCTCGTTCTGCACGGATCGCATCTGCGCGCCGTTGCAGGTCGCGACGACGCTGCCTGATTCAGGCGTGAAGGTGATCGAGTTTCAAGTCGTTCCGCCGAGCGCGAAAGACTTGGGGCACATACCCAGCGTCCGAGTGATCGTCACCGACGGAAAATCGTCGGCTTCGGCCCGGACGCTGGCCTTACGTTAGCTCTCGTCTACAGCTACATCGGAGCCGGCGTCGAGAGCGGCTTGCTCTTGTCGACGACGTAGATCGAAAGTATCTTGAGAGGTTTGTCCGCAAACGTGTTCTTCGCGTAATGCGGCACGCCGGCCGGATTCAGAAACGAATCGCCGGCTTTCAAGTGGTGCATTGGCTCGCCGGCGACAAAGAAGTCGCCCTCGCCTTCGACGACATAGCCGACTTCGATTCCAGGATGCGTGTGGCGCGCGACGGTCGCACCCGGCGCGATGATGTTGTACGACTGAATCGTCGTGTAGCCGTCCGGGAAGTTGACGTTCTGCAGCGTGTGGCGTTCGACGCCTGCCGTCGTCCCAGGCGGCGCCATCGGCGCGACCGGGGTCGGTGACGGTGCGCCGTACTGCGCGTATGCCGCGGATGCAAGCGCGCAAAACGCGATGAGTGCCACGAAAAAGATCGGTTTCTTCGGCATGGTTGCCCCCTCAAGCGACTAGTTGGCGCGACTATTGTCGGACCAGCAGGGGTTGACCTACCGGACCACGCTCTTGGCGCGGGCCATGCTGCAGCAGATCTTGAGGGCTTCGCGCAGGCCGTCGGCGCGCGCAATGCCCTGCCCGACAATGTCGTACGCCGTTCCGTGTCCGACCGTCGTGACGGGGACCGGCAAACCCGCGAGCACCGTAACGCCGCTTCCGAACTTGAGCAACTTCATCGCGATCTGTCCCTGATCGTGATACATGGTGACGACCGCATCGTAATCGCCGCGCATCGCTGCAACGAACACGGTGTCAGCGGGAAATGGACCGGCGGCGTTGATACCTTCGCGTTTGGCTTGCTCGATCGCGGGACCGATTTCCCGAATCTCCTCATCGCCGTAGGTGCCGCCGTCGCCGGCGTGGGGATTGAATCCCGCGACCGCAATGCGCGGCGCGGCGTTTCCGGCAGCGCGGAGCGTCTCGTTCGCAAGGACGATCGCGTCATGCACGCGCGCCTGCGTGATGAGACCGCCGACGTCGCGCATTGCGACGTGCGAGGTGACGCGCGACGTCCACAGATCCCCGAGCACGTTGAGCTCGCCGCAGTTACCACTGTACGCCATGCGCTCCATGATGAAATCGAGCTCGTCGCCTTGTTGCAATCCACCGAGGCGCATCGCGTTTTTGTTCAGCGGCGCAAAGACAATGCCGTCGATCTCGCCGCGCTTCGCGGCGTCGAGCATTGCTGAAAGCTGTTCGAGCACTTCGGCGCCGGCGCGTGCGCTAACTTTCCCGGTCCCGATCGGCTCTTGCGAAAATTTCGTCAGCTCGACGGTGCGGAATGATCCGGCAAACGGCGTCTTAGCGACGTTAGCGCCGAAAGCCAGTACCTGCGGGTCCCCGAAGACGGTAATGTCCGCTGCTTCGTAAATCGGTTGCTCCGCCAGTAGCGCCGCAACGATCTCCGGTCCGATACCGTTGCGATCGCCGACGCCGATGCCAATCCTAGGTTTCACGATATTCTAAAATCCATTGAAGAAGGGATTGTGCTGCTTTTCGAGCCCGATCGTGCTCGGCGGCCCGTGACCCGGCATGACGACCGTCTCTTCATCGAGCTTGAACAGTTTGGTCGAAACGTTTCGCAGGATGTCTTGGTAGCCGGTCTTCTCGCCGAACGCACCGCCGACGCTTCCTGCGAAGAGCGTGTCGCCTGTGAATACGGTTGATTTGAACAGATAGCACGACGATCCGTCGGTGTGACCGGGCGTGTGCAACATTCTAATCGCAGCTGCATCGCCGAACGGAATCTGCTCGCCGTCGCGAACGGGGATTGCTTTGCTTGCGAGCGCGCCGATTGCGTGCACGTCGGAGTTGTGCATCACGATCTGCGCGTCCGGGAACTGTTTGGCGATGTCCGCGGTGGCATCGCAATGATCGAGATGCTTGTGCGTGATCAGAATATATCGCAAAACGTATGGGCCCGCGGCGATGGCTTTACGCAAGTTGTTGGGATCGCCGGCCGGATCGACGAGCGCTGCGGTCTTGCCGTCCTCGAGGAAGAAGATGTAGCCGTTCGAGGGATGCGGATTTTGCGGATGATGCCGTACGTCGGACGGCATCGCAACATGCGGTTCCCAGCGCTGCGCAGCACTGTCGGCGAGCTTTCCGGGATCGAGCCGCAGAACGCGAGCGACTTCACGCGCCTGATCGTCGCTCGGCGCACCCTCGCCGCCGAACCACGCCTTCAGTTCTGCCTGTGGGAGGCCGGTACGCGACGCGAGCGTCGCAACGTCGACTCCGAGCCCTCGGCTTGCCTTGCGAACGATGTCAGAAAATTCGTCTTCGAGCATCAAAGGGGTCTCTGCGCAACCGGTGGCTCATCCCTCCTCGTTGAACCAAGCGAAGATGGAGAAACTCATCATCATTGGCTCCGGCCCCGCCGGTTTAACCGCCGCGATCTATGCGGCGCGCGCGAACTTGCAGCCACTTGTTTTTGCCGGCGCACAGTATGGCGGCCAGCTCATGCTGACGACTGAGGTCGAGAACTTTCCGGGATTTCCCGACGGCATCATGGGGCCCGAGCTAATGGAAAGCTTTCGCATGCAAGCGGAACGCTTCGGCGCGCGCTTGGAATTCGTCGACGTTACCGCTGTTGATCTCGGCTCACGTCCGTTCACCGTGCTCACCTCGGAAGGCGAGTTTCGTTCGCAAGCGTTGATCGTCGCGACCGGCGCCAGCGCACGATGGCTGGGCATTCCCGGCGAGGAGCGTTTGCGCGGCCGCGGCGTCTCGACGTGCGCGACCTGCGACGGCGCGTTCTTCAAGGAGAAGAAGATCGTCGTATGCGGTGGTGGTGATTCCGCGATGGAGGAAGCGCTCTTCCTGACGCGGTTCGGTTCGCAGGTAACGGTCATCCACCGGCGCGATGCGCTGCGCGCCAGTAAGATCATGGCCGAGCGCGCGCACAATCATGCCAAGATCGACTTCATTTGGAACACCGTCATCGAGGAAGTGCACGGTGATCCCGTGATGTCGGGTTTGCGCTTGCGCAATCTCATCACCGAAAAGAGCCATGATATCGCAGCCGACGCGCTGTTCATCGCAATCGGCCACGATCCGAATACGGGGATATTCCGCGGCCAACTCGAGCTCGATCGCGCAGGCTACATCGTTTCACCCGACGGTGTGCACACGAACGTCGAAGGCGTATTCGTCGGCGGCGACGTTTACGACATCAGATACAAGCAGGCGATCACCGCCGCCGGAATGGGATGCAAAGCATCGATGGAGGCAGAGCGTTTTCTGGAGATGCTCGAGTCGTCCGAAGCGGAGCAAAGCCTCTCAGCGTAATCTGCATCACAGCGGCCGACCTGCCCCTCGGCGTGGCTCGACTCGGCTTCGGGTAAATGTTGCAGCATGCGGAATCGAGCGGAGCAGCGTCATCAGCGACGCGACATCACCTGGAACATCGAAGCGATCCTGGTCGCGAGCGCGGTTTCGCGCACTGCTTACGTTCCGCCCGAAGCCGCCGTCGCGCGTCCTCGAATGTACGTCGCACAGGACGTTATCGAAGGCGAACTTGATGTGCTCGCGCTTCCCTCACCGCAGGAGTGAGCGTAACGCCGGCTCCAGCTCGGGATAACGAAAGCGATATCCACTTGCGAGCGAGCGCTCCGGCAGCACGCGCTGCCCTTCGGTAAGGATTGACGCGCCCTCACCAAAAATCGCTTTCAACGCAAATTCCGGAACCGGCAGTATCGCCGGACGGTGCAAAACAGAGGCGAGCGTGCGCGTGAATTCGGCGTTCGTCACCGGCTCGGGCGCGGTGGCGTTGATCGCTCCCGTCGTGCCGTCGATCGCGTGCAGATACGCGTCGATCAGATCCTCAATGTGAATCCACGACATCCACTGTTCGCCGCTCGCTAACTTGCCGCCGAGGCCGAATCGAAACGGCGGCAGCATCATCGGAAGCGCGCCGCCATCCGGGCCGAGGACGAGTCCGGTGCGCACGATTGCGACGCGTACCCCGAGCTCGGTTGCGCGATTTGCTTCCCGTTCCCAATCCTCGCAGACGCGCGCCAGAAAATCGCTTCCCGCCGGACTGAGCTCGACGAACGTCTCCGTGAGGCTCGTGCCGTAGTAGCCGATTGCCGAGGCCGAAACATAGGCGATCGGCTTACGTTCGAAATGCGCAACGCGATCGATTAACGCGCGCGTCAGCTCGACGCGCGAGCGGCGAATCTCCATTTTGCGCGCCGGAGTCCAACGCGCGGCAACGGGCGCGCCCGAGAGATTGACGATCGCATCGGCACGTGCGCAGGCGTGCGCGGCCGCGTCGATGTCGCGCAGCGAGGTGACGATGACGTCATCGCCGCGCGCGCGCAGCGCATCGACGAGATGGCGGCCGACAAACCCGGAGCCGCCGGCGATCGCGAGGCGCAGTCTCAGCTTCTGGCGAGCTCCTTCGCGTCGGCGCCGACGAGTGCTTCAACCTCGTCGATTTCCTTTGGAATGCCGGGCGTCAGATTTTCCGGCCCCTTGGCCGTGCAGAGGATGTCGTCTTCGATCCGCACGCCGATGCCTTTGAAACGCTCGGGGACGTTCAAGTCCATCTGCACGTACAGTCCGGGCTCGACCGTCATCACCATGCCGGGTTCGAGCGTGCGCCATTCGTCGGCGCGATCGCGATAGCGTCCGACGTCGTGCACGTCGA
>Ga0181525_10004488_pt1 | contig 10707 bp, 7 predicted proteins | sample PEATcosm2014_Bin_48_FD_121100 | JGI IMG/M metagenome (GOLD analysis project Ga0181525, IMG submission 121100) | Peatland microbial communities from MTU Mesocosm Facility, Houghton, MI, USA - PEATcosm2014_Bin06_10_metaG | ecosystem: Environmental > Terrestrial > Soil > Wetlands > Peat | place...
CTCGAGCGCATCTGCGCGTTCTTGCAGGACGTGGATTCGATTTATGACATCGTTTGGGCGCGTGATCCGCTGAATGGCAGAGTCATGACGTACGGCGATGTGCGCTTTGCCGATGAGCAGCAATTTTCGGTTTACAACTTTGAAGCGGCAGATGTAGAGATCGCGTGGCAGCACTTCAATTTGTGTGAGAGCGAATGTAGAGCATTGCTCAGTCAATACGCCGCCGTGGCGAAGTCTTCAAAGAAAGAGCGGGAGCGGTTTCCGATTCTTGCAGCGTACGATCTTTGCCTGAAATGCTCACATCTGTTCAACATTCTTGATGCACGAGGCGCGATTTCAGTCACAGAACGCGTTGGGGTTATTGCGCGAGTGCGTGCTCTGGCAGTCGGGATCGCTCGAGCCTACGTGGATCAACAGCGGGGCGACTCTCTTGCAGACTCGGAGCCTGAACCTGCCACAGCAAAGAAATCTAAAGATTCCGCGAAGTCAAAAGACAAACCTCAACTGACGCCGGTGGGCTCGTAATGGCTGACTTTCTCCTAGAAATCGGCTGCGAAGAAATCCCTGCACGCATGATTGACGCAGCCGAGGGTGAATTTCGTAAACACGTAGGAGACGTAATCGAACGGGGGCGTCTTGGTGGCGGACCGATTGAGAGCTTTTCAACGCCACGAAGGCTGACAGTAATCGCTAAAGGGATTCAATCGGAACAGCCGCATGAAATCGAGTTGTTAACCGGCCCTTCGGTAAGTGTTGCGTATAAAGACGGCCAACCAACCCCCGCCGCGCATGCCTTTGCCAAGAAAGCCGGAGTCGATGTGTCGCAATTGCAACGAAAAGCAACTGACAAGGGCGAATACCTTTACGCCGAAGTTACCAAGAAAGCGGGCAGAGCGGCTGATGTCCTGGGTGAAAATCTACCAAAGGCAATCAACTCCATCTACTGGCCGAAAAACATGTACTGGCGCAAGCCAAACGAAAAGTTCGTTCGGCCCGTGCGCTGGATGGTTGCCATGCTTGACGGGGAAGTGATTTCACTCGAATTTGACGGTGTCCGTGCCGGCAATCAATCGCGTGGGCATCGCATTCTCGCGGATCGCGCCGTTTCGATTCCCAGTGCCGATACATATGTCGCGGCCATGGCAGATGCGAAAGTTCTCAACCGCGAAGCCCGGGAATATCAAATACGCAAAGTGCTAGATGCTGCTACTCGGACGCTCTCTGGTGCACGCTGGCGCGAAGACAAAGAACTGCTCGACACAGTAGTGAACCTGACGGAATTTCCCTCGGCAATTCTGGGCAACTTTGAACGCGAGTTTCTTGCGTTGCCCGAAGAAGTCTTGGTCACGGTGATGCGTGACCATCAAAAATACTTTGCCGTTGAAGATTCGAGTGGCAAACTGCTGCCGCATTTTCTCGCCGTGCTCAACACGGATGGCGATGCGACCGGCGTGATTGGACACGGCCACGAACGTGTCCTTCGCGCGCGCTTCAACGATGCCCGCTTCTTCTGGCAGACTGACCAGAAGATTTCCTTGCTGGACCGCGTTCCGCTTTTGAAGAAGGTTACGTTCCAGAAAGACCTCGGCAGTTACTACGAAAAAACGATTCGCGTGCAGTGTGCCGCGAGTTGGCTGTCGGAGATCGTTCGCCAAAACGAAATCGCCATTCGTCCAGGCATTGTGCACAAAGCTGCCTACATGGCCAAGGCCGATCTCACAACGGAGTTGGTCAAGGAGTTCACCGAGTTGCAAGGCATTGTCGGCGGCCTGTACACACGCGCGCAGGAGATTGATTCATATCTGCCGGAAGCCACGCGCTTGGCGATTGGTGACGCGATTTACGACCACTACAAGCCGGAATCCATCGATGATTCATCCCCGCGGTCCATCGAAGGCGCAGTGCTCTCCATCGCGGACAAAGCCGACAGCATCGCTGGAATGTTCGCGCTCGGCCTCCAGCCGACCGGCTCAAAAGATCCTTTTGCCCTCCGTCGTCAAGCGAATGGGGTTGTTAAGGCCATTTCTGATTACAAACTGCCATTTCTTTTGTCGGATTTAATGCGCGACGCCCGCGCCCGATATCAGGAGTCGGATGCAGAAAAGAAATTTTCTGCCGATGACAAATTTAATGAGAGCACCAGAGCGTTCTTCCGCGAGCGGCTGGAGTTTTTCTTGCGCGACATTAAGGGATTTTCTTACGACGTGGTCAACGCGGTGCTGGCGGCAGGCGATGACGACGTCGTTGATGCGCTCCGGCGCGCAGAGGCAGTCAAGAATGTGGCGACGATGCCCGAATTCCAGGCAATTGGTGCAGCATGCAAGCGCATTCGCAATATTTTGCGGCAAGGCGTAGAGAAGGGAATCACGACCACGGAGAAGTTCCGCTTGAGGCCTGAATCGGCATCCGAGGAAAAAGCGTTGGCCACTTTTATGGAAAGCACCGTGCCGGAGGTCGAGACGTTGCGTGCCCAGAAGAAGTATTCCGACGCATTGCTCGCCCTTTCCGGCGCCCGCGGGCCCGTGGACGCCTTCTTCGACAAAGTTATGGTCATGGTGGAGGATGAAAAAGTCCGCGCCAACCGTCTCGCACTTTTGCAAACGCTACTCCAACAATTTTCGACCATCGCGGACTTTTCTGAAATTGTCGCGGATGGCAAGGAATCTTAAGCAAAAAGGACAAATGATGGCGACCGAAACCCTCCCTCAAATTGAAATCGGTAAACAAACTCAAATCAAGTACGTATATTCCTTTGGCGGCGGTAAAGCCGACGGCCACGGCAAAATGAAGGACGATCTCGGTGGCAAAGGTGCAGGCCTCGCCGAAATGACCAACGCAGGATTGCCTGTACCTCCCGGATTCACGATAGCGACCGAAGCATGCCGCGAGTACATGCGTCACGGCGGCGTTTCCAAAGAAGTCGACCGCCAGATGGAATCCGCCCTCAAGCAGCTGGAAAAATTGCAGGGGCAAACGCTCGGCCAGGGCGATAATCCGTTGCTGGTTAGCGTTCGTTCCGGGGCCAAATTTTCCATGCCCGGCATGATGGACACGATTTTGAATCTGGGATTAAACGACCAGAGCGTTGAAGCTCTCGCCCGACGCAGCAATAATCCCCGTTTCGCCTACGATTCTTATCGCCGCTTGATTCAGATGTTCGGCGCTGTCGTGCTTGAAATTCCGAAGCATGCGTTCGACGAAGCCTTCGATGCCAAGAAAAAGCAGAAGAAAGCAAAACTCGACACCGACCTGGATGCTAAAGCGCTGAAAGAAGTCATCGCCGAATATAAAAAAGTTGTCAGGAAGCATACGAAAGCCGACTTTCCGCAAGATCCACAACAGCAGCTCGTCATGGCCCGCGATGCCGTCTTCCGCTCATGGATGAACGATCGCGCCAAGCATTATCGCCGCATCAACAACATTTCTGAAGAATTGGGCACTGCCGTGAATGTGCAAGCCATGGTCTTCGGCAATTTGGGCGATACCAGCGGCACCGGCGTCGGCTTTACACGCAACCCGGCGACCGGAGAAAAAGAATTCTACGGCGAGTTCCTCATGAATGCGCAGGGCGAAGACGTGGTGGCCGGCATCCGCACGCCCGTTCCGATTCTTGAACTTCAAAAAGTCATGCCAGCGGTCTACCAGCAGCTCCGCGACATTACAACCCGTCTCGAAAAACACTATCGCGACATGCAGGATTTCGAGTTCACCATTCAGGAAGGCAAGCTCTACATGTTGCAAACGCGCAACGGCAAGCGTACAGGACGCGCCGCCGTTCGCGTAGCCATCCAAATGGTGGATGAAGGCCTTATCACCAAGGAAGAAGCAATCTTCCGCGTCGAACCGAACCAGCTTTACGACTTTCTGGTTCCTCGCCTTGATGAAAAGAGCGTAAAGGTTGAAGTGCTGGCGACCGGCTTGCCCGCCTCTCCTGGCGCCGCGGTCGGCCAAATCGTATTCACCGCCGATGAAGCCGTCGAAAAAGCCGGGCATGGTTCGAACAAGAATCCCGTCATTCTCGTGCGCGCGGAAACCACGCCCGAAGACATTCACGGCATGGAAGTCGCGGCTGGAATCCTCACTTCACGTGGGGGCATGACCAGCCACGCAGCTGTTGTCACGCGCGGAATGGGCAAATGCTGCGTAGCCGGTGCCGGCGACATTACGGTTAATGAAAAAACCCGGGAAATGCATGCCAAAGGCCAAGTATTCAAAGCTGGAGATTGGATCTCGCTCGATGGCACGACTGGTCGTGTCATTAAAGGACGCCTCAATACCGTCGCTGCGAAACCGGACGATCCAGAATTGGTAAAGATCATGAGTTGGTCGGAGCCCTTCCGTAAGCTCGGAGTTCGTGCGAATGCAGATATTCCCCGCGATGCCATTCAAGCGCGGGCATTCGGAGCTGAAGGCATCGGCCTCTGCCGCACCGAGCACATGTTCTTTGGAGAAAAGAAGCTTCCGCACATGCGGGCCATGATTCTCGCCAGTACGGAAAAAGACCGCCGTGCCGCGCTCAAGAAGCTCTTGCCGCTGCAGCGCGCGGACTTCATCGGCGTATTCAAGGCAATGGATGGTTTCCCTGTGACCATCCGCACCCTCGATCCTCCACTGCACGAATTCCTCCCGCGCCGCGAAGACTTGATGGTCGAGGTCGCCGTACTCGAAGCCACCAAGCCAAAATCACCAAAGCTGCCGGGCTTACGCAAACTCCTGCGGCGTGTGGAAGAACTTCACGAAATCAACCCCATGCTAGGCCATCGCGGCTGCCGCCTTGGGATTACCTATCCCGAAATTACTGAAATGCAGGCCCGCGCGATTTTTGAAGCAGCCGTGGCTGTAGCCAAAGAGGGTGTCAAAGTATTTCCCGAAGTAATGATTCCGCTGACCGCGACGCTTAAGGAAATGGCCAATCAGGCAGCCATCGTCAAACGTGTGGCCGAAGAAGTGTTCGCTGAAAAGGGAAAGAAAGTCGATTATTTGGTCGGTACCATGATAGAACTGCCCCGCGCGGCACTGGTCGCGGATGAGATTGCCCAGGAAGCCCAATTCTTCTCTTTCGGCACCAACGATCTCACCCAGACCACGTTCGGATTCTCGCGCGATGACGTCAACAAAATTCTGCCCACATATATCGCGGAAGGCATTCTTAAACAAGATCCCTTCGCTGTTCTCGATCGCGATGGCGTTGGCCAATTGGTAAGGATGGCCACCGAGCGCGGCCGTAAGACCAGGTCGACACTGAAGGTCGGCATCTGCGGCGAGCATGGCGGCGATCCGTCGTCCGTAGAGTTCTGCCATCAGATCGGGTTGAACTACGTTTCCTGCTCGCCGTTTCGTGTGTTGACCGCGAGATTGGCAGCGGCTCAGGCGGCAGCGGCGGAACAGTTGAAAGTCGAAGGCGGACGAACGAAGTAAGCGTCGCGATATTTACGCGGGGCGGACATCTCGTCCGCTCCGTTCTTATAGACGTGGCTTCAACGTTGCCCCAATCAGCGGCTCCAATCGTGGCCTCGGAAATTGTCGTGACTGATGATCGGCTGATGGGGCCTCCACGCGCGACAGCTTTCCGTCTTTGACTAAATGCTCATGCGCCTCGAGCCATTCGGGAACACTTACGTCGAACGTCTCCCAATGCGCGTATGCCGCCTCGTCGCACCATTTCGGTAGCCGTGGCATCACACTCGCATGGGTGCCTGATCCGCGAAACGCCTTCATCGCTTTCTCGTCTTCCCAAACCGTCAGCGTCCAATAAGTGCGATGGGCGTCAAGCAATAATCTTCCGCCAATAAATCCAGCAGAGCGCACGACCTGCCGCTGCATTAGATATGTATTCCACCAAATCAACGGAAGATGTCTAACCAATCGCATCCGCAGGCGGGTAACCGAAACGAACATGCCTCAATTCACTTTCTGCAATCGCGCAATCAACTTTTGCGCAAAATTATTCTCCGACTCCGACCACAACAACCTTCCATTTGCGCCAGACTTCTTCTCAATCGCATTTGTGAAATCTACCAGTTGTTGAACATTCGCGCGCACGTGCTCTTCGCCCTCGTGATTAAGCTGCACGCCCTCCTGCAAGAAGGATGAGTCTAACCCGAAGTCCACCTGGATATGCCCTTCCTGCTCCCAGGCGCCTTCGTCAAAATCGAGTGCGCGCGCAACAAATTTCACTGGAGAAGGTTTGTGCTGCCATTTTCCATCTTCCCCTTGCATCCAAATGTCCCACGCGCCGTCGAAGACATACGCGTAGTCCTCATGCAACAATTCCGACGCCGCCAGCACCGCGGCCTCCGGGCTAGCCGGAGGGCTGAATCGCCGCTCCAGCACTGTCGCTTCACTCCACGAAACCGGGTGCAACGCCACGTAACTCACTCCGGGGGCCTGCGCCGAAAAAGGGAATTGTCGCAGCACCGACAACATGCGCGGCAATATCTCTTCCACATCAAAATTCTGGTACCACAGACTCAAATATAGGGGATCTGCCATTCACGCTCCTGAACAACACTTAACCTTAAAGGACGTCAGAATATGATGTGGAAATTGCGGCGTGGGATTCAAGCCTGCACGGAAGAGCGCTGTTTAGGAAAAATAAGTTATACTTCTAAGTGATTCATTCCTTTCGCGTCCCCGTCGTCTAGCCCGGCCTAGGACACCGCCCTTTCACGGCGATAACACGGGTTCGAATCCCGTCGGGGACGCCAAATCTCTTCTGACACTTATTTACATCTCGGCGTCGCTTCATCCTAACGACGGACTACGAAGCAAATTGCCTAATCATTGTCCAAATATTCTTCCGGCACATCGTCCTCAGGAAGCTCGTGCGTGTGGACTTCGCGCTCATCGTGGTTGTCCGCATCCTCGACGCCGCTGACCACTCCGGCTTCGAAAGAATTGCCCTCTTCGAGCAGTTCATCGACACTTTCCGAATCAGCGCTTTCGCGGTCCGACAATCCCTGCAAATCTCCCGCTTCCACCTCAGTGGGTATCAGCGGCGCGCTAAACGGATACGTCGAATCATCCTGTCGGCGCCCGCTTGCTCTGCGGGTGCTGCGCCTGCGCGCCGAACCGGCGGCGGTTTTGCTCCGTAAAGATTTTTTCTTTGCCGTCGGTCGGCTTTTCGACGCTTTCTTCTTCGCCGGCTTGCGGACCGGTTTCGCGACTTTCTTCTTTGCCGGCTTGTTCAGCCGATTGGCGGATTTTCTGGCTTTTTTCTTGATACTCTTCTTTTTGCTGGCCATGGCCGCAGTCTAGCACTACCCGCCACCTTGGAAATCACAAAATTTCCGCCCGGTTCCTGCCGTTCCCTGGAAGTCATCGACCTCGGCGTGCCGCTGCTTTCCATGCACTCGCCCTTTGAGATGTCTTCAAAAGTGGATGACTGGGAGTTTTACCGGCTGATCTCGGCCTTCTACGTGCAAGAGCTACTGCGGATCAGCTTCGAGCAGAAGATGCTTGGAAAAAGCAGCGGACAAATGTGCCGTCGGGCCGTGGACGACACCGTAATCTTTTCCATTCACGTAATCGGTCACGTGATAGGTTCGGTCGTCCAGGCCGCGTAATTCCAGCTGGCCCTTCCAGGTCTTCGCGTAGAAGGCATAAAACATTGAGTTATCTTTGCGGATGGCATGGGCCTCGGGCACGTCAAATCCAATATCGTAGAGCGATCCCAAGTATTGCCCGCGCGAAATCATTTTTTCCTTATAAAGCTGTACCCACTTGGTGAACTCTTTTTCCCGCGCCGGAGTTAAATCGTCTTTCCCATGTTTCGTAACCAGCGACGGCAAAACAAACTCCGTCCCAACCACTCCCCCCACTCCCAGCGTGGATGCAAAATCATCCCCGCCATCGCTCAGCTCGACGTGATCGCCGAAATAGGGAATATCATCGCCCATCAGGCCCTTAAGCGTCTTCCCCTTCGACCGCACCTGAAATGAACTTTCCGGGTCTGACGCTACCGACATGTTGAAATGCGGCATGGTAAAGAATGAATACGCCGTACCGCAAGGACAAAACTCCACCAGCGCCCCCGGCTTTACTCGTTGCGCGGTGTCGTAGATCGAGTTAAAGAAATCGGGCAGCGCCTCGACGGATTCTTCCGGCCGCTTATGATGGTGCGCCGGGTTGTAACACTCCGGGACGTCATTCATGTGTTGCCCATCCAGCTTCAACCCATCGAACCCCCAATCCACAAGAATCTTGCGCACGATCGCTTCCTGATTTTCCACGACATCCTGATCTGCCGGGCATAAGTAATCTGTGTTCCACCATGAAATCTTGCGTCGCGAGCCGTCTTTATTCTCAAGCGCCAGTTCCGGATGTTCCTCCAGCAGTTTGGACTTCGGTGACGCCATTAGCGGCGACCACCACAGTTGAGCCTTGAACCCCTCCGCGTGAATCTTGTCCACCAGCGCTTTCATGTCGGCGTCGCCATGAGGGAACTTCTTCGGGTCCACCTGCCAATCGCCGTAATCATTCTGCCAGCCATCGTCGAGCGTGACCCAGCTGAATCCCATCTTCTTCGCCGTCGGCAGCGTGTCATACACCTGCTTCAGTTGTACCGTGCGTCCATAGCCCCACGCGCACCAGATCGCGCCGAATGCCCCCTCCGGCGGCGACGCCATCTGGAATCCCTGCTTCGCCATCAATCTCCGGTACGTGACCAGCGTCGCAAAATAATCGTCTTGATGGACGTTCACGAATGTACGAAAGGTATGCAGCGTCTCGCCGGTGTCTAGTGTCCGAGCATGCTTGTAAGTCACCGCAAGGTTTGCATGAGCGGCATCCGGCATTGAAACCGGCAACGACACAAGTCGCGGCCCCGGCTCAATATGTCCTATGCCAATGCCAACATCCCTTCGCCAAACATCGATAATCGGCGTTCCTCCGCCGTAGTCGCTCGCGTTCATGCCGAGATAATTCTGCTGCGTGAAGCCCGCTTTCAATGGCAGCACCCAATTAGGACGCTTCTCATACGACCCACTCTGGTATGACCAGAATGCAGGCGGTGGCGCTCCGTGCTCCGCATAAATCGTGTAGGCATTGTTTGTCCAGCGCAGGAGGTCAATTTTTGCCGCGCCCGTATTTGTATAGCTGACATCAAACGCCGCTAGCGTCGGGAAGTCGTCATAAATCGTGACCGCGACGGTCTTTTGCAAACCATCATTCTGGCCCGTCAGCGTGAGTTTTTCGCCACTTCCAAACCCATCACTGACGCGTTCACTCTTCTGCGATGCCAGCGGAAAATTCGCCCATGACTTGCCGAGCCCGGAGACCGTCTCCGACTCAGAAAATGGCCCTAGCGGAATCTCTTGGCCACTGAACTTTGCCACGATCCGTGAGCGCAACCTGGAGTCGAATTCAATTCTCAGGTTCTGGCTCTCGATCTTTGCCACAAATCGCGCCGGCGCCTTGGCTTGGCTAGCGACCGATTCACCTTGCGCCAATGGCAGGACCGCGATTGCCCTGGCCACCAGGGAAACGAATGTAAGTGACACCCAAAGAAAACGCATCGCCTTCGTGATCATGGCTTTCCCATCCGCTCCCGCAAGAACTGCTCGCGATGCTCACGCTCGCGGAATGCCTCCGTCCCTCCCGCTCGCGTCACAGACAACGCGCCTGTCAAGTTTCCAAACCGCAAGCAAGTTGCCAGATCCGCCCCCTTTACATACTGATGCAGAAATCCAGCATTGAAGCTGTCGCCCGCGCCTACGGCATCGACCGCGTCCACCTTCAGCGCCGGGCTGTGAAGCGTTTCATGTCCTCGTCGTGCAATCGCACCCGTAGTGCCTGCTTTGACCACAACCAACGGCACCATCTCTGCCAGCCGGGTCACGGCGTTTTCCAGGTTTGTCTGGCCCGTAATGCGCATAGCCTCGCGCTCATTGGGCAAGAAAATGTCCACGTGCTTAAGCGCGTCGCGAATTCCCCCGTCCCAGCGGTCCTCGGGATCGTCATTGCAATCCAGAGAAATGCTCAATCCCTTCGCCTTCAGCCGCCGCAATAACTCCGGCACATCCCGCTGCAAGCCGCGCTGCAAATAATACGAAGAAAGGTGAAAATGCTTCGCCGACGAAAGATATTCGATATCAAGATCTGCCAGCTTGAGCGCAAAAATCGTCCCCGCGTACGTCAAAATCGTCCGCGATCCGTTACCCTGCAAAATTACCGACAGCCCTGTCTGCTCTGCTGCATCGCGCCGCACCTGCGAGACGTCCACGCCGCTTCGCGTCAGCATGGCCAGCGCGGTTTCTCCCATCGAATCGCTCCCGATGCAGGAGGCAAATCCGACCCTGCTGCCCAGCGCCGCGAGGTTATGTGCCACAATCGCCGACGAGCCGCCCAGCGTCAGCATCATCTTCTCAGCTAGCAGTTCGCGCTCCCGCGGCAGTGCTTCCGGTAAGCCATAGAGAATCAAGTCGAGGTTCAACTCCCCGGCTATCGCGACGTCAAAACGTTTTTCGGACACAAATCTCTCCGGCTGCGATTCAGATTACGAATATTTTCGCTTTATACAACTGAGGTTGCGTCACGCCAGCGTCACCGCGACCCCCGCCTTACGGAGCGCATTGAGGTCCGACTTCGGAATACCTTTGTCGGTGATTACTTCCTGGACCGCCGTCGGCGGCGCAATCAGCGACAGGCTCCGTCGCCCGAACTTGCTCGAATCGCACGTTGCAATCGTCACGCGCGCTACATCCATCA
>Ga0181525_10004489_pt1 | contig 10700 bp, 7 predicted proteins | sample PEATcosm2014_Bin_48_FD_121100 | JGI IMG/M metagenome (GOLD analysis project Ga0181525, IMG submission 121100) | Peatland microbial communities from MTU Mesocosm Facility, Houghton, MI, USA - PEATcosm2014_Bin06_10_metaG | ecosystem: Environmental > Terrestrial > Soil > Wetlands > Peat | place...
CCGGCTACTTCGTCTTCCGCTACCGGACCGAGCGCGCAGCCGAACCAGGCGCGCGCCAATCGAAATGCGATGGCTTCCAAGCGCCGCAATTCCGGCGGGTGCAGATCCCGCCAGCGATTCCAGAATTGCTGGTCGCCCGCATGGTGTTCCAGAAACCAGGCGATTTCGTAGACATGGCAGGCCCGCGCGCTACCGCGCAGCAGGTGCCGCAAAAGGTGCAGCGCAGTGTAGGCCAGAGCGTCCGCGGTGTCCAGAGTTTGCCCGATCCGGCGGGTCCAGAAGTCTTCTACGCCAGGCGCGCGCAGGCGCTCGGTGGTCTGGTCCCAGAACTGGAGGTGCACTTCGATCGCCAGGGGTATTTCCGGATCGAAATGGCTGCCGCCGCGCCACTCCCATCCGGTCTTGCGGACCAAGGCGGGCAGATGATCGGTGGGATGATCGCCGGGCTTCTCTACGGGGTCGTAACCTTTTTCGATCAGCAGATTCCAGGCGCGCTGCGCGTCTTGCGGAGGACAATAGAGGTCCAAATCATATTGGGCGCGCAGCCGCGGGTCTGAAACAAAGTGGGGCGATTGGGTGGTGCCTTTGAGGAAGATGTAGGGGATGCCGGCCGCGGTGAGCCATTCGTTTACTTGGGCCTGCAGGGCGTAGGTGCGATGAAGGCGTTCGGTGTTTTCGACTAGGTTTTGGGCGATGCGTTGGCGGACCCAGGGTGGCAGCGACTCGGCGGCGACCTCGCCAAGGATTAGCGTCAGGGAGGCGCGATCGGCGAAGTCTAGGACTTCGGGCCACGGGGGTGGCGGGGCTAAGAGCCCCGGCCCCGAGGGCACCCCGGCCGAGGGCCTGCCCCACTTAAATTGCAGGGCGTCGAAGACAGCGGACACCGCTGGCGGAACTCGGGGAGTCACTTAGAAATCGTACCGGATTGCGAACTGCAGGCGGCGGGGGTCGCCCACACCGAGGATGCCTCCAAATAAAGGCGCTCCAAAATCGGCGTACGTGCCGGGCACTCCCCAATTCGGATGGTTGAATATGTTGAATGCCTCGGCGCGGAATTCCAGCGCGCCATGCTCGGCGATGACGAACCGGCGGTGCAGAGCCGTGTCGAAGATATTATTGCCCGGACCATTCACGATGTTCCTTCCGGCATCGCCAAAGGTATAAGGCGCGGGCGCGGTAAACGCGGCGGTATTGAAGAATTCGTTGGGGGTGCGCTGGCTGCGCGGCAAGGTCAGGCTGACCCCGGGCACGATATCGGGCCGGTTGGGCAATCCGGTGTTGGCGGGGTCGAAAGCATAATAGAAGATATTCATGGGCATGCCGTCCTGCAACGTCACGGTTCCCGTCAACTGCCAGTTGCGTAGCGCGGGCCCGAAGGCGCGCACGGCGGGCAGGCCAATCACATAGCCGCCGCTGATGCGGCGCCCCACGTTGAACGACGACAACGCGCGCTCCAGCCGCAGGTTGTTTTCGTCCTGCGCGCCGATGCTGTCGTAGAATCCCGGAATCACGGTGTCGGCATCGTCGATGGATTTCGACCATACGAAGCTGGAGAGCAACGACACGTGTCCGGTGAGGCGCTTTTCGGCTTTCACCTGCAGGGCGTTGTAGGACGAATTAGCGATGTGCTGGCGCTGGATGATTTCGCCCAAGCTGGGCCAGGTGCGCAGCGACTGGAGATCGCCCGGCCGCGGGGAGAGGTCCGCGCCGGTTTCGGTTTGCAACGGCGTATTGAACTGCCGGAACCGGCCGAGGTGCGTGCCTTTGCTTCCGACATAGGAAACCTCACCAAGGATATGGGCGGCGAACTCGTGCTGAAATCCCGCGTTCCACTGCTGCATATAAGGCGTGGGCGCGTGCGGATCGATGCCGAAGTAAGTCGGGAATCCCGTGGAGGAGGTCTGCGGGAATCCATTGCGAGTGGTCAGGATGGGCGCCTGGCTACCGTCGGTGACGTTGTTCTGGACCAGAATGCCGTTGAGCAGCAGATCGTATATTTCGACCGCAATCTCGGGGCTGTAATAGATGCCGTATCCCGCGCGGAAGACAGTCTCGCCTTTGGAGAAGGGAAGTTGTGGAAGGCGCCAGGCCAGCCCCACGCGCGGCGCGAAGTTTCGCGTGTCGGGGTCGGTTGCGTGGCCGACCTGCTGCAGTTGCGGCGGCGGCGGATCGGGCCCGGGCGCATATACCAGGTTCAGCAGATTGCCGCGCGTTTCGGTGTACGGAGTGACATACTCGTAGCGCAGGCCAAAGTTCAAGGTCAGCCGCGGGGTGACGCGCCAATCGTCTTGCACGAAACCACCGAAGCTGTTCTGCCGCATGTAGGCCTGGGTGTTGCCCTCGTCGCGGCTGGTATTTTGCGGGAACCCCAACAGAAAATCCGCCATGGCGTCGCCGGTCGGGCCCTGGGTGCCGTCGGCGCTGGTAAAGGCTCCGGTATAGGTGTAAGATCCGCGCGCCAACTCGTTCTGCTGGTAATTCAATTGGAAGTGGATCCAATCGAAGCCGGCCTTGATGGTGTGGGCGCCGCGCGTCCAGGAAACGGTGTCAGAGAGATTCCAGAGATTGTCGCGCTGCACTTGCGGTAGCGTGGGATCGTCGGTGACCAGCGAATAATCGGCCAACTGGAAGTAGGGCAGGCCGTAATTCGCCGGATTGCTGGTCAGGCCTTCCACTCCGAGCTGCTGGATCACGTTGGTTTGGAACGCGCTCTCCGGCGTATCGTACATGCTCATACGGGTGAAGGAAAACCGCGCCTCGTTCAGCCAGGAAGCGCCGGAGTAGGTATAACTCAGGGCCGCCTGCTGCGCGCGCACTCGCTCGTCGGTGGGCCGCAGGGGGAAAGATCCGGCAATGATATTCTGCTCGCCATTATAGGTATAGCGGCCGCTCAACTGGCTCTGATTGCGGAACTGATGGTCGATGCGGGTGGAAAAGGCGTCGTTCCGATTGGTATCGGGAGTCTCGTCGACGAAGTTGTTGCCGTCGCCATTGTTGAGGTTGGGCAGGGGCTGATATTGGGCAAGAAAACTGGCGGCGATGGGATCGATGCGCGTGGCGGGAATCTGATCGTTGGGAAACGGCACGCGCGCGCCGGTGGCGTCGACGGTGAGCGGATCGTAAATGATGTCATAGCCGTTGAAGTTGCCGGCACGCAACTGCGCGGGCGGCACCAGGCTTTGCACCGGATTGCCGATTTTCGAGCGTAACCCTTCGTAGGTGGCGAAGAAGAACGTGTTCGCAAGCGGCACGGGGCCGCCCAACGCCCCGCCAAACTGGTTCTGGCGCACTTCGGGCGCCGCCATGTTGGGAGCGTCGAAGTAATTCCGCGCGTCGGGCGCTTCGTTTTGCAAATAATCGAACACGCTGCCGTGGAATTGGCGGCCGCCGGAGCGGGTGACCACGTCGATGGAGCCGCCGCCGGCTTGCGGAAACTCCGCGGACGCGGAAGATGTCTGGACGCGCAGTTCCTCCACCGATTCAAGCGGCGGATAGACGGCGATGGCAAATGTGTTGCGATCGGTATCGGCGGCGCCGTCGAGCACGAACGCATTCATGGTGGAGCGGCTTCCGTTGATCGGCGGATTGAAGGCCACCGATCCGCGCGAGCCTTGCTGCACGTCGTTGATAACGTCGTGCGTGAATCCGCCCAACTGGCGCGGAATGGCTCCGGGGCCGAGCGTCACCAGAGCGACTATATTGCGCGTGTCGAGCGGCAGTTCCTCGACCGTCTTCGCATCGAACAAATAGCCCGTAGAGGCGTCGTTTGTCTGGACGGGCGACACCGTGCCGGTGGCAGTGACGCTCTCGCGCGTCTCGCCGATGTGCAACTTCAGGTCCAGAAGGGCCTTCTGGCTTACGGTCAACAGCACGTGTTCGGCGGTGGTGACGCGGAAGCCCTGCTTCACGGCGGTGACGGTATAAGAGCCGGGGAGCAGCGCTTCGATGGCGTAGCCGCCTTCGGCATTGGTCACCGTGGCGCGGGTAAACCCGGTGCTCTCTTCGCGCGCCGAGACGGTGACGCCCGGAGCTACGGCGGACGATTCGTCCACCACGGTGCCGAGCAGGCTGGCAGACGCCACTTGCCCGTAAGCGGCGCCGGCGAATATTCCGGCCAACACGATCCACAGCACGAAACGGGGCGGCGCCGCGATCATGCCGCGCCTCCGCGCACGATTTGCTCGAGCAGGCGCACGGCATCTTCGTAATTGGAATAGCGCAAGGCGAAGGCGGGCGCTTCGGCTATCGATTCGACTACTCGCATACGCCGCGCATCCAATTCCGGATCGAATGCCGCCATATCCTCGATCAGGCGCTCCTGAGTCTCGTCTTTGCCCACCCGCGTTATACTTGCACGCACGCCTGGGCGGCGGTCCAGGAAGGCAATGTGCTCCACCCGGCATTCAGGAGCCGTTCGAATCGGCAGGTCCGCTGTATGCACTTCGATGGTGGGTTTCCGCTCCAGTTCGCGGCCCACGGTGCGGCCGCGCAGTTCCGGAAACAAGTCCGGCGCCTCGGCGCGGAACCGGAAATGATGCGCTTCGCCAATGACGGTGCGGCCGCCGTCCCAAACAACGCTGCTGGAATCGTCGGAGATGTAGGTCCACCCTTGCCGCGCGCAGGCATAGGACAAAGTGCTCTTGCCCACGCCGGACTCGCCGTAAAGCAATACGCCGGCTCCCTTCCAGGCGACACAGGCGGCGTGCAGGGAAGTGATATAGTTGAGCTCCAGCAACATGTAAATTTGCGCGTCCAGAAAATGCCAGCGAAAGAAGACCGGATCGGCGATGGTGGCGCGCGACGCCCAGCAACAGCCGAAGCGCTCGCGCCGGTCGATGACCGCGAAATTATCCCGGTCAGACACCCATTCGAGCAGGTGCCGCTGGCCGCGCAGGACAGGGGCAGGCGGCAGCCCGCTTCCCTCGCCGGCGATCACGTGCAGCCGCAAGGGTGGCCGGTCGAACCTGGACGCGTAAGCCCCAAAGCTCTCCCGGACGGCGTCCAAGACCTCGCGCGCATCGCTTGCCACGTCCACCGGGAATCCGTACGGATAGTAGCGGGCCGTATAGGGCAGGGGCGCCCGGTATAGCAGTGGGTCGTTGATTTGTATCTCTATAGCGTTGTCTCCGGGCATCTACTCGACTAATAACATAGGCTCATAGGTAAGAGTAGTAAAAACATGCGCGCTCACTGCGCGGCAGCGGATACGGCTTTACCAGGCGCCTCGCCCGCTAAATACCGCGGGCAGTGTCCCCAGCAGGATCCGGACGTAAAGCTTCAGGGAACGGTTGCGCACCAGCTCCAGATCCAGGTTGCGGCGCTGCTGGTAGGTCAGCCCGCTGCGTCCCATGATCTGCCACAGTCCCGAAATCCCCGGTTTCACGCCCAAGACCTCGGCGGCGTCGCCGCGGTAATGCAGGCTGCACTCGAAGGGCGTGATGGGCCTCGGCCCGACGAGCGACATTTCACCCCGTACCACGTGCAAAAACTGAGGCAGTTCGTCTATCGAGTGCCGCCGGCAAAATCGCGCGAAGGCGCTTGAGATGCGGGAATCGCGCAAGGTTTTCCGTTGGGGGCCGTCCTGGTCCACGATGTACTCTACCAGTGCCAGACGCCCTCGAAGGGGTGCCCGGCGCGGCCACATCGTGCGAAACTTCAGCACCCAAAATGGAGTTCCGCCCAGGCCCAACCGGCGGTGTGCGATCAGCGGAGAGCAGCCGGACAGCGCGGCGACGATCACGGCCACAGCGATCAGCACCGGAGAGATCGCCACCAGGATGAGAAAGGCGGCGATGCGCTCAAGCGCGTTCAGCGCCAACCAACAGATCGATTCGGACGTGCTGCGACACATGCGGCGCCCGTGGGCTTAGTTCGCCGTTATCGAGCCGAACAGTCCCCTCTTGAAATCATCGAGACCGGCCGTAAAGAACAGGGTGGTGGTGGGTCCCGACGCAGTGTTGCCGGCGCCAAAGTAAATCGCCCAAAGTCCCGAGTTCTTAATGGCGGTTCCGGCCGAATTCTTCAGGAAACCCGCGAAGGTTCCGGTGGTAGCCTTGAATGCGCCAATCTCGCCGCTGCCTGTATTGGCCACCAGGATATCCCCGCTAAACTCCCCGAAGTCGGCCGGCGCGAGCGCGATGCCCCAAGGTTCGTTCATCCAATTCCCGTGCTCCAGGCTCAGCAGCAGAGTGCCCGAAGGGTTGAAAGCGTCGACGTACCCATCGCCGGCGCCCACCCCGTCCGCGAACGTGACCCAGATTTCTCCGTTGGCATATTGGATACCGTAAGGCGTATAGCCCGCGGGAACATTTGGATCGACGAAAGCTCCCGACGGTAGCGTCACTCTGGTGAACGTCGAAGAATAAGCCTCCACGCCGCCGGCCGAATTCGCCACGTATAGCGTCAACGCCCCGTCGTAGGTGGCCAGGGTGCAGCCCGTGTAGACCGCCCCGACGCTTGAATTGTTGACTTTCAGTGCCGCGGTAGTGCCGGTGGTCCACTCCGAGATCGTTCCATCCAACGTCACAAATACAAAATCCGAGCCCCAAGCGACGGCTCCCGTGGGGCTGCCCGTGCCCGTGCCGGTGGCGGTCGGAATTGTAACCACGCGCGACTCGATCGTGCCAGTGGATGTGTACGACGTGGCCACGCCAGTGCCCGTGTCCGCCACCCACCAGGGACTGCCCGCGGTCCGCGCCAAGCCCCACGGATTTACCAGGTTGGGATCCTGGATCGTTGTCAGCGCCGGAACGTCCGAGACCAGATTGGTCTGGGTGTAGCTCATGGTAGTGGTTTCTTGCGCGCTGGCTCCCAGGCAGCCGAGCAAGACGACGATCGGCACGGCAAATTTTTTCATATAGGGCGGTATCCTTATCGAGACAGTATAGCAGCGAAATTGGCGCGCGTACCGTTTCGAGCGGCTGAGCTGCTGAGCTGAGCGTCTCAGTGGACGGCACTCGCCGTCGAAGCGGGATTCACCTGAATGATCGCCATCATGCCCTGGTCCTCGTGCGCCAGAATGTGGCAATGATACACGAAGTTTCCGACAATCGGCCCACGGAAGTCCATGCGGACCGTCACCGAAGGGTAGGGACCCGTCCCGGACCAGTAGGGAATTTGAACCGTGTCCAGATATTGCGCCTCGCTCGAAGGCACAGCGACGCCATTCTCCGCCAGGACCAAAAAGTGAATCTGATGGATATGGAACTCGTGGTTTTCCAAGGAGCGGTTCTGGATGGTCCAGTCTTCCACGGCTCCTTGGGTGGTGACGATGGACGGAGGATTGGTGGGGCTGAAAACCACTGGCTGCTGTCCGGCTACGGTTATGAAATATTGCGGATTATCCGGCTCGGAGAAGTTCTCGGAGAAATATAAGTTACGAGTCGCTGTCGGGGTGGAGTGGGCGAGGCCCGCAAACCGTTCCGCGGGCGGCGGACCGGGCTTTGTTAGGGGTAACCGGGGCGGCACCGCTGCGGAGGCGCTCACCCGGATACTAGCCAGGGGCCGTGCAGGGTCGTAGAAGCCGTAGGGGCCAGTGTTCACAGCCAGGGTCGACAGGGTCGCGGTTGTCACGGTAGCCGACGGTCCCGCGACAATGAATTCGGCCCGTGACGCCGGGGCCAACAGGATGGACGTTTCGGTAATGGTGGTGCCTAGCCCCGTTCCGTCCTGGGATCCCGTGGGTACGCCATCCAGAGCGACCACTCCAAGCGGCTGCGCGACCCCATCGTATACCAGTTGCAAATTGACGATGGTATCCGCCGACGCGTTCAAGACGCGCCACAACTGCTTCTCGGAAGGCTGCATCGGGATGATGGCCGGCGTATAGGCGGGTGACGGAATCGGGATGTAGTTCAACGACACGTCGAACTCGGGGATGTCGCCGCCGGGGGTGGGGTCGCCCGGAACGGGATTGTCCCGAATGATGAGGACCTGTGCAGGCAATCCCGATACCGCCGGATTGACATTCTGAATCCCTTCCACTATCAGCGCGCCCGAAGCTCCACCTAGCACGGCCGCCTCCGACATGCCATGTACGTGCGGATGGTACCAGTACAGTCCGGGCGGCTCGTCCGGCGGAATCTTTAGCTCATACTCGAAAGTCTCACCGGAATTGATCAACGTAAAGATCACTTCGTCCTTATGGCAGTCCGGTGGCACATTCATCCCGTGGTAGTGGATATTGGTTGAGGAGGAGGTCATCGCCGAGGACCCGCAGGTGGTCGCGGTCGAACTGGACATGGCCATCCCAGGCATGACGTGGGAGGCTGATGGCGGCACACCGTTTGTAAAATTGATTTGGAGCGTATCGCCTGGGTTCACGTGGAGCGTGGGCGATTCGTTACCGCTTGCGGTTGTATAGCAGTACAGGGTGTTCCCGTATTGGTCGACTCTGGTCTGGTAGGTGAACTCGGCGCTTAGCACTCCGCTCTGGCTCGTAATGTTCTCTGGCTGCGTGACCGTGCTGCCGGCGGTAAAGCGAGGGCACGGGCTGCTGCCTTGAGCCCAGACGCACGCCTGAGCACTCGCAAGGATGGCTGCGCCGATGACAATCAGCAGCTTTGCCGTTTGGATCATCCGCCTTGTTTTCATACAGTTTCCTTCATTGAAGTGGTGGCCGGTGCGGGCCGCCGCGACAGCTTATATCAGGTTAATGTAAGACTTGTAAACCTGTCAAGATTACCCAGGCCCTTAAGGTTTTAGTAGTACCAAAACTGAAAGACTAGTAAAAACTCGAGCCCGGCCAAGCGGCCAGCGGCGGAAGCGGTTATGCTGAATGGGGATGCGGTCCGCGATTGTCCATTATTGGCTGTTGAACTGGCGCGGCGGCGAGAAGGTGCTGGAGTCTCTCTGCCGGCTGTTGCCGGACGCCGATATCTTCACGCTGTTTTACGACCCGCGCGCCGTCAGTGCCGAAATCCGGCGGCACAACGTTACCGCGTCTTTCCTCAACCCGCTGCGCCGGCACTATCGCGCGCTGCTGCCGCTGATGCCGCTGGCGCTCGAGCAGTTCGATTTGCGCGGGTACGATCTGGTGATCAGCAGCGAATCGGGCCCCGCCAAGGGAGTGCTCACGTCCTCGGACGCCAGACACATCTGTTACTGCCACACGCCCATGCGCTACATCTGGGACCTGTATCCCGCTTATGCCAAAGAGTGGCTGCCGGCGTGGAAGCGCGCCTTGTTCGCGCCGGTAAGCAGCTATCTGCGGCTCTGGGATTTCGCCTCCGCGGCGCGCGTGGACGAATTCGTGGCCAACAGCGACAATGTCCGCCGGCGGATCCGGAGAGCCTGGCGGCGGGATGCGCAAGTGGTGCACCCGCCGGTGGCTGTCGAGAACTTCTATTGGCGCGAACCCGAAGATTACTATCTGGTGGTGTCCGAACTGGTGGCTTACAAGCGTGTGGATGTTGCCGTGCGCGCGTTTGCGGGGTTGGGCCGGCGTTTGCGCGTGGTGGGCGACGGGCCGGAGTTCAAGCATCTGAAACGCATGGCCGCCCCCGGTATCGAGTTTTGCGGGCGGGTCCCGGACAGTGAATTACGCGAGTTGCTGGCTCGTTCGCGCGCCCTGATTGTGCCGGGCGAGGAAGATTTCGGGATGGCCGCGGTGGAGGCGCTGGCCTGCGGCAAGCCGGTGGTAGCGCTGGGCCGCGGCGGAACTTTGGAAAGCGTGCCCACGGCCGATCCGCTCGGCGGGGTCTTTTTCGACGAGCCGGACGAAGCGCACCTGGCGGAGGCGCTGGACCGCTTCGAGCGCGTGGAAGCAAGGATTCGTCCGCGCGAGTTGCAGGCTTGGGCGGAACAATTTTCCGAAGCGCAATTTCTGGCTCGCATGCGGGCGATCCTGGATGCGCGGGGCCGAATGCGCTACTTTTCCAATGAGTCCAACGCCCGCGCATAACTTCGCCGGATGCTGACCGGCAGTTGATATCGATCGAACTCCGCGACGGCGCACCAGGCTACGTCCCGCACTTCCTCGGAAGCTTGAAATGCCTCCGACGCGGCCTGGAACAGGAAGATCAGGTCGTGATGCAGGTGGAAGGGCTCGTCGCGCCGCACGGGGATGCCATGCACGTCCACGCCGACCAGCAACGGCGCGGCATCCGGGCGCAGGATCGCGCCGGTCTCCTCCACCACTTCGCGGCGTCCGGCGTCGCCGATCGTGGGATCGTCCGGTTCAACGTGGCCTCCGGGAAGCAGCCAGCGCTGCAGACGGCGGTGCAGCACCAGCAGGACGCGCTCGCGCCCAGGGCTGAGCACCAGGCCAGTGCAGGTGATGTGGCCGGGATTGAATTGCCGCCGGGAGAACGGCGCGGGCGAAGAGGCCAGCAGCGCCAGGGTGAGTTCTTTGCTCTTGGCGGCTTCGCCGTCGTCCGCGGGGTCGAAGTGTTGCAAGAGGGCGGTGACGGCTGCGGGGGCGATCATGTCTCGATTATGGCGCACTGGGCCGGTGGTATAGTCACAGGCTCACGGTTGAAAGGACCAATTGCAGTGCGCCGCTCTCTCTCACGAACTATTTGCAGGGCTCGGGGAGCAGTTGCACGCCGGGGACGAACAACTGACTGATAAAGTCCTCGTCGCTGGATGGGCAGGATCCCGCGTCGGCGGTCAGCGCGACATCGATGGGCGCCATGGCTTTCGCATATCGCGCCCACGCGCCCGCCTTACCTATCGCGAGCAAAGCGGGCATGCCGGCGTGC
>Ga0181525_10004490_pt1 | contig 10700 bp, 10 predicted proteins | sample PEATcosm2014_Bin_48_FD_121100 | JGI IMG/M metagenome (GOLD analysis project Ga0181525, IMG submission 121100) | Peatland microbial communities from MTU Mesocosm Facility, Houghton, MI, USA - PEATcosm2014_Bin06_10_metaG | ecosystem: Environmental > Terrestrial > Soil > Wetlands > Peat | place...
CCCAACACGATTACATCGGCAGCCTGTTCGGCGGCATATTCAACGATTTTCTCGGCCGGATCGCCGTAAATAACCATTGGATCAGGCCGGCACCATGGCATGGAGTCGGCAGGCACCATTGCGTGTAATTGGTGCAGCGCATCGGCGATGGACAGTTCACCCAGCATTTCTTCTTTCCGAAGTTGGCGGATCACGTGCAATAGAATCAGGCGGCCCTGGGTTTCCTCCGCAAAAGAGAAAGCATAAGGAATCGCGGCCAGCGAGGCCGCAGAAAAATCGGTCGCGTACAGGATGCAGCGCATTTGCAGCGTCGGCTTGGCGCTTGCGCCCGGACCGACCGTCATGACCGGGATGTTGGAACCACGGAACACTTCTTCCGCAACAGAACCCAGCAACATTTTTCTCACACCCGTACGCCCCTGAGTGCCGGCGACGATCAAATCAATATGTTCCCGCCTGATAACATCTTCCAGCGCCGGCCAGAAAGCGCCGCTGTCGACCCTCGTTTGGTGTGACAGATCGCGCAGCTTGGTTTCCATTTTCTTCATTTGCGCCTTGGCATATTGCTTCTGCCCTTCTTCGACCTCGGCCGCGAGTTCCGGTGTAGTCGTCGCATAGACATCGGGCACCAGCACGTGCAAAACGTGGAGTTTGGCTCCATACTCCATCGCCAAGCTTTTGGCGCAAGGAAGTGCGCCTTCAGATGCCGCGGAGAAGTCAGTCAGATAGAGGATGTTGTTGAGAGCAATTCGGACTCGGGTCGGGTTGTCGGCAAGTTTCGGCATCATTCACCTCGCAAACAGAAGCATCGATGAAATCGATTTGGCTGTGCCGTGATGTTTATCACCGTGCCGCATGACGGCGGTCACTGCTTCTTTATATCCATCGGCGCAACAATAAAAACGCTGAATGATGAAAGAAGGTCGAGAAAGAAGGTCAAGATAAAAGGAGGTTTATATGAAAATCCTATTGGCAATTGATGATTCCCGTGGCGCGCAGGCCGTGATAACCGAAGCGCCGACCAGGATGTGGCCGGATAACACAAGCTTCTGCATCCTGAACGTGGTCGATTTGCGGCATTGGGATGAAATGCCCGAGTTAATCGAGGACGCGCGAAGAGCAGGAGAAAAACTTGTCCGGCAGGCCTGCGAAAGGTTCAGAATCGTGGGCCGCGAAGTTAAAGGTGATGCACCCCTCGGCTTCCCCGACAAAGCCATCAGCAAGTACGCCCGAGAGTGGGGCGCGGATTTAATCATGATCGGTTCGCGTGGATTGAACACCGTAACCCGCTTCCTGTTGGGAAGCGTTGCCCAGGCGGTCCTGCGCGACGCGCCTTGTTCGGTGGAAGTTGTGCGGCCGCGAACGGCCGAACAGCAGACCTCCCATCCAATGAGGATCCTTGTCGCAACGGACGGCTCTACTTGTTCGTCCTTGGCGGTTCGTACTGTCGCAAAACGGCCGTGGCCAAAAGATACGCAGGTGCTGGTGGTAACGGCGGTACAACTCGTGGCCCCGGACGCGTTGCATTTCTCAGCTTCTCTGGCCCCTGAGTATCCGACCGCGCTCCTGGCGGAAATCTGGAAAGAGGCGGAGGCGCGGGCCGGCGAGGCGGTAATCGACGCGCGCAAAATTCTGGAGCATGCGGGATTGAAAGTCAGCACCTATCAATCCACCCCGGCTTGCGAACCCCGCGTCGCGATATTGGACGAAGCATCCAAATGGGAGGCAGATCTGATTGTCGTGGGTTCGCATGGTCGCCACGGCGTGGATCACTTGCTCATGGGCAGCGTCTCTGAAGCCGTTGCCCTCCACGCGAATTGTTCGGTCGAAGTTGTCCGCGCTGCGACTGCAAGCGTCGAGCAAGAACATGAGCTTATAGCAATGGCATCTGCCTGAATAAGCGCTCCAAATGCAACAAAAGCCCCGTCGCTCCCGCGACGGGGCTTTGCTTTTGGGCCGCACCCGAGTCGCCGTGGAAGCCTCCGCCTGCCGCCGATGACTCCGTTACCGAACGAAATGCGGTAATATGTGACCAATCCATCAAAGTCGTTATCACGTACCTTATATGAAACGAGAGCAACCGTTTGGCGAGAGCTGAGCCGAGTGTTGGCCCGAGTGAGGCCCATAACGACGCCTTTTTATTGGCGGCGATCCGTGGCGGGGATGAAGCCGCCATGGCGGCGTTATACGACCGCTACTCCTCGATTATTTACTCGGTTGCACTCCGCGTCTTGGGCGACACCGGCTCGGCCGAGGATGTCTTGCAGGAGGTCTTCCTGCAATTGTGGAGAAATCCTGCGCTGTTTGACTCGAGCCGCGGTCACCTCGCGCCCTGGTTGGCCGTCATCGCTCGCAATCGTGCGATCGACGGTTTGCGAAAGCGGCGGCCCGAGACCGACATCGCCGATGTTATCGTTTCGGTCGAACCAGACATGGCTGGGGAAGCTGACCGGACGCGGGCCATGGAAAAAGTTCGCGGAGCGCTGGGCAACATGCTCCCCGCTCAGCGCACAGCTTTGGAGATGGCCTATTTTGAGGGATTGAGCCACTCGGAAATTGCGTCGAAAACAGGCGAGCCGTTGGGTACGATTAAAACCAGAATTCGCTCTGGCTTGCTGACCTTGCGCAAGGCTTTTGAAACATGAGATCAGAATACTGATGGCCGCACACGAACAATTCGCGGACGACTTGGCTCTCCTCGCCTTGGGCTCGTTGCAGGGCGACGAGCGAATCGCCCTGGAGAAACACCTGGAAGGGTGTGCCAGCTGCCGTCTTGAGCTCGACCAGTTGCGGGGTGATATGGCCCTCATGGCACTCTCGGCGGGAGGGCCTCGCCCGCCCGCGCGTGCCCGTCAGCGGCTGATGGATGCCATTGCACGGGAACCTCGCAGCTCCAAGAACATCGTCTCCGCGGCCGCCCGTCCCTCCTGGTGGCGTGCCGCCACGCTGTTCATCGCCGGCGCCAGTGCGCTTGTCATCCTTCTGCTCGTGCGGCAGGACACAATTTTGATTCATCAGGCGCAGAGCCTCGCGCAACAGGTCGCCGGCCTTCAAAGCCAATCATTGACCGAACAAGCGGAACTCGAAGATGCGCGTGAAATTGTCAGCACCCTCACGTCGCCCGATGCGCAGCGTGTAACCCTGGTCGCTGTCAAAACGCCGCCTCGGCCACAAGGTAAAGCAATTTATGTGCGCAACCGCTCCAGTTTGATTTTCCTTGCCAGCAATCTGCCGCAGCTTCCTCCGGAAAAAATCTATGAACTCTGGCTGATTCCGCAAGCCGGGCCCCCTGTGGCTGCCGGCTTATTCAAGCCTGACGCTCACGGCAGTGCGACGGTCGTGAACCCGCCGCTGCCCGCCGGAGTCGAAGCCAAGACCTTCGTGGTCACGCTCGAACCCGAATCAGGCTCGCACGATGCTCCCCGCGGAAGTGCCGTCATCTCCGGGCAGGGCGAGTAGATTTCCGCCGATGCCCGCAGTCGCCTCTCCCGCTGGACGCAACGGCCAATTCTTTGAGAAACTTTGCGGGTGAGGTTCATCGTGAAACTGCTTCCGATTTTTCTCTATCCCATCTGTGCCCTTACCTCGATCGGCCTGCCGGCCCAGACGCAAATATTCTCAACTTCCGCCGGGCCGGTCAAAATCACCCCTTTGTACCATGCGAGTACGCTCATCGAGGCCGGCGGCAAGGTCATTTATCTTGATCCCTCGAAGCCCGCGCAATTCGCCGGGCACCCCAAAGCTGATTTGATTCTGATTACCGACATCCACGGCGACCACATGGATCCTGATTCCATCAAAGAAATCAGCACCGACAAGACTGTCATCTTTGCCGCACCCGCCGTGACCAAGACTGTCACCAGCGCCATGCCCATCGCCAACGGCGAAACCAAGTCTTGGGGCGACTGGACCATCGAAGCCATACCCGCCTACAACTTGAAGCGCGGTCCCGAGCCCGGCAAGCTTTTTCACGATAAAGGACGCGGCAATGGCTATGTCCTTACTTACGGCGGCAAGCGCTTTTATTTCTCGGGCGACACCGAAGGCATTCCTGAGATGCGAGCTCTCAAAAATATCGACGTCGCCTTCGTTTGCATGAATTTGCCTTACACCATGCCGCCCGAAGAGGCCGCCGAAGCCGTCAAAGCCTTCCATCCCAAAATCGTAATTCCCTATCACTATCGCGGCTCCGACCTCACCGTTTTCCAGAAAGCGCTGGCTGGCACCGGAATCGAAGTGCGCTTGCTCGAGTGGTATCCGAAATAAAATCCAGCCGCATTGGAGAGCCTGATGGCTGCATCCGCAACGCCACCCAAATCCGATTTAAGCGATTCCCTTGCCGCTGAGCGAACCTTCCTCGCTTGGATTCGCACCGGTCTCGCTTTGATGGGATTTGGTTTCGTCGTCGCGCGCTTCGGTTTGTTTCTGCAACAACTGCAATTCATCGAACACGCGCCCCAGACTTCTTCCTACGGGTTGTCGCTTTGGTTCGGCACCGCGCTCATTGCGGCCGGCGTCGCCGTTTATCTCTCTTCCGCCTGGAATCATTTCCGCATCATCCGCGAGTTGAACCGCGGAGAGCCCCTGCCCGCGCGGCCATCTCTCCAGGGAATCATCGTCGCGTTATTTTTGGCCGTTGTCGGCCTTACCATGGCCATCTATCTGGTTTCAGTGCGCGCTTCCGCTAAATCCCAACCAACCCCTCGTGAGGAGATATCCATGACCACCCCAAACAACGGAATCATTTCCCTTCCCAGCCATCATTCCGTAGATGAGACCGTCGAAAAGCTCAAGAACATTTTGCAAGCCAAGGGTGTTACTCTCTTCGCGCTTGTGGACCACAGCGGCGAAGCCGCAAAAGTGGGGATGAAGATGCCGCCGACAAAATTGCTGATTTTCGGCAGTCCAAAGGCAGGCACGCCCCTGATGCAGGCCGCTCCCAGTGTTGCCATTGACCTCCCGCTCAAGATTCTGATCGCAGAAGATGCGCAAGGTAAGGTGTCGGTCAGTTACAACAGCCCGGAGTATTTGCAGAGCAGGCACAACTTGCCCCCGGATTTGCTGGCCAACATCGCCACCGTGGGAACCCTGGCCGGCAAAGCCGCAGAATAGCTTCTAGGGGCTTGTTGGCGTCCCCTGTTCGTCGCAGCTGTGCCGGTCGAACTGCATTTGCAGATTCGCCGTCGCTTCCCTCACGCTGCCGTACATCTTCATCGGCGCTTTAAACTCGCGTCCACACGCCTGGCACGCTGCCACGACCGGGACAATGCCCAGCCGCTTTACAACGCGGATTACACGGGCTGCCATACCAAATTGTCCCTCATCACAAATACGTTTCCAATAGCTTGTATACTGCTTTTTCAAATTTTACGAGGCTTTCATGAAGCAGCATCATTTGCGAATCGCGCTCTTTCTTTTTCTTGCCCAGTCTTTACTGGTGCAAGTGTCTACTGCTGCATCCCAGGCATCCTCGGCTCATTTCGAGCAACTCAGCGAGCAGTTCATCCATGAAACCCTCGCCTTGTCTCCCTCCAATGCCTCCCAAGCCGGGTACCACAAGCATGTCGACCCCAAAACCGGCAAGACAATTGAACTCGATGCCCTCCTCGACGACATGAGTACCGCCGGAATCGCAGAGCAGCGTCGCGTCTATGCCGGCTGGCGCGAACGCTTCCGCAAAGAAACACCGCTCACTTCGTTGAACCCCGAAGACGCCGCCGATTGGCAACTCATCGATGATCAAATCGGCCTCACCCTTCTCGAGTTCGACAAAATCCAAAACTACAAACATAATCCCACGGTCTATGTCGAACTTCTCGGCGGTGCGCTTTTTCAGCCCCTCACCGATGACTACGCACCGCTGGAAGTACGCGTGGGGCATGTGATTTCACGCATCTCCCAGATTCCGCGCTTTCTCGACCAGGCAAAGCAGGAACTCGAAGACGCGGATCCCATCTACATCAAGGTCGCAGTAGAAGAAAACGATGGCAACATAGATTTGATTCAGAGCGACGTGGCCAATGAACTTCCAACCGGCTCAAAGCTGAAAGCGGACTATGACCGTTCCGCTCCCGCGGCAATCGAAGCGCTCAAAACTTTTTCCAAGTGGCTCGAAGATGATCTCGCGAAGCGGCAGACCACCCGCACTTGGCGTCTCGGCAAAGATTGGTATGCGGAGAAATTCCGCCTCGTCATGGAAACGCCCGTAACTCCCGAGCAAGTCCTCGCCGACGCCGAGGCTCAGCTCAGCAAAACTCGCGCCGAAATGCTCGAAATCGCACTGCCTTTGCACAACCAGATGTATCCCGGTCACACCGATCATTCCGATATGAGCCCGCACGACCGCGAAAACACCATCATCCGCGAAGTCCTCGACAAAATTGCCGACGATCACACCACCCGCGATCGCCTCATGGAAACCGTGGAAGGCGATCTCGTCGGCATTCGCAAATTTATCGTGGACAATAAGATCGTCACCCTCGAGTCGCGCGACAATCTCAAAGTCATTCCCACCCCGCCCTTCGAGCGCGGAATCTATTCCGTCGCCGGCTTCCACGGCGCGCCCCCGCTCGATCCCAACGCCGAAGCCGAATTCTGGGTCACGCCGATCGATCCCAAAACGCCCGACGCCAAAGCCGAATCCAAGCTGCGCGAGTACAACAACTGGGTGTTGCAGTGGCTGTGCATCCACGAGGCTCTCCCCGGTCACTATGTTCAAGCCGAGCACGCGAATGATATTCAACCGCCCACGCGTCGTCTCGTTCGCGGCCTCTTCAGCAACGGCGCTTACGTCGAAGGCTGGGCCGAATACGGCGCCCAGGTCATGCTCGCCGAGGGTTACGCCAATCGCGATCCCCGCTATCGCCTCAGCTATTTAAAAGTCTGGCTCCGCGCCATCTGCAACTCCATTCTCGATGTCCGCATGCACACCATGAACATGACCGACACCGAAGCCATGGACCTAATGATGAAAGATGCCTTTCAAACCCAGGCCGAAGCCGAAGGCAAGCTGCAGCGCGCTAAACTCGCTTCCACGCAATTGCCAACTTACTTCGTCGGGACTCGCGAATGGTGGGATTTGCGGAAGAAATATCAAGCGGCCAAAGGCAAGAACTTCACTTTGGCGGAATTCCACGACCGCGCTCTCGATGAAGGCGCACTGCCCGTGCCCATGCTCGAGAACCTGTTACTGCCGCACTGACCCGGCGAGCAATAAAATAGGGGCAAGCTCTCACCCTTGCCCCAAGACTTGTGTTTCCCCAGGAGTTAAAACAAGTTCCAGGTGAACTGGTTGTAAACCTCATGGTGGTACTGCACTTCGGGAGCTTTGACAAAAGTCCCCAAAGAACGTGCACAGCGGTCCGCCGCCGTCTCTTTCAATTCGGCGTATCGGGCTTTCACATCCGGCCCGAGTATTTTCGTGGTCCACTGTGACTTATTAAAGTGATCAATGGCCGTATAGACATTATCCGGAAGATAACGCTCCGCCTGCCGCAGGTTCTTGATCTTCGAAGTCTCGCCATCAATGCCGCTCTTGAAGATGGAATATAACGCCAGATACGGATTCGCATCCGGCCCCACTGACCGCACCTCCACGCGCATGCTCTTGTCGTTGCCGATCGGGATGCGCACCATCGAGCCGCGGTCCGTTGCCGAAGCCTTAATCTGGTTCGGCGCTTCAAAGTGCGGATCCAGCCGCCGGTAGGCGTTCACGCTCGCATTAAGAATCAGGCAAATGTCATTGGCATGCGTAAGCACACGATCCACGAACGACCAACCAAGTTTGCTCAGCTTCTCGTCGCCCTTCGGGTCCCAGAACAGGTTCTTTCCACCCTTGCTGATGGAAACGTTGGTGTGCATTCCGTTCCCGTTCACGCCCACCACTGGCTTCGGCAGGAATGACGCCGTCATGTCCATCTTCGTCGCCACCTGACGGCAAATCAGCTTATAGAGTTGAATCTGATCCGCGGCCGCCACAACTTCGCCGTACCCGTAATTAATTTCAAATTGCGACGGCGCCACTTCTGGATGGTCCTTCTCATTCTGGAAGCCCATCGCTCGTTGAATCTCCGCAGTCGTATCAATAAACGTCCGCAGCGGGTCCCCCGGCAGCGAGTGGTAATACCCGCCTGTATTCACGTATTCAAATTTGCCCGTCTCGTGGTAGCGCTGCTCGGCGTCCGCACCCTCAAACAAGAAGCCTTCAATTTCGTTGGCCGCGTTGAGAGTGTAGCCCTCTTTTTTATTCAAATGCGTGGCATAGCCTTTTAGCACGCCGCGAATGTCCGCGCTATACGGCGTTCCGTTCTTATCGATCACCTCGCCAAACACCAGAACCTTGCCCGATCCAAAAAAATCCGCCGGAGCCCAGTAGAAAGCCGCCCAATCAATTCCCAGGCGCAGGTCGCTTTCCCGCTGCGCGGTAAAGCCGCGAATCGAAGATCCATCAAATGTGAGGTTGTCGTAGCTCTTGATGAGAAATTTCTTGTCGTAATCCAGCATGTGCAGGCGGCCTTCCAGATCGCTGAACAAAACGGTGACCGCCTTAATTCGCTTTTCGCCGCTTAAATATTTAATCCGTTGTTCCTGCAATTTGTGCATCGGAACCCGGTTCTTGCGCTGTTCCTTTGCTTCCAGATTTAGTTCTTCAAGTTCGTCGTAAGAGAGCGCGAGGAAGTTACGCAGTTCAGTCGACATGAATCTCCTTTTGAATTTTTTATGAGCGAATTTTGCACAGGGGACGCCATCCGGGATGAATGACCGACTAAGGTTATCGCGGCTGCCGCAACCCATCCAATCAAAAAAGATAATGCTGACTATTCATAGAATTTATGGCGCGCAGCCCTCCCGCCTTTACGCCGTTTATTCCGGCGCCCGCGCGCCCCATCCTCACGGCTCTTAACCCCATGTCATCCCGAAAGTCCGCGCTGTCTCCAGCGGACTGAGGGACCCCGCGTGCAGCGCCATAACTCTTACCACCTTGTCATTCCGAGCCATCCGCAGCCGCGCCAGCGGTGAGGATGTGCGTAGGAATCTGCTTTTACTGAGCCTAAATCAATTGATCAGGAGACATTCCCTGCTCCCGCAACCGCCTAATGCTCAGCGCATCGTGCCGCTTCGCCAACCGCACACCAGCTTCATCACGAACCAGCTCGCAATGATAGAAATCAGGAATGGGAAGATTCAAAGCCCGATACAGCAGAATCTGCCGCGCCGTGGATTTCAGCAGATCGGCTCCTCGGACGACCTCCGTAATCTGCATGGCCGCGTCATCGACCACCACCGCCAGTTGATACGCCGGAACGTCATCTCTGCGCCAAACCAGAAAATCGCCGAAGTCGCGTCCCGTCGTGAAACTCTGCGGGCCTAAATTTTTATCCCTGAATTCAATCGCGTCGCCATCAGGAACGCGAAACCGCCAATTCACTCCTTTGGGCGAATCGTACTTCGGTCCATGCGTGCGCGATCGGCAGCGACCCGAATAAACGGGTTCGTCGTCAGCAGGGTCAACGTTTTCATGCGGCGCTGCCGCAGCATCAGCAACGTCCTTACGGGAACACTTACAGGGATAGATGAATCCCCCATCGCGCAGTTCGCGCCACGCCTGCCAATAAAATTCCCGGCGCTGGCTTTGAGAGTACGGAGCGAAAGGCCCACCACCATCCAGGTCAACGTCCGGGCCCTCCTGCCAATGAATGCCCAGCCAGCGGAGGTCTTCATACATCGCCGCCACAAATTCAGGACGGCAGCGCTGCGCGTCTAAATCTTCATTGCGAAAAATCAACCTGCCCTGATTTTCACGCGCCCGCTGCGCCGCAATCCAAAACGTCCGCGCATGGCCAATGTGCAGCAATCCCGTCGGCGACGGCGCAACTCGTCCGCGATATGGAGAAGGCCGTGACACGCTTGCATTCTAAAAGAATCGGGAGAACAGTCCGTTTCATCCGGTGTTTGGCTCAAACAGCAAGAGGAGCCGAGGCGCACACCTCAGCATCCCATAACCGCTCGAGGCGAGCTCCTCGCAATTTCGAGGCAACAGGCGTAGCCTTTGACTGGAATTCCACAAGACTACTCTCAACTCGGGGGAGGAGCCAAAACGCGGACATGCGCCATCTCGTTTGGTCTTTAGTTGGAACCCTCGCTTTTTCGAGCGCGGGGCTTGGGCAGCCCAAGGAATATCCGCTTACGCTAACCGTCTGGGCAACGGTTGCATATTACGCTAAGCCAGACGGAACAGCGACCCATTGCACAGTTCTCGGCGTCGGAACCGAAACGCCCGACGCCTCCGGCACGGTTGCGTCACTGACGCCGAACTGCGATGCGGAGGCAGGGAAGGGGCAAACCTTTGTAGGGTTGGCGTCCTTCGTTTCCGTGGCAGATGGGAACTACTACGGGATTAAGTGCGTAAGCTGCTATAGCAAGCTTGGGGGATCGGGCGCGGGATTGTTTTGGCGCGGAATGCGCGGAAAGTTCGACGACGATGATGTCAAACGGGGACTGATCCCTCCCGGTAAATACAAGGCCCGTTGGGATAAAGGAAAACTAAAGGCACTCTATTTTGGCAAAGATGCCAAGTGGAAGGAACTCACTTTCACGATTACGAGCTCACTCCCTGTGACTCCAGAAATCGAGCACGAACTCGAAGAAGAAGGCAGACCTACACAGCAGCAGGCCAAGTGAAATCCGAGACGGACTGGACG
>Ga0181525_10004491_pt1 | contig 10696 bp, 8 predicted proteins | sample PEATcosm2014_Bin_48_FD_121100 | JGI IMG/M metagenome (GOLD analysis project Ga0181525, IMG submission 121100) | Peatland microbial communities from MTU Mesocosm Facility, Houghton, MI, USA - PEATcosm2014_Bin06_10_metaG | ecosystem: Environmental > Terrestrial > Soil > Wetlands > Peat | place...
CCTAGACTCCACTCACTCATCGAGCGAGCCCGCAGTGTCCAAACCCAACCTGGCGATGCAACCGCTGTACCTGCAGGTGAAGCAGCACATCCGCACCAATATCGATTCGGGTCGCTGGGGCACCTCTGCGCGCGTGCCATCGGAAAACGAAATCGTGCGCGAGTTCGGCGTCTCGCGCATGACCGCCAACCGCGCCCTGCGGGAGCTGTCGGATGAGGGCGTGCTGGTCCGCATCGCCGGCGTCGGCAGCTTCGTCGCCAATCGCCAGCCCACGACGCATCCGCTGGAGATTCGCGACATCGCGGAGGAGATCCGTGCCCGCGGCCACGTGCATCGCGCCGAACTCATCACGCTCGAGCGCGTGCGCGCCGTCGCCGACCTGGCACGCGATTTTGGCGTGGCGGCGAAGACCGAGCTGTTTTACTCATCGATCGTGCATTTCGAAAATGACGTGCCCATCCTGCTAGAGGACCGGCACGTTCTGCCGCGCATCGGCCCCGACTATCTGAAGCTCGATTTCGGCGCGACTACGGCCCACGACTACCTCATGAAAGTTGCGCCGCTGCAGGCTGCCGAGCATGTGCTGCGCGCGGCCATGCCCGATGAGCGCACCCGCAGGCTTCTGAAGATGAAACAGCGCGAGCCCTGCCTGCTGGTGATTCGCCGCACCTGGACCGCCGGGCTCATTGCCTCGGTGGCACGCCTGAACTATCCCGGCTCCCGCTATGAAATGTCGGGCCGGGCCTCACCCGGAGGTTCTACCCATGCTTAGTCCCGTGCCGTCGAGGACAATCCGCGCTGCCCGCGGCAACACGCTCAGCGCGCGCCACTGGACCACCGAGGCGCCGTTGCGCATGCTCATGAACAATCTCGATCCGGAAGTGGCCGAGAATCCCGGCGAACTGGTCGTCTACGGCGGCATCGGCCGTGCGGCACGCGACTGGAATTGCTTCGACCGCATCGTCGAGACACTCAAGCGCCTGGAGCTGGACGAGACGCTGCTGATCCAATCGGGCAAGCCGGTGGGCGTTTTCAAGACGCACTCGGATGCACCCCGGGTGCTGATCGCCAATTCCAATCTCGTGCCTCACTGGGCCACCTGGGAGCATTTCAACGAGCTCGATCAGCGCGGCCTGGCGATGTATGGACAGATGACCGCGGGTTCCTGGATCTACATCGGCAGCCAGGGCATCGTGCAGGGCACCTACGAAACCTTCGTTGAAATGGGTCGGCGCCACTTCAACGGCCGCATGGGCGACAAGTGGATTCTGACCGCCGGCCTCGGCGGCATGGGCGGCGCGCAGCCGCTGGCCGCCACCATGGCCGGTGCCAGCATGCTCGCCGTGGAATGTCGGCAGAGCAGCATCACCAAGCGCCTCGATACCGGCTACGTCGATGTGCAGGCGCCCACGCTCGATGCGGCGCTGGAAACCCTGGCGCGCGCGCGCAGCACCCAGAAGCCCATTTCCGTGGCGTTGCTGGCCAATATCAATGATGTACTCGATACGCTGCTGGCACGCGGCATCAGGCCCGATGCGCTCACCGATCAGACCTCCGCGCATGACCCGGTCAACGGCTACCTGCCGCAGGGCTGGAGCGTCGAACAGTGGGATGAGCGGCGCGCCAGCGATCCGGCCGGCACCACGGTGGCAGCAAGCCGCTCGATGGCACATCACGTCGAATGCCTGCTGCGCTTCAAGGACATGGGCATTCCGGTGTTCGACTACGGCAACAACATCCGCCAGGTGGCGCGCGATCAGGGCATCACGCGCGCGTTTGATATTCCGGGGTTCGTACCCGAGTACATCCGCCCGCTGTTCTGCCGCGGCATCGGACCGTTCCGCTGGGCTGCGCTGTCGGGCGATCCGGCCGACATCGCCAGGACCGATGCCAAGGTCAAGGAGCTGATCCCGGATGATGCGCATCTGCACCACTGGCTGGACATGGCGCATACACGCATTCAATACCAGGGCCTGCCGGCGCGCATCTGCTGGGTGGGTCTCGGCCAGCGTCACCGGCTCGGACTGGCATTCAACGAAATGGTGGCCAGCGGGGAATTGTCGGCACCCATCGTCATTGGCCGCGATCATCTGGATTCCGGCTCGGTCGCCAGCCCGAATCGGGAGACCGAAGCGATGCGCGATGGGTCGGACGCCGTCTCGGACTGGCCCCTGCTCAATGCTCTGCTCAACACGGCCAGCGGCGCCACCTGGGTCTCGATTCACCACGGCGGCGGCGTCGGCATGGGCTTTTCGCAGCATGCCGGTGTGGTCATCGTCTGCGATGGCACGCCGGCCGCAGCCAAGCGCGTTGCGCGCGTGCTGTGGAACGATCCGGCCACGGGAGTCATGCGGCATGCGGACGCCGGCTACGACAGCGCTATCGAGTGCGCACGCGTCAACGGGCTCGACCTGCCGATGCTGAACGCGCGCTGACGCCATGACATTTGCCATGGAGCTCAGCGCCGGTCATCTCTCGCTGGCCGCGCTGCGCCGGATATATGCGCAGCCGGTGGCGATCTCTATCTCCCACGCCGATCGCGAGCGGGTCGGTGCCGCGGCTGCACTCGTCGACACCATAGTGGAGCGCGGCCAGGCCGCCTACGGCATCAATACGGGTTTTGGACTGCTGGCGCAGACCCGGATTCCGGCCGATCAGCTCGATCTCCTGCAGCGCAATCTGCTGCTCTCGCATGCGGCGGGTGTCGGCGAGGCGCTGCCCGACGCCGTGGTGCGCCTGGTGCTGGCGCTGAAGATCAACTCGCTGGCGCGAGGCTACTCCGGTATCAGTCTCACCGTCATCGAAGCACTGCAGACCCTGCTGGCACGGGAGATTTATCCCGTCATTCCGGGCCAGGGATCGGTGGGCGCATCCGGAGATCTGGCCCCGCTGGCGCACCTGAGCGCCGTGCTGATCGGCGTGGGTGATGTGCGCATTCAGGGCCAGCAATTGCCCGCGGCGGAGGGGCTGCGCCGGGCTGGACTTGCGCCGATACGGCTGCGGCCCAAGGAAGGTTTGGCGCTCATCAATGGCACCCAGGTGTCAACGGCGCTGGCGCTCGCCGGACTGTTCGGCGCCGAAGATCTCTGGGCGGCGGCGGTGCTCGCAGGTGCCATGTCGGTGGATGCGCTCAAGGGCAGCGATGTGCCGTTCGATGACCGTATCCATCAGACCCGCGGGCAGCCCGGCCAGATCGAGGTGGCCGGTCTCTACCGAACGCTGCTCGCCGGCAGTGCCATCCGCGCTTCGCACCTGGACTGCTCGCGCGTGCAGGATCCCTATTCATTCCGCTGTCAGCCACAGGTGATGGGCGCCTGCCTGGACCTGATCCGTCAGTGTGCGGTCACGATCGCCATCGAGGCCAACGCGGTCACCGACAATCCGCTGCTGTTCGTCGAACAGGGCGAGGTGCTCTCGGGCGGAAACTTCCACGCCGAACCAATGGCATTCGCCGCCGACACGCTCGCGCTGGCCATCGCCGAGATCGGCAGCCTCTCCGAGCGTCGCATGGCCGTACTGGTCGATCCGAAGATGAGCGGCCTGCCCGCATTCCTGGTCGAGAACAGCGGGCTGAACTCGGGATTCATGCTGGCGCAGGTCACGGCGGCGGCGCTGGTCTCCGAGAACAAGACCCTGGCCGCGCCCTGCAGCGTCGATTCGATCCCCACCTCCGCCAATCAGGAGGATCATGTCAGCATGGCCACGCATGCCGCGCGGCGCCTGCTGCGCATGCTGGACAATGGCGCGGCGGTGATCGGTGTCGAACTGCTGGCTGCGGCGCAGGGCATCGACTTTCATCGCCCCTTCCGCTCCTCCGCAGCGCTCGAGGCCGCCCACACCGCTATTCGGGCTGAAGTGCCGTTCTACGAAGTCGACCGCTATTTTTCGCCTGATATCCTGCGCGCGCAAAGCTGGGTGCGCTCGGGTCATCTCGCCGTCGACGTCGCGCGCGCGCTGCCTTCGCGGGCTGCGGCGTGACCTCGCCACTGTTCGAACAACGCCAAGGCTCGCTGCCGATCCTGATCAGTTTCCCGCATTCCGGGATCGAGCTGCCGGAATCGCTGCACCATCGTTTCACGCCCGCGGGCCGGGCCGTGCCCGACACGGACTGGTTTGTTCCGGAACTCTATCAACGCTGCCTCGATCGGCTGGATGTCAGCACGCTGATCGCGACCCACTCGCGCTATGTGGTGGATCTGAACCGGCCGGCGGATGGTTCGGCGCTCTATCCGGGTCGCATCGAATCGGCCGTGTGCCCGACCGAGACATTCGAAGGCGATGCGATCTACGCGGCGGGCCACGCGCTTTCCCATGCCGAGATCCCCGGGCGCATCGAATGTTACTGGCGCCCCTATCACCTGGCCCTGGCCGCGGAACGGGATCGGATCCTGGCGGCGCACGGGCACTGCCTGATCTGGGATGCCCATTCGATCCGCTCGCATTCGCCGCGCCTGTTCGAAGGCGAATTGCCGGAGCTGAATCTGGGCACCTACGCCGGCCAGAGCGCCGCCGCAGCGCTGGTGGCGCGCGTGGTCGCACGGCTGCGCGCTCAGCAACGTTTCTCGCATGTCGTGGACGGCCGCTTCAAAGGCGGTTACATCACACGGCACTTTGGCGCGCCCGCGCGCAATGTACACGCCATGCAGCTCGAGATTGCGCAGCGCGCCTACATGTCGGAGGACGGCGCGCCACGGTTCGATTCGCAGCGGGCGGCGGCGCTGTCGGAGCTCATCGAACAGATACTCACAGCGCTCGCCGCCGCCGATTATTGACTGACGCGCAAGCGCAGCCCACGCTCGAGATCCGGCAACCGTTCCCTCCGCACCCGCGCCCGATAGCGCAGGCTCGCCTGCGTCTTGCGCACGTCAAGGCGCTTGTCCGGCGCAATGTATGCCCTGGCAAAGGCGTCCAGCGGCGCGATCAGCGCGGCGTCGGAACTGTTCTTCAGCAGTCTGGGGGCGAAGCGTATCTGGTAGTCGGGCTCGACCGTGGCCGAGAGCTTTTGCCAGTGCGCAGCAGTGAATTCAAAGGCGAGCCGCGGATGTAGCACCGCTGCCTCCTGCAGGATGTGGGGGACCACCGTCGGCGGCGGCTCGTCCGAGAGCGTGAGTTCCAATGCTTCGCGCACCAGCCGTTCGTTCTCCGCGTGCCCCAGCAGCTCGTAGAGTTCGAGACGCTCAATTTCGGATGGAGTGGCTCGGGCCAATGCATGCAGCTGATCCCACACGGACTGGTCGGCGTGAACGGCCGACGTGTCGAGCACCAGCTTCCGGACCGCAGCGTCCAGGCGCGCGGGCTCTGCTACATAGAGCGCAAAGCGACGCCTGGCCTCGGCGACCACGGCGGGATCATCCATTTGCCCCAGGGCATCGATCAGGGCGGTACGCAGTAGCGCAACGTTATCGGCCTCGCCTGGGGCACGCTCCCAACCGATACGGTCGAAGAAGCGATTCAGCACGCCGCGCGCGTACCGTCGAAATCGCACCTGCATCGGCAGCCGGTCGCTCAGAAGATCCAGATCCTCCAGCGCTCCGGCGAGCGCCGTCACGACTTCCGGCGCGGCATCGACCGGTACGCTGTCGGCGATAGCCAGCAGCGCGCTCATGGGCTCTTCGCCGTTGTAGGCAAGGCTCTGGGTATCGTCGAGCAGGCCCAATTGATCGATCGAGGTCAGTTGCGCGAAGTGCGCCGTCAGTTGGGACAACCCGGCCGGGGTATAGCGACTGCGGAAATACGCGGTCTGCCCCACATTGATGATAACCGGGGCGCAACCGGCAACCTGCAGGGCAGTTGGCGCGCTGCCGAAGATCACGGTAGTGGATGCCGGCGCGCCAATAGCTGCGATAGCGACGGGTACGTGCCACAGCTGCGCCGACGTTGAATCGGCATCAATGACATAGCGGCCCTGGGATAGCTTCAGCGTGGTCGAATCGCCCGCGCACTCCGACGACAGCTCGCTGATCATCGGCACCCCCGCCTGCAGCGTCAGATCGTGCGCAATCTGGGTGATGGGACGCTCAGAGCCGCGATCCATCTGCTGCCACAGATCATCGGTAACGGCATTGCCGTAGGCCTTGTCGTGAATGTATCGACGCACGCCGGCGCGAAACGCCTCTTCGCCCAGGTAGGATTCCAGCGTGCGGATGACCGCAGAACCCTTCTCGTAGGCTATTTCGTCGAACGCTTCCTGGGCCTGCTGCGAATCGACGATCGGCGTGATGATCGCGTGAGTGCCCTCGCGGGCGTCGACCGCCATGGCACGCTGGCGATCATCCAGTTGCTGCAACCAGATATGCCATTCGGGATGAAAATGATCGGTGACCTTGTTCTCCATCCACGACGCAAAGCCCTCGTTCAGCCACAGGTCATCCCACCATTGCATGGTGACCAGATCGCCGAACCACTGATGGGCCATCTCGTGCGCGGCGACGATGTAGGCGCGCTGGCGGTCCTTTTCGCTGGCGATGCGCGGGTCCACCAGCATTTCGGACTCCCAGGAGAAAATCGCGCCCCAGTTCTCCATGGCGCCGAAAGTCACGCTGGAGCCGGGACCCGCGATCAGGTCGAGCTTCGGCAGGGGAAACGGCGTGCCGAAATAATCGTTGTAATAGTGCAGGATATCCGCGGCAGCATCGAGAACAAAGTCCGCCTGCGCAAGATCGCCACGCTTGACCACCACGCCGAGATCAACGCCATCGACACTGCGCCGGCTGCGCTCGAAGTCACCGGCACCAAAGAACAGCAGGTACGAGGACATGCGGGGCGTGGGTGCGAAATGCACGTGCTGCAGGTTCCCAGGCAGCGCTTCGGACTGGGCCACGGGCATATTCGACAGCGCCATGAGATTGGCCGGCAGCGTCGCCGACAGCTCGAAGATCGCCTTGCGTCCCGGCTCGTCCCAGCAGGGCACGAAGCGGCGCGCGTCCGCGTCCTCGAACTGTGTAAACAGGGCGCGCGCCTTGCTTCCCTGCGCCGCATAGTCGACCGCAAAGAAACCCGAGCCCTGCAGATAGATCTTGCCATGATAGGACAGAGTCAGCGTGTGGGCACCGGGCTCGATCATCTGCCCCAGCGCGAACGTGATCCTTCCCAGATGTTCGTCGTAGCTCACCGCTGGCGCGGCACCGACACCCGCCACCGCAGCACTGTCGATGACGAGGTCGGCACCATTCAGAACGATGCGGTCGACCGCACTATGGACGGTAATATCGATCTGAACCGTGCCCGTGAAGGTCAGCGCCGCGGCATCCGGCACGATATCGATAAGGTAGCGATCGGGGGTCACGGTGTCCGGCAACACCACGCGCGCGGAAGCGGCAAGGGCCCGGGAACTGGGGGAGGCAACGGCAATGATGCATAAACAGAAGCAGGCAAAGGCCAGCGCGCGATGGTTCATGGTTGTGGGAGTACCCGTCAATGCAAAAGGCGGCACACTAGGCGCATGAGGCTCCAATTTCAATGACCTCGCTGGCCCAACTGGTCGGCGTATCGCAGCGCGTGGGGGCCAGTAGCGCCCGCACAGTCAAGGTGCGCGAGCTGGCGGAATTCCTGCGCACTGTTCCTGCGGCCGAGATCGGCATCGCCGTGCATTACCTGTCGGGAGAAACTCCGCAAGGACGCAGCGGCATCGGCTATGCCCTGCTGCAGCGGGCCGCCGCGGGCTCGCTGAACACCGACGCCTCATTGACGCTGATCGAGGTCGACCACTCATTGAGCGAACTCATCGCGCTGCGCGGCGCAGGTTCGGCCACGCAGCGAGCACTGGCCCTGGAGGAACTGTTCGCTCGCGCGACGCCTGCGGAGAGGCAGTTTTTGACCGCACTGCTGGTCGGCGAGCTGCGGCAGGGGGCACTCGCCGGTGTCATGGCTGATGCGATTGCGTTTGCCGCAGCGCTGCGGCCGGAGCAGGTACGTCACGCCGCCATGTACGCCGGCGATCTTGGGGCAGTTGCCACAGCAGCCCTGACCGGCGGCGCGGCCGCGCTCAACGGGTTCCGTTTTGTGTTGTTCTCGCCCGTGGCGCCCATGCTCGCGCAGACCGCAACCGATGTCGCGGAGGCACTGCAAACCTTGCCGGGCGAGCTGGCCTTCGAATGGAAGATGGATGGCGCCCGCATACAGGTTCACAAGGGCGGCGATGAGGTGCGGATCTTCACCCGTACCCTCAATAACGTCACAGCGGCGCTGCCGGAGATTGTCGACGCGGCGCGCGGCTTCGTCGCCGACTCGGTGGTGTTGGATGGTGAAGCCATCGCGCTTGACCCTAACGGCCGGCCTCTGCCGTTCCAGATCACGATGCGGCGCTTCGGCCGTCGTCTCAACGTCGAGCAAATGCGCCGGGAATTGCCCATGAGCGCGTTCTTCTTCGATTGCCTGTACCTGGACGGCCGCAGTATCGCCGATCGCCCGACCTCTGAGCGCGCCGCGGCGCTTTCGAAGGCCGTGCCCGCAGGTTTGCGCGTACCGAGATTGCTCACGGCATCGCCGGCCGCGGCCCAATCGTTTTATGAAGCGGCGCTGGCTGCCGGGCATGAAGGCGTGATGGCGAAGGCGCTGGACGCTCCCTATCAGGCTGGAAACCGCGATGCGCGCTGGCTCAAGATCAAACGCGCGCATACACTGGATCTGGTCGTGCTTGCGGCTGAGTGGGGTCACGGCCGGCGCACAGGCAAGCTATCGAATCTGCATCTTGGGGCCCTCGATCCTGCCACTGGTGAGTACGTCATGCTCGGGAAAACATTCAAGGGGCTGACGGATGTGATGCTCGCCTGGCAGACGCAGGCGTTGCTGGAGCGTGAGACGCATCGGGACCGCTCAACCGTCTACGTACGGCCTGAACTGGTGGTCGAGATTGCCTTCAGCGATCTCCAGGCAAGTCCGCGCTATCCAGGCGGCCTGGCACTGCGCCTCGCACGCGTGAAGCGCTATCGCGAGGACAAACCTGTCACGGAAGCCGACACCATGGAATCCGTGCGTCGTTTATATGCAGCACAGTCGGGCGCCGCAGAACCGTAGCGCTTGCGGAATATAGTGGCGCTTCAAACCGTGAGGACCCCGTCTGACGGACACCACCGACGAATGCCGAGACCGCTCGCCGACTGCGGGCCCAGGGGCAACTTGAGACTATGCAGCCTCGGTCGCAAGTTTGACCGAGACACAGTCGCTAACAGGAGAACACTATGAGCAGCAATCAGAGTTCACAGCCCGGCACTCAGCACGGCGGAACGCAGCGGGGCGGTTCAGGCAATGCGGACAACGATCAGCAGCGCGCAGACCGCGACAATTCCAACCGGGATTCGCAGCGGTCGAACGACGCGACCAGAAAGCCCAACGACAAGTCTGCTGATCAGTCGGGCACCGGACAACCCGGCTCGAATCACTGATCTTCCTCAGGGCGTGTGCCGCATCCTCGGACGATGCGGCACACGCCTGGCCGACTTTCGGCTTCAGGTGCGGTGGGCATTTTGCAGCAACAATCATTTGACGGGTTAGTTCGCAGCTCTTAGCTTCTGCAGATGGAGCGGGAGGAGCATCTGCGCGGCATTGCGTCTTTGTACGCGGCCGAAGTGCTGGGGGAGGGCCTGGCATCCGGCTGGCTCGCGCCTCCGTGGCAGAACAATTCGCGGCAGTTCCGTGGCGGGACGCCATGGCCACGCTTGCCGAACTGGCGCTGCCGTACGTGCATCGCTTCCAGGCACTTCTTGATGTGGCCCCTCCCGAGGATGTGCCATGGGTTCGTTTCATGGTGGACCATGAGCAATCGGTTGTCCGGGTTGCCGGTCGCGAGGCAGCGGGCGAAGCCGTCATGGCCGGCGAACTGGTGGTGATGCTGGCGCATCCCTTCGCCGCATTCGAGCGATAAAATTCAGGCCGGCGAGAGCTGAACGCGAGGAACACCGCGCCAGGCTCTCCACTTGGCGACGTTCAATCCGATCGTAGCCAGCCACAGACTGCTCAGCGCTTCACCAGGAAAGCAGGCGTAGAGAATATAGGGAGACAATCGGGCATCGAGCGCGGGCGCGGCAAAACTCAACAGCGTGTTGGTCAGGTAGCAGAGTCCGGCAATGCTACCCAAGACCCCGAGAAATCTTGGCAGGAAGCGTGACCGGAACACCAGGTAACCCGTGAGCAGTTCGTCCATCCCGTAGAACAGGAAAGAGATCACAAGCCCGGTGTCCTGCAGCTGCACCGAAAAGTACGACAGGCTTTGCAGCTGTTCGGGAGTGAAGGCGCCCATGGCGCCGGCCTCGGCGGCGAGCTTCAGCGGCACGTACGAGTTGAGCATATCGAGGCTCTCGACAGCGATGCCGAGGAACCCGCAGAACAGTGCGATCGCTGCGACGAGCAGGTTGACTCGCCAGAAAAGATAGAAGCCGATGATTTCGGCAAATGCATTACAGAGCATCTCGAGCAGATGCCCGGTAAAGCCCAAGCGGAACAGGGTTTCGTGCGCCAGAATGTTCTGAACAGTTAGGGACGAATTACCGGCGACGATCAAGGCTCCTCGAATGTGGCCGATGTCGAAGGCGCCGAACCCGATGCCGATGAGGCCGAGAATGCCTGAGATCCTCGCGAGAACCAGGGGAGACCAGCGCTCCAGTTCATTGTTGGACGCCATTGAGAGACCTTAAGCTCACGGGAACGCAATCAGGCTGTTACACAGAGACGAGATAGTCAAGAACGGAATCAGCGTGTC
>Ga0181525_10004492_pt1 | contig 10695 bp, 9 predicted proteins | sample PEATcosm2014_Bin_48_FD_121100 | JGI IMG/M metagenome (GOLD analysis project Ga0181525, IMG submission 121100) | Peatland microbial communities from MTU Mesocosm Facility, Houghton, MI, USA - PEATcosm2014_Bin06_10_metaG | ecosystem: Environmental > Terrestrial > Soil > Wetlands > Peat | place...
AGGACCCGAGCTCCGCAAGCCCCGGGAGCCCTTCAGGCACCCCGGCTGTGGCGTCGCGGGTACCTGTGCCCAGAGACACCTCCAGCCCCATGAGCCTCATGGGTCTGGCGCTTGGCCTGCTGACCATCGCATGGCCGCTCGCGTGGGCGCCCGCGTGGGCCTACGTCACGGCGGCCGCCGGCGTCGTGGCGGTGTTGGCCGCGACGTTTCTCCGCTGGCCCCTCGCCCCGGCCCTCGCGATTACCGCAGCGATCGCGTCGGCGGCCTTCTCAGGCGCAGGGACCGCCGCCCTGGCCGCGGAGGGCCTGTTCATCCTCGGCTACCTGCTCGTCGCCGACGCCCCTCAGGTTCGCCCGGGCCGGTGGCTCAGGGCGCAGCTGCGCCCATGCGTGGCCGGCGTCATCGCCTCCGGGGCGGTCCTCGCCGCCTTCGCCCTGCACCCGGCCAGCTCGGCCTGGCTCGCTGTCGCGGGCCTAGCCGCTGCGGTCGCCGCCTACCTCACCGCCCTGCCGTCCCCGCGACGCGGCGACAAAGGCTCGTGACCCCGGGCGGCCTGCCCGCCTCCCCGCGGGCAGCTTCTTCTGGTCAGCTGAGCAGGTCGGCGACGGCGGCGATGGCAGGTTCGATGGCCCGCTCACGGACGTTTCCGAAGCCCATCACCAGCGCGGGTGGTGCCGCGGTGTCCGGGTTGCCGCGGTAGCCGCCGATGCCGTGCAGCCCTACCCGCCGGTCGCGCGCCGCGGCGATCACCGCCGTCTCCTCGGCGCCGGGTGGCAGCGGCGCGACCGCCTGGAATCCGGCCGCGAGCCCGGTGAGCTGAACTCGGGGAGTGTGCCTCGCGAACGCGTTGGTCAGCGCGGTGCGGCGGGCGGCGTAGACAGTTCGCATCCGCCGCAGGTGGCGGTCGTACCGGCCGGTTGTGAGCAAGGTTGCCAGGGCGAGCTGGTCCAGCGTGCAGGAGCCGCGGTCACTCATTTCCTTCTCGTCGGCTACCGCTGAGGCCAGCGGCGAAGGGGGCACGTAGCTGACGCGGATGCCCACCGCCAGGGCCGCGCGGACCGTTTCGTCTTCCTGCGCGCTGCCGTAGCCAGGGTCTTCGAAGGCCACGCACGTCACGCCGCCGTCGCGGGCCAGGGCGCGCAGTACCAGGTTGAGTCCCAGCTTCTTCCTGCTGCTGTCGGTGATGCCGATGCTGGCGGCGGCGGCCGGTGCCGGCAGCTCAGGGGCCGGGCTGCTCACCGGGTCCCTGCTGCTCGGCACCGTGGCTGCCGAGGCCATGGCCGCCGCGGCGATCAGGCGGTTCGGCTACCGGCTGGTGCTCGCGGCCGGGGCGGTGCTGCTCGGCGCGCCGGCCCTGGCTCTCGTCGTGCGCGAGCCCCAGGCCGTCATGGTGAGCGTCAGCCTGGTTCGCGGCCTCGGCTTCGGCCTGTGCGGCGTGGCGACTGGCGCGCTCACCGCCACGCTGCTGCCCCCCGAACGGCGCGGCGAGGGGCTCGGCCTGCTCGGCATCGTCTCGGGGGTCCCCGCCCGGCGGCTGCCGGTGATCTTCGCCGCCGCGACCATCGCGGCCGGCGTGCTGGACTCGTTCCTGCCGCTGACGAAAGGAATCTCAAGCAACCTCTCCTCGGCCGCCCTGCTCGTGCAGGCGCTCACCGCGACGCTCAGCCGCTGGCAGGCCGGCCGGCACGGCGACCGGTACGGTCACGCCCGGCTGCTCATCCCGGCGCTCGCCTCCTCGGCGCTCGGCATGGCCGCGATGACGGTGCTCGGCTCGCCCACGGCGATCTTCGCGGGCATGGCGCTGTTCGGCGCCGGGTTCGGGGTGCTCGAGAACGCGACGTTCGCGCTGCTGATCGAGCAACTGCCAGAGGCCAAGGCCAGCGCGTTGTGGAACCTCGCCCACGACGCGGGTATGGTGCCGGCCCGGCCGCATTCGGCCTGGTCTGCGTCCGCGTCGGCTACCGGGCGGCGTTCGCCCTTACCGGCGCGCTGATCCTCGCCGCGGTCCCGGTCGCTCGCGCGAGCGGAAGGCCGTCACCGGCGACGGACGGCCAGCGTGACGACGTGCTGAGCTCGACGCCGGACAGTGATCCGGACGCGGGTAGGCGCGCCACTGCTCGTTCGGCCGAAAGAAAGGAGCCGCACCGGTGCGGGACGCGGCTTGCGGTGCGGCGGCCGGCCCGCGGATCACGGTGGCGCCCGGGCGGTCAGGCGTCGATGTCCAGGGATGCCTCGTCGGCGGCCGGTATCGTGCGGGGCACGGTGATGCCGAGCCGGCCTGCCAGCGCGCGTGCCCGCCCCAGCAGCGGGTGAACCTCGCCCAAGGCGGGCCGCCCGTGCGGTAGCGGATTTCGGTCAAGCAGCGGCGCGAGCAGGCCCGCTGCCTCCCTGGCGTTCCCGCGGGCGGCGCGGCGCACCGCCTCGTAGTGCCGCGCCGTCAGCAGCACCGGATGGCAGGGGTCGATCCCGGCGGCGCCGTCATTCGCGAGCTCGATGACCGAGCGGAAGCACTCCGCGGCCCGGTCAGCGTCCCCCAGCCTGCTCGCGGCCTGCCCGAGCAGGATCAGCGTCCAGGCGCGGCCGGGCAGTGGCGTGCCCGCCTTGGCCTCGGCTTCCGCCAGGCTGGTCAGCACGGCCGCCGCGGTGGCGGGCTCGTCCCGGAGCAGCTCCAGTTCGCCGAGAGATCGGTCGAAGTCCGCGACCAGCGGATCCAGGCCGGGATCGAGCGGCAGGTCCTCGAGCCGCTCGCGGTCGGCGAGCAGGGCCGCCACGGCCTCGTCGGTCCTGCCGACCCCGCCGGTGGCCAGCGCCAGCAGGCGCCTGGCGGTGTAACCCTGCCGGAACGACACCCGGTCGCAGAACCAGTCGGTGACCGATGCCTGGCCGGCCAGCAACTCGAGCGCCGTGCGCGGCTGCTCGAGCGCCAGCGCCGCCTTGGCCAGCCACATGACGTCTTCCTGCACCCGGGAGGAGGTAGCAAGGAACCGGCCGCGCCTGATGTCGGCGGCCTCCTCCATATGGTGCCGGGCGACGACCGGATGGCCCGCCGTAAGCCAGGCCTGCCCGAGGACGAGCCGGGCCTCCGCGATGTCGGCATGACCGGAGTCGCCCAGCCGGGTCTGCCGGTTCGCCAGCAGGTCGGCGGCCAGCCGGACACCCTCGACCACCTGCCCGTTGATCCGCGCGATGTCCGCGCGGGTGCGCGCGGTCACCGTCAGCCGACGCCAGGACGCCTTGTCGTGCGGATGGCTTTCCAGCAGGGCCATCCGGGTCCTGAACACGTCGGTGATGGTCTGGCTGGCCTGCTGGCCGCGCCCCCGCTCGGCGGCCAGCTCGGCCAGGTTGTTGTCCGCGCGCGCGATCCTGGACCGGTCGTTACCCAGCCCCTCCTCGGCGACCCGGCGCGACAGCTGCCAGGCCTCCGCCGCCCGTCGCCGGTCCCCGTACCTGGATGCGGCCATGCCGAGATGGCTTGCCGCGTCGCTGAGCCGCTGCAGGTCGTGCGCGGTGGCGTGGGAGATCGGCTGGCCTGCCGGGGGGTCGGCGGCCAGGTGCTGCCAGCGCGCCACGGTGTGCCGCGCCTGTTCGACGCAGCGTCCGTGCAAGGTACTCGCCTCAAGCAACAGCCGGACCACCACGGCACTGGCGTTCGCCTCGGCCCGGCTGTCGGTGCCCCGGCGGGCCACCACGGCCAGCGCGGTCTCGCTGCTCTCCAGATCATGCGGCAGGCTGCCCGCGACCTTGGTCAGCTCGCGTTCGAACCACAGCGCCACCAGCCCGCGCGCGACCAGGTCGACCGGTCCGTCACGGTCGGTCAGGCAGGCCCGGAAGGTGAGGTCGGAGAGCCGGGACGCGCTCTGCGTGACGCTCTCCTCCGCCAGGTAGGTGACGGACTCCGCGCACGCCCGCAGGACGGGGGCGAGGAAGTCGGTGAAGACATCGCACCGGCATCCCCAGGCGCCCGTCGCGACGCGGCCAAGGTAACTGTCCGGCCAGCTCGGAACAGCGAGGTCGCCGCCGGTGGCGAGGTGCCGCTTCTCCGCGGTGGAGATGTCGCCTATTCCGTAGCCCACCTGTGTCATCAGCGGCTGCTCGGCGCGGTGGAACGCGACGATCATCCCGAGGGCCGCCACCGCGGTCGCCCTCGCTGCCGTCACCGATGTCAGCTGGTCCGGAGGTGACCAGGGCGCCTGGTCGGCGTAATCACGCCACGCATCGGCGGCGGCCAGGGCGACGAGCACCCGGCGGTTGCGCACCTCGTTGTACAGCCAGACCGCGGAACGCCCGGTTTCTCCGGGCAGTTGCACCGCGGCGGCCACGTCCCCGGCGCGGACCGCGTGGTAGGGCGTCTTGCGCAGCAGGGTGGCGGCTGCCGTCGCGATGGCCGCGAGCCGCTCGTCCTGCGTCGCCACTGCGCTCCTCTTCCCCAACCCGCCGTGACCAATCTTGCCCGGCAGGCCCGCCGTGACTTTCTCCCGGCATATCTCGACCGAGATGATCATCATAATTCCAAATCCGGCCGCAGGCTTGGATAGTGATTTTTCATAGCTAAAGGGAATACGATAGCTCTATGTTGAGCCAGGTTTTAGGGCCAGCTCAGAGATGGGCATCCGGTACGGCGGACCGCCGCTCATGAGATACCGGCCGTAGTCCCGAGCTGGTTCCGGAGCCACGTCAATGCCGGATGGGTAGTGAGGTGGTCGGCCCAGGAGCTGATGTTCCTGGGCCGACGTATGTTGGCCCGGCCGCGCCCGCCGCGCGTGCCTGGGCGATCGCCGCGGCGCAGGCCGCGGCCATGGTCCCGGCCGACCGGGCGGAGGCCGACGCCTGGACGATCCGGGGCTGGGCGGACGTAGCGGTCGGCTGCCTTGCACTCGAACCCGACGCAACCGGCTCCGGGCCGTGGCGGGAGGGCGCCTTCAGCGGCCTCGATGAGGTGATACGCGCCGCGCCGGTCGTCGTCTCGGGCGGGCACAACGCCGCGAGGCTCCGGCAGCTACGACGGCTCGCCGGGCCGGTGCCGGCGTGGTATCCCCGGGCGCGCCCGGTCACCGGCACGATCCGGGACGTGCGGCAGATCGCCTGGCGGGCGGCGGACCTCGTCGGATGGTTCGGTGCGCTGCTCATGCGGGCCGCCGCCCATCTGCCCTGCACCGAGCCGGTCCCCCTGGTCAGCGAGCTGCATCTGGCCTGGGGCCGCCGCTACCGGCCATCGGCTAATGGGGCTCACGCCGCGGTGTGCCCGCCGGTAAGCCGCCGGCTCGCGCGGCGCACCTGGATGTGCCTGCCGTGGCTGGGTGTCACCATCGCAGACGTTCCCTCCACCGCCACCCCGCTGGCGCAGCAGGTCTGGCGCGGCATTCACGAGGGAGCACACCTCGACCATCTCGGCGTGCTGGCGAGGTCCGGCGCGACGGCGCCGAGCCCGGCGGAGTTCGGCACCGGGCTTCTGGTCGCCGAGTCCTACGCGATGGCGGTGGAGATGCTCGCCGCGGTGGAGTGCATCCTGACGGGGGAGGGCCAGGCGGTCTGGCAGCTGGGCGCCGGGCTCGTCGAGCGCGCCACCCGCCTGCCAGGCGGCTCGGCCGCCACGGCCGAGTTCGCCGACCTGCCGACGCTGGCCGAGGTGTACGTGCTCGGGCCGCTCGAGGTCCTCGCCGACGGTGCGGCGGGGCGCGCCCTGCCGGCCGAGATCACCGGCCCGTTGCGCGCCCGCTGGCTCACCGCGTGCGCGGCCTATCCGCCCGCCGCCACGTTCGGATCCGCCGCCGCCGAGCTCGTCGACCGCTCGGCCGACCGCCCTGCCGTCTAGCGCGACCGCCCGCCGGGCGGTGTTTTCGCTGGTACGCGTCAAGGGGAGCGTCTTTATCAACGTAAATCCCGTATTGATGGACATTGTTTATCTAGCTACATTAAACTCGGTCTGGATGCCCGCCGGGTCGCAGTGACCCGCGTCTCGGCAGGTGATAAGGGGTGGATGGGGCGAGAGCCGCAGAGGTCAGGCCGCAAGGCGGCGCGATGCCGTGCCGAGCTTGGTTCTGGCCCGCGAGGTTGTGAGGGATGCGAAGGGCGGGCATCTGCCGCTTCGGCCCATGATCGCTGGCTGCCCGCTAGCGTGCCGCGGTCGCGTCGCCCGCGGCACTTAGGACCCAGGTGGCGGCCGTGCAAGACCCTGACGGAGCTGGCCGCCACCTGGCATTGCCCAGGTTGGGGGGTTTGTCACATGAACATGGATGACATGTCCGTCCGCTCCGCCGCAGGCGCCGCGGACCTGGACACCGCGATCGAGCACGCGCGAGCGGTCCTTTCGGTGTTGCTGCGCGCTCCGAAGCAGGCCGGGTCGGTCTCCTCTAGGAGGACCGAGCCGCTTGGCTGGCTTACCGGACCGGAGCAGAGCCGCGGCGAGTCTGGTTACCCGAAACTGATCGCCGACGCGCGAGCCCTGCTCTGCGCCCTGCTCGACTACCGGTTCTCGCTGGCCGCCGAGCACCTGGACGCGGCGGATCCGGGAGCGGTCGCCGCCGCTCGCGCCGACCGCGACGAGGCGATCGAGGTGACCGCCGCCCTGCTCTACCGGCTGTCACCCGACGATCCGTCCTGGCCGGACGTGGCGGTGACCCTCGGCCGGCTCAGTTACGAGCGCTACAGCGATCCGTGGCCAGGCGCGGTGCCGCCCGATCCCGACGATCTCGACACCGCGCGCGACCTGCTGCTGCGCAGCGCGTCCGACGATGCCGACGGGCGTACGCTGCTCTACCTCGTCCTCGCCCTGCGAGACCGGCTGCGGCTGATGTGCTGCTCGGTCGACTCCGCCGCGCTGGTCACCTGGAGCAGGCGACTGCTCGTCACGCCCGACCCGGTCGGCGACAGGCAGCGCAGCCGCCTCAGCCAGGCCGACCTGCAGTCCGTGCTGGCGGCCGTCCACGCACCCGAACTGCTCCACGCCACGGACTTAGCTCAGCCCAGGGTCCCTGGCGCGGGCACGCCGATCGGGCTGGGATACGGGAGCACGCTCGCGCACGCCCGCGCGATCGGGGTGAGCACCTCCGCGAGTTCCGCCGAAGCCTCCGGGTGCAGGCGTGCCCATGGCCGCGCCGCGGCCCGGTCGGTTGCGTCCTCCACGGCCGCATGCGCTGCCCGCCCGGCGGCGGTGAGGGTACCGTCCGCCCCGACCCAGCCACGATCGGCCAGCCGGGAGCGGGCGTCATCCCACTCCTCGTCGGTCCAGCCCCGTATCGGCTGCAGGTCCTCTCGCCGCAGGTCGATGCCGCACCGCAGCACGATGGACTCGCAGCCGTCGACGCCGGCCGCCACCAGCGCGGCGAAATGCCCGTCGCCGCGGTGCTCGCGGAGCAGGGTGGCAGCCTGCCAGAGCCTGGCCAGAGCAGAAAACCCGTCGCCGGGGACCGCAAGCGCGGCGTTGGCCGCGGCAAGCACCCGGCCCGCGCAGTTCAGTTCGCCGGTCGCCCCCCAGAGCAGTTCGGCGGCCCTGTTCACTTGCGGCGCGACATCGGTCTCTGGCAGCAGGCGGCCGAGCGCGTCGGTCGCGCCCGCAAGGCGCGTCCGCAGCGCGTCGGCGGGAGAGATCAGCTCCCACACCCCCGGGATGGCGCGGGCGACCATGCCCGGCGCGAAGCCGAAGAACGAGGCGGTGACCACCGCCGCGCCCACCGCGCCGAGCGGCGCGGCCCGCCCCGCGAAGTACCCTCGCCAGAACCCGCGCAGACCCGCCTGCTCGAACGCCGAACGGCTCTCTTGGGTGAAGTAGATGACCGCGTGGATGGGTTCGAACAGGGTCCACATTGACCGCGCCGTCTGCGCCGCGTCAGTCACGTCCGCTCCTAAAGTCGATCCGATCTCCCGCCGGTACCCCCGCTCAGTGATATCAGTCCCCCTGGTTCGGCGGTAGTCCTCGATAGGGCGCGGCACGCAGCGCAATGACCAGCCACAACTCCGATCCGATTTGGATAAGATAAATACCCAGCGTGGCTTACCGGCCGCCGCTGGTCACACGTGAGCTATCTAACGAAATTTTCTTCGCTACCTACCCATCCGATCCGGCCTCGGCGTCGAAGGTGCCATATGAGCCCTAGTGACCCAGATGCGTCCAGGTTCAGGGCTTCGGCTACGGATAGGAGGGGAGAGCGGGATCTCAACGACCTGCTCATCCACGTGGCGCGCGGCGATCAGGACGCGTTTGAGCAGCTATACGACCGGCTGGCTGGCCCGGCGTACGGCGTGATCCGCAGGGTTCTGCGTGATCCGTCTCAGTCTGAGGAGGTCACCCAGGAGGTTCTGCTCGAGGTGTGGCGGACCGCGGCGCGGTTCGACCCGGCGATGGGTGGTGCGGCGACGTGGGTGATGACCATCGCCCACCGCCGCGCCATCGACCGGGTCCGGTCCTCGGTAGCGGCGGCCGAACGCGAGCAGAAGGCCGCCCCGGTCAACCAGCTTCGCGACGAGGTCGCCGACGCGGTGGAGGCCAGCCTGGACCGTGAGCGGGTCAGGCGCTGCCTCGACGGGCTTACCGAGGTACAGCGCGAGTCGATCACCCTGGCCTACTACGGCGGCTACAGCTACCGGCAGGTGGCCGAACTGCTTAGCGTCACGCTCGGCGCGATCAAGACCAGGATCCGCGACGGGCTGATACGCATGCGGGACTGCCTGGGGGTCAACTGATGAGACTTCTCAGGGATGACCTGCACACGCTGACCGGCGTCTACGCGCTGGACGCGCTCGACAGCGCGGCCGAGCGGGACCGCTTCGCCCGGCACCTGAACCGCTGCCAGTCCTGCTCGAGCGAGGTGCGCGGGCTGCGCGAGGTCGCGACCTCCCTTGCCTTCGCCGCCGCCATCGAGCCGCCGCCCGAGCTGCGGACCCAGGTGCTGGCCGCGGCCGCCCGCACCCGCCAGCTCCCGCCCGAGGTCAACCACCACGCGCTGCCGCGCCGCGGTGCGCGGGTCTGGGGCTGGATGCCGTGGCTGGCCGGATCCCTAGCGGCCGCCAGCCTCGTCCTCGCCGTGATGTTCGGCTTCATGCAGGCCAATACCAACCAGCAGCTCAGCCAGGCCCGTGCCCAGAACCAGGAGATCGCGGCCGTGTTGTCCGCGCCCGGCGCCAGGCTTCTCGCCGCCACGACGACCAAGGGCGGTGTGGCCACCGTCGTGCTGGCCGCCGCCAAGCGCGAGCTCGTGGTAACCATGTCCGGGCTGCCGGCGCTGCCCGCGGGCAAGGTCTACCAGCTGTGGCTGATAGGCCCGACCAAGATCGTGTCGGCCGGCCTGGTGCCGCCGCCCGCAGCCTCCGGTGTCAGCCCCGCCGTGCTGGCATCCGGCATCGTCACCGGCGACAAGCTCGGCCTGACCGTCGAGCCGGCCCCGGGCAGCGCCCAGCCCACCACCACCCCGATCCTGGCCCTCCCGCTCCCCCTCTAACCCCGAGCTAGTCGGGCCACTGGCAGGTGGTGATCTGGCCGCCGGTGATGGTCACGCTGACGGCCGGGGTGCGCTCGTCGCGCCAGAGCGTGTAAGGCCCGGCCGCGAGGCCGGGGTAGACCGCCGCGTACTTGGTCACCGCCGGCAGGTGGCGCGGGCGCACCTGCGAGTGGGTCCGCCTGGCCGCCGGGTCGTCGTCCCGGCTGATCTCGATCTCCTCGCCGTCCAGGCCGGCCGGCGTGTACAGGATCAGGGCACCGACGTCGGCGCCAAGTTCCATCACCACGGTCCCGGGCCCGGACGGCCCGGCGACGTGCTCAGCCATGCTGCTCTCCTCCCAGAGAAACCAAGAGAAAAGGTGTGCCCCGGCCGAACATAGGAGGATGCCCGGCCAGGGCACACCCGACTTAGGGTCAGGACGGGTTGTCGAAGCCGCTGTACGGCACTCCGAGGTACGGGAACCGCGATAGGTAAGACGAGCGCACGCTGGCGGGCGTCAGCCCGTCGGTCAGCTTGGCCGCCGCCGCGTCCGGCTTGTAGGACTTGTCCACCAGCGGATACGTGACCCCGGCGATGGCGCGCAGCTCGATTGCTACCACGTCGTCGGTGACCCGGCGCCCGTTCGGGAAGCCGCCCGCGTCGCCGCCGAGCAGCCCGTAGATATTCTGCTTGTCGGCAGGCGTCGCCGGGATCGAGGTGTTCAGCCGCAGCATGTCCGCGAGCACCGACCCGGTCAGGTTGGTGAACCCGGGGATCAGTCCCGAGGGGATCCCGGTGAGCAGGATCGCCTCCAGGTCCGCGCGCGGCTTGCCGGACGAGGCCAGCTTGGCCAGGTTGGGGAACACGCCCGGGTACAGCGCGTTCAGCAGCCCCGCGAGGCCGGGCGAGGTGACGTAGCTGGCGAACAGCTTGTCGTCCGCCGGCGGCAGCGTGTTCCACAGGTCCTTTTTGCCCAGCGGGATCAGCACCTCGTTGACCAGCGGGTTGCCGAGCCGCGATACCTGCCTGTACGATCCGCTGTTCACGTTCTCGCCAGCCTCCGCGTCCCACAGCCTGACCCGCTGGCGGCTCGCCGTGGTCCACACGCCGATGGTCGGGTGGTGGCGTCTGGTCACCGCGGAGATCGGCACCTGGATCGCGATCGAGTGCACGTTCAGGTGGTTGGTGGCGTTCACGCCGGCGGCGGGCCCGGTGAAGACGTTCAGCCCGTACTGCGCGTGCAGGTTCTCGAACGGCCGCAGGTCGGCCAGGTCGAAGATCG
>Ga0181525_10004495_pt1 | contig 10692 bp, 8 predicted proteins | sample PEATcosm2014_Bin_48_FD_121100 | JGI IMG/M metagenome (GOLD analysis project Ga0181525, IMG submission 121100) | Peatland microbial communities from MTU Mesocosm Facility, Houghton, MI, USA - PEATcosm2014_Bin06_10_metaG | ecosystem: Environmental > Terrestrial > Soil > Wetlands > Peat | place...
ATGCCGACTGGTGCTTGGGCAGCAGGATCGCGCCGGTCTTGGGCAGGTTTTCCATTCCAATGACGTCTGCGCGAATGCCGCAGACAACACGTGCACAAAAAACCGCGAAGCGCGGCCAGCCGGTGGTCAGCCAATAGCGCCGGTGGCGGGGCAGCCAGACCCAGAGCAAGGTCGCGATCGAATACGGCGCGACCGAAATGATCAGCAGCGCAAGATAGATGGTCGCGCGCAAGGCGAGCAGCGCCCGGTACAGGGCGCCGAATTTCCTGTCACGCGGGGAACTGATGCCTGGGCTGTCGTCGTTCCGGGGAATCTGCTGCGGCTGCGCGCTCATCGCACCATTATTCTGCCCGAAGCGAGGCGGTCTCAGCCAGCCGCCAACAAGGATATGTCGGCAATCCGGTTCATGAGGGCACGCAAGCGGGCGAGCAGCGCCAGGCGATTTGCCCGCAGCGCCGGCTCCTCGACGAGGACCATGACTTCGTCGAAAAAACGGTCGACCGGCTGGCGCAAAGGGGTGAGCGCACGCAACAAGGACGTGTCATCTCCTGCGGCCAGGGCGGCATCGATCGCAGGCGCGACCGCGTCGAAGGCCGCGGCCAATTCACGCTCGGCGGGTTCCAGCAGAAGATTGGCATCGAGCTGGGCCTGGGTCGCGCGCTCGAGGCTCTCCGGTGCGCTCTTCCTGAGGATATTGCCGATGCGCTTGTTGGCAGCCGCCAGATTCTCGGCCTCCGGCAATTGCATGAATGCGCGAATCGCCGCCATGCGGGCGCCGACCCGGTCGATGCGCTCGGGTCCCAAGGAAAGTACGGCGTCGACTTCCCGCGCGCCGTAGCCCTGTTCGAGCAGGACGCCGCGCAGGCGCTCGAAAAGAAACTGCGCAAGCTCCTGCGGACATGCCTGGAACGGGCCCGGCAACTGTGCAGGATCGAACGCGGCGAACGCAAGGGTGATCAGCCGAGGCAGCGTGAGCGGCAAGGCGCGTTCCTGCAGGATGCGCAGCACACCCAAGGCGTTGCGCCGCAGGGCGTAGGGATCCTTGTCGCCGCTTGGGCGCTCGCCGGCGCCAAACAAGCCGGCGAGCGTTTCCATCTTGTCGGCCAGCGCGATGCACGCCGCCAGTGTCGAATCGGGCGTGGCATCACCGGCGAAGCGCGGCCGGTAATGCTCTTCGATCGCGCGTGCGACCTCCTCGTCCTCGCCTTGCAAGCGCGCGTAAATCGCCCCCATCTCGCCTTGCAATTCCGGGAACTCGCCCACCATCAATGTGCCCAGGTCGGCCTTTGCCAGCAGGGCGGCGCGTGCGACCTGCGCGGCGTCCGCGCGCAAATCTTGCGGCAGTGCTTCGTTGATGCGTCCGGCGAGCCCGACCAGCCGCGCGATGCGCTGGCCTTGCGTGCCCAGGCGCTGGTGGTACACGACATTTTCCGCGCCAGCCAGGCGCGTTTCGAGGCGGTGCAGTCGATCCTGGTCAAAGAAAAACTTCGCATCGGCCAGTCGTGCGCGTACGACCCGGGCGTTGCCGGCGACGATCGCGGAAGGATCGACGGATTCGATGTTGCTGACCAGCAGAAAGCGGTTGCGCAGTTTCCCCGCCGGATCCTGCAAGGCGAAGTACTTCTGGTTCTGCTGCATCGTGAGGATCAGGCAATTCTGCGGCACCGCGAGAAACGCCGCATCGAATCCCGATTCGTACACGAACGGCCATTCGACGAGCGCCGCGACTTCGTCGACCAGGGTGTCTGGCATGACCGCCTGCGCGCCGATCCGGTTCGCCGATGCCAGCAAGCCGTCGACGATGCGCTGGCGCCGCTTGCCGGACGAGGCAATGACCTTGCCGTGTTCCCGCAAGCGCTGCTCGTAATCCTGCGCGTGTCCGATCGACAGGGAACCCGGTGCATGAAAGCGATGTCCCGCGGTTTCACGACCTGCCTGCAATCCCAGGACCTGTACGGGCACGACTTCCTTTCCGTGCAACGCAAGCAGGCGATGCGCTGGCCGGACGAAATGCACGGTGGTCACCCCGTCTGCAAGCTGATAGCTCATCATCTTGGGAATCGGCAGCGCCGCAATCGACTCCTCGAGTGCGGCTTGCAATCCCGCGGCGAGGCTCGCGCCCGGCCGCATGCCGCGATAAACGAGCATCTCCGGCGCCTTGCCTTTGCCGACCGCGCCTTCGCCCGCGCTTGCGGGCACTTCGCGCACGATCTTCGCCGCATCGAAGGCGAGCCCGAGCGCGTCGAGTTTCTTGCGCAGCGCCGGACTCGGCTGCGAAGCCGCGTCGAAGCCCAGGTGCGCCGGCATCAGCTTCTGTTCGAAGCTGCGCTCGGGTGCAAGGGACCGCACGTCGGCGAGCAGCAGCCCCAGGCGTCGAGGGGACGCGAACACCTGGAGCAGATCCGCACGGTCCTCGACAAGATCCCGCGCGGCAAGCCCCTTGTGTATGCCTTCGGCAAAGGCACGGCCGAGCAGGTCCAGTGCCTTGGGCGGAAGCTCCTCGGTCAACAGTTCGACCAGCAGCGGCGCGTTCATGCCGCGGCGCCCTCGACCGACTTGCCGAGCATCGGAAAGCCCAATCGCTCGCGCGACTCGAAATAGCTTTGCGCAACGGCACGCGCGAGTTTGCGGATGCGGCCGATGGTGCCGGCGCGCTCGGTCACGCTGATGGCGCCGCGGGCATCGAGCAGGTTGAAGGTATGCGCCGCCTTGAGCAGCGCTTCATAAGCGGGCAGCGCGAGTTGCGCCTGCATGAGTCGCGCCGACTCGGCCTCATAGAGGCCAAACTGATCGAGCAGGATCTTCGGGTCGGAAGCCTCGAAGTTGTACTTCGACTGCTCGACCTCGTTCTGGTGGAATATATCGCCGTAGCTCAGGATGCGCTCCCTGCCACGGTCGTTCCATTTCGTGTAGACGAGGTCGAAGACATTGTCGACGTCCTGCAGGTACATCGTCAGGCGCTCGAGTCCGTAGGTGATCTCGCCGGTGATCGGCTTGCATTCGAGGCCGCCGACCTGCTGGAAATAGGTGAACTGCGTGATCTCCATGCCGTTCATCCACACTTCCCAGCCCAGTCCCCAGGCGCCCAGCGTCGGGTTCTCCCAGTTGTCTTCGACGAAGCGGATGTCGTTGCGCAGGGTATCGATGCCCAGCGCCGCGAGCGAGCCCAGGTAGCGCTCCAGGATGTCGGGCGGCGAAGGCTTGAGCACCACTTGATATTGATGGTGCTGATGCAGGCGATTCGGATTTTCGCCATAGCGGGCGTCCTTGGGGCGCCGCGAAGGCTGGACGTACGCGGCGCGCCAGGGTTCGGGTCCGATCGCGCGCAGGAAGGTTGCCGTATGCGAGGTGCCGGCGCCGACCTCGATGTCGATCGGTTGCAGCAGGGCGCAGCCCTGTGCGTTCCAGTACGCCTGCAGGCGCAGGATGGCTTCTTGGAAGGTGATCATTGCCTGTCGCCGCCGTACGAGGATGGAGAGCCGGACGGCAAACCGCCATTCTAACGGCCCTCACCCTGCCCTCTCCCGCTCACCGGGAGAGGGCAGGGTGAGGGCTCAGTTGGCGAGCAGTTCCTCGACGGGGCCTGCGAGATCGTCGTAGCGGGGCGCAGTCGTCCGCAGCCAGGGCACATCGAGGCGCAAATGCTGGAGCAGAGGCAAGTCGACCTCGTCGAGCGCTTCCTGGATACCCAGATGCAGCGAACCGCCGTCGGCGAGCACGCTTGACATCTGCAGCACGGCTGCCAGCAGCGAGAAGGGTCGGGCATCCAGCGGCGCCGCCGCGTGTGCAAAGCCGTTGACGAAGCGCGGTGGCAGGCGCCAGCGCCGCGCCAGTTCAGCGGTCACCTGACCATGGTGACATCCGAGCATGTGCAGTTCCTCGCGCATGCGCGTACCCGGAGCGTGGCATGCTTCCTCGACCTGGGCGACACCTTGGGGAACCACGCGGGCCATGAGCAACTGCCCGCTGCGAAGCAGGAATCCTGCGAGATACGCGCTGTCCGCGTCGCCCCCCAGGATTCGGGCAAGCCACTGCGCGTACCCCGCAGTCGCGATCGCATGCTTCCAGAATGCGGTGCGGTCGAATCCTTCCATCTGCGGAAATGCGCTGGCAATCGAAGCGGCGAGCACGTAATTGCGCAAGCGTTCCATGCCAAGGACGCCGGCCGCGTCGTCGAACGTGGCCGTGACCTGGGATTTGGTGTATCGGGCGTTGACCAGGCGCAATACCTTGCGGGCGAGCGTCTGCTCGCGCGCGGTCAGTCGCGCAACGGTCTTGAGGTCGACGTTTTCGTCGTCAAAGCTGGCGACAAGCTGCCGCGCAACCTCCGGCATCGATGGCAAGGGGTCGCCGCCGAGGAAAAACCGATCGATGCCACCCATGTTGCTCGAGTCTCCTGCGTCAGCCGATCTGGGTTCGGCTTGCTTGCGCAAGAGTAGTCGTCGTGGGGCGCGGTCAATCCGCGAGTTGCCACTGCAAAATCCTCGCTTCTTGCCCTCAAGTTTTCCTTGTTTACAAATGCAAAGACTCGCGCTGCCGGGTCCGGAGTGCGCATGCGGCCAGGGCGGCGGCCGACAAGAGCAATATCGGCAGGTTGCCGGCACGAATGAAGGGTGTTGACCCCGTTTTTCCCTGCGCCGCGCCTTCCAGAACGCCTAGCGTCTGTATGGGAAGCTGCGCCTGGACGGATCCGTCGGCAGCGATGATGGCGGTAATCCCGGTATTGGTCGCGCGCAACAACGGGCGGCCCGTCTCGAGCGCGCGCATGCGCGAAATCTGCAGGTGCTGCGCGAGCGCGGACGAATCGTCGAACCAGGCGAGGTTGGAAAGATTCAACAACATCGTCGGTGCGCGCTCCGGATCCTGCCAGGAAGTGCGGATGAGGGCGCCGAACAGGTCCTCAAAGCAGATATTGACGGCGATGCGCTCGCCAGCGAGGTTCATGGGCGTCTGGTAGTCGGCACCACGCTCCTGGTCGCCGATGGGAATGTCGAGCAGGTCGACGAACCAGTGGAACCCGAACGGGATGAATTCCCCGAACGGGACCAGGTGACGCTTGCTGTAGCGCTGCGCCTCGCCCCCTTGGCCGTCAAGGCCGATCGCACTGTTGAAATAGCGCTCATGGGGTTCGACGAGAAAGGCACCGAATACCAGTGCCGCACCGGCGCGCTTGTGCGGGTCGCCAATGATGTCGAGCGCCTCCTCGGGCAGGTCGCGCAGTGCGACCGGAAATGCCGACTCGGGCAGCACGATGAGATCGGGATGGGCCGGCGGGCTCGATCGAGGCGGCGCCGTCGAATTCGATTGCGGTTCCTGCGGGGCTTGCGCAAAGTCGATCGTCGGCAGGTAGCGCGTCAACGCCTGGTCCAAGCCGCCTTCGGCGAACTTCACGTCCTGCGGAATATTGCCTTGCACGAGGCGCACCCGGATCGGCGTGCCGAAATTGCGAGTCCATTCCACGCGGTGGAGCAGCCACCCGCACGCGCACACGGTGAACGTCGCGCCAACGGCCGCGAGCGCCGCACTGCGCTGCGCTCGCGCATGCAGGCTCATCCAGGCGAGCACGGCGGCGACTGCCGCCGCCGCGGCGCCGACGCCGTAGACGCCCAGGACGGGTGCGTACCCGGCGAGCGGTCCGTCGGCGTGCGCGTATCCGGTCGAGAGCCAAGGCAAGCCGCCCAGGAGGATTCCGCGGAACCATTCCGCGATGGTCCATGCGCAGACGATCGCGAGCGCGCGGCGTGGGGCGCATGCGCCGCCACAACGGCTCGCAAGCGCGAGCGCGAACGCGGGTAGCAAGGCAAGGATCGCCGCCAGCGAAGCCACGGCGGCGATCGCCAGCGCGGCGGGCAGCCCGCCGTACTTGTGCAGACTGATGTAGATCCACGACAGGCCCAAGCCGAGCCACCCCAAGCCGAACGCAAAACCGGCGATCGCCGCGTCACCGGCGCAAGCCGCCTGCAAGGCCCGGCGGAAAACGAACGCAAGGGCGAGGATCTCGAGCCAGGGCAGGTTCGCCGGAGCGAAGGAGAGGGCGTGCACCATGCCCGCCGCGCAGGCGAGAAGCGCCGGCGGCAACCAGCCGGGAAGCGGGACTTTGGACTTGCGGGGGGTAGGTTCTGCGGTCGCGGCGCCCGAGGCCTCAGACATGCTGGCCGGCTTCCCCGGCGGCGAATTCATGCGCCACGACGGGCGCGATTCGCGTGACGTGGAACAGCTGCGCCTGCCGGGCGTCGGCACGCAAAACGTCGAAGCGGTAGCCCACGATCTCGATCGAATCGCCCCGCCGCGGCACTCGGCCGAACGAATCGGTCACGAGACCGCCGATCGTATTGAAGTCGGCCTCCGGAAACGTCGTACCGAAGCTTGCGTTGAATTGCTCGATCTCGGTGAGCGCCTTGACGCGGAAGCTGCCGTCCGCTTCCGCGATGATGTTCTCGTCCTGCTCGTCGAAATCGTATTCGTCGTCGATGTCGCCGACGATCTGCTCGAGCACGTCCTCGATCGTGATCATGCCGGCGACACCGCCATATTCGTCGACCACGATCGCGATGTGATTGCGCTTGGAACGGAAATCGCGCAGGAGGACGTTGAGCGGCTTGGATTCCGGAATGAAAACGGCCGGCCGCAGCATCGCGCGCACGTCGAACTCCTCTTCGCTCGTATGGCGCAGCAGGTCCTTCGCCAGCAGGATGCCGATGACGTGGTCGCGGCTGCCCTCGATCACGGGGAAGCGCGAATGACCGGTCTCGATGACGTGCGGCAGCCAGGATTCCACCGTCTCGTTGATGTCGATCACGTCCATCTGCGCACGCGGGATCATGAGGTCGCGGGCACGAAGCTCCGAAACTTGCAGGACTCCCTCGATCATCGACAAGGCATCGGCATCGAGCAGGTTGCGCGCGTGCGCGTCGGAAAGCAGCTCAAGCAGTTCTTCGCGGTTTTCGGGCTCGCGAAAGATGAATGCGGTCAGGCGTTCCAGCAAGCTACGGTGCGGGTGGGCGTGGGAAGCGCGCCCGGCGTGAGGATCTGACATCGTGGTCGGGCGCGCAAACGCACCCGGCTGTGGAGGTGGGAGGAGAATACCGGAGCGCCCGGAAACCGTCATCGCAACCTCGCACGAGTCCCGCGCATGCAAATGACGGAAGGATTCCTTCCCGGGTTTGTCGAGAACTGGCTCGAATTCCCGCGTGTAAGTGATCGCAAACCTTGACGATTTTGGCGATCAGGAAACCGCATACGGATCGGGGATGTGCAAGCGTGCGAGCAGCTTGCGTTCCATCGTTTGCATGCGAATGGCGTCGCGCGCGCGTTCGTGGTCGTAGCCCTGCGCATGCAGGACGCCATGGAAGACGAGGTGCGCCAGGTGTTCGCGCATCGGCTTGGCCTGTTCACGCGCTTCGCGACGAACGACCGGCAGGCACAGCACGATATCGGCCAGCACGCGCGGCCGTCGCGCATAGGCAAACGTGAGCACGTTGGTTGCGTAATCGCGCGACCGGAATTCCCGGTTGAGGCTGCGTCCCGCGCGGGTTCCGACAAGTACCAGCGCAAGCTCCGCGTCCGCTTCCAGTGCCATGCCGACCCAGCGGCGCAGCGTCGCGCGGGAAGGAATTCCGTCGTGGCGTTCCGCGCCCACGATCGACAGCCGCAACTTCGGCGCGCGCCTAGCCCTTCTGCGTGCTTGCGCGTTCATACGCCTCGACGATGCGCGCCACGAGGGGGTGGCGCACGACGTCGGCCGCCGTGAAGTAGGTAAACCCGATGCCGCGCACATCGTGCAGCACGTGCTGGGCTTCGATCAATCCGCTGGACGTCCCCCGCGGAAGGTCGGTCTGCGTGACATCTCCCGTGATCACCGCTTTGGAGCCGAAGCCGATCCGCGTGAGGAACATCTTCATCTGCTCGGGCGTCGTGTTTTGCGCCTCGTCGAGAATGACGAAGGAATGATTCAAGGTCCGGCCCCGCATGTAGGCGAGCGGCGCAATTTCGATCGTCTGGCGCTCGAGCAACTTCTGCGTCTTGTCAAAGCCGATGAGATCGAACAGCGCATCGTACAAGGGCCGCAGGTACGGATCGACCTTTTGCGCGAGATCGCCGGGCAGGAATCCCAGGCGCTCCCCCGCCTCGACGGCGGGGCGCGTCAGGACGATGCGTTCGACCGCGTCCCGCTCCAGGGCGTCCGCGGCGCATGCGACCGCGAGATAGGTCTTGCCCGTCCCGGCGGGACCGATGCCGAAGCTGATGTCATGCGCCAGGATCGATTGCAGGTAATCGGCCTGCACGGGCGTGCGCGCGTGCAGTTCCGGGCGGCGCGTCCGCAGGATGAGTCCGCCCGCATCCGTCCGCGCGGAATCTCCGGCACCCCGGCCGTGGGCCGGCGCGGCCTCGACCGCGGATTTGACCGCGGATTTGACCGCGGATTTGACGTTACGCGCCGTGTTGCGAACCGCCCGCTGCGCGAAGCGCTTGTTTTCGTACACCTGCAATTGCACGTCTTCGAGCGACAGCGGGCGCTGGGCACTTGCGTGCAGGCGCTCGAGCAGAGCCTGCACGTCGCGCGCGGCTTCGGCCGGACCCTCGATGCGAAAGACGTTCCCACGGCGGCGAATCCGTACCGGGAACTCATTTTCGATCTGGCGCAGGTTGCCCTCCAACGCACCGGCCAGGTTCGCCAGCCGCTGATTGTCGGCGTCGAGGGAAAGGCGCAAGACCGTGTCCGTGCCGCCCGCATCGGTGCGCGCGTTTGTCGCTGCGGCGCGCCGGCGCGCGCTGCGGGAACGCGTCGAACTGCCGGTTGCGGTCACGCTGCGAGTCGGTCCGACGAGGAATCCGTCGGTTCCCCGCGCAAGGTGTGTCTCAGGACTTGCGTGATGCGAACGTCGACGAAACCTCCTACCCGGCTCGCATCGCCCGCAAAATTCACGGTCCAGTGGTTCGAGCAGCGTCCCGTGAGCTCGCCCGTGTCGCGCCTCGATGCTCCTTCGACCAGCACGCTTTCGGTCCGTCCGATCATGGCCGCCCCGATGCGCGTTTCGCTTGCATCCAGGCACTCCTGCAGGCGCCGCAGGCGCTCGAGTTTTTCGGATTGCGGCGTCGGGTCGGGCAGTTCCGCAGCGGGCGTGCCCGGGCGTGGGCTGTAGACGAAGGAAAAGCTCGCCGCGAATTGCATTTCCTCGGCGAGGCGCATGGTCTGATCGAAGTCCTCGGATGTTTCGCCGGGGAAGCCGACGATGAAATCGGATGCAACCTGGACTGCAGGCTGCGCAGCGCGCAGGCGCCGAAGGATCGATTTGTACTCCAGCACGCTGTAGCCGCGCTTCATCGCCGCGAGCACCCGATCCGAACCCGACTGGACGGGCAGGTGCACGTGCAGCGCCAGTTTGGGCAGGCGTCCATGGGCTTCGATCAGGCGCGGCGTGAATTCACGCGGATGGGAAGTCGTGTAGCGGATCCGCTCGATGCCGGGAATTTCGGAAATCAATTCGAGCAAGTACGCGAAATCCGCGGTCCCGCTCCCCGCGCCGGTCGCGGGTCCGACCCGCGTTCGGTAGGCGTTGACGTTTTGCCCGAGCAAGGTCACTTCGCGCACGCCCTGGTCGGCGAGGTCCGCGATTTCCGTCAGCACGTCGTCGAGGCCGCGGGAAACCTCTTCGCCTCGCGTATAGGGAACGACGCAGAAGCTGCAGTACTTGCTGCAACCTTCCATGATGGACACGAAGGCGCACGGGCCATTTTTCGAAGGAGGCGGCAGCCTGTCGAACTTTTCCAGCTCGGGAAACGAGATGTCGACTTGCGCGCGCCCGCTGGCGCGGCGCTGCGCGATCATCGCGGGCAGCCGGTGCAGGGTCTGCGGCCCGAACACGAGATCGACGAAAGGCGCGTTGTCCAGCAAGGCCGCCCCCTCCTGGCTGGCCACGCAACCGCCCACACCGATCAGCAGATCGGGATTGGCGTCCTTGAGCGCGCGCAGGCGGCCCAGGTCCGAATACATCTTGTGCTGCGCCTTGTCGCGGACCGAGCAGGTGTTGAACAGGATGAGATCGGCCGATTCGGCTTGCGCCGTGCTCTCCCAACCTTGTTCCGAACGCAGTACGTCGGTCATTTTTTCCGAGTCGTACTCGTTCATCTGGCACCCGAAGGTGCGAATGAAGACTTTTTTCGCGGTCACGGTGTAGATCCGGGGGCGAAGAATCGCAAGTGTACGTGCGCCCCGGCGATCGGTGCTGCGCGGCGCTCTGGAGCGCCGCGCGATTCAATGCAAGGGGAATCTGGTGGCGGATCAGGGACTCGAACCCCGGACACAAGGATTATGATTCCTCTGCTCTAACCAGCTGAGCTAATCCGCCGAACCAAAGATTATGACGGGAACCACGTAATCCCGTCAAACAGTTCGTCCCGCGCGCAGCGCGCGGGACGAACTGCCCACCGTAGCCCGCAGGGCGGAGGTGGGCTGCTAGGCGTGTATATCCACGTCCTTCGTCTCGTGCACGAAGAACAGGTACACGACGAAGGAAATCGCGGCCACGCCGATCGGATACCAGAGGCCGTAATAGATGTCGCCTTTGAGGGCGACCATCGAGAACGCGATGGTCGGCAGGAATCCGCCCAGCCAGCCGTTGCCGATGTGATAGGGCAGCGACATGGACGTATACCGGATGCGCGTGGGGAACAGTTCCACCAGCGCAGCGG
>Ga0181525_10004497_pt1 | contig 10691 bp, 10 predicted proteins | sample PEATcosm2014_Bin_48_FD_121100 | JGI IMG/M metagenome (GOLD analysis project Ga0181525, IMG submission 121100) | Peatland microbial communities from MTU Mesocosm Facility, Houghton, MI, USA - PEATcosm2014_Bin06_10_metaG | ecosystem: Environmental > Terrestrial > Soil > Wetlands > Peat | place...
TCAGACAGGTTCACCTTCATACCGGCTCAACTTCGTAGCCTTCGACGCGAACCGCCAGCGATCGCTGAATTGCGTCCACCGAAATCACCAGCGTACGGTCTCCATTGCGGGAAACCAGTATGCCTTCCAAACCATCGAGCGCCCCGCTGCGGATCCGTACCCGCTGCCCGATTTTGAGAAAGGGATGAGAGGACCACGGCAGCTGGCCTTCGACCAGACTCCGCACCGCATGGATTTGATCGTCCGGGATGGGCGCGCCTTCGCCCCGGGCCCCCACCAGGCTGAAAACTCCATCCACCCGCAGGACCCGCAAACGATCCGCGCGGTTCGGAACAAACTTCGCGAACACGTAACAACTGAACAGCGGCATCTGCACCGATTTTTTGCGGTCGCTCCAGCGGTGCACCTCGGTCACCAGAGGCAGGAATGTCGTCACTCCTCTTTCCTCGAGTCGCTGGGCTACAATTCTTTCGTGGCGCGGGCGAGTCTGCAGCCCATACCAGTTTTCGGCTCCCATTTCGATGGGTGACGACTGCGTAGAATCCCATGACAAACTGCCGATGCCCATAGCTTCGCCCTCTAAGTCACGTCAGGGTGACCCCAAAATGAGTTACGACACGATTCCTGTCTCGATCCCGGTCAAGGGATGCAAGGGGGATTACACTTAGGCAGAATTAGGGGGGAACTCACGCTTCTGCTCTCTCGCCTGCTAATCACATGGTTGCTCAGTGCGACTTTTCGTTTCATCGCCTCGTCCAAGGCCTTCTCGTCTGCCTTGAAGGACTAAAAAAACTGCGCCCTAACCACCACTTCTAGAAACTCACAAACTTATCAACTGCCTGTGCGTCCACACAACTAGGGTGAATGAAGTTCATCGGGGCTCGGGGGGAGAAAGCCAATACCGCTGTTAAGAGTCGGTCGCCCTGATGTTGATTTAGCTTACACATCGTTGCAGACTTCTGCAAGAGCCACTCGTACCCAACGCAGGGTTACTCCTGTTCTATACCGCTAGTAGTTTGCGATGATGAGAATAATAGACCAGAGAAGTAACTCTCTTCTGGGCCAACCTCGGTCGAGCTCGCACCCCCGTACCAGCTACCCTCTCCCATTCCCATTCACAAGCTAACTTACTTATTCAATTGCCTTTCAGCGATAGGCATCACTTCGCCAAACTTCGCAACAGGGATCCGCTTCTAACTCCCGAGGGTCCATGACCTTGCGTGCAAAGCATTGCAGCCGGTCGCAAACACTTGCGACTCCGATCCGAATCGGCACTTGCGCCATCCCGAAGAAAGTCGTTAGAATTTGGTGCCGTCTTCGTTTGAGGCTGTCCACCAGAGATCAGTGAGCAGTGATCAGTGATCGGGCTCGGGGCAAGCCTTTCAGAATCCAGAGCAAAGGTTGCCATGCACCTCGACCAGGGCTTCCGGGAACCTTCCATTCGAGTATTGGTTGCCGACAGTTCTAGCATTCACACTCATCTCCTTGCCAACGCGCTGAAACGCGACTCTCAGCTGGAAGTCATTCCCTTCGACTCCGACAGTCGTGGTTTGGTTGCGGCTGTGATGGCCCTGCAAATCGACGTGCTTGTGATCAGCTCCGATTTGGAGGATGAACCGTCGCGCGGCTTCGAAACCCTGCACGAGCTGCACGCTGCGCATCCCATCACTCGAGCCGTGGTTCTGGTGAATCTGTCAAAGCATGAAGTTGTCCTAAATGCCTTTCGTGCGGGCGCCAAGGGCGTATTCAGCCGAAGCGAACCGGTTGACCTTCTCGGCAAGTGCGTTCGCTGCGTTCATCAGGGTCAGATCTGGGCGAGCAGCCGCGAGTTAACCATGGCGGTCGAGGCTTTGGCCGGCGCTCCCGCCGTGCGCGCGGTGAACGCCGAGGGCATGAGTCTGCTTTCCAAACGTGAATTGCAGATCGTTCGTTGTCTCGCCGAGGGGCTCACCAACCGCGAGATCGCGGAGCGCTTAAGCCTGAGTCAGCACACGGTCAAGAATTATCTTTTCCGGGTCTTCGACAAACTGGGAGTCTCCAGCCGGGTTGAGCTTTTGTTCATGACGCTAAGCCAGCCTGCTCCGAAGCACGCCATGAGCGCAGATGTCCCGAGCCTCGTCGGACGCGCCGACTCGCCCGAGGAATTGGCTTTGCTTCAGAAAGCGGCTACCGCCGGATTGCCGGCGGCGCAGCTGGCACTGGCACACATGCATCTGGCCCGGCGAACCGCACCCGAGGATATCGTCAACGCCTACATGTGGTATCTGGTCGCCACGGAGCGCGCGACCCAAGCGAAGGGGCTTATCAGCAAACTCATGACCGCCGCGCAGATCGAAGAAGCTCGACGAAGCGCAAGCGCCTGGCTTTCCCGCCTGGAAAATACTCCGCTGCCCGGGCTGGAAGATCGCTCCTTTCCTGGCGAGCAAACCCCCGTGGCGACCGAGTATGGGGAACCCCGGACGGGCCGCGCTTTGCACAGGACAAGCAAGGAGAACAAGTTGGGATGAGTTGGCAGGGCCGGCTTAACGATAGGGTGCCAAGGAAGCAGACATAAAAAGACGGCGCGCCTGATATCGGCACGCCGTCTCTAATCTAATAAACCGAACTGAATATAAACTCCTGAGCTAGCTGTTTATCTGCGCGGCTTTCACTTCTTGCGCGCCGACTTTTCGACGTGAACGCAGAGTGATCGCTCCAAAGCAGACGACGCCTGCAAGCAGGATATACATCAAACCGGTTCCGCCTTCGGGTACAGTTTGGCAGTTGCCGCCACCATTGTTGCCACCCTGGCCCCACCATCCCCAACCCCAACCATTATTGCCGCCTTTCCCTTGACTGCAGCCATTGTTGCCACCATTGCCGCCGTTACCCCAAGGGTTTCCGCGTCCTCCGTCGAACACGAAGGTCAGGAAGCCAGGCATCGCGTGCAGGCCAGCAACCGCGTTCGAGTGAGCCGGGCTTTGACCGAACGCGAATGGCGCGAAAGACAAGAGGACCGCTAAAACCATCCCCGCTGAGAGCTTGTTCAACGACTTCTTCATCGACGTTTCTCCTCGTCGGTCCCGGATAGCAGTGGGGGAAGACTGCTTAGAGATATCTGGCGCGTGGCGCCGATACGACCGTACTGCCACTCTAGCTTAACTTTCGTCCCTGTCAAGACTGATAATTGTTGCCACAACCTTGCAGGCGATTGCAACTGGGAGGCAACTATCCCGGCGTGAACAAGATAGCGGCCCAGCTCCCAAGCGAGCATGGTCCAAATAGTTCGAGACTAGCCCGGCGTTCCGCGGAGTCTACGGGGCAGGAATCGTGGCGGCGACAGGGGTAGAGCGCGCGCTTTCTTCATCGCTCGAATTCATCGCTGTCGTCTCGTAGTAGTAAGTCGCGCCGTCGAGGACCGAAGTATCGGTGTAGGAGGTAATGCCGTCCAGTCCACGATTGATCTGCTCGTATTTCCCGTTTGCGCCGGTGTTGCTGCGGTAGATGTTGTAGCCGACGACGTTCGGGGATTTGCTCGCCGCCCAGGAAAGAACAACCGTATAGGCGGGCCCCGCCACTCCGGTGCCGGTCAAGGTTGCGGCCGCGGGCGAGTTCGCTGCATCGCTTGTAAACGAGGCGTCCACGGACGCGATCCCACTGGTCTCGGGCGTAAACGTAACCGTAAAGTTCACGCTCTGCCCCGCCGGTATGGTAAAGGGAAACGACAAACCGCTAATCACAAATTCGGACCCGGCCACACTCGCCGAAGAGACGGCTATGCTGGCACCGGTCGCGGTCAAAGTCCCGCTTTGAGTTCCAGTGGTCCCAACCGTCACGCTGCCCGTGTTGATGGTGGCGGGGGTGACGCTCAACTGACCCTGTGACTGGGTCGCCGGTGCTGAGCCGCTCAAAGTGACGGTCAGGCTGGGATTTGAAGCGTTGGAAGTGATTGCCAGACTTCCATTGAAACTTCCCGAAGATTGGGGTTCGAAGAGGATGCTGAAGGTCGCGCTTTGTCCAGCTGTCAGGGTCAAAGGCAGATTCAATCCGCTGGTATTGAAACCTCCGCCGGAGACCCCGACCTGGGTGACCGTAATACTGGATCCGCCGGTATTCGTCAAGGTTTCGGATTGCGTCTTGCTCGTAGCCGCCTGCACGCTGCCGAAACTAACGCTGGCAGGCGAGGCGGAGAGAGAACCGGGCAACGGACCCTGCGTGCCTTGGGCGGCGGGCTTGGCTGTGCTCAGTCCTTGGCAGCCGGTCAGCACGGCCAGCGCAAGCAGCAGTGCCCCCGAGATACAGCCACGGAGCGCCTGCGTTCGAACAAGCTTTGTCCCGTTGGTTTCCATGAACTGTTGAACCGCAGTGTGCCTTTTGCCGGCTCACGGTGTAAGGTCCCGAAAGGACATCCTGAGCGTGCTCGCAAGGCCTATGGTTACCCGGTAACCTGCGATGCCCGCAAACCAGCCCCTTGGTGCCCGAAAAACGGTTGCGCGAAAACCCAAGTTCCCCATTCCGGCAAATCCCATCAGCCAGCCCAACCGCGCTCGGCGGACCTGAGCTTGCGCGCATTCGAAAATCCTATTGGCCATCCACCGTGCTGCGCGCCGTGAAAATCTATCACAAACACCGCGAACAACGCAGCCAAAAGCGTGTTCTTTTGCACTACTTCTTTTGGGAGATTCAATTTGCCGGATCGCCGAAAGACGAAGCCCCGCGACCCTGTCGTGCCTTATACTGCCCCATTGCCCGAACGCCTCTTACGATGGCTTCGAATTCATCTCGCTTGGCCTACATCGATTGGGTGCGCGGCCTGGCTTGCGTCCTGATGTTCCAGACCCATTGCTACGACTCCTGGCTCAGTCCACGCGCCCGCCAGAGCAGGTTTTTCGTGGATTCACAGCTGGGTGGGACCTTTCCTGCGCCCCTGTTTCTCTTTCTTGCCGGAATCTCCTTCGCGCTGGTCACCGGAAAACTTGTCGAGAACAATCTGCCGCCGGGGCAAATCGCGCGCGCCACGATTCGCCGCGGAGGCGAGATCTTTGTTTTTGGAATTCTCTTTCGCCTGCAGGAGTATCTCGTCGCATGGGGATGGGCGCCCCTCAACGATCTGCTGCGCGTGGATGTGCTCAACACCATCGGCCTTTCCATGATGCTGATGGGACTGCTCTGCTGGCTGGTGCTGTCGATTCGCCCCCGAAATCAGACCACGCTCGCGCTCGTTCTCGCCTCGGCCGGAATGGCATCACTCATTTCCCTGCTCACCCCGCCGCTGTGGACCACATGGCGTCCGCAATGGCTGCCGTGGCCGCTGGAATCCTACATTAACGGAGTGCACAACCTGGGCACGCCGCAGCCCTGGCTCTTCCCGATTTTCCCCTGGACGGCCTTTGCCTTCGCCGGACTGTCAGCCGGATTCATTTTGCGAAGCCGGTGGGCGGGCCAGCACCAGCCGCGTATCTTCCTGTGGTCTGGCGCGGCAGGTCTGGTTGCAATCGCAGCCGCCCGTTGGCTCGACGCCCAACCCCGCCAGCTGTACGCCGTCTACGACTACTGGCACACCAGCCCGAATTTTTTTCTGATCCGGGTGGGCATGCTGCTGGTGCTGCTTGCGGTGAGCTACGCATGGTGCCGCTGGGGTGCGGGCCAGTGGGGATTTAGCCCACTGATTCAACTCGGTCAGGCTTCCCTGCTGGTCTACTGGGTCCACATCGAATTCGTCTATGGCCGGGTCTCGATCCTGCCCAAGCATAGCCAAAGCATCCGGATCGCGTCCCTCGGACTGGCGACGATCTGCCTGGCGATGCTGTTGCTGGCTTACCTGCGCACGCGGCTGAAGGGGCACGGGACTGAAATTCTGGCCTGGTTTCGAAGTCCGGCACGAGCCAACTGACCCGGAGCAAAGCGTTGCAATCCCAAATGTTTGTCATCCCGAGCGAAGCGAGGGGGGTTGGCGTTCGTGGGTGTCGCCACCGGAGTGGAGTTTAGTGAAACTGCCTTGCAAACTCGACCACGTCGCGCTCCGCCCAGCGCCCATCGTAAGCTGCGTCTGGGTCGCGTTCGCCGACAAACGCACAGTGGCCGCCATCTTCAGTCTCGACATAGATGACGTTGCGGTTGGAGATGAGTTTCTGGCGGGTTTCCGTCAGGATACGAATAAAAGGATCATTCGCCGCGTGGATTACCAGTGCCGGCCGTGCGATGCGCTCAATCACATTGGCAGCCGCTGCTCTGGCGTAATAATCATCGGCGCCGGTAAAGTCGCAATAATAAGCCGTCACGCGGTCGTCGAAATCCCGCAGCGTCCGAACTCCCCGCAGACGAGAGGCATCAAAAATCCTGGGAAATAATCGCGCCTTACGGCGGAACCGTTGAAACAACTGGAGCAGAAAGTAATATTCGTAAATCCGATTGGCGGGCTCATGCAGCGCGTCCGCCCCAGCCGCCAGATTGATCGCCGGACAGACCGCCGCCACTCCCCGGAACTCCCTCGGACCCTCGCGTCCCCACTCCCCCGCCAGCTTCAGCACCAGATTGCCGCCCATCGAAAAGCCAATGAGCACAAAGCCGGGGACCCCATCCCGCTCCACGATATCGCGCGCCACCGCCGCCACGTCCGCCGAACGCCCCGAGTTGTAAAGCGTGGGCGCGCAATGATCCATGCCACCGCAGTTGCGCTGGTTCATGCGCACCACGTTCATGCCCGCGGCCAATCCTTTCCGCGCGATACCCAGCATGTACTGCGATTCGCTCGAACCCTCGAGTCCGTGCACCACGATCAGGGTAAGCGCATTCCGCCGGTCCTGCTGCCAGTGACAGTGGCACAGCACGGAAACGCCTGGCTCTACTTCGATCAGACGCTGCTCGGCGGCCGGCAGCTTGATCCGCCGTCTAAGAAAAAAAGCGGCCAGAGTTTGCAGATGCCCGCCCCGCAACCAGGGATGCGGCCGGAAAGCCGAACCCGCGAACGTCCGCGGTTTCTCCCTCGATCCGGCCTCGGATTCAACTCTTGCGCTTGAAGGCGTCAGACGTCACCGCTCCATTTGCGAAGTTGTCACGGAACGATTCTAATAGCAGCAGTCTGCTTCACGAGGTGATCGTTCTGCCGATTTTTGAATACATCTGCCAGGAATGTCAGCATGAGTTTGAAGCCCTGGTCTTCGGTCGCGACAAGGCAGCCTGCCCTCAGTGTCAAAGCAAGAAGCTCAACCCGCAGCTGAGTGTATTCGCGGTCTCGGCCAAAGCCTCCGCGCCCGCCTCCGCTCCCCAAGGTTCATGCGGCTCCTGCGGCGACCCTCGGGGTCCGGGCTCGTGCTCGCTCGGCGATCTCGATTAGCTCCGTCCTGGTTTTCGCTCTATCAGAGCGAACCCCACCTTGTTTTGAACGAAGCCCGTTTATCGTGAAGCCTCGGCTCGGCTTGGCTTTCGATGCCTTGCTTCGAAGGATTGCGTTGGAGGCGCTTCGATTTGAGGGGCGCGGCGTTCAGCCGCGCTGAAAAAATCAACTCCATGCCCTGGCTTCAGCGGCTTTAGCCCTGAAGCCCGCCGTCTTCCCGCCCGGCGGTAACCAATCCTTCGGCACTCCCCGGCTGGTGACCGGCGTTACCTTTGCCTCTTCCCCCGGCGCGTCTACGATACCTGATCCCCCTTCAGGATCGCGCAGGAGGATCGCATGGATCGCCGCCAACAGTCGCGCGTTTTCGTTGATCTCCCCGTACACATCTGGGGCATGGACGCTCACTCCCGCCCGTTCACTCAGCCGGCCAGCCTGCGCACCATCAGTGGCCGCGGTGCCACTCTGCAGTGCGTGGACGCTTGTTTGAAACCTGGAGACGTCGTCGATGTTCTCTATGAAGGCACCAAAGCCCAGTTTCGCGTCGTATGGTGCGGCAAGCCGGGAACGGAAATGGCCGGCGAAGTCGGAGTAGAGAATCTTTCCGTCGAGACCAGATTTTGGGATATCGATCCGCTGCGCTGCGCCGCCACCGTCGGTCAAGGGTAAGCCCAAGACAATCGTCGGCGCTTGATCTTAAGCTTCTAGCTGTGGATGCCGCAGGACCCGGTAAGTTTAAGACCGATGCTGCAATTGCTATCGAGACTCGCTCGATCTCTCGAGCACTGGATTAGCCAGCAAGGAAAAATGGGGAGGGTGGGGGAGGGCTGCCGCCCGCATCACGCAGGGCCATTCGCAGTATGCGGTCGCAGCGCCGGCAACGCAAGTAAAAAGCCCTCGTCGGGCCAGATTCTCTGGTGATCCGCACAACCTTTCACAATTACCGCACCCCGGGCGTGAAAACTCCGCAAGTTTTGTGATTCTAGCCAACATTCGAACTACACCTGGCGACTACGCCGGTGAGCCATGGTTGTCGCGGCAGGTTCTTCCGAAACTATCTCCACCGACAATTGCAGGTTGTAAACTCGCAGAAGATGCAAGTGAAGATCCTTGGTTCTGCGGCCGGAGGTGCGTTTCCGCAGTGGAATTGCGCCTGCAAGAATTGCCGCGCCGTGAGAAGCGGTAAATTTCCCGGCAAGCCGCGCACTCAAACCCAGGTTGCAATCCGTCAGGATGGCGGCTCGTGGTTTCTTCTAGGCGCGTCTCCCGACTTGCGCATGCAGATCGAAGCCACCCCTGAGCTCCATCCTCGCGAGGGGGTCCGGCAGTCGCCGATCGCGGGCTTGGTGCTGGCCAATGCCGATCTCGACCACGTTCTCGGACTCCTATTGCTGCGCGAACTCCAACCCCTGCGCGTTCACAGCACTGCCTCCGTACGCCGCATTCTTCGCGAGGATAACTCGATGTTCGCCATGCTGCAGCGGATCCCGAAGCAAACCGTGTGGAGCGATTTTCCATCCGGAGGCGAATTCCACCTGGCCGATGCGGAAGGCGAAGACGCCGGTCTGCTCTGCCACGCCTGGTCCTTGAGCTCACACTATCCTGCCTACGTCGCCGCAGAACGTAAGCTTCAACTCACGCCCGGTGAGGCGTCATTGGGCTTCGTCCTCCAGTCACGGTCCGGCCCGCGCCTGGCCTACATGCCGGCAGTTCCGCAAGTGGACGCCGCACTCCTTCAGCAACTAAACAATTGCGATGTCCTGCTCTTTGATGGCACCTTCTGGAGCGATGACGAACTCATTCGTGTGTCGGGCAGCGGACAAACCGCAACTCAGATGGGCCACATCCCGGTTGAAAATGTTCTGATAAAGTTGGCTGAATTGAATCGCCCGCGTAAAATATTTCTACACATCAACAACACCAATCCCATGCTGGACGAGGCCAGCGCTCAACATCGCCGGGTGCGGGACGCGGGTTGGGAAATCGCGGAGGATGGATGGCAGTTCGACCTGTGAAGGAAGAGAATGAGACCCAGTCCCCATCGCGAGTCGAGCCCCTGCTCTCGCTCGAAAAGCTGCGCGCGCAACTGCAGGCCACGGGCGAGGAACGCTACCATCACAAGCATCCCTTCCATCGGCTGATGCACGAAGGCGAGCTGACGCGCGGACAACTGCAGGCCTGGGCGCTGAATCGCTACTACTATCAAAGCATCATCCCCATCAAGGACTCGATCATCCTGTCGCGCGGTCCTGACCCGGTTTTTCGCCGCGCCTGGCGGAAGCGTGTCGTCGATCACGATGGCGACGCCACCAGCGAGGGCGGCATCAAACGCTGGGTAAAACTGGCGGAAGCCACGGGCCTCGATCCCGCGAAGGTTCGCGCCGGCGATGGCATCCTCCCCGCCACCCGCTTCGCGGTCAACGAATATTTGAACATCGTGCGCAGCCGCTCGCTGCTGGAGGCGGTCGCTTCTTCGCTAACGGAATTGTTTTCCCCCCAGCTGATCACCTTGCGCGTGGACAAATTGCGCCAGCACTATCCCTGGTTAGCCGGAGGTCTGGATTATTTCGAAGCCAGACTCTACCAAGCCCCGGAAGATTCCCAATTCGCCGTCAACTACGTCTACGACAACGCGAAAACGCGAGCCGAACAGGAGTTGGCGCTTCAAGCCTTGCGCGACAAATGCGACATTCTGTGGGCTCAACTCGACGCCCTCTACTTCGCCTACGTGCAGCCCGGATGGCCCCCGCCGGGTGCGTTTCGCATCGAGGCCACCTAACATGAGTCCGAAAGAATCTAGTGTGGAGGCAGCCGCCCTCGGCCGTCCAGTCGAGCGAAGCTCGACCCTGTTCCCTTACTCTGTCATTCCGACCGGAGCGTTGCGATTGGCTTCATCAATCGCAATGCGGAGCGGACGAACCTGCCATCTTCTGCCGGTCGCCTGACATGCCCCCTCCCGACGATTCCAGCCAGCCCCGCCTGGCAACCGGTTGCCGCTGGGGTGCAGAAACTAAAGTCGGCGGCGAACGTACAATCCTCTATCCTGAAGGCGCGCTTCGGCTGCGGGACACGGGTCTGCAGATACTCGAGCGCTGCGACGGCCGGCGTACCTTCGGTCAGATCATTGAAGAACTGCAAACCCAATTTCACGATGCCGATCCGGTCAAGATCCGCACCGACATCAGTCAGTTCCTCGAGCAACTACGTCACAAGCGGATCGTGGACTACTAGGCGCGTCACAATGGAGTGAACCGGTCCCGATGCGCGATGCGTGGGTTACATCGTGAGTCGAGTGACTACAACGCAGTTGGGGATGATTCCGAATCGAGAAGAGTCGTTCCTCAGGAAAATATCCGTGGTCGGCATCTTAAATGCGAAA
>Ga0181525_10004498_pt1 | contig 10684 bp, 8 predicted proteins | sample PEATcosm2014_Bin_48_FD_121100 | JGI IMG/M metagenome (GOLD analysis project Ga0181525, IMG submission 121100) | Peatland microbial communities from MTU Mesocosm Facility, Houghton, MI, USA - PEATcosm2014_Bin06_10_metaG | ecosystem: Environmental > Terrestrial > Soil > Wetlands > Peat | place...
CAGATGCGCCGCGGAACGCAGCTCTTGCGGAATCAGGGAATATGCTGCTTCCTGCACGCGATCGTGCAGGAATCGATAAGAGTCGTCCGAGCGGAAGATCAGTCCGGTCCGTACTGCTTCCCACAGGTGTTGATGAAGTTCCTCGGTCGACTTCTCGTAAGCCATCGCCAGCATGTCGAACTCGGCGCTGTTTCCCATGCAGGCGAACTGCTTGAGCGCCTCCTGCGTGTCTACTGGCAGACGGTTCAACTTTCCTACCATCAACTCTACGACGTTGTCGGTGTAGCCTTTTCCGTGAATGCGATTCAGGTCCCATACCCAGCGGCCTTCGCCGTAGTCGAAGCTGAGCAAGCCTTCCTCTGCCAGCGTGGAAATGAACTGAATGGCGAAGAAAGGATTGCCTGAGGTCTTCTCGTGAATCAATTTCGCGAGCGGATCGGCGCGTTCCGCTTGGCAGTGCAGACAGTCTATCTGCAATTGACGCAAATCGTTCTGACCGAGCGGTGTCAGAACGATGTCCTCCACTGCCGCTCCGGCCTGACGGATCGCATCCAGCTTGCGCACCAGCGGGTGCGTTGCGCTGACCTCGTTGTCCCGATACGCGCCGATGAGCAATAAGTGCCGCAGATCGTCGCGGGTCAACAGATCTTCCATTAGGTCGAGCGTCGCGGCATCCAGCCATTGCAGGTCGTCGAGGAAAAGTGCCAGCGGATGCTCCGGTCGTGCGAATACGCCGATGAACCGGCGAAGCACCAACTGGAACCGTCGCTGCGCTTCCGACGGCGGTAGCTCAGGAATGGGTGGTTGTTCGCCAATGACGTGCTTCAATTCCGGGACTAGGTCGACGATGAGCAGTCCGTTCGGATCCAGCGCCTCGCGCAGCGCATCACGCCATTTGCTCAATTCCGCATCGGTCTTGCTCAGAAGTGGCCGGATGAGGCTCTGAAACGCCTGGGCCAGCGTGGCATACGGAATGTCGCGCTTGTACTGATCGAACTTGCCTGACGCAAACAGGCCGCGCGGGGGCACGAGTGGCTTGTGAAGCTCATTTACCACAGCAGATTTGCCGATGCCGGAGTATCCCGAGACCAGCACCAGTTGCGGCCGGCCGCCGGCAACCATGCGGTCGAAGGCGGTGAGCAGGGTGGTGATCTCACGGTCCCGGCCATAGAGCTTCTCGGGTATCATCAGGCGATCCGGAGTGTCGTGAGCGCCGAGATTGAACTCGTTAATACTGCCTTCGGACTCCCATTCGGAGAGGCACCGCCGAAGGTCGTTCTCAACTCCGGCTGCCGTTTGATACCTTTCCTCGGCCGTCTTGGAGAGCAGCTTCATTGTGATCGCGGAGACCGCTGCCGGAACGCTCCTCAGCCGCTCGCTGGGTGCGACCGGTTGTCTCGCGATGTGACAGTGCACCCATTCCATGGCATCGGAAGCTGCGAACGGAAGACTGCCCGTCAGCATTTCGTACAAAGTGACTCCCAGTGAGTAAAGGTCGCTTCGGGAATCGATGGAGCGATTCACTCGTCCCGTCTGCTCGGGCGCCATGTAGGCGAGCGTTCCTGCGATGAACTCGGGAGGGTCGGGCGATTGGCGCTCGCGGGGGAGGCGCGACGCAATGCCGAATCCGGTGAGCCAGACGTGCCCGGTTTTGGGGTCTACGAGAACGTTGGCTGACTTGATGTCCTTGTGAATGAGCCCCCGTCCGTGAAGCTGACGGAGCGCGGCAGACAAGGAGACTGCGAATCGGAGAAATCGCCCGATCTCCATGGGTTCGCGGATCAGGTGATCGAGTGGCTGACCTCCGGTGTAGTCGACAACCAGCATCGCCTGACCGCGGTCACGCACGAACTCCAACGGCCGCAACGCCCACGTACCAGCCAGGTGTTCCCGGAGTTCGAATTCATGCGCGAGGCGATTGACGCTCTCAAGGGCCGGATGCTCAGCTTCGGAAAGGATGGGTATGAAAGCGTACCGATCGCCGTCTGCGTTATCCCGGAACAATCTGCAGAACGCACGTCCCCCGTCTCGCCACAGCACCTCTGACGGGCCGCTCTTCCAACCAGCCCCGAACAAAACGGATGCCTTCATCTTCCCGTTTCCTTCTCCGGTTCGATCCGCGTTTACGGTACGTCCGCGACTCCTTTAGCATACCTAACACACAACTCCCGTGCGCAAAAGTAACTAGCCGGTCTCAGAGTTGGTGCGCAGCATCAAACCTCTGTCGACTCGGATAATCGCGTATTGGATGACTAAGGACGTAGTCCATAAATGGCGATCTGGGCAGCTAGGGACCGCTCGGGGCGGATCGTCGGCGACCGGAGAAAGCAGCGGTTGCGTACGCCGGAGGATTAACTCCTGTGAAGTTTTTGGCTTAGGTTAGCGCTCATGAAAAGGGGGCCGGCCCCACAATTTATGCCGGTGTTCCGAGGTGGGAAAAGTATGCGGCACTAGGCGCTGCGCCGGTCCACCGGACAGCCTATGCGTGAGTTCCGCCCCACCGCCGCCACACCATAAACGCGACCACCCCACTCCCCAGCACCGCCAGCCCGCACAACACAAATGTCCACCCCGAAGTAACAAACACGTACACCCAGCCCACCAGGGCCAGCACGCTGGGCAGCGGATACAGCCACATCCGGAACGGCCGCCGCACGTCCGGCCGCGATTTGCGCAGCACCTCCACCGCCGCAATCTGGCCGATAAATTGAATCACGATCCGCGCCGTCAGAATAGCGGAAACCACCCAATCCAGGCTCAACATGCCGCCCGCGATCGCCAGCCCGCCGATCACCAGCAGCGACACGTAGGGGAAATCCCCCTTCGGGTGCAGGCGCGCGAACGGCTTCCAAAAGTAGCCGTCGAGCGCCGCCGCATAAGGCACCCGGCTATACGCCAGCAGCAGCGCGAAAACCGACGCCACCGCCGACCAGAGGATCAGCACCGTCACCGCGCGCGCCGCCCACGGCCCGTACAGCGTCTCCATGAAACGCGCCGCCACGAATTTCGATTGCGCCGCTTCCCGCCACGGCACCACCGCCATGATGGCCACGGTCATCAGCGCGTACATCGCGCCCACCAGCAGCACCGACAGCACGATCGAGCGCGGCATGGTCCGCTCCGGCTGCCGCACCTCCCCGCCCACGAAGCAAATGCCGTAGTAGCCCAGAAAGTTGTACATCGCGATCAGCGTGGCCCCGCCCAACCCAGCCATAAACGCCGGCGAGATGGCGAACGCGTGCGGCGGAAAATCGAACGCGCGGCGCGCATCGAAATGCGCGAACCCGGCCACCACGATCCATGCCACGGTGGCCAGCATCCCGATCCATAGCGCCACCGTCAGCCGCCCCACCGACTGGATGCCGCGGTAAAGCAGCGCCACCACCAACAGCCCCACCACCAGCACCGCCAGGCGCGACTCCCAAGCGCCCATACCCGTGCGCAAATACCCCAGGTATTGCGCGAAGCCGATGTATCCGGACGAAATCTCCAGCGGCCCGCTGAAGATGAATTGCCAGATGAACAGGAATGGCAGCAGCCGTCCCAGGCGCGTGCACCGGAACGCCTCGCGGAGGTACAGATAGCTGCCGACCTCGCCCGGCATGGCCGCCGCCAGTTCCGCCCACACCAGGCCGTCGCACAGCGCCAGCACCGTGCCCACCGCCCATCCCAGCAGGCATTGCGGCCCGCCCATGGTCCCGATCAGCAGCGGAATGGTGACGAACGGACCCACCCCGACCATGTTGCTCATGTTCAGGGCGGTGGCCTCCACCAGGCCCAGCCCGCGCGTCAGTCCGTGCCGCTCCGCCATCGTTCGTTGTACCATAGCCCCATGCCCCAGGAGGAGGGCATTTATGTTTACACCCGATCAAGCCAAAGGACTGTCCATGGTTTTCCTGCAAAGCCTGGGCAACGAAGTTCCCACCACCCGCCGCGTGCTAGCCGCCGTTCCCGAAGCGCAGCTCGATTTCAAGCTCGGCGACAAGGGCCGCACCGCGCGCGATCTGATGTGGCACATCGTGCGCAGCGAGAAATGGTTCGGTGAAGGCATCGCCGCGGGCAGTTTCTCCGGAGAAGCGGACGGCCCCGCGCCTGCGACCGCGGCGGAGATCCTGGCTTATTACGATCAGCACGTGCCCGGGCTCGCCGGTAAGCTGGCCGCCGTTTCGGGCGAGCAATTCGCCACGCCGGTGAGCTTCTTCAACATTTTTAATTTCCCGGCCGTGCTGTACATGGACTTCTGGATCAAGCACACCGTTCACCATCGCGGCCAGCTCAGCATGCAATTGCGAGCCATGAACGCGCACGTGCCGGATATCTACGGCGGCAGCGCCGACGAGCCGTTTCAAATGCCAGCGACGGCGTGATGGGTGCGCGACATAACTCACCTGCTTTAATCTGCGTTCATCTGCGTTCATCCGCGGCCAGATATGCTCCTCCGGCCCAGCGGCAACAATCAAAACCCGAATTGGCCGCGGATGAACGCGGATGAACGCGGATAACCCAGCGGCAATTTGGACCGTCGGCGGCCTGAAGTACACATACGCTAGCATCGAGCGGTTTTCTTTGAGGGTCGCCCACCACGGCGTGATCCGCCGGCCGGCAACCCGCGGAGTTACCATAAGCTTGGCATGACCCGAACGGTCGACATCGCCTCCGCGCTCCTGCTGGCGGTCGCCGGCGCCTGTTTCGCCCAGAACCAGCAGTATCGCGCCACGCTGGCCGTCGCCGGCGGCGGCACCCTTCCTTCCGCTGCGATGTTCACCCCCGCGCCCGCCGGCCAGGATTTGCCCCCTTGCCATGTTTTGAACGCATTCGCCAACGGCACGATCATCTACGAAGTGGTGGTGGTCGTCGAGCCCGGCACCGACAGGCTATCGCGCCGCTGGGACGACAAGTGTGAAGTCACCATCTCGCTGAAGGGTTACCGGAAGGTCACCGCAACCCTGCAGGACGGCGCCGTGATCGTGCTGAAACAAATCGGCGATCCGGAAGGCTCCACGGTATCGGTGACCGCTCTGCATGTCCCCAAAGAGGCCGCGAAGGCCTACGACAAGGGCCTCGGCGCCATGAGCGATGGCAAGCTTGCCGGAGCGCAGAAGCAGTTCGAGCGCGCCGTTGCGCTGTATCCGGATTATGCCCAGGCCTGGAGCCAGCTCGGCGAGGTGCTGGAGCAGCAATCGGAGCCGAAAGAGGCCGCCGAAGCCTGCCAGCACGCGCTGAAGGCCGATCCCAAATACATCCGCCCCTACCTGCAGTTGATGCGCCTGGCGGTTGCCGCAAACAGGATGGACGACGCGGCGGCTTTGGGCGAGCGCGCGCTGCAACTGGACCCCGTGGAGTTCCCCGGGATCTACTACTATGACGCCTTGGCCAACTACGAGTTGAAGCATGCGGACGCAGCGGAGAACGCCGTCCGCCGGGCCGTCGAGATCGACAAGGACCATCTGTACCCGGCCGCCGAGGCGCTGCTAGGCAGGGTACTGGCCGATAAGGGCGATACCCGCGGCGCGATGGACCACTTCGCGAAATACTTGCAGCTCGCCCCCAAGGCCGACGATGCGCCCGCCATCCGTCAGCGCATGGCGCAACTGGAGGCGAAATAGGGTGTGGGGCGCGCACTAAGGTGCGACGGCATTCACCACCAGGGTAATGGTAGCCGATTGCATCAGACTACCCGATTTGCCGGTGATGGCTATCGAGAACAATCCCGTATCCGCCGTCTTGGTGGCTGCCAATACCAGTGTGCTGGTGCTGGTGGTGCTATCCGGATCGAATGATGCCGAGACTCCCGGCGGCAGACGCGACACCAGGAGTGTGACGCTGCCGGTGAAGCCGTCCGCGGCGTGTATGGTGATCGTGCTGGACGCTTTGTCGTCCCGGTTGACATACACCGTACTCGGTGACGCCTCGAGTGAAAAGCTCTCCGCCCGTACCGGCGTTGTCAGGCATAAAGCGGTTGTGATGCACGCTGCCGAGAAGAGGAGCGGCGCGATCGGGAAGCGTCGTTTGCTGGTCATGGCTTTTCTCCCGCACTCGAAGTGCCACGGAAGGTATCCGACACGGACTACAATAATTGGGAGCTTGCTCGCGAGGTGACCGAATGCGCATCGATCCCAAAGATTTGCGCCGCCATTATGAATCGCTGTCCGACGAAGAACTCCTGGACATGGACCGTTCCGACCTCGCCCCCGTGGCGCAGGGGATCTACGACCAGCAGATCGCGCGCCGCGGCTTGGATCACCCGCCGGAACAGGAAGAGGAGGCCGATCACGGCCCCTTACCGGTCTTCAAGCCCGGTGAAGACCGGGATTTCGCGAGCGAACTTGGCGGCGACACCGGCGACGGCCCGCCGCCCGCTTGGCTGGAAGACGCCGCCTGCACCTGGTCCGCTGACATTTATCCAGACTCCGATCACATGAGCACCGGAGCGGAGGTTCAGACCGCCCTGCGGGATGCCGGGATTCCGAATCGCATCGTAGTCAAGCCGCCGGAGCCAAAGCCGCCTTCCGCGCCGCGCAGCCTGTATTGCGTGATGGTTCCCGGAGACCTTGGGTCGCGCGCCGTCAGCGTGGTCGAGCGGAAGGTCTTCAACCGCATGGCCGAAGCGGAGTGGCGCAGCCAACTGCAGTCCTTCTCGGATGCGGAACTGCGCGCGTTGAACCCGGAAGATTCCTGGGGCGCTCTGCTGGACCGCGCCGAGCGTATGAAGCGAGCCTACCTCGACGAGATTGCCCGCCGGAAGCTGCACGCTCAGAATTAGTAGCGATGTTCGGAACCCTCACGGCGGGGCAGTTTCTGATGCTGGTGCTCAGCACCAATTCTCCCTGCCAGAACACCCAAGTGCCGTACATCATTGGGCCGAATGTTCAGGTTAGCGCTTCTCAGCCGGCCCTCCGCCATTATGAGTCTTATGTCGCCGCGGACCGCAAACGCGCCGGGCACCTGATCGCATGCGCATACGCCGTTCGGCCTGGGCGGCGCGGCCTTCGCGGCCGGCATTCACGACCTCCTGGACGAAAAGGGTACGCCAGTGCTGAGCGTATATCGTTCCGGGGACGGCGGCCGCACTTGGGAACCCTCCTCGATCACTGGCGACGCCCCTCCCATCGACCGCGCCTACCTGACGGTAGATGACTCCGGCAGTGCCTTCAAAAGCCACGTGCATGTGCATGCGCATCGGTATAGCCGGAACCCCGCGGCTGCCGTTCTCTTCTTTCCGGCCGCTGGCGAGGGGCGCCTTCAACCGTGAATGCGGTGCTGAACGTCTTCGTCTCGCCCGATGGAGGAAAGACCTTTGGCCTGGCCGGAAAGATTGGAGATGCGCACTACGATCACCGCACCCGGATTGTGCGATGATGCCCGAGATCGAGCCAACAGTAGAGCCAACAATTTCATGCCCGTGGTAGCGGTCAATCGCAACGGACTGGTAGGCGTATCTTGGTACGACCGGCGAGACAACCCGAATAACCTCGGCTACTACGTAAGGTTCGCCGCGTCGGTAGATGGTGGCCGAACGTGGCTTCCCTGCGTGCGTGTCTCGGCAGCCGCCCACGTGGCGGATGACGACACCCGCAGGAACAGCGGCGACGCCACTGGATTGGCCGCGGACGCCGATGGCGTGTTCCACCCGGTCCGGGTTCGACAACCATACCGGTATCCCAGTCCGTCATTCTGAATCCTGACTCCTGACTCCTGACTTCTGTCTTCCCTCGCTTATCTTTACTCGTGGCGCAACGCCACCAACGGATCCACCCGCGTGGCGCGCCGCGCCGGAATATAGCAGGCCGCCAGCGCCACCAGCATCAGCAGCAAGGTCACCGCGATGAGCGTGATGGGGTCGCCGGGTTTCACATCGTACAGCATAGCTCCGAGCAAGCGCGTGACCGCCAGCGATGCCGCCAGACCGATGGCGACTCCCACGGCAACCAACGCCACGCCGTTGCGTACCACCCGCCGCAGGATTTGCCTGGTTGGCGCGCCCAGTGCCACGCGAATGCCGATTTCACGCGTCCCGCGCGTAACTTCGTGGGCCAGCAGGCCGTAAAGCCCGATCGCCGCCAACAGCAGCGCCGCCAGGCCGAAAAGGCTGGAGAGGCGGGCGATCAAGCGCTCCTGGAAAAGCATCGCGTCAATTTGCTGGAGTTGCGTCTTGATATTGACCACCGGTATATCCTTGCCGGCCCGCCGCACGACCTCGCGCACTTCCGGCACAGCCGCCAGCGGGTCGCGCGCGGTGCGCAACTCGAATGAGCCGCCCGAGTCGCTGGGAACATACATGGTGGGTCCGATCGCGCGTCGCAGGTCGTCGTACTTGGTATCGCGCACCACCCCCACGATTTCCCAGCCGGCCCGCGGCGAGGAATCCGGCTCGCCGTTGACGCCGGGAATAAACGCGCCGAACGGCTGGCCCAGTGGGTTTACTTTCGGGAAATAAGCGCGCACAAACGCTTCATTGACCATGGCCGGTATCACAATCTGTTCCCGGCCCTTCGGATCTGCGTCGGCTTTGGCCGCCAGCTCGTATTCCTCCGCTTGAAACTTCCGGCCCCGCAGCACTGGAATTTTCATGGTCTCGAAAAACTGCGGTCCGACCGCCAGGATGTCGGCCTGCACGCTGGTCTTGGGAGGCGTGCCGGGTAAATGGAAGTCGGTGCTGGAGAGGCTGCCGCTCAGCAACACGGAATCGGAGTAACTGACCGAGAACACTCCCGGAATAGCGCTGAAGCGCTCGCGCAAGTCGCTGTAGAAGTTGGCCAGGCGCTCGTGCTTCAAGTGCGTCAGGGTGGCATCCACGTCAAACGTCAGCAGGTTATCGGTGGCGAAGCCGGGATCCAGATTCCGCAGATTCTGCAGGGTGTGCACCACCAGGCCGGCGCCCACCAGCACCACCACCGTCAGCGCCACCTGAGTCACCACCAGGATGTTGCCTAAGCGAAAGCGGCCTTGGCGCGCGTTCCTGGCGGCGGCGCCGTCTTTGAGCGCCGGGGTTAGATCGATGCGCATGGAGCGCAACGCGGGAGCCAGTCCGAACAGGATTCCGGTAACCAGCGCGGCGCCCAGCGTGAAGCCGAGCACGCGCAAATCCAGGTCGGCCGAGAATCGAGACTGGCCGTTATTGCTTGCGGCAAAATCGATCAGCGCGCGCGCGCCCCATTGCGCCAGCAGGATGCCTAAGGCGGCGCCGAGCACGGAAAGGGTGACGCTCTCGGTGAGCAATTGACGCACCAGCCGGCCGCGCGCCGCGCCCAGCGCCAGCCGCAAGGCGATCTCTTTCTGCCGCGCCGCGGCTCGCGCCAGCAGCAGACCGGCGACATTGGCACAGCCGATCAACAACACAATGCCCACCGCGATCATCAATGCGTAAAGCAGCGTGGAGAGCCGCCCGCGAATGCCCGTCAATCCGGTCTGCGCCGGCACCAGGGTGATCGCAGGCGCGTCCGCGGCACTCGCCAGGGGCTTCTCGGCGTGCATCAGATGGTTGAGGAACAGAGCGCTGAGCCGGCTTTCGGCGGACCCCACCGGAATGCCCGGCTTCAAACGGCCCGCGGCCACAATCCAGAATGAGCCCGCGTCTTCTTGCTTGGGCGACCAGGCAAAGCGCTGCTGCAGGTTCTTGCGCTGGCTCAACGGCACAGAGAGATCCCGAACGTTGCCCGGCGTCAGATACGTGAACGATTCTTCGGCGACGCCCACAACCGTGAATGGCAGCCCGTTCAAATCGAGCGTCTTTCCGATAATCGAGCTATCTGTCGAGAACTCGCGTTTCCAGTAGGCGTACTGCAACACGGTCACGGGCGGGGCACCCGGCGCATCGTCGGCCGGGGCGAACACGCGCCCGGCGGCAGCGCCCACGCCCAGCGCTTGAAAATAGTCTCCCGAAACGTACTGCGCGCTGGCCTTTTGGACAGCGACACTGCCGCTGACCGTAAGCGACTCTCCGCCCGCGAATTCGGCCAGGCTGGAGAACAGGCCACTCTGGCGCACCTCTTCGAGGAACGGCTTCGACAGAGAGCAGTTGTGCGGATTGGCTATCCCGGGCCGGTTGGAGCAGTCTCCGTAGGAACTGAAACTGTGGCTCTTGAGTTTGCCGCGGACGCTCCATTTCAGCAGCATCAGGTGCTCCGGATCGCGCACCGGCAGCGACTTGAGCATGACCGCATTGATGACGGTGAAGATTGCCGTGTTCGCGCCGATACATAGGGCCAGGGTGAGAATAGCGACGGCAGTGAAGCCGGGATTCTTCGCCAGCACGCGCAGGCCGTAGAGCACGTCGCCGCGCCAGCCGGACAAAAAGCTGAGTCTGCCGGGTTTCAGCAGATCGCGGTCTTCCAGGTTATGTTGCCAGGTCGTCATAGCCGATTCCTTTCCTCGCTGCGCTTCCTCCAGCTCATGCGCCAGCGCGTCCCAATCGCCGATGTGCCGGCGCGCGATTTCGCCCGCCCGATCCTCGCTCGCGCCCAGCCGCAGCGCTTCGGTGTACGCGTCTTCCAACTGGCGCGCCACTTCTTCCACGATCTCCGCCTCGCGCTCGGGACGAAAACCCCGCAGGCGCAGGTTGCGGCGGACATATTCGGTCCAATCAGGCATGGCTGGGCCGCACGATCTGGTTAATGGTGGCCACGAATTCGTCCCAGGCGCCGCGCTGGGCTTTCAGAAATTTGCGCCCCGCGGGCGTCAGGCG
>Ga0181525_10004499_pt1 | contig 10678 bp, 9 predicted proteins | sample PEATcosm2014_Bin_48_FD_121100 | JGI IMG/M metagenome (GOLD analysis project Ga0181525, IMG submission 121100) | Peatland microbial communities from MTU Mesocosm Facility, Houghton, MI, USA - PEATcosm2014_Bin06_10_metaG | ecosystem: Environmental > Terrestrial > Soil > Wetlands > Peat | place...
CCGCAGACCGTTTCTTACGTTTGGGCGGCAGCCAGGGCCTGGGAATCAGCGTGTCTGGCCACAGGCAGGCGGAGGACGAACACGGCCCCGCCTTCGGGCTTGTTCTGGCAGGTGATTTGACCGCGATGATCTTGAACCACGCCATAGACGGCGCTTAAACCCAGGCCGGTGCCCTTGCCGATCGGCTTCGTAGTATAGAAAGGATCGAAGACGCGAAGCGGCTCGCGAATACCGGGCCCGCTATCGGAGAATTGCACCATGACGTCTTCTCCCTGATGTTGGGCGGTCACAAGAAGCAGACCTCCACCCGTTTCCTCGAGGGCATCTAAAGCATTTTCGACGATCTGCACGAACGCCTGGAACAGCTGATGTCCGTTCCCCCAGACTCGGGGCAGGTTCGCATCGATCGAAATCTCGATGCGGATTTTCTGATCGTGCTTTTGCAGTTCGCGCATTTGCACGCTGCGCTGCAGAAGCATGCGCAAGTCGACCATCATCTTCTCTCCAGAACTCTGCTGCGCGAAACTCAGCAGATTGGAGACCAGCTCGCGGGTCCGCTGAGAGTGGTTCACAATCTTGCGCAAAAGAATGTCCTGCCCACCGGTCAACCGTTGTTCACTCGACCACAGTTTCTCGCAGTACTCCATGATCGCGGTCAGCGGATGATCGATTTCATGCGCCGCGCCCGCAATCAGTTGCCCCAGAGACGCCAGTTTCTCTCTCTGCACCAGGTGGCTCTGCAAGCGTTGTTCATTCTCGAAGCTGCTCCGCGAGTTTTCCAGGAGACGAATCAAGGTCTGATCCTGAAGATACTGACGGGCAAAAACGAATGCCCCCAGCACCACCATCGCCGCCAGAACCATAAACAACCGGAAGTTGCGGGTGGGGGCGGAGTGGTCCCATCGATACGACCAGAATCCCAGCAATGGCAGGGAAAGCATGGCCAACATCGACAAGCGCAGCGCCATGGCGCCCCACTTGTCATCCGGCTCAGGCGAAACGGCCTCCGGCGGATGCTCATGCGCGGCCAGCGTGGTAGCCGCCATCCAACACATGGCGCCCATCAGCGGAACGTCATAGAGACTTCCCGTATAGTACGACCCGCTCGTAAGCGCCAGGTTCAATGCTTGCGAACCCAAAGCATATACCGCGCTTGCCACCGTCAGGTTCAGGTAGACCAGCCTCCACCCGGAGGATGCCGCACGAGCGGCCAGCCCCAGCACTAACACCAGCACGCCGCAATCGACGAGATAGAGTGGGCCGAAATTCCTGTCGTACTCCGCGACATTCAGCGTGACGTATTGCGACGGGAAGACAACGAACGCGTACAGGAACACCCACCAAACCAGCAGCATGAGAAAGTCCAGCGTGCCCGCGCGGAATTTCTGCCCGACTTCGCTGCGATGCGGACGCAAGCCGACGGCCGCGATCATCGGCACTGGGTGTAGGAACAAAAACACATCCATGAAGGATGGATCTGGAAACGTGGTGTGCCGCAGGACCTCGAAATAAACCCATGCCGCCGCGTTGGCAGCCCAGAGAATGCACCCCGATCCCATCAGGGTCCAAAAGCTGCGGCTGGGCCCCTGCGCGGACCATGCGTTGGCCAGCATGGCCGTGCCTACGCCGAGGGTTAGCAGAAGATATAGAACATCGACAATTCCCGTCAGCGCCGGGCCACGGGGGACCGACACCGAGGCGGCGGCCAGCCCCAGCGTGATCCCACCAGCGAGCACAAACCAGCGATGTCGATGGAACAGACTCATGCCCCTCTATCTTATGGATGAAGGCCTATATTCCCGGATCGCTTTCGGCGCTGGCACTGTTACTTTCGTCACCTTACTTCTGCCCGGCAGACTCAACCGCCGCCTGGGAATCCAAAAAGCGCCCAACTGGCACTGGGCCTGCGCCGCACGTATCCTGCTAGAATCAAGGGTTGAAAGGCGCTCAATTCTGCCCAGGTGGTATGCATGGCCTTTCCCGTTAGCCGTCTTCGTCGCCTCCGCCGGACTGCCCAACTTCGCGACCTGGTGCGCGAAACCCGGCTCACTCCCAAAGCGTTCGTGTACCCCATGTTCGTTTGTCCGGGTGAAGGTGTGCGCAAAGAAGTTCGCTCCATGCCCGGAGTGTTTAATCTTTCCGTAGACGAAGCGGTAAAGGAGGCGCAGGAAGTTCACTCCCTAGGCGTGCCGGCAGTGATTCTCTTCGGCCTTCCGGATCAGAAGGACGATATGGCCACCGGAGCCTGGGCCGACGACGGCATCGTGCAGCAGTCTGCCCGCGCCATGAAGCGCGAAGTGCCAGATCTAATTCTGATGGGCGACGTCTGCCTCTGCGAATACATGTCTCACGGGCATTGCGGCGTGGTAAAGCCGGGATCAACTCCCCAATCGCTCGGCGCAGCGGCCAGAGACGCTTCGGGCGCTCGGCGGGGAGCTGTGGTCGTCAGGCATCACGAGGAAAAGGAAAAATTCATCGAGGAGCTGGCATCGATTGTGGCCGACGCGGTTGAATCCAAGTTTGAAATCGACAACGATGCCTCGCTCGAACTCCTGGCCCGCACTTCCGTTTCGCTGACTCGCGCCGGCATCGACATCATCGCGCCTTCCGACATGATGGACGGCCGCGTCGCCGCCATACGGCGCGCGCTCGACGACGCTGGCTTTATCAACACGCCAATTCTTTCCTATGCCGCGAAGTTCGCGTCGGGATTCTACGGACCGTTCCGCGAAGCCGCCGACTCCGCGCCACAGTTCGGCGACCGCCGCTCCTATCAAATGGATGGAGCCAACCTGCGCGAAGCCATGCGCGAAATCGAGCTCGACGTGGAAGAAGGCGCAGACATGATCATGGTTAAACCCGCGATGCCCTACCTTGATGTGATCGCCGCCGCTCGCGAGCGCTTCGACCTGCCGCTCGCCGCGTATCAAGTCTCCGGCGAATACGCCATGATCGAAGCCGCCGCCCGCAACGGCTGGATCGAACGCGACCGCGTCATGATGGAGTCTCTGCTAAGCATCCGCCGCGCCGGGGCCAGCATTATCCTCACGTATTACGCGAAAGACGCGGCAAAATTGCTAGCTTAGAGAGTAAACCTTACTTGGCGGATTGCGCGGCGGCAGGTTACACAATCGCCTGCCGCCGCTTCGTACTATTTCATCGGATTACTACCTACGGGGTGTGTGTGATGTTTAACTCATTCACGTAGACTTGAGGACTGAGGCTCGCGTTTGAAGTCCCATCCAATTGCACTAAGGCGGCGAAGTCTCCGTTGTTGCTTCCCGAGCCGGGAGTTTCATAGGTCGGAGTGTAGTTCAGTGTATAGGTTGTTCCGTCGAATTTTAATGAGGTGTATGTCACGTAGCCGTTCCCGTTACTATTGTCATTGCGCACAAAGTTCCAAACGATGTGATGCCATCCCGTAAAGGAAGGGTCGGTCGAATTCGGCCACGGGGTCGAAAACAGGCTGGTTGTGCAGGGCACGTTCGGCGCTCCGTTGGTACCATTCAGATATGCCCACCCACCGTTGCCCCCATATACGGCCCAATATCCTGGTCCACCGTTATAGATAAAGGCGCATTGAGTTGTGAATGAAGTCCACACGCTGTCGATCACGTAGTAGGCATCGAGTTCCAACGATTGATTGGCCGCTGGGTCCGGGAGATAGACATATTCATCCAGTACCCAGTGCGAATCCGTGGTTGAACCCGTCGTAGTGGGGCTGTACGCAATGAAAATCACATTCGAATAAGGGCCCGAGGGCGTTTCCGACAAGAGAAGGGACTTTCCATTCAAGGTCGTGTCGCCCCCGTCTGGGATCGGATTGCTCTCGGTGGGCTGAGAGATGCTGATGCTCTCTGGCTCGGTGCTTCCACCACCTTGTGCTCCACATGGATTTCCCACCCATAGCGCTTCTTGCGGCGGGTCGCAGTTACTTTGCGGATTCTGGATGCCAAGTTGATCTAAGTTGCACTGCACAGTGCTGGAGTCGGTGCAAGACTCCGCCACGGTAAAAGTCACGCTGGCTTGATTGAGGACTCCGCCCGACCCGCCCGCCGCCGTCACCGCGAGCACGGACAAGGTATGCGTCCCGTTCGGCAAAACATAGACCGCGTTCGGCGTTGATGTTTTCGGAACGGTGCCAAGCTTGTAGCCTCCGAGGCTGCCGCTGGTGTCCCAAATTTCATAGTGGTCGAAGGAAGATGGTTCGTTCGATGCATGGGCCGTAATTTGAACTGCGCTGGGATTAGTGGAGTTATTGGTGGGGCTGGTAATCGTTACTGACTGCGCTGCGGCCGGAAGGCCAATTAGCAAAACTGGAAGTAAGTACGTCAACCTTTTGCGCACGCACAAACGTGAAACGCCGATTGCGAACATGAATTCTCCTTTTCTTTATCGTGGAAACTCTGTTGAGTCGTCAGTATCCGACTTCCGGCTTCGGAATACTGAGCACAATTGATCGCGTTGAGAGTGAAGAGTGCGCGGGCGAAGGTATAAATGCCGCAGCGGTACGGATAATTACAGTAGCGGAGTCTTCGGATGATACTAAGCCCTAAGATACCCTACTTACACGAGCTGGTATGTAGATACACTAACTGGCTGGCGCGCCGCATAGGCTTATCGGACTTAGAAAGTCGGCGCTTACCTCGGGAGGAATAAACATCTTGCGCGCTGATGCTCAGGAATGTCCTTAGCGCGCTTCCTGCGCAACCAGCACCTTCAGAAATATTCGCTGCGATTGAGCACGCGCTGTTTCATAGTCCGGCGAAAACTGCGCTCGCGGAATCGCCGCACCAGAAAATATTCGTTCACCGGGCGATCGTCGCACAGGGCGGGAACTTCGGGATCCTCCGCGACGATGCTGGCCACGGACACTTCTCTGTCAAGAACCAGCTTGAACTGCTGCTCAGGCGAGGCGCTGGGCCCCCACTCGATCAAGTCAGCGGCGGCGCTCGCGGGCAGGCGCGAAGCCAATTGCGAAGCGGAGTCGGAAGCGATGGGACTCATGCTGGCTAAAAAATGGATGCCGTAACCGTCGACCGATCCGAAGGCGCGCGTATAAGGAAAAGATTCCTGCAGGGCGCGGGCTACAGAGGCCCAGGTCGCGCGATCTCCGTCCGGTATCCACTGCTGCAGAATGCCGCCCGGGCGCAAATGCGCCTTCGCGGCGGCGTAGAACTCCTTCGAATAAAGCAAACTGGAGCCCGCCGCTTGCACCGGCGGAGGCGGGTCGATCGCTATCACGTCGTACTGATCCGGCGAGCGTTCCAGAAAGGAGCGGCCATCGTCGATCACAATGTGCGCCAGCTGCGGATCGAGGTTTTTCGCGTCCGGATGAAAGAAAGAAAACAGAGCTGGGACGCTGGGCACCAACTCGACAGCGGTCGACTCAATGTGCCAGGACAAAGCAGAACGAAAAGTGGTTCCCATGCCAAAACAGATGATCAGTACATTGGCCGGAGGCCGTTGCAGGAAAGCCAACGGCAGGTGAACCATCATCTTTGTGATTGGCGACAAGGTGGTGATGCCGACGCCGTTGATCAGGAGCCGCTTATGCATACCGGAGCCGGTCGCTATCACAGTGGCAGTGTTGTCGCGGCGCACCTGGCGCTTGGCGTATTGCTCTTCGTATCCTTCGGTCGAAACCGCCAAAGCCAGCGAGCTGAGGATGAGGATCGACGATGCCACCAGGCTTGCAGCCGACTTTCGCAGCGAGAAAGAAGCCGAGGAGTAGGCAAAGAGAAAGGCAACCACGAACCAGGGCAGCGCAAATACGCACAGAGCCAGGCGCTCGCCAACCCACGGCAGCAGTACGAAACCTGAGATCAACGGGCCCACGACACAGCCCGCGATGTTGACCGCGTAGGCGCTGCCGGCAAGATCGGGGTCGCCCCGGGAGTATTGATCCATAATCATCGGCGTGAGGAATCCGGCCAGAGCCGAGAAGGGCGCGACGCCGAACACCAGCCGAAGCAGCGCAGGCAAGGGAGCTCTGGGATCGGCGGTGAGAAATGGAAAAAGAATGCAGAAGCCGAACAGAACCCAGAGCAAGCTGTTTCCCACGCTGAACTGGTTGCGCTTGAGCCGGTAGGCCCAGGAACCCAGATAGGTGGCACCGAGATACGAAGCCAGGATCGCGGCAAACGCGTAGACCACGGTTCCCAGGTCCGGAGTGTAGATTCTTATCCAAACGATCTCGACCCCCATGCTGGTGAGGCCAGTGCCGAAGAGAAGCCAGAGCAAACGCGATTGCGCCTCGCTGCGCAATCGCTGGGTAAGCGGAGTTTCGACCTGCACCGCCTCGGTACGGACTGCGGGGGAGTGGCGCAGCGACAAGGCGAATGCGCATGAGGCGAGCAACAGGTTCAAAGTCGCTCCCACATAGAGCGTCCGGTGAAAGCCCAGCAATTCAATCAGGAATAGGGGAATGATGGCGCCGGAGACCGCTCCCAACACGTTGGCCACGTAAAGATAACTGAATGACCGGCCGCCGTCTTTCGCGCCGTTGCCTTTGATCGCCAGCATGGCGAAAGGAAAGGTCGCGCCCATGCAGGCGCACCACGGGATCAAAGCAATCGCGATCCACAACCCGGAAGACAAATAATAGCCGGAAGACGACAATGAATTTGAACTGAGAATTCGCTGCACCAGCTCCCGTCCGCCGGCGAGTTCGCGTGGCACGGCAATCGCGGAAACTCCGATCAACAGCTCGGTGATTGCGTAAAGACGCAACGCAGGGAAGTGGATCTTGTCGTGATAGCGGCGAGTCAGATATCCGGAGCCCCAGGAACCCATGCCGAGGCCAACCATGAACGCAGAAAGCACAATGGAAACCAGCGCCGTGGTGACGCCAAACTGCGCCATCGCCAGCCGGACCCAAACGATTTCATAGAGAATGCTGCAAAAGCCCGACACGAAGAAAAATCCGAAATACCACCGCATCGCGGATCGGCTCCGGAAAATGTATTTTGACTCGGAGCCCACATTTAAGCAGGAGACGATCCACAACGCAATGCTGAAGTGCCAGCTCGACGACGCCCCGAGAAATTACGTGCTCCATCCAACCCTACAATTTTGGGCTTGAGCTTATTGTGGCGGCGACTTGCGGTCGCGCGTGACCGGCACGGGATAGTCGTGAGCCTCGACGTGACTCAACTTAACGACGCGGCCTTGCTTGGAAAACGTGAGCACGTTGCCGTCGGGCGAAAGACCGTCGATAGTGAGGTCGCCATAAACGTATAGGCGATTATCCAGGCAGAATAAAGGCCGATGGCTGGTGTACTCGATTTCTTTCACCGGCTTCAGTTTTGCGTCGAGCACGACGATGCGATTCACGCCGCGCGGGCTGGTGTCGCTCTTTACGACCTCTTGCACATCCACAACCGGATATTCACCGCCATCGATGCGCAGATTGCAGGTGCAGGACAAATGAACCAATTCACGGTCTGGATTGAGCACCTTGGACTCGAGCAGCGCCGAATACAATCGATCGCGCGAGCAGACTTGCGCCGTTGCAGCCAAACTCAGGAAAAGCATTAGGATGCGCTTCATGGAGTTTTCGGAGGGGTGCGGTTGATTTTCGTGAACAGAGCGAGAACATAAACCAGCTTGGCGGCGTAGTCCGGATCGCCACCGCCGTTGTAACGATCGGCGACGACGGTCATCGAAGTAAAATCCCGCCAGCCTGTAATGACGCGCTGGATGCTGGCTTTCCTGTATTTCAGAACGTCCTTGGGATGAATCATCCTCTTCGCCGCGGGATTCAAAGCTTCCAGCACCTCGACAGTCGTGCCGACCTTTTTCGCGATGAGACTGGGATTGTCTCCCGGCACCACCGTGTAGTCATAAACCCTGGGAGGATTTTCTGTGTCCACGGATCGAAACTCCGAGAGGCACATACGAGTGAAAAGATAGGCGATTCCGGCTTGAATATTGAGAACGGGATCGCTTCCAACCTGAGCGGTGTTCTTAACCGCGGCCGCAAGCGTCGCGCTCATGATTAATGTCGACCCGTCGGCGCCACTCTGTAAGACTCCGAGCCCCGGATCGCCGCTTACGCCAATCTGCATGGCTTTGCCGGTCCAGGCGGACGAACTGGGACCGCCACTCTCGATCCAGACCATGGCTTTGCAGAGATGCCAATCGACCGCCCGGTACCCAGTGGTGCTCTGGAACTTGAGGTTGTAGGCTGCGATCTCCCGTTGGATAGCGGCGTCGTAGGCGTCCCAGGTGGCATCCGTCACACCCGCGTCCATGGTGTTTTTCCAGCCCTGCTGCAGCGACATGGGGCGAATTATGAGACACGGCCGACACTATTTCAAGTGCCGAGTTTGGCGGGTGTTCTCGGAAGCGAACGACAAAGAGTCGAGTCTAAGCTCCGGCCGCGCTCTGGCCCTGGAACTTCACCTCGACCAGCTTGCGGTCGTCGTCGGAGACCTGGAACATGGCGCGCGGTTTCAGGTTCATGAAGCTGGCTACAAAAACTTCCGGGATCTGGCCGATGCGGGTGTTGTAGGTGTTGACGTCGTCGTTGAAGAACTCGCGGCGGTCCGCGATACGATCTTCCAGTTCGCTGATGCGGGTCTGCAGCTTCAGAAAGTTTTCGTTGGCCTTGAGCTGCGGATAATTTTCGGCCACGGCAAAGAGACTGCGCAGAGCGACCGTCATGGTTAAGTCGGCTTGCGCTTTCTGACCGATACTGGCTGCGTTCATCGAAGCGGCCCGCGCCCGCGTCACCGCCAGCAGCGTTTGCTGCTCGTGCTGCATGTATCCCTTGACGGTCTCAACCAGATTAGGGATCTCGTCGTGCCGCTGCTTGAGTAGCACGTCAATGTTGGCCCAGGCGCGGTCGTTGTCGTTGCGCAGGCGCACCAACTCGTTATAGAGGATGACGGTGTATACCAGCACTCCCACCACAAACAGCAGAAGCGCCGCGCCCTCGATTACGCTGCTACCCATTGTCTTGATTGACCTCGCCTGCCCACACGTCCCCGCTCGACCTCTCAGGAATAGTCCCAGTGAAACAGCACAGAGGGCAAACACGCAAGTGCTGACCGGGCTGCAACCAAGGTCACCTGTGGCAGGCGCCGGCCCGGCCACAAACGCGAAAGGGCTGAGCTTGCGCTCAGCCCTTCCTCAAGCGCGACTGGCGTGATTCGCTAAGGCTTATGGGGAGTCAGGTCGCAGGCGTGCCTTACTTCATCCAGATTCAAACCCGCGGGTGAGAACTCGGCGATCGCGTAGCCGGTCCTGGTTCTGACTTCCACGTTGAACACTTCGGCTCCGATCGCGCCGCGAATCGTGCCCTTGTCCATGGCAAGTACGCGGTCTTGCTCCCAGTTCCAGCCCTTATTGTCGTGGCTGCCGTCGATGCGGACACGAACCTCCATCTTCGGCTGGCCCCAGAAACCGGGGTAATCGGGCCTTCCCAGCCGGGCGCCGGGGTTAAAGACGGCTCGCTTGTATTTGCCATCGGTGCATACGAGTTCGATTCGCGGCTTGTAGTCCGGGTCCTCGCGAAGATAGTTGTTCGAGAGCAGTTCGAAGCGGACCTTTTTCGCGCCCGTCATCTTATCTTCCGAACGAAACTCCATCCACTTCCCGCCGGCGCTGACGCCATCCGCTTCGCCCTGATAGGGGCTCATCGCCCCCTGCTGGGCATGGGACGGCAAGGCGGACACTGTGATTAACGTAAGGCTCGCGAACATCCCCGCCGCGGCCAGGACAAAACGATTCTTATTCTGAAACAAGCGCAATCCTTTCAAGGTCTCCTCCACACAAAGCACATCTTCATCTATTACCTATTGAACCCTGCGAGCTGCTAAAAGTTGCTTGGCCACGCTCATTTCGAGTCCAGCCTTCAACGACCAGGCTCAATGAGTATCGATCTTGAGATCGATGTAGACCTGGGAGCGTTCGTCGAACTGGCTGACCGACTTGGTATCGCTCTTGTGGCCTTTGTAGTCGGCGTAGACTTCGTAATCCGTCATAGCGAGGCCGGGAAAGCGATAGGTGCCGTCCGGTCCAACGATGTAGGTCTTCACGGCGTGAGTGCGCATGTCGCTGACATAGACGATGGCGTTGACCAGTGGATTATCCTGCTGGTCGAGCACCTTGCCCAAAAGCAGGCGGCTTTGCACCTTGTCTTTCTTGTCTGCGGCGGTCGCAGGGGTAGACAGGAAGTAGACGGACAGGAAGAGGACAGACACGATAAGAAAAAGCGAGCAGGCGATGACAAAAGCGTTCCTGGCCGACGGTTTGCGACTCATGCAGGTCTTGCTCATCCTGTGGTGAAACCCCTGATTTTATCTTTGTCCCGATCGCGTCATCCCTATCGCGTCAGGTGCAAACCAATATCGACTCGCTCATCATATTCTACGTGGACATCGACCTCTTGAGCCAGATGCAGCTTCTGGCCGTCTGCGGTTTTCACGCCTTTGAGATCGGCCCAGACTACATAGTCCGCCTTGCCGGCTGGAACCCGCTGCGCGAATTCGCCGCTATGGTCGGAATACAGCTGCCATTTAGGCCTTTTATCGGGCACGCGGCGAATCTTGACGGTGACGCCGTAGACGGGACGATCATCCGGGCCCCAGACCGTTCCGAAGATAAGCGCGTAGGGATCTCCCGGTTTCAGGTTCGACGCAGGGCTGCCGAAAATTGGAGCCGCAATGGCTGC
>Ga0181525_10004500_pt1 | contig 10678 bp, 12 predicted proteins | sample PEATcosm2014_Bin_48_FD_121100 | JGI IMG/M metagenome (GOLD analysis project Ga0181525, IMG submission 121100) | Peatland microbial communities from MTU Mesocosm Facility, Houghton, MI, USA - PEATcosm2014_Bin06_10_metaG | ecosystem: Environmental > Terrestrial > Soil > Wetlands > Peat | place...
GAGCAGCTTCGCCAGTTCGCGGATCACGTCATGATCGACGGTCGGCGAGTTCGGCGATGACGGAATGCCGGGCTTGCGCGCCACGATCACTCCTTGACGCTGGTCATCGCGGCAAGACCGGCGATGGCCAGCGCGTAGCCCTCGATGCCGAAGCCGCAGATCACGGCGCGCGCGGCTTGCGAGATGTAGGAGCGCCGGCGGAACGGCTCGCGCGCATGAATATTGCTGATGTGCACCTCAACGACCGGTGCCTCCATGGTGAGGAGGGCGTCAAGAATCGCAACAGACGTGGTGGTATACCCCGCCGGATTGATGACGAGTCCCGCCGCCTTCTCGGCGCGGGCCTCCTGAATCCAATCGACTAACTCGCCCTCGTGATTGGATTGACGAAACACCACGGCATGCCCGTGCCGCTCCGCCGTCGCGTGGCAGAGCTTCTCGACCTCGGCAAGCGTGGCGTGGCCATAAATTTGCGGCTGGCGCGTGCCAAGCAGATTGAGACTGGGTCCATTGAGGACGTAAAAGATCTTCGACATTTATATTGGTTAAACCGGCCGATCTCGGCGTCGGGATGCCCGCGCCGGGGCTGTTTATAGGCAAGGCCCCGGCAAAGGGGAAGCGGTATGGCGCCGAAGCCGGGGCGCCGCCGGTCCCACGCGTCTGTCGGCAAGGCTCGGCGCAAGCGCCGAACCGGCGTAACGACGAAGGGCTAGTTCTGCTCGGCCTTAAGCTTGGCCTTCAGTTCGTCGATGCCGACGGCCCCGACTACCACCTCGTTGCCGACCACATAGCTCGGTGTACCGTTGACGCCGAGCGCATCGGCAAGCTTCATATCCTCGTCGATTGTCTTTTTGACTTCGTCGCTGTCCATATCCTTTTCGATGCGCGCCATGTCGAATCCGACTTCCTTGGCTACCGCGAGCGCGCGCGCCTTGTCCGCCGGGCCGCGCCCGCCGAGCAGCTTTTGATGAAACTCGATATATTTCTTTCCCGAACTGTCTTGCATGCGCGCGGCCACCGCCACATGAGCGGCCTCGACCGAGCCCTCGCCCAGGACAGGGAATTCCTTGAGGACGAATTTCAGATCGGTATCCGTCTTCAACAGATCGAGCATGTCTGGCAGCGCGCGTTTGCAATAGCCGCAGTTGTAGTCGAAGAACTCGACCATCGTGACATTGCCCTGTGGATTGCCGAGTACCACCTGGTGAGTGGAATTGAAGATGGTCGCTTTATTCTGAACGATTGTCGCTCGCACCTTGTCGGCATCGGCCTGCTTTTGGCGCTTTTCCAAGGCGTCGAGCGCGTCCTGCACCGCTTCCGGATGCTGAACGAGATAATTTTTGACGATGGATTCGATTTCGAGCTGTTGATCGGAAGAAAAACTACCCGCTGTGGGCGGCGGCGCTTCCGGGATCTGCGTCGCCGGCGTCTGCGCGGCCGCTAACGGCGACAGCAGCATCATGGCCGCAAATGGGATGGTCGTGCGCAGGGTGGAAATCATGTCGATTGTCCTTTGGCGTTCATTGACCGGTTCGGAGCGGATTGTCTTTTTGGTTTTTATTGAAGGCGACGATGTCGTCGGCGCGGACCCAGCCCGGCGATCCCACGGGAAATCGCTGCTTGGCCCGCTCCGCAAGTTCACGCGCGGTTTTGTTGTCGCCACGTGCGAAGGCCGCCTGTGCCGAGGCGAGATCAGCATCGGCGAGGTCCTTCTTGCGGCCATAGGCCATCGCCAATGTCGTATAGGCCTCGGTCGATTCGGGTTCCTTCAACAGCGCGGTGTGCAGCAGCGGGATCGCCTGATCCGCCAGATTTGAGTCGTTGGTGGCGACCAGCGCTTGCGCCAGCAAGATTTGAATCAGGGCCGGATTGGGGGCGAGTTCGACGGCGTGGCGCAACGGCGCGATGGCGTCGGCCGGATGCGCGCCTTCAAGCAGCGCCTGGCCCTTGAGCTCGAATAAATACGGATTATTGGGCATCGCCTGAATCATGGCATCGATCTGGGTGATGGCGCTGCGCAGGTCGCCAAAACGGTAGGTGGAAATCGCCCGCGCGTAACGGGCGGGTAGGCTGTTATCGGTCGATGGATAGTGGCGTAGCACCGTGTCCGGACGTTCCGTGAAACCGTACAGCTTCGCCCGCATCATGTCGTGGCGAAATTGCAGTTCCGGCGGGTCCTTCTTGTCCCAGTAGGGGGTTTTCACCAGCTCGGCCAGGGCGTCCATGCGCTCCTGGGGCATCGGGTGGTTCTGCGCGTAAGGATTGGCGCCGTGCGCCGCGAACAGCGACTCGTCGGCGAATTTCTTAAAGGTGTCGTACATGCCCTTGGCCGATTGACCGGTCATGGTCAGGAAACGGACGCCCGCGCGGTCGGCCGATTCTTCCTGGGCGCGCTGATAGGATAAGATCGAATTCATCGCCATGGCCTGCGGCGCGGTAAACACCGCGCCGCCGACATTGCCGATGTCGGTGTTGCCGGATCGTGCACCGGCGACCATCGCGCCGACGCCGAGCAGCATGGCGACGATCATCGCGGTCTGCGCGTTGCCGAGCTCTTGGCGCATCTTTGAGAGATGGCCGCCGACAATGTGTCCGCTCTCATGCGCGAATACGCCGATCAACTGATTGGGCGTCGTCGCTTGCATCAGCGCACCGGTATTTATGAAGATGCGATGAGCATCCATCACGAAAGCATTGAACGCCTTGTCATCGATGATGACGACTTGGACGTTCTGCTGCCCGAGGCCGGCCGCCCGCAAAATCGGCCGCGTATAGTCACGCAGCAGCTGTTCGATCTCGGCATCGCGAATCATCGGGATGCCGGCATTGGACCCGGTCTGCGCACGCGCCGGAAGGCTGGCCAGGACGAATGCGGCGGCCGTGACAAGCGTGATGGCGCGACGGGCTGGCCTCACTGGCCGCGTCTTGCTAGGAGATCGAGCAACAATCATGTCGGACAAAATGTCGGTTCCTCGGCCCGGGTCGCAAATTATGGACGGAATGTCTTAGGGTCAACACACGAGCCGGTGTGTCGCGGACCGCAATTTGCGGCAAGAAAGCCGCCGAATGCGGCATCAGCGGGGCGGCCCCGCGCAAGTCGACGCTCGGGATTCTAGCCGGCGAGATTTGAGGTCGAATTAATGCTTGAAAAAGCAAAAACCCGGCTGCGACCGTCCGCCCGCAGCGGTGTGCCGCCCTTTATGGTTATGGACGTCATGGCGGCAGCGGCGCGGTTGGAGGCACAAGGTCGCCGGATCGTCCATATGGAGGTCGGTCAGCCGGCCACCGGGGCGCCATCGACCGCGGTCGCCGCGGCGCGCGCGGCGCTTTTGAGCGGTCCTCAGGGCTACACGGAGACGCTTGGCATCGCATCGCTGCGCCGGCGTATCGCGCGCTCCTATTCCGAATGGCACGGCCTCGACATCGATCTAGAGCGGATCGTGGTCACGACCGGCTCCTCGGCAGGTTTTACGCTCGCGTTCCTGGCGGCCTTTGAGGCGGGCGATCGCGTGGCGATGGCGCTGCCGGGCTATCCGCCCTATCGCCATATCCTTACTGCCCTGGGCTGCGAGGCTGTCGGCATTGAAACGACCGCCGATACCCGATGGTCAATCACCGGCGAGACACTGCTTGCCCAGCATCGCTTGGCGCCGCTCAAAGGCGTGGTCGTGGGCTCGCCCGCCAATCCGACCGGAACGATGATGACAGCGGTGGCGCTCGCCGAACTGATCCGATGCGCGCAAGAGGCCGGCATCATTGTTATATCCGATGAGATTTATCATGGGCTTGATTATGCCTTTGCGGCGGAGAGCGCCGCGCGGGTGTCGCCCGACGCGATCGTCGTCAATTCGTTTTCTAAATATTTCTGCATGACCGGATGGCGGATCGGCTGGATGGTGGTGCCGCAGCCTTTGGTGCGCGCGGTCGAGCGATTGCAGCAGAACTTCGCCATTTCGGTTCCGACACTGTCCCAAATCGCGGCCGAGGCCGCGTTTGACGCCCGTGCGGAACTGGAAACGGTGAAAAAAGGCTATGAGGAGAATCGCCGGATTCTTTTGGAGGGGTTGCCGCGCGCCGGTCTCGACAAGTTTCTGCCGGTCGATGGGGCATTCTATCTTTACGCTGACGTATCGCCTTTTGCGGCAGACAGTTTCGAATTCGCGGCGCGCATGCTCGAAGAGGCCGGTGTCGCGACGACGCCCGGCGTCGATTTCGATCCGATCCATGGCGGCAAATTTCTTCGCCTATGCTACGCCGGCTCGCGCGACGACATGCGCGAAGCGGTCGAGCGGATCGGGAATTGGCTCAAGCCAAGATGATTTTGCCAGATGATTCTCACCGAACGAGGCGAAGATGAGTGAGGCTGTGTTCGACATTCTGCGTAAAGTGACGACAGCGACGATCACCACGATGCTGTTGAAGAAGGGCATCCGGCGCTGCTGGATGAACGGCCCGAAACCGCTGGTCGCAAGCGGCGAGCGTATCGTCGGTCCCGCCTTCACGTTGCGTTTCATTCCGGTGCGCGAAGACCTCGCGACACCGGAAAGCTGGGCGCACCCGATTTCGACCCGGGCCGCCATCGAGGAAATGCCGGAGGGTGTGATTGCGGTCGCCGACGCCATGAGCGTGCCAAGCGCCGGTATATTCGGCGATATTCTTTGCGCCCGCATGAAAAAGCGAAATGTCGCGGCGCTGGTCACCGATGGTGTGTTACGCGATCGTGCCGGTGTGCTCACCAGCGCCCTGCCGGTGTGGTGCGCCGGCGTCGCGGCGCCTGCGTCGGTGAACGGCTTGACATTCGTCGGCTGGCAACAGCCGATCGCTTGCGGCGGTTGCGCCATCTTTCCAGGCGATGTCATTGTCGTCGACGATGACGGCGCGGTCGTGATCCCGCAGGGCATGGTGGATTTCGTCGCGCAAGAAGGCGCCGAACACGAGCTTTATGAGAGCTGGGTTTTCAGCGAAGTCGAGAAGGGCGTAAAACTGCCCGGTCTTTATCCACCGAACGACGATTCGAAGGCGCGCTACGCGGCGTGGCGCAAGACGCGATCGTGATCGTCCGCACCGCACGGACGAAAGCGAAGCGGAAAGGATGACCTAAGATCGTGCCATGTTTTTCATCCTCTCCAAGACAATCGGCTTCTTCGCGCTGCCATCGAATTTTCTGCTCGCCATCGGGCTGCTCGGCGTTGTGTTGTTGTGCACGCGCTTCCGGCGGCTCGCCAGTTGGCTGGTGGTGACGAGCCTGATGCTCATTGCCTTTGTCGGCTTGTCACCGCTCGGCAATGTGCTCTTGCTGCCGTTGGAACAGCGCTTTCCACCCTGGAACGACGCGGGCGGGCCGCCGGACGGCATTGTCGTGCTCGGCGGCGCCATCTCGCCGGAGATTTCGCTGGCGCGCGGCGCCGTCGCGCTCAACCAGGCGGCCGAGCGCATCACCGTCACTGCCGAATTGGCGCGCCGCTATCCCAAGGCGCGCATTGTCTTCTCCGGGGGCAGCAACGCCCTGATGTTCGACGCCCCCGTCGAGGCTGCGGTCGCGGTCAAGGAATTCGAAGCGCTCGGCATCGCCCATGAGCGCATCACGGCCGAAGAGCAGTCGCGCAATACCATCGAAAATGCGGTGTTCGCCCGCCTGATCGCCGACCCGAAGCCGGGCGAGCGCTGGCTCTTGGTGACCTCGGCCTTTCATATGCCGCGGGCGATCGCGGCATTTCGTGCCGCCGGCTTTCCGGTCGAGGCCTATCCGGTCGATTGGCGAACGCGCGGGCCGATCGACGCGATGACGCCATTCGCTTCGTTCACCGACGGCTTGGTGCAGACCGATGCCGCCATGCACGAGTGGATCGGACTTTTGGCCTATCGTCTCGACGGCAAGACGTTGGAGCTATTTCCCGCTCCGTGAACCCGTTTTAACCGTCCGATCGCGGACCGAGGGCGGTGCGGTAGCCATTTACCGATCCTTTACCAGGCAGCTTGATGCTTGGTGGCTACGCTTCGTCCTTTGGGGAAGGACCGACATGTCGACCGATATGCCCTCAGTGCTTACCGAACAATCGACGGAGATTGAAGCCGAGACCAGATCGGTGGTTCACGGCGAATGGGTGGAGACGGCACTCACAGTGCTTTTCACCGCCGTTGCCGTGATGTTCGTCTCGTTTCTCGCGGTCGTGACCGGCCTCGTCTGAGCGGTTGCGGTGGCGATTGAATTTGCGCGCCCCTGCCGGCATACCCGGTGCAATGGCGCTCCGTCTGATCATCGGCAATAAGAACTATTCGTCCTGGTCGCTGCGGCCTTGGATCGCGATGAAGGTCGCCGGCATCGCGTTCGAGGAAACGGTGATTTCGCTCGAAGCGGCCGATTTCAAGGCGCGCGTCACGGCTTACGGCGGCGCGGGCAGGGTGCCGTTGCTGATCGATGGCGAGCAGGTCATTTGGGAATCGCTGGCGATTCTCGAGTATCTCGCGGAGAAATTTCCCGACTCCGGCTTATGGCCGAAGGAGGCGAATGCGCGCGCCTACGCCCGCGCCGTCGCTTCGGAAATGCATGCCGGATTTACGCCGCTGCGGCGGCATTTGCCGATGAACGTCGCGCGACCCGTTAAGGCGCGCGCGCTCGACGGCGGCGCGGCCGCCGATGTGGCGCGCATCGACGCGATCTGGAGCGCCTGTCGCGCAAAATATGGCGGCGGCGTCTTTCTGTTCGGCCCGTTCGGCGCCGCCGACGCCATGTACGCGCCGGTAGTCTCGCGATTCCATACCTATGCGGTCGATGTCGGCGCTGCCGCACGCGCTTATATGGATGCTGTCATGGCGCTGCCGGCGTGGCGCGAATGGCGCGATGCGGCGCGCCGCGAACCCTGGGTGCTGCCGCACGACGAGGTCGATTGGCCGGAAATTTCGCGCGAATAATCGGGCGAAGGGTAATGACGCTCAACCGATACGCTCCTGAACCTCCCGCAGCAGCGGTTGCTGATAGGCCAGTATTTTGGTCATGGCGACCGGCAGCCCAAAATAGGCGATGCGGTCGATCTCCGGAAAGCTTTGCCGCCGCCCCGAATGCGGCGGCCACTCGATCTCGAAGGTGTTGCTGGCGAATGTCGTGAGGTCGAAATCCGCCTCGAAGGCCCAGGCGTGGACTGTTTTTCCGCTCTTTTGGTTAACCGGCGAAAGCGCGATCAGCCGGCCGTGGACCGTAAGATTGGTCTCTTCGGCGAATTCGCGCCGTGCGGTGGCGAGAAGGTCGTCGCCGGGCTCGACGAGGCCCTTGGGGATGGTCCAGACCCCGGCGTCCTTTCGCGCCCAGAACGGTCCTCCTGGGTGCGCCAGCAGGACTTCGAGACCGTGGCGGCGGCGAAACGCCAAAAGACCGGCGCTGATCTGTGTGGTGCGGCGCATCCGCGCAGGTCTCGATTAATCTGCGGCTCTCTACCGCAGTCTTGCCAAATAGCGTAGCGTCTGCATGATTTTGTCACGATTACGCCGTCAATGCTCATGTCCTCGCCGGGCTCGTTAGGGCCTACGTGAGGGGACGCTCAACGAATTCATTTGCTGCACGGGAGCCAACACCAATGCGATACGCATTTATCGCCGCACTTGCCGCTTTTGCGATACTTCTCGCACCTGCCGCCCAATCCGAGGATGCCCCGAAAGACGTCAAAGGACTCTTTCTAGTGAGTGATTATCCCGCGGTCACGGTGCGCCCGGGCGAAACCTCCACGGTCAATCTGAAGCTTCAGAACTACGACACGGCGCCCGAGCGGTTGTCGCTTTCGGTCTCCGGGGTGCCGGCGGGCTGGACCGCAACGCTTATGGGTGGCGGTCAGCCGGTCGCGGCGGTGATGCCGGGGACCAACGCCAGCGTTTCGCTGGAATTGCGGCTCGACGTACCGAAGAACGCGCCCAACGGCACGCAAACAGTCACGATCGCGGCCACCGGAACGTCGACGACCTTGCAGTTGCCGGTCGCGGTGACGCTGGCCAAGGACCTGCCGGCCAAACTAACCCTGACGCCGCAGTTGCCGCAATTGCGCGGCACCTCGAAGTCGAGCTTTGAATTTCAGCTCGGCATCAAGAACGACAGCGGCAAGAAACTGACCGTGAGCCTTTCGGCGCAGGCGCCGCAGAATTTCGACGCGACCTTCACAGAGCAATACGGCAGCCAAGAACTCAATGCGGTGCCGGTCGACGCCGGCCAGACCAAGGACGTGAAGCTCAAAGTGACGCCGCCCAACACCGCCGCGGCCGGCGACTACAAAGTTATCGCCCGCGTCGGGGCCGAGGACGCCTCGGCAACGGCCGATCTCGGTCTTACGATCACCGGCCAGCCGCGGCTCGATGTCAGCGGCCGCGAGGGTCTGGTGTCGACGCGTGCTTCGGCCGGCAAGGAAACCACGGTGCCGGTCGTCATCACTAATACTGGCACGGCGCCCGCCGACGACATTCAACTCAGCGGCTCGGCGCCGAGCGGCTGGAAGGTGACCTTCGATCCCAAGACGGTCGATCACATCGCGCCGAACGACAACAAGGAAGTGCAGGCGCTGATCACGCCGACGGAAAAGGCCATTGCCGGCGACTACGTGACGACGATCCGGGCGTCGGCGCGAGGCGAATCGGCTGCGACCACTTTTCGCGTCACGGTGACGACCTCGACGATGTGGGGCATCGCCGGCGTCGGCATCATCGGCATCGCCCTCTTGGTGATGGTCGGCGCGGTCGCGCGGTTTGGCCGGCGATGAGCCAGGATAGCGTCATCGAGGCGGAAGGCCTCACCAAGAACTATGGACCGGCGACCGCCGTCGACCATATTTCGTTCACCGTCGGGCGTGGCGAGATCTTCGGCCTGCTCGGCCCCAACGGCGCCGGCAAGACCACGACCATCCTGATGATGCTCGGTCTGACCGATATCTCGGAAGGGCAGGTGCGCGTACTGGGCTTCGATCCGGTACGCGAGCCGCTCTCGGTCAAGCGGCGCGTCGGCTATATGCCGGATACGGTCGGCTTTTACGACAACCTGACCGCCGCGGACAATCTGCGCTACACCGCGCGGCTGATCGGCTTTCGCTTCGCCGAACGCGAGAAGCGGATTGCCGACGCGCTCGGTCGCGTCGGCCTGGCCGATGTCGCCGACAAACGTGTCGCCACGTTTTCCCGCGGCATGCGGCAGCGGCTCGGACTTGCGGAAATCCTGATGAAGGGCGCGCAGATCGCGATCCTCGACGAGCCGACATCGGGACTCGATCCGCACGCCACAGTGGAACTCCTCGACATCATTCGCGCCTTCAAAACCGAGGGCGTTTCGGTGCTGCTATCGTCGCATCTGCTCGAGCGCGTGCAGAGCGTTTGTGACCGCGTCGCGCTGTTCAGCGCCGGCAAGATCGCGCTGATGGGCACGGTTCCCGAACTTGGCCGCGCCGTGCTCGGCGGCGGCTATGTCGTCGATATCGAAGCCGACGGCACCGGTCTTGCCGAGCGCCTCGCGCTCATTCCGGGTGTCAGTGGCGTTGAGAAGACCGGGATCGGCAAATTGCGTTTGCACTCGGATCGCGACGTGCGCCCGGAGGCCGCGGCCGAGGTCGTCGCCATGCATGGCCGCCTCAAATTTCTCGGCGTTCAGGAGCCGAGCCTGGAGGCGATCTACGCGCGCTATTTCGAGGCCAAGCCCGAAGAGCCGGTCAACGAAGGAGCGCGCGATGCAGCGTGAGGGCTCGGCCTTTTCCGGTCTCGGCGTGGTCATGCTCAAGGAGCTGTCGGACCACCTCACCAGTGTGCGCATGCGCGTGCTCGAATGGCTCGTGGTCCTGGTCGCGCTGGCGGCGCTCTACGGCGCGATCCAGCAAATCAAGGACACCACGGCGGAGGATCCGTTCCTGTTTCTGCGCCTGTTTACGACCTCGCGCGATCCGCTGCCGTCGTTCGTCGCGTTCCTGTCCTTCCTGGTACCGCTGATGGCGATCGGGCTGGGTTTCGATGCCGTTAATGGCGAGCACAGCCGGCGCACGCTGTCGCGCATTCTGTCGCAGCCGATCTACCGGGACGCCTTGCTGTTCGGCAAATTTTTGGCCGGCCTGATGACGTTGTCGATCAGCCTGATCACGCTATGGCTGCTGGTCGTCGGTATTGGCTTGCTCATGATCGGGATTCCGCCGGGCGCCGAGGAAATCGCCCGCAGCTTCGTCTTCCTGCTGGTGACGATCGTCTATGCCGGGGTCTGGTTGGCACTGGCGCTCTTGTTCTCGATCCTGTTCCGCTCGGCGGCAACTGCCGCGCTGGTCACGCTCGGCTTGTGGTTGCTGTTGACCTTCATCTGGCCGGTACTGGCGGGGGCAGCGGCCCAGATCATCGTGCCGCCGGACCCGCGTTATATGGCGCTCGGGCTGCAAACGCCCGGCACCGCCGAACTCGAGCAAATCCTCGCCCGGCTGTCACCCTCGACGCTGTTCGCGGAAGTCGTGGTGGCGCTGCTCGATCCGACCACCCGTGCGCTAGGGCCCATTTATCTAAGCCAGCTCCAAGGGGCGGTGCTCGGTTCGCCGTTGCCGCTCGTCGAGAGCATTTTGATTGCCTGGCCGCAGATCGTCGGCATGGTCGCCAGCGCGATCATGCTGTTTGTCATCGGTTACGTGGTATTTCAACGCCAAGAAGTCCGCGCTTAGGCTTGCGATTCCGCCCGGGACGC